>PDWI01009607.1_pt1 | contig 13053 bp, 14 predicted proteins | sample 1430891 | NCBI WGS metagenome assembly PDWI01 (sample SAMN01162508, study PRJNA174530) | Oral metagenome, whole genome shotgun sequencing project. | biome: Marine environment; feature: Marine mammal; material: Swab sample of the gingival sulcus; isolation source: swab sample of gingival sulcus... | reverse complement strand
TCTTTTACGGAAAGCAGCTCTAAGATATGCTTCCGAAATGACCTTCATCTATTTTTTCCCTTCTTCCAGTTTGGGCAGAATAAGCTCCACATCCTGATGAGGACGGGGAATAACGTGGATACTCACCAGTTCACCAACCCGATCAGCAGCTGCAGCACCTGCATCGGTAGCAGCTTTAACAGCCCCAACATCACCACGAACAAGTACGGTAACCAGGCCGGAACCAACCTGCTGCTTGCCAATCAATTTTACATTGGCAGCCTTTACCATGGCATCAGCGGCCTCAACGGCACCAACAAAACCTTTTGTTTCAATCATTCCAAGTGCAGTCAGTGTAGACATAATATTTTCCTCTTTGTGTTATTTGGCCGATTAAGCGGCCTTGTTATTGTTTACAGTGCTTTCCTCTGTAACTCTTTCATTACCAAATCCGTTATCACTCTAACGGTATCTTCCATATTAGCAGACGCTGATACAGCAGATGGGCTGCTGCTGCCATCATCAACACCTGTTGCCACCCGGCGAATATTAAACAGATTAAGCGGGCCGACGTTGTCGGAAGTTGAGCTGCCGCCAACTGTACCACAGCCAAGGGTGAGAGAGGGGGCAAGGTTGGTGGAGAGCCCCACCGCCCCATGAGTGGAAGGTGTATTGACCAGCAGTCGTGAAACCGGCTTTTGCAGGGCGAATTCACGGATAATTTTCTGGTCGTTGCAATGAATAGCCAGAGAGTGGCCAATGCCGCCATTATTGAGCAGCTGATGGCATTTCTCGCAGGCCTCCCGCCAATCCTCAACCACATAAAAAGCGAGCAGAGAGGTAAGTTTTTCCTTGGAGAAGGGATATTGACGACCAATTCCCTTTTCCCGGTAGAGCATCACTTTTGTTCCTTCCGGGATAGAAATCCCTGCCTTATCTGCTACAAATTGAGCATCTCTTCCTACAATGGCAGGGTTCATGCTGCCATTGCCCCGCTCCATAATGGCCTTGACTTTTACAGCCTGCTCTTCTGTCAAGAAGTAGCCGCCCTGGCTCTCCAGTGCTGCACATACCTCAGTTTCATTGACCCTCTCACAGATGATTGATTGTTCTGAAGCGCAGACGGTGCCATTGTCAAAGGTTTTACTGCTCATGATCCTTTCAATCGCCGCCACCGGATCGGCAGAACGCTGTATAAAGGCGGGAACATTCCCCGCACCAACGCCAAGGGCGGGAGTACCAGAACTGTAGGCAGCCTTCACCATCCCCGGCCCGCCTGTGGCGAGGATAAGGTCAACCTGGCGCATAAGCTCCAGGGAACCTTCCAGCGTTGGAATGCTAATGGCATTAACCATCTCCATTGGTGCACCATTGGCATCAAGGGTCTCTCGGATAAGTTCCACCGTGCGGCGAATGCTTTTTGCCGCTGAAGGGTGGGGGCTAAAGACGATGGCATTACCCGCTTTGAGTGCGCTAATTGCCTTGAAGATTACCGTTGAGGTGGGGTTGGTTGACGGGATGATTCCCGCAATTACTCCCGCAGGGGTGGCAATCTCCATAATCTGCTTCTCTTTGTCCTCACAAATGATGCCAATGGTTTTCATATCCTTGATATGGTTCCACAGCTTGTGAGAGGCGAGCAGGTTTTTTGCCTTTTTATCTTGCCACTTGCCAAATCCTGTCTCTTCTACCGCCATTTTGGCAAGAGATTCCGCTTCTTGTCTACCATTATTTGTCTCCTTTATTGTGGTTACTGGTTATTGACCACTCTTTTTATCATCATAATCAGCTTGCGTTTGTTTGCGGAATCGATCTCTGCCTTTGGCCACAAACCGTCTTGAATGGCGTGGAGAATTGCTCGCAAGTCGGCAACTTTTTTCCGCTGGAGTCGGGTGCTGGTAAGTTGGGAAAGGTCGTAGTTCCCTGCGCTCTGCTTCGGCTTTACCGGATTTTCTGGTTTTACCAGCGTTGTCGACTGCTCTTTTGGTTCGGTCTTCAGAGGTTTTGCTGGAGAAGCCGCCTTTTTTTGTTTCTCTTGCTTCTTTTCCTGCGGCATTAAAAGGGACAAGCCTTCTCCCTGGCGGGCAATAACTGTTGTTGAGTGTACTTTCCCTAATAGTGCTGCCGCATCACAGCCGCACTCCACAGCAGCCTGGACAGGGCTTAAATCTCCAACAATAACCACTGTTACCAACCCCTGACCAACCTTCTGCACTCCCGCAATCTTGACTTCAGCTGCCTTGGCAGCAGCATCTGCCGCCTCCACAGCGGGGATAAATCCCACAGTCTCAATGAGTCCGAGTGCCAGCTCTTCCATTTTCTACATCCTCACCGGAGTGCTTGCTACAGAGCATACTGCATCAGCAAAGGCATCACAGGCCGCCTTACAGGCCGATTGGCTGCCAGAGAGCAGACCTCCACCAAAGTTTGTCTCTGATGGTGGGCCGAAAAATTCTGCCATTTTTACATCGGCAGCCTTTAAGGCACAATCCAGTGCATAGATCGATTCAATTGGCGGTGCGATCAAGTAAGCGAGAGCCTCTCCTTCCTTAATACCTGCGACTTCAGAGAGATATGATCCGGTGCGTGAAATGCAGTGGGCAAAATAGGCGATGGAATCATCTTCATTAGCACTGTAGAAAGTGGCATCATTTTCCACATACTCTATCGCTGCTTCAACGCCCGATTTCACCTCTGCTGGTGTTGGTCCGGCAAGAATACCGATAAATTCACCGGCAAGTTTGGTGTTGGCGTTTGCTGCGCCGCCATAAAAGGATTTGGCATAAACAACTTTTACTTCAGCCTTCTTGGTGGCCTCATCTATTGCCGCATAACCAACATCATCACAATCGGTAGTGATCATGCCAACACTTTTCAATCCGGCGGCAAGACCAAGTTTCTTTGCCAGCCCCGGGTCAACATTAGGTATAAGCTGCACGCTTAGAACTGCAGCCCGTAGTGCATCGCCTGTCATATCTTCCTCCCTTATAGTTTCAGCTCAATTCCACTGGTCTTCTGTTCAAGTATCGTTTTGATAACCCCGGCAATATGTGCTCCTGCCTCTATCGCATTTGTTCCCCCCTTATGAATATTGGAGACCACTGTGCGGTGGGATTCTGGTTGTGCCGAAGACGCCTTGTACGACATATAGCAGGACATCGACTCTCCCGTGGCAAGACCGGGGCGCTCGCCAATAAGCAGCACTGTCATCTCCGGTTCGAGAATCTCCGAGATGGTATCCATCATCGGCACTCGGCCATGCTTGACAAACATCGGTTCGCCATAGGTAATGGAAAACCCCTTTAAACCTTGAGCGATAGACTGATAAGTGTCCGCTGAGTTAACCTCGATTGCTGTAGAGCTTAAACCATCGGCAATGATGAATTGCACCCGCGCTCCCTTGGGGCATTTCTCCCGAACCAGTGCTGCTTGCTCGTCGCTGAGTTGGCGGCCAAGGTCAGGACGGGTAAGAAATTCGTCTTTATCAGAGCAGCGGCTTTCAATAATTGGCCACCCCATCTTTTGCAGAAATTCCTCTGAAACATAAGAGAAAACAGCATCCTGAGCGATAGCATGGTCGGCCCGGAAGCGAACCAGAGACGAGGTGAGAGGCCTTGCGCCACTACGCCAGATTCCTATTCGTGCAGGGGTGGTAAGCTTGAGTTTGTGGTAGACCTCCTTGTTATGTGGAGACGGTACCAGCAGCTCCTCACGCAGATCAATGGTGGTTATATCAAAAGGCTCTCCACTGCTGTTTCTGGCAGGCTCAATTCTGCCGGGCTGTTTTTTCTCGCAGGTCTCCTGCGGCAGGGTGATGACCTGCGGCTCATCTTTTTCCGGTCGTTTTTTCTTCCCTTCCTGTGAGGGAGGCAGGGAAGCAATAACCTCATCAATAATCCTTTTTATACTCTCTTCGCTAATCACAATGCTCTCCCTTTTATTTGATAAATATTGAAGCGTCTCCCGCTTTTGCTGTCATTTTGCCATCTTCAAACAGCCCCATCTTTTCCAGCCACCTTGCAAAGGCAGGAACCGGGGTAAGCCCCAGTGTTTGCCGCAGGGTTGGCGCATCATGGTACGCCAGTGTCTGATAGTTAAGCATAATGTCATCACCTTGTGGAACAGCGATGAAATAGTTGCATCCGGCAGAGGCAAGCAGCACTGATAGATTCTCAATATCATTCTGGTCGGCCTTCATATGGTTGGTATAGCAGGTGTCAACCCCCATGGGGATAGATGACAGCTTGCCCATAAAATGGTCTTCCAGGCCAGCACGGATAACCTGCTTGGAGTTATAGAGAAATTCCGGCCCGATAAAGCCAACCACGGTGTTTACCAGAAATGGTGAGAAGTGCCGGGCAAAACCATAGCAGCGCGCCTCCATGGTGAGCTGGTCAACGCCGTGGTGTGCTTCTGATGAAAGCTCTGAACCCTGGCCGGTTTCAAAATAGAGAACATTTGGCCCGGTACAGGTGCCCTCTTTAAGCATAAGATCCTGCGCTTCAGAGAGAAGTGCAGCATCAAGGCCAAAGGCGGTATTGCCTTTCTCTGATCCGGCGATAGATTGAAAAATCATATCGGAAGGAGCACCGTTTTTGATGGCTTCCATCTGGGTGGTTACATGAGCCAGTACACAAATCTGGGTTGGTATTTGAAATGTTTCTTTAATTTCATGAAAAAGCTGCAATACCGCTGCACAGGAGTCAACGGTATCATTTACCGGATTAAGCCCGATAACTGCATCACCGCAGCCATAGCTCAACCCTTCAAGGGTAGAGATACGAATGCCGTCAATATCATCGGTGGTATGGTTTGGTTGCAGCCGGAAGGCGAGGGCACCGTGTTCTCCCACGGTGGTATTGCATTGAGCTGTTACCTCAATCTTTGATGCAGCCTGTATAAGATCAAGATTACTCATCAATTTGGTTACCCCTGCAATCATCTCCGAGGTTAGCCCTCGGGAAACCCGCTTGATTGCCGCCATGCTGGTATCTTCTCTTAAGAGCCATTCACGAAATTCGGCAACGGTCATTGATTGCACCGATTTATATATCTGCTCGTTGATGTCGTCTTGTATAATCCGTGTTACCTCGTCTTCCTCATAGGGGACGGCAGGATTATTGCGCAGATCGGCAAGGGTCAGGTTGCTGAGAACCTCTCTGGCTGCAACCATCTCGGTGACGGATTCCGGGGCAATCCCGGCCAGCTGGTCTCCAGATTTTATCTCATTGGCCTTGGCCAAAACATTATTTATGTCTTTGAAACTATAGGATGTTCCAAATAGCGTTGTCTTTAGTCTCATTTTTCCTTTCCACCGTTTTTTGTTTTCTTAGTAGCCAAAAACCAGAGTCTTCACCACCACTGGCACCACCTTGCCTCTTGAGAGCCCACGACCGATATCGATATAGTCGCCATTATTCACTTTTATCCCGTCAACACAGATAATCTGACGTTTTTGCCCCGGTAAAACTCGCAAGGTTTGTCCTAAAACCTTGGCAAAATCCTGTTCAACGACGATAATCAGCGGATAGTCTGCAGGCAGTATCCGCTCGATACCTGTGGAAACGGATGCAGCAAGTTCTTGTATTTCGGCAAAATTGTAAGTTTTTCTGCCAGAGAAAGCCAGTACTGGCATCTGTGCTCCATCGTCAAGATTGAGCCATGCCAACTTTTTCTCAATAACATCCGGCCACTGTGCAAAAGGGGCTTCCTCTTCTTCCTCGTTTAACCGCACCACTGGCAGATTTTGCAGGGGTAAAATCTCCTCGGCAAATTCAATGGTACTGCCGCTGATCTCTGTTGTATGCGTCCCTGCACCAACAACTGTTGCTCGAATGGTCTCCCTTGCTGTCAGCTGTGGCAGCGAGGTAAAGGCCTTCGATTTTTTTATCGCCCTGCCAAGAAAAAAACCGATATCTCCATAGAGAAATGGTGTGTTTTCAAGGTTTGTTGCCGTCATGCAGTCAGCCACTCCTCCTGAAAAGCTGATATACTCTATCGGCCTGTTCAAGGATAAGGCATGGTCGGTGATAAGAATATCGGAGTTGGCTGTGTTCGGTTTTACGCCAAGAATCTGGTCAAGAACATCGGCCATTGCCTCGGTAATCTGCTCAATTTGCGCCACCTCAAGGGGTTGCCCTTCCTGCACCGTAATCCCTTTGGTTTCAGCAAATTGACGAATCTTCTTTGATGCAAAAACAACCTCGCCGTTATCATCAAAGGTGATCAAGCGACCACCAATATCAAGGCATGAGGTCGCTACCGGATCGCCTGTGTCAAAAACGGCAATATTGGTCGTTCCGCCACCAATATCAATATTTGCAACCACCGCCCCCTTTGTCCTTGAATGGAGATGAGCACCTGCGCCTTTTCCAGCAATAATTCCTTCCAGTGCCGGGCCTGCGACAGCAACAACAAAATCTCCAGCAAGCCCGGAAAGCGACTGCAGCACCGTTGCTGCATTTTTTTTTCGAGCAGTTTCACCAGTGATGATAACTGCCCCTGTTTGTACTTCTTCTGCTGCAAAACCGGCCTTGTCATACTCCTGGCGGACAATTTTCCCCACCTGTTCTGCATCAATTTCAACGGAAGAGAGCAGCGGCGTCAGATGGATCGCACCAGCATAAACCAGTCGTTTATCGACCACACGAATACGGGGAACAGAGGCCACGGAGGCGATATTTTCAATGATTATTTCACTGAAAATAACCTGGGTGGTGCTTGTTCCTATATCAATGCCAACGCTGAGAACCTTCTCTTCCATTGTCTTCCTCAAAACGCAAAACGCCCCAGTACGGTCTTTTGTCAAAATAGACCGTTTCCGGGGCGTCATTGCCTTGTCTTTTTCTTGCACACCGTTGTGCAAGGTCTTTTTCTGAATTACAAACTGCAAACAGGGGTGTTAATGCATCTTTTCACCCTGTGGAGTACAAAAAAAATCAAAAACAACGGTGGTGCCCTTTTCGCTTGTCTCGATATTGAGGCTCCCACCAAGACTTCCTCGCACCAATTGCTGCACAATCTGCATACCCAGTGAGGATGCCCTCTCCATTTGCGCCATCTCAAAACCGATGCCGTTATCGGTGATGGTGATGCAGGAGAAAACCTTTCCCTTGCGCAGCATAATATCAACTTTCCCTTCTCTCCTCCCTGTAAAGGCGTGTTTTATAGAGTTTTGTACCAGTTCATTGACAACAAGAGCAATGGATGTTGCCATCTCCGAGCGTTGGCGAATGCTATCACCTTCGATGGTGATTGTTATATCCTTACCACTTTCAGAGCTATCAAAATTGGCACTCTGCACAATCTTCTTCAGCATCATATTCAGCTCAATATCGTCCACACCATTTTGCGCAAGAACTTCATGGGTCGCAGCGATGCTTAGCACTCTGGCGATACTGTCCGAAAACGCCTTTTTTGCCATCTTACTGTTGATTCGTCTTGATTGCAGTCGCAATAGCGATGCGATGGTCTGCAGGTTGTTTTTTACCCGGTGATGAATCTCCTTGATGGCAACCGATTTTAGAATAAGCTCCTTCTCTTTCGTTTTTACGTCTGTTTCATCGGTAAGCAACATGCCAATACGGGCATTTTTGTTTACCTTACCCTCCATCACCAAGTATTTTGCGTTAAAAATTTGCTGTCCAAAACGCACTTCCGAGGAGATGATTTTTCCATCTTCGAGGATTTCGTCAAAATTACGCTCCTCAAAACAAAGATTCTCAAAACTCAACCCTTCAAGCTCGTTGATAAAGCCTAGATCCTTGTAAATCTTCTTTGCCACAGGGTTGGCATAGACGGCAATACCCCGGCGATCAAAAATAACGATGCCGTCTGTTACATGAAAAGGGATGCCCTCATCCTTGTTTCGTGCCAAGAGCAGCGCATCTGTCAGCTGACTGGTGGCCCGGGTCAACAGCGAAAGGTTACGTTTCGTTTGCATATCCTTTGAGATATCCATCTCGCAGATAAGGCAGGCAATAACCTTTCCGACACTGTTTCTTATTGGGGAAACCTTTTGCAGAACCTCCCGGTTCTCCTGTGTTCTACCAAGAAGATCCTTGGTCGGCAAACCCGCCGTTAATGTTCTGAAAACAGCAGGCTCATTATTTTTTTTTGCATACTCCCCGACAACTGATCCAGAATAGAGCGATTTCCCCGAAGCAGGTGCTGCTTGTGCAATAACCACAGCGACCTCTGGATCCTTTGTTGGGCAGTCAATAAAGACATCTGCATCTTCAAGGTCGGCGATAATCGGCAAGCTTACGGCAAGCTCTTTCACCCTTGCAATATCGGCACTGTCAAGATCGGTAAATTTGCGGCAAAGCTTGTCGATTTGCTCCGCCTGTACGTTTTTCATTTGCTATTTATCAGGATGATTTCTGCAATCTCCCGCATCGGTTTTCTTTTATCCATACCAATCTTGCGAATAAGCTGAAAGGCTTCCTCTTCGCTGATACCTTGCTCCTGCATAAGAACGCCTTTCGCCTTTTCAACAATAGCTCGGTCTTCCAGTCGTTGTCTGGTCTTCTCAACCTCTTTGGAGAGATTACAAAATTTGCGACCCTTTTCCACGGCAACACTAATTACCGGAAGTACCGCCTCTTCTCTGATGGGCTTGACGATATAGCCAAGCACCCCGGCTTCCTTGGCCTCTTCAACAAACTCTTCGCCGCTATATGCGGTAATCAACACCGTAGCGGTTGCCAGCTGCTCCTTGTCGATAATTCGTGCCGCTTTTAACCCATCGAGAAGCGGCATCTTTATATCAAGTAGTGCCAGATCTGGCCGACAGATACGACACTGTTCGATAGCATCGAAGCCGTCTGCCGCCTCTCCTATGATCTTATGCCCCGCTTCCTGCAATATCTCAATAATATCAAAGCGGGTTATTGGATCATCATCAGCAACAACTATTGTGTATCCCATATCTACCCCTCTGTTTTTTCTACGAACGTGTCTTTTCAACAATCGAGAAGCGAAGGGTCTTATCAAAAAACTGCACAACTTCTTCAAGAGATGCCTCAATACTTGCGACATCTCCCGTAATAACCAGCGAACCGCCGAAACGATCAAGAAAACCGATCTCAACAGCACCCGACTTGGTTGCAACATCAGCAGCGATAATAACCGCCTCCCCCGGAGTGATGGTTAGTATGCCAATGGCATCAGAGCTTGTTTCAAGCCCCAACTGGCGACAAACCATCTGCCGAGGGTGGGCGATTATATGCGCCAGTGTTATCTGTTTTCCAGGAACATATTCCTGAATGACGCGCTGTTTTTTTTCCATCGTTTTCTTCTATTTATTGTGTGGAAAAACCGGTATGGGAATTTCCACACAAGCCGACATCTGCGGTTTAGTTTAGCCCTTCTTCAGCTTCTGCCAAGGCAGCAAACTCTTCCTCTGGAGCTTTGGCCACCAGATGATTTTTACTATAAAGTAAAAAGTAGAGAATAAAAAGGACATAAATTACTGCTGCAATGCAGGTCATCTTTGCATTGGCAAGGAAGCAGGCAATAAAGGCGGCGATGCCCAGTACCACGCTGATTCCAGAGGTAAATTTCCCACCCGGAGTTTTATATGGTCTTGGTAGATCCGGCTCCTTGATACGCAACATAAAGTGCGATGCGGTCATCAGGATATAGGAGATGGATGCACCAAAAACAGCAATAACCAGCAGACTGTCTCCATCGGTAAAGAGGGTGAGAACAAAGCCGATAATACCGATCAACCACAGGGAGATCCATGGGGTCTTCCGCTTTCCGGTAAGGGAAAGCACTGTAGGCAGGTATCCCGCACGGGAAAGGGCAAAGAATTGACGGGATGCGCCAAAGATAAGCGAGAAGAAACTTGCCACCAGACCAGCCAGGCCAACCACGTTGATCATACGACTGACAAAAGTTGGCTCGCCGTAGGCATTTGGTGATTGGATTGCTTCAACCAGCGGATCTGCAGCATCCTGAATCAGCAAGGAAGAAGATCCTGCGGGGCCAAAGAAAAGAATCAGGGCAGCAAAAATCAGCAAGGCAGTCATGGCGCAGATAATAGCTTTGGGCATATCTTTGGTGGGGTCTTCACACTCTTCAGCGGCAAGTGGGATTCCTTCAACACCAAGAAAAAACCACATACCAAAAGGAAGTGCCGCCCAAACGCCCATCCAGCCGTGAGGCAGGAAGGTTGTCGCCCCGGCAACATCTTTTGCTGGCGGAATATCCATCAGGTTTTTGACATCAAAATAGGGCACCATAGAGATGATAAAAGCTGCCAGAGCGACGAGAGCGATAAGGGTGATAATCATACACAGAGTAAGAGCTTCCCCAACGCCATAGAGGTGAACACCAACAAAGACCAGATAGAAAAGAATACGGGTTATCCATGTACCGCCAAAAAGAAGAGAAACTATCTCATGCATATTTTCAGGAACATAGACAAGCAGAGAGCCGCCTTCACCAAAAAGTGATCCGCAATATCCGGCAATAAAGGCAGAAATCGCCGCCGGAGCGATGCAGTATTCAAACAGGATGCCAACTCCGGTCATATATCCGCCCAAGGGGCCAAAAGCGCGGCGGGCAAAGCCATAGCCCCCGCCAGCAGAAGGAATAATGGTCGCCAGCTCGGCCTCGGATAACACCATGGTGGTATACATTATCGCCATAAGGATAGTAGCAATAAGTAACCCGCCCCAGCCAGCCTTGCCAATACCAAAGTTCCAGCCGGCAAAATCACCGGAAATAACGTAAGCAACTCCAAGGAATGCAAGCAATACCCAGCCTGCAGCACCCTTTTTCAATTCCCGTTTTTTTAGATAATCATCATGCTTGTCTGCCATCCTGCTACTCTCCTTGTTTCATAATTTGAGAAACTGGTAAAGCCGAACATGATCAGCAATGCCAGCATAAAAAAAAGCCTGCCCCAAGGGAATCCACAAAAATCCCTCCAAGACAAGCCTCGCTGTTTGTCATTGCCGCACGTCGTTGGGCAGCACAAAAATAATAACTTCAAGAAGAGAAACATTTACACAAAAGAAGAGGAATTGCAAGGTTTTTGAAAAAATTTTGTAAATTTCTTTGGTGGCTATTAAAAAGATTGGTTATTCAGAGGGTTGTTTCAAGAGAAGACTTTCAATAAGAGGACACTCTATGCAAACTTTAAGGGAGGGGGATGCATAAATAAACATAAAAAAGGAGGAAAAGACGAGGCTTATGGAGCGCTTTTCTTAAAAAACCTTTGGCGTAAACTTTTCATCGTTGAGGATGGTCATGGCCTCGCCGCTCTGGGTCATAACAAATAGTCCTTGTTTGTAGGCGTATCTTGCCACATCCTTGGGGATCACCATGGCCGCTACTGCTCCCCTAACCTTTTTGTCTGCGTATTTGGGAAACTATTTTTTGAATTTGTCAAGACGTTCAAGGTGAAGGTTTACATCGTTTTCAGAAAGTAAGTCGTATGCAAGCAAAATACAAGAAAAATGGGAGGAAAGAGCAGGGAGCACTATAGCTTTGTTATCTTGAAAATATGGAGTTAACTGCTACCACAGCCTCGAAGTAAAGTTCTCATAATTCAGACCTGATTGTACAACTTTATTGCCGAAAAGAAGGTTGCGGGTTTGATAGTTGTGGGAACAACAGGAAGAGCAGAGGAAGATAGTATATCGGTTACTTTTTCGGATTGCTATATGGAATAGTCGATATGGAACGCACTCTTGCCGGTCTTCGTCAGGTTGGTAAAACAATTCTGTCAAAAATGCTGTATAGAAGTTTTGACTATCTTGATCATGACCATCCTGATGACAGACTCGCCTTAATAGAGAAAAAACTTTTCTGGGCGGGGCAGAGATCAGCCGTGCTGCTAACTGGCTATCCACACTGAATTTAGGGGAGTCTGTCTTCTATTCCTGATTAGTGGTAGTTCTTGCCGCAAAGAAAGATATAGCGAAAATATATCCGAGATGAAAAATGAGCGACAGGCTGTTGCACTCAAAAACTCCAGCGCAGGCGCAAGGTAGCAAAATCCCGTCGATCAAATTGCCCATAGCTGCCGTCTTCATCCCCTGCAAAGAGAAAGATGGAGGCGGCAAGAAGCCAGTTATCGCCAAGTTTATATTCACCATAGGGTTGAATGGTCCAGCCCTGACCGGAAAAGCCGATAATACCGCTGACCCCCAATTTTAGATCATCTTGCAGGAAAAAATCGGATATTTCATAAGTTATGCCATGCTTATAACGAGGGTTTACAACCATCTCGTTATGCGGGATATATATGGCGAAATATTGCAGATTAACATAGCGGTTTATACCAAAAGTGCGGTCAAAACCAATAACGCCCTCCAGCATATTCTCTTTTTTATAGTCGGGAAGAAGACCATTTGCGGCGGTATTTTTTTGCAGCGGATAATCCGGTTTTATTGCCAACTCTCCCCGCAGGGTGGAGCGTTCCAGCCCTTTGGCAAAATTAACGCCAAAGGCGGTGATACGGGGATGTTCCGGGGTGATTTGTACTCTGCCGCCATCTGTTATGCTGCCAGTAAACACCGGAGTATTGCAGGCACCGGAATAGCCGATAAGCCCAAAATCCCAGCCCGCAGCGGTGGCTGTAAGGCGCATGGCATATTTGCCGTCTGCAAACCAGTTTTGCGGCTTGTCCTGCCCGGCAAGCTGCAAAAGCCCCTGCCGCTCTTTTTGATAGAGTCTTTTTGATAGAGTCCGCCCAATGCCACAGGCTCCCATGCAGAGCCAGGGGCACTTAGCTTGTTTACCTTCCCAACGGGAACCGCCACCAGCTCCAGAGTTAATTCCTGTATATTTTTTGGCGCAGGCAGAGAGAAAATTCCCTGACCAAGCAATACAGGCAGGCGGTTATCGCTGCGGCCGGAAGCCAAAGGATCACGCTGATCCAGTGGATTTATCAGATCAAGAGGGTTAATGCCGTCGCCCGTCCCCCAACGCACCATCTTTTGCCCGAAAAGAAGGTCTCTGTTTTCCCCTTCAAAGGTAAAATACGCCTCATGGAGATCGACCATAAGATCATCGTGATCGGCAGAGAGTGAGGCCGCAGCCGGATCAAAATCAACAGAT
>PDWI01007601.1_pt1 | contig 13055 bp, 12 predicted proteins | sample 1430891 | NCBI WGS metagenome assembly PDWI01 (sample SAMN01162508, study PRJNA174530) | Oral metagenome, whole genome shotgun sequencing project. | biome: Marine environment; feature: Marine mammal; material: Swab sample of the gingival sulcus; isolation source: swab sample of gingival sulcus... | reverse complement strand
TCGGTTCAGTTGATTATCTCAAAGAAGTCTATGAATTAACAGCAGAGGATATTGTCAAAGCAGTCAAAGACGGTTTAAAAAACAAGGAGTAATTTATGGATTACAAAAAACTTGCACTGGAAATGCACGAAAAAAATCGCGGTAAAATCGAAGTGATCAGCAAAGTAAGCGTTACAAACAAGGACGACTTGTCAACTGCTTATACCCCAGGCGTTGCCGAGCCTTGTCGCAAAATCGATCAAAACGTTGACGACGTCTACAAGTACACAGCTAAAGGCAATTTAGTTGCCGTCGTATCAGATGGTACAGCTGTATTGGGCCTGGGCGATATCGGCCCTGAAGCCGCCATGCCCGTCATGGAAGGTAAAGCAATTTTATTTAAGGAATTTGCCGATGTTGACGCTTTTCCACTTTGTATTAAGACAAAAGACGTCGACGAAATCGTCAAGTTTATTCAGTTGCTTGAACCAACCTTTGGTGGTATTAACTTAGAAGATATTTCAGCACCACGCTGTGTTGAAATTGAGCGCAGACTTAAAGAGACAATGAATATTCCAATTTTCCACGACGATCAACACGGCACGGCCGTCGTCGTAACAGCAGCACTTGTCAACGCCTTAAAAATTGTCAACAAGTCATTTGAAACCATTAAAGTAGTCATCAATGGCGACGGATCAGCTGGTAATGCCATTATGAAAATGTTACTTGCTGTCGGCGTAAAAAATATTATCGTCTGCAATATCGACGGCATTATTTCAAAGGACACTGTCACTGATAATCCTGTCGTCAAAGAAATTGCCAAAGTGAGCAACCCTGAAAACCTAAACGGCAAACTTGAAGATGCCATGGTTGGCGCCGACGTATTTATCGGCGTATCGGTTAAAAATGTCGTCAGCAAAGAGATGATCGCCTCAATGAACGACGATGCAATCGCGTTCCCTATGGCGAACCCCGACCCAGAAATACTGCCTAATTTAGCACTTGAAGCAGGCGCCCGCATTGTCGGCACGGGTCGTAGCGACTTTGATAATCAAATCAACAATGTATTGGCGTTCCCTGGTATTTTTAGAGGTGCGCTCGACGCCAAAGCAAGTGATATAAACGAAGAAATGAAATACGCTGCTGCTAAAGCAATTGCCAGCTTGATACCTGATGACGAACTAAGTGAAACCAATATTATACCTTACGCACTTAACAAAGAAGTTGGCTCAGTTGTCGCCAAAGCGGTTTACGATGCAGCGGTAGCATCTGGTGTTGCCCGAGTATAACATTATGAAAAAAGAAATCAAGTTTTCAAAACAAAAAATTAGTTTTACGCTACCCGATGAGAACTTTGCTGGTGAACTGTTACCAAATACAATTGAACACGCCATCACTGGCGAAGCCGCTGTTAAACATGCGCTTGAAAACCCAATTGACAGCGCCAAATTGCGCGATATTGTAAGCGCCGGTGAGACAGTCTGTATTATCACCTCTGATATCACGCGACCCATGCCATCGTATCGCGTATTGCCACTGGTAATAGATGAACTTAAGCAAGGTGGTGTTACAGAAGCTGACATCACAGTTGTACTCGCCTTGGGCAGTCACCGCAAGCACAGCCCAGCTGAACAAGCACAATTAGTGGGCGAAACAGTTTTTAATTCAGATCCAAATAGAAAGATATCGTCAAACCAGCCATAATAAAGCGGTTTTTCACCGAGACGATCCCGAGCGATAGTCAGAGTCCTTTCTTTCTTATCCCATAAAGCAAAGGCAAACATCCCGACACAAAGGCTTATGGCCTCGGAAATCCCCCAATGTTCAATGGCAGCAAGGAGTACTTCCGTATCAGATGAACCGGAAAAGGTGAAACCCTGTTTGCCCAGAACAGTCCCTATTTTCTTGAAATTGTATATTTCACCGTTAAAAACAATGATATATCGGCCGGAAATGGACTCCATTGGTTGGTGTCCGGATGCGGTCAGGTCGACAATAGAAAGCCGTTGGTGACTCAGGCCGATTCCAGCCGATAAATCAAACCATATTCCACGGTCATCAGGTCCCCGATGGCAGATACTTTTTCCCATTGAACGAAGAATCTCATCCAGCCCGTCAGGAGGTAATTGATGTGTGAAGATACCTGCTATGCCGCACATGTTACGTTGTTCCCTTTTTCTAACAAGTAGTTTCCTTTATGATTTCAGTATATAATTCTTCATATTTCCTTGAAACGGAAGCAAGGGAAAAGTTCTCTCTGATACGTTTCTGACCATGCAGGCCCATTGCAATTCGATCAGTTTCGGGTAACTCCAGCACCTTTAGGACAGCATCAGCCAGCATTTCAGGGTCTTCGGGTGGTACGACCGATCCCGTATCTCCAACCAGGTAGGATGAATCTCCGACGTCTGTGACCACACACGGAATACCTGTGGCCATGCCTTCACCGACCACATTGGGAAAACCTTCTCCAAGTGAAGAGGAGACCAGTACCGTTAATAAGGTCATGATGAGAGGGATATCATGACGCTCGCCAAGCAACAGGGCATTTTCCCTTACTCCATTCGTTTTGAGCCACCCGCATAATAGTTCGTTGTCAGGTGAAATACCGGTACCGCACATGAGTACCTGTATTTCATTGTTATATTTCCCGATGATTATGCTGCAGGCCTTAATGAAATTCCGATAATCTTTCTGGGGGTCAAAACGACCGATTATGCCAACTACCGTATCCTTTTCCTTTAGTCCAAGTTCTTTTCTAAGTCGTTCTGTTTCTCCTCTCTTTTTTGATGAAAATTGCTCTAAATCAAAACCGTTAGGAATAACCGTCATCTTTTTATCATCATACCCCTGGTCAATGTGAGCCCTCTTTGCGGCATGTGAGCCGCATACTATCCGATAGGGCCAGTGTCTGGATCTTCCCGCCAAAAAGGTGATAAGGGCACGCGTTGTTTTTTTTGTATGACTGTCTGCCAGATTTGACTGGCGAAGATTCCAGACAACAGGAATTCGATATATCAATCCAATAATCGAACCAATAAAGTCCCCGTGATACATCCAGCTTTGAACAATACGGGGCTGAAATTTTCTGATAAACGTTACTAATTGAAACAATCTGAACGGGAGAGTGACGACCCTGGTCAAATCAAGGCAGAATACCGGAATCCCTTGTGCTTTTAACTGATTATAGATTGTGCTGCCCGGCATCCCCTTCAGGGATATGACACAATGAGAGAAACAGGGCTTATTCAATCCTGATATCAGCTTCAGCAGCATCATCTCGGCACCGCCGACACCTAAACCGGTTATAACATGCATAATTTTAATCATATAAGAGATTTGTATATACGTGTTGTTTCTTCGGTCAAGGTATCAACAGAAAAGGTTTCTACAACCCTTTTCCTGATTTTATTATGATCGATTTTTCCCTTACGATACAGAGAGATCATGTCCATCAATCCCTGAGCGAGCTCATCAGCGTTTCCCGGTGATACGATGATTCCTGTGGAACCAATTACTTCACCGGCATCGCCGACATCGGTTGCAACACAGGGAATTCCGCATGCCATTGCTTCGCCGATGGCATTTGAAAAACCCTCTCCATAACGTGATGAAGAACAGAGAATATCCAGGGCATTATATACCGTGGACATATCTGAAATGTGTCCGGCAAGGACAACCGAATCTTCAATTCCCAAGGCTTGTATCTGCTCTTCCAGAAATGATCGATACGGGTTTGTTCCAGACCCAACACAGATAAAAAACACTCCTGAGCAGTAATTTTGCACCTTTTTTATTGCCTTGAAAAAATTCAAATGATCTTTCATCGGATCCAGTCGGGCAACCATTCCTACAAGAATATCATCAGGACTTATCGTAAATGTTTCTCTGAAGCGGTTATCAGTGTCACCTTCTGTCGGTGAATAGACCGATGTATTGATTCCATTATGGATCACAGACATTTTTGATTCAGGGAAGCCTCTTTTTATACAGACGTGATAACCGGCATGAGAATTTACAATAATATGATTTGCAAAACGGGACAGAAGGGCTTCAGCATACAACGCTGTTTTTGAAACGAGTCCATACTTTCCCGAGATCATGTTGGATGCGCGTATTCCCCAGACAACAGGACACCCGAGAAACGGTTTCAAGAAAATGGACACGAGGTTTGTCTCCGGCATATATGAATTAACCAGAGCAGGTTTGAAACGGGTCGCCTTCCTTAAAAGATGAAAAAAGAACCCTGCAAGATGCCACCTTCCTTTCTTTTCAAGATCGATCAACATTACATTTTCAAGTAACGGCTCAAGGCTTCCACCGGAATAATAGACGGCAATGGCAACTTTATTACCTTGTGACGCCAGGCGATTGGCTAATGTAAGCATCTGCCTTTCTGCTCCGCCTGCTTCCAGGGAACGTATCATGAACAAAATGTTCATCTTCGGTTCAGTCCGCTCCCTTTTTGCTGGCAGCGTTTATCAGATGTTCAGCTCGTTTGCGCCAGGTATAGTTTTGTTTGAAATCTTCATAAGCCCGGGCGGCTAACTTCTCTCTTTTTGCGGTATCATGAACAAGCTCTTCAATGGCTTCTTGCCATTTTTCGATATTGTCCGGCGGTACGAAAAGGGCATTGTTTTCATGTAAAACTTCTCTTAAGACCGGTAGGTCAGAAACGACCATGGCCTTCTTTGTTGCCATATATTCGAATATTTTCAGGGGAGACATAAAGCTGCTGGTATTGCCGCTGTTTCCAAATACTGCAACCTTGTTGCCATAGGGTGCAAGAAGAATATCGCAGCAGTTTCGGTATGTGTGTATTTCCCCGGGGGATACGTATCCATGAAAGAGAATGTTTTTTGCTGAAGCCTGTGGGCGCAGTCTGGCAACATCCTCCCTGCTTCCTCCAACGATATGAAAATCAACATCAGGTAAACGTGACGCAACGTTGAGGATGATCTCGATACCCCGCCCTGCATAAAGGCTGCCGAAGTAACCGACTTGCGGCTTCGATTTCCTTCCAGGCCATTGTGCGGTTTTTTTATCTAAATCAAGCTGGTCTGCTCCGTCATGGGCAACGATTAGTTGCTCATCGGACAGATTGGTATAAGTCAGGTAGCGCTTTTTAAGAGCGTCAGAAATAACAGTGACAAAACAAAAGCTGTTGTATGTGATAAATTTTTTAAAAAGAATTCCTTCCAGCGTCGATTCCCATACCAATCCATGGGCTTCATAAATTGTATGGTATCCTTTTTGTGCGGCAAGACAACAACCGGGCAAATATCTGCCATACACCAGATCCGGTTGCAATGATTTCAAAAGTGTCCCGATTTTTCTGGAATAGATGAGCGTGGAAATGAGGTAGGTTACAAAGTGACTGGAATACGGGCAGGACAGTTTGAATAAACCGAATATTTTTGATACATCGTAGTATTTGAATAGATCCTTAACGTCCTGGTCATAATATCTTTTCGGATAAGCCGGTGCGATCAGGCTGATATCGTGCCCTTCCTTGGCAAAAGCCTGACACATCCTCATGACATGAATACTGTTGGCAGATCGGGAGGGAATCAGAGCGTTTGAGACATAGGCAATTTTCATTGTCTGTTTTTTCTATCGCTACCACCTTGTGAAAGGGTGCTCGAAATTTTTGCTTAGTAGGTGATTTTTTTCTGGATAGTGAACTCAAAATCTTTAAGGATTGATATGATTTTCTCCCCTGCTTTTCCGTCACCATATTTATGATTAGGTTCGTATCTCCCGTGGGCAAGTTGCCTTTTTACCGCATCCAGTATTTCGTCTTTATTGTAATCAACATCAATAACATTTGGGCACCGTTCTCTTCCGTTCTGGCGGGTACCTATATTTACACAAGGGGTCCCGAGAAATGCCGCCTCTCTGATGCCGCTGCTAGAGTTACCAAGAATACAGGAAGCATTGCGCAAGAGAGGTGCGTAATGCTCTATTGTCAGGCTCTTAAAGAAGTGAATATAATCTGTCTCTTCCTGCTCTCTGAACATTCTGATACCTTTGGATATTCCGTCAGAACCTGCATCCATATTAGGCCAGATCCATATGGTATTTATTTTAAGATCCTGAATTGCCGCAATTGTTTCGTTAATGTGTTTCAGATTTGCAGCATATTCTGTTGTAACAGGATGCTGGATAACCACGAGATAACGGGTGGAAAGGCTGACAACATTGCCAACACCCTGATCTTCCTGCAGCTTTTCGAGTACCCCGATATCTTGTAAAGCGAGATCTGCTAACATGTCCAGACTGGTAGCTCCAACCGGGAAGATGATTGCCGGATCTTCTCCCATCTTTTCAATTCGATGAGCTGCTTCCTCTGTCGCTGGAAAATGAATATGTGACAGTTTCGTAATCGCATGGCGAATGCTCTCATCGATTGATCCGGATACTTCTCCTCCCTCCATATGGGCAACCGGAATATTCATATATGATGCAGCCATAGCAATGGGCAGGCATTCAAAACGATCCGCAATCACCATGACAATATCTGGTTTAAGGTTTTCAAATGCCGTACTGAATTCGTTAACGACCAATCCGGCTGATTTTGCCATGGTTACAGGATTTTCTCCCTCAACCAGGAAATGAATATACCGGTCAATCTTGATATGCTGCTCTTCGAGGGCCTGGACGATATTTCCGTATTTGTGCAGGATTGCGCCACCGCCAACGATTACCTGGAGCTCTATTTGAGGTTCTTTTAATGCAAAATCAATTACTTTCTTTAGCTTCGCATAGTTTCCTCTGGTGGTGATAATAATGCACAATTTTTTCTTTATTTGAGATGATTCCATTCCAGCAATGTGTCCTTTTGTAATGACTTGATAATTTCTTTTCCAATAATGTTCTCTCGTTCCGAAGGAGATATACCCGTTCCAGGTCGTTTTGTCACCAGCATGTCATTCGTTAAACGTGTACCCTTTTCAATATCACGGGATATGACGATGCTCTTACGTGCCCAATCAACACTGTTTTTTTCCTGGCTACTGACGGTGACGGTTTCTCTTCCCCGTCCTTTTTCAATAGCACGTATTTGCTTGATCATTGCAGTAAGGCTTTCATGGTCGCAGGATACTTTCCAGTCCTGTGCATTTGGAATATTGAAATCAAGAGAAATATGTTTCTCTATTATCCGGGCACCCAAAGCTACTGCGGCAAGAGGGAAGTGATATCCTTCGGTATGATCCGAATATCCCGTCACGGTGTTGAATCTCTTGTTAATGTATGGAATTGAAAGAAGATTGACGTTTTCAGGAGATGTCGGATAGCTTGTAACACAGTGTAAAACCACAATATCCTTGTTTCCACACTCCCGGATTGCCATTAAGGCAGCTTCAATTTTTTTTTCGGAAAACATTCCAGTGGAAAAAATGATTGGTTTTTTACGAAGGGCAATTCTTTTGAAAAATGGCCAGTTATCAAGTTCTCCAGAACCAATTTTATATGCCGGTACGTCAAGACTGTCGAGAAAGTCAAAGCTTTTTTCATCGTGGGCTGTTGCCAGAAACATGATTCCCACGTCATCGCAATAACGCTTGATCTCGGTAAAAGACTCATAAGGCAGTTCCTTGGGCCGAAGCCGATTCCTCCACTCCTGCGAGACCGGGCTGATCAATTCATCAGTATCAAAGATCTGGAACTTGACGGCGTCAGCCCGGGCCTTTTTTGCCATGTCTACCAGAGCAAAGGCTTTTCGCATACTTCCGAAATGAGCAACACCTGCTTCTGCAATCACAAAGACCGGCTGTCCGTCTCCGACCGGGTGATCGGCAATAGTGAATATCCTGTTAAAAAATGACATATGTTCAATCCTAAAAGAGAAATTCAGGTAACATGACTTTTCCTGTATGAAGATACCACTTGGCAATTTCAAAATCATCCGGACCATCCAGATCAAGGGCATATTCGGAAGGTATGGTACAGGCGACCGATGGGTCAGCAAATATCTGGCGATTTAAAAGCGATTTCCGTCTTGTGGCGAGGAAATTACCAAAACAGAAGAGAGAAGGCTTGGTCTGTTTATTGTAACATCTGCTTCTTTCTTCGGCAAATTTGAACCGTACATAACCCGCTTTGACCTCCCGTTGATTAAAGGCATGAAAATTGTGGGGAAAGGAGGCAATGGTTTGAACGGAGGCCGCCCGTTTGTCTTCTTCGAGCATTTTCAAGCTAGTATCAATATGTTTGGGTAATACGAAGGGAGATGTCGGTTGAAGCAGTGCAACCACATCCGGACGATACCCTTCTGCTTTATCTAACGTGTTCAATACGTCAATTATGACCTCAATGATATGAGTATCATCCTGTGCCAATTCCGGCGGCCTTTTTATAACAGGGCAGTTATAGGCTGATGATATTTCAGCAATGTGATCATCATCTGTGGAACATGCTATCCTGTTGATCTTTTTTGATAAAAGTCCCGCATTGATTGAATAGGCTATAAGCGGGTAACCGGCAAGTTCCACAATATTCTTATGGGGAATGGACTTAGATCCACCACGGGCAGGAATTAACCCAAATACTTCTAAAGACATGGCTTATAAACTCTCAAAATATTCTATCATCTTCTTGATCGTATACTCCTGTGTCAACTTCCAGGCATCTCTTGTCGAACCGCCAATATGAGGGGTGATGATCAAATTATCGTTTTTCCGCGCATATTGGACTAATGTATTTTCGAGGACATGGTTTTCAAAGCCGGGAATAAATTCTCCGTCCAGCACATCCAGAGCGGCTCCACCAATTGATTTTGTCTGTAATGCGTTTAATAAAGCGGTATGATCAACCAGCTCTCCCCGTGATGTATTGATAAAAAAAGCACCTGGTTTACAATAAGAGATGATCTCTTTACTGATAAGATTTTCAGTTTCTGGTTCATGAGGAACATGAAGGGTAATAATGTCCGCCCAGGAAACCAGGTCTTTTAATTGTGAATACCTCTGGATACCAGCTGAAGATTCTACATAGGGGTCAAAATAGCCGACATCCATATCAAAAGCCATGCCGTAGCGAGCTACTTTTTTACCCAGTCTGCCAAGACCTATTACTCCGAGTTTCATTCTTGACAGCATGTGCTCACCGCCAAAAGGCCAACGTGACCATTGTCCATCTGTCACCGATTTTGCTGCAGGCAACAGCTTTCGGGTGAGAGCAATGATTAATCCCCAGGTCAGTTCTGAAGTTGGTGTAATGGTATCCAGAAAATCCTGATGGTCTTTCAGCGTTATGACCTTAATTCCTTTCTTTGCTGCATATTCAATGTCGATGTGGGGGTGTCCTGTTGTATTGGAGCCAATACATTTCAGGCAGGGCATCTTGTCAATTTTGTCCTTGCCAACATAATAGCCGAGAGGGGCAAGGATTGCCTCTGCTTTTTTTAGGAGTTGGCCTGTATCGCCTGAAGGGTCTGGAAGTGTCTCAATCTCAAAATAATGATTGAGCAATTTGAGATTTTCTGGTTGATATGCCAGTATTTCATAATAAATCAGTCTTTTTTTCATGATTGAAGTCCTGCCTCCTCCCCCAAATGGGTCGTCTTCTCATCTGTCTATCCGTTTATCACAATGGTCGGGACCCCTTATCAAGAAGTTTCTCTAATGCAGAGAGAATTCGCTGACCAGCGCAACCGTCAGGATTACCTAGCCAATGATCAAGGAGTTGTTTCTGTTCCAGACCAAGTTCTCTGCTGGTGTTACGATTAACGAGGTTACGAGCGCTTATGATTAAATGTTTTTTATAGTCTTCAATGGTGGTGCATTTGGTTACGGCTTTTCCCATATCTACTATATATGGCTGAATTTTCTCTTCTACAGCTTCATCAAAGTATGGAACAACAACAGCGACGCCAAGCGCAATTGCCTCAAGCAGGGCCGTTGAATTGAACCCGGTAGCAACACAGCTTGTGTTTAATATATCAATGAGATCTCCACCGGCCATGATTTCAAGATTGGACGGAAAGTCAGGTTTTTCACCAAACATATCGTTAAGGGTAATAAGGGATTGGCCGTCCCCTTTTGTCTTTATTATGACAGTAATATCAGGGTTGTTTTTTGCAATGTCAAGCATAAGATGATGACACTTTCTCGACAATTTCTGCAGATGCAGTCCGTCAAGCTCAGCGCTCAGTTTTTCAAATCTTTCAGGGATTTTTCTACCAATTATTGGAAGGCCTGCTTTTGGGTTGAATGAGAAAAAAAGAATTTGTGGCCTGGCTGGTACGGTTCGTTTGGGTCGGAGTTTGTGAAGCCGGTCCATTCTTGCCATACCGGTAACGATGATATCTTCAGGTGAAACAACGTTTGACTTTCGCTGGATTTCTTTTTCAATTTCATTATAGACAAGACTAAGGCTTCCCTGAAACTTGTTTTTTTTGGTTCTGTAGACATCCGTATAAAAAGGGGTTAAGCCTGGTGTCTTGAGACACTCTTTGTGAAGAGCGACAAATTTGATGCCGAGTTGCTCACATGCTCCTGCGAATTCCTGCTCGGATGCATAGCTGAAGTTACCTGTGAGGACAATGTCAATGCTATATTTCTTTAGAATTACTCGAAGAGCTTTTACCCAGAACGCTCTGAGATCTTTTTTCGGCTGAATATATTGATTGTTTCCAATATAATTATTATCATCAACAGTTTTTGGTAAGAATTGGTAAAAGACAGTTTTCAATAACTTTCTTTTTAATTGGTATAGGCAATAATTATCATCTTCTTTAAAAATTGATTCAATATCCTGGTTAAAACCTAATTTTGGCAGATATAGAATATTTATACATTTATCTTTTCTTTTTTTACTCTTTTTTGATATCAAAAATGATAAAAAGTAACCTGTACATACAGCCAAACGAAATTTTGCTAAAAAAGAAACTAATCTGTATTTGTATGTATCCATAATAAAAAATATTTTTTCGAATAAATAGTGATATCCTTATAAAAAGGTGATGAATAATATAAAAAAATAATTATTCTTTTATATTCTGTAATTCGATCATTTTATATAATGTTGAATTGGTATTTTTTCTTAAATTTGAAAATGTATCTTTTTCAATAATAGTTCCTTTTTTCATAACAATGACAGAGTCGCATTTACGTAAAGTTGATAAACGATGAGCAATAACAAGCACGGTCTTCAATCCTTTAAGACGCTCAATACTTCTTTGAATCTCTCGCTCTGATTGTGTATCTAGTGATGCTGTTGCTTCGTCGAAAATGAGAAGCTCGCAATCCCTATACAATTCCCTGGCAATTGCGAGTTTTTGTTTCTGTCCACCGGACAAAGTGATTCCTCTGTCGCCAACGAGAGTGTCAAGTCCGTCTTTTTGGCTGTTAATGAAATCATCACAATTGGCCAGCGTTATGGCATCATGTAATCTTTTAACGTTAAACGTTTTTTTCCCCGTATCACCCCACATGGTGATATTATTCTTAATGGTATCGTTAAATATCGCAGGATCCTGCGTGACATAGCCGAAAAATTGTCGTAACCAGTTTTTTTCTATTGTTGAGTAGTTTACCCCGTCAATTCTGATTTTTCCTGAAGAGGGCGTAATTAAACCGGAAATTATGTCTACCAATGTCGTTTTGCCAGCCCCGGAAGCTCCGGCAAGACCTATTGTTTCGCCCTTTATAATCTCCAAATTGATTGAGGATATTATCTCTTTTCCTTCAGGACGATAACAAATATCTTTCAGCTGTATAGCATTACGCAAGAATGCTGTTTTCTTTTTTGGACCAGATCTTTCATGGCAATTATCCAGGTTGGTGATTTCTTTTTGAATTGTTTTTATACCTCCAGATTTGCTTAAGAAAATCTGCCATTGTCCTTGCATTGTTGCTATCTGACTCAGTCCTTTATATAAAAAAATCAAAGGTATTATTACTAAAATAATTTTTTGGCCATCAATGACAACAAGTATATATGTAATTATTACAAATATTATTATATTTATAAGCTCAAATGAGCTTATAACGAATTCAGTAAAAAGAAGGTTTTTAAGCTGTAAGTATCTGTTATTATTTATTTCAAAAGATATTTTTTTTAATATAGTCTGTGTCTGTCCTGTGGTCTTTAGATATTTTATATTTGATAGAAACTGAATTATTAAATTTTGAATTATACCATTTGATTTTGAAACTTTTATAGATAGTTTTGTAACAATTGATCTTATTTTTTTATATAGGAAATGAATGATAGAGCCAATTATTATAACTAGTATTGCTGATTTTGAATTTAAAGCAAAAGCAAAAAGAAGATATACGATGACATTTGTCAGGGCGACAATAGTGGATGATAATTTGATAAAACCACCTACCGATCGTTGGCTCTCTGTGCTTACAATATTAGTTAGATAGCCAATATCTTTATTGTAAAAATAAGAATATGATACATCTCCATATTTTTTTGATATCGTTTCCTTTAATGTTTTAGATAACTTTGTAGAAATAAAAGATCTTAAAGCACCTCTGAAAAAAACAAGTATTGATTTAGTTCCAAATATAATTAATATTAATACAAGAAAATTTTGTATTGTCAGCTTTATTCCAAAAAATATAAATATATTATGAAAAAAGTCTGTAACAATATTTTCTGGAAACTCAGTATTGGATCCAAGTACCAGGAGGGGTAAAATTGTTGATATTCCAATACTCTCAACGATGCCAACAAGAAAAGATACTAGAATAAAAAGATAAAACAATTTGCCGATAAAATGGCTGTATATTTTTATATAACTTATGGGAGTAAAAAAATTTTTATTAAAAATAAGCGACATTGTAATAATTCTTTGCTGTTAAATTTCGATTATATAAAGTTTTTTTTCATCCTTGTTATACATGAAGCATAGTTCATCTGTAATTTTTGCCGAATTCCATTCTTTTTTTATAATATCAGGGACATCGGTTACAATATACTCTGGTTTTTCAATACTTGTATATGTATCTCTTGCCATATCTTTAATAAAACCAGGACGAACCATAAAAAGATAGCTATAAAAATTGATAATATCGTCCTTTTTTAGTGTTTTGCTATTCGCATATTCTTTTAATTGTTTT
>PDWI01018486.1_pt1 | contig 13056 bp, 9 predicted proteins | sample 1430891 | NCBI WGS metagenome assembly PDWI01 (sample SAMN01162508, study PRJNA174530) | Oral metagenome, whole genome shotgun sequencing project. | biome: Marine environment; feature: Marine mammal; material: Swab sample of the gingival sulcus; isolation source: swab sample of gingival sulcus... | reverse complement strand
ATTTTCAAAGACGTCTTTGAAAATGATCAACCTATTGCCAGCAATACGCATTTGAGTAGTTTGCTGTCAAACCCAGACTTTCTTGCGTTTGTCGTCAAGAATAACGAAATCGTTCTTGGTGGCTTGACGATTTATGTTTTACACAGCTATTATCAATCTAAACCAGTTGCCTATATTTATGATGTTGGCATTACACCTAAATTTCAAGGGCAAGGGTTAGGCAAATTATTAATTGCAGACGTTTGTAAATATTGTAAAGACAGCGGATTTGAAGACGTCTATGTTGAAACTGAAAGTAATGATATTGATGCTGTCAGTTTTTACAGGAAGACGAAATGCAGTAGTGAAATGAATACTGTACAATTTACATACGTTGTTGACAAAGAAAAATAGAAAAAATGACAATAATTATCATTTTTTAGATGCTGGGTACGCTTTTTTACTACTGCTTTTATGGTTTTCCATTCATCGTCCCACTTTTTACATTTTTTTATCTTTTCAACTGAATAAAATAGTTATAATTAGGTATCATTGTGATAGGGAGATTATTATAAAGTAAGGAGATAGCTATGGACAATTTAAAACGCACCCCGCTTTACGATGTGCATGTTAAGGCAGGGGCAAAAATGGTACCATTTGCCGGTTGGGAAATGCCAATCGAGTACACCGGATTAGTTGATGAACACAATGCCGTTCGCCAGCAAGCCGGTATTTTTGACGTTTCGCACATGGGCGAAATTGAAGTAACAGGTAAAGATGCTTTAGCTTTTACGCAGTATTTAGTTGCCAATGATGTAACCAGTTTAGTTGATAACCAAGTGCTCTACACACATATGTGTTATGAAAACGGTGGTACAGTGGATGATTTATTGGTATACCGCTTTGCGGCTGATCACTTTTATTTGGTTGTCAACGCATCAAATATCGACAAGGATTACGACTGGATTATCAGCTTGGCAAAAACATTTGATGTCGTCGTCAATAACTTGTCTGATGTGACGGCAGAAATAGCTATTCAAGGGCCAAATGCCGAAGCAATACTACAAAAAATTTGCGATGATAATCTAAAAGAAATCGCTTTTTTCTACTGTAAGCGCGATGTTACTGTTGCCGGAAAAAAATGTTTGGTTTCAAGAACTGGTTACACTGGTGAAGACGGTTTCGAAGTGTATGCCAAGCCTGATGACATTGTCGACATTTGGAACGCTTTAATGGAGGCAGGTGCAGCAGATGGCCTTAAACCAACTGGTTTGGGCTGCCGCGACACCCTGCGCTTTGAAGTTGCCCTACCGCTTTACGGCAACGAGTTGTCGGCTGATATTTCACCATTAGAAGCGGGTTTAGGCTTTTTTGTCAAATTGGATGGCGACGACTTTATGGGCAAGGCCGCACTTGTTGAACAGAAGAGCAATGGCTTAAAAAAGAAGTTAATTGGCTTTGAAATGCTCGATAAGGGCATTCCGCGTCACGGCTACGACGTTCTGCTAGATGGCAAAGTCATTGGCGAAGTGACAACGGGTTATTTTTCACCATCGACCGGTCGTACAGTTGGTCTGGCAATGGTTGAAAATGGTCTGACAGCATTGGATGATACAATTGAAATTCAAATTCGCAAGAAGACCAAGCGCGCCAAAGTTGTTAAAAAGCGCTTTTATCAGAAAAGCTACAAAAAATAATAATTATATTGAATGATATTAGTTAATGTGTTACTTTATTGAGTATAAACAATACCTGTAACTAATTAGTTAAGCCTGTCATTTCGAGGGTGAAGGTGAAGCCGTAATCGAGAAAACTCGGCTTTAATGGCGAGATCTCTCCATTCCGTTAACGCTACAGTTGAGATGACAAAGTGTAATACAATTGGCTGGATAGTTACCAATACTTTTTAAGTCTTAGGGAGGAAGTTATGGAAGTTAAAAAAGATTTATATTACACAGAAGATCACGAGTGGGTAAGTGTTGAAGGCAATGTTGCGACGATTGGTATTACTGATTTTGCGCAGCACGCACTTGGCGATATTGTCTACGTTGAGCTACCAGAAGTTGACGAGACCTTTGATGCAGCTGACGAATTTGCCGTTATCGAATCGGTTAAAGCGGCTTCAGATGCCTATATGCCAATTGCTGGTAAAGTTATTGAAGTTAATGAAGAACTTGAAGATGAGCCAGGTTTGTTAAATGAAGATGCCTATGCCAATTGGCTTGTCAAGATTGACTTTGATGACGATTCAGAACTTGAAAAATTAATGAATGCGGAGGCTTACGAACAATTTTGTAAAGAGGAGGAATAATGTTAACTTATATTCCCAATAATCAACACGACGAGAAAAAAATGCTCGACGTGATTGGCGTTGACTCGATTGATGCACTGTTTAGTGATATTCCTGAAAAAATACGCTTTAACGGCAGGCTCAATCTTGACGCGCCCAAATCTGAACTAGAAGTAACCAAATTAGTATCGGGTTTGGCAAAACGCAATACCAGTGTTGACGAGATGACCAGCTTTTTGGGTGCTGGCGCTTATGATCACTATATACCGAGCATTGTCGATCACTTATCGGCGCGCTCTGAATTTTATACGTCGTATACACCTTATCAGCCGGAAATATCGCAGGGCACGTTGCGCGCTATATTTGAGTATCAGACGATGATTTCTAATATTACGGGCATGGGCATTGCCAATGCGTCATTATACGACGTGCAGACGGCAGTTACCGAAGCTGCCCTAATGGCGTTAAGCGCCGTGCGCAAAAGTGATACAATTCTAGTTTCAAAGGGCGTTCACCCAGAAAGCCGTAAAGTACTTGAAACTTATTGTAAGTATCGCGGTTATAAAGTGGTTGAACTACCACTTGAAGATGGTCGTACTTCAAATGTTGCCTTAGAAGAAAACTTAGCGGCGAACGTGGCAGCAGTTGTTGTACAATCGCCTAATTTCTTGGGCGTCATCGAAGATGCTGAAACATTAGAAAAGGCAATTCATAAGACGAAAGCACATTTTATTATGAGTGTTGATCCAATATCGCTTGGTTATCTAAAGACACCAGGTGAAGTTGGTGCTGACATCGTCGTTGGCGAAGGTCAAGCACTGGGTAATTATATGAGCTATGGTGGCCCCTATTTAGGCTTTATTGCTGCTTCAGAAAAGTTGGCACGCAAAATGCCAGGTAGAATCGTCGGTCAGTCAGCTGATCACGATGGCAATCGCGCTTTTGTATTAACCCTACAGGCACGTGAACAGCACATTAGACGCTACAAAGCGACTTCTAATATATGTTCTAATCAGGGCTTGCTCGCAGTTAGAGCAACCATTTACTTGGCAACGCTTGGCAAAAAAGGGCAACGCGAAGTTGCTGAACAGTGTATCGCTAAGTCGCACTATGCCTTTGAAAAACTAACGGCGCTCGACAATGTTTCAACGCCATTTGAAGCACCATTCTTTAAAGAATTTATGATAGTTTTAAACAAACCGGTTGTCGAAGTCAATCAGGCATTGGCTGAAAAGGGCATCTTGGGTGGTTACGATTTATCAAACGAGTACCCAGAATACGGCAACGCCATGTTAGTGGCAGTTACCGAAAAACGCACAAAAGCTGAAATTGATGACTTTGTCGCTGCATTGGAGGTGATCTTATAATGGCTTATGATAAACTAATATTCGAATTATCGAGCACCGATCGCGTGGCGTACAAATTACCTGAACTCGACGTTGAAGCTAAATACTTAGAAAATGCGATACCAGCTGAACTGCAAAAGCAGATGGATACTGTTTTGCCAGAAGTCAGTGAAATAGACGTGGTGCGCCATTATACTAACTTGTCAATGCTGAATTACGGCTTAGATGCGGGTTTTTACCCACTCGGTTCTTGCACAATGAAGTACAATCCGAAAATTAACGAAAATATGGCAGCGCTTGATGGCTTTAAAAACTTGCACCCCTATCAACCGGTAGAGCAAGTGCAGGGCGCGTTGGCATTAATGTACGAGCTACAAGAAATGTTAGCTGAAATTGCCGGTCTTGAAACGATGACCTTACAGCCGGCCGCCGGCGCACATGGCGAATTTACCGGTTTATTAATCATTAAAGCTTATCACGAGAAGCGTGGCGATTTAAAGCGAACTAAGATTATTGTACCCGATTCGGCGCATGGCACAAACCCGTCATCGGCATATGTGGCAGGGCTTGAAATCGTTGAAATTGCCTCTAAAAAAGATGGCAGTATCGATCTAGAGGCCTTAAAAGCAGTGCTTAATGATGAAGTTGCCGGCTTAATGTTAACCAATCCGTCAACTTTGGGCTTATTTGAGACCAATATTAAAGAAGTGGCTGATTTGGTACACGAAGCAGGTGGGCTACTCTATTACGACGGCGCCAATATGAATGCCGTCATGGGTAAAGCTAGACCAGGTGATATGGGCTTTGACGTCTTACATTACAACTTGCATAAGACATTCTCAACACCGCACGGTGGCGGTGGCCCGGGGGCGGGGCCAGTTGGCGTAAGAAAAGACCTAATACCGTTTTTACCGGTGCCAATTATTGAAAAGACGGCCGAGGGCAAGTATATTCTCAATTACGATAAACCTGATACAGTTGGTAAAGTCAAAGGTTTTTATGGTAATTTTGGCATGTTAGTACGCGCCTATACTTATATTAAAACGATGGGAGCTGAAGGTTTAACACGTGCTTCTGAGGTGGCTGTATTAAACGCCAATTATTTGATGGCGTCGTTAAAAGATCACTACTATTTGCCAATCGACAGAGTGTGTAAACACGAATTTGTACTTGGTGGTATCAGCAAGGATTTAGCGACTGTTTCAACACTCGATATCGCTAAGCGCCTACTTGATTATCGCCTACATCCGCCAACAGTATATTTTCCGTTGATTATTAAAGAGGCAATTATGATTGAGCCGACCGAAACCGAATCATTGCAGACACTTGATCACTTTGTTGAGGTCATGCTTAAAATAAAGCAAGAAGCGGCAGAAAATCCCGAATTATTGCGTACGGCACCACATGATACTGCAGTTGGCAGAATAGATGAAGTAAAAGCTGCTAAAGATATGATACTTAAGTGGCAAAAATAAAAGAATTAAGGGGAAATCCACAATGAAGAATTTTGTAAAAACAACTAAAAAGGGTGGTTACAATGCCCTAGCGATACTATTGACAACCATTATGCTGGTGTCGCTAAGCGTACCGAGCTCTGCTTTATTTGCACAATCTAGTGACAACAGCGCTAAAAAGGTTGTGAGAGGTGCGGCTGATGGTCCGACCGCAATTTTTGTCACGACAAGCCTTGCAAAAGAACCACAAGATCGCGTTTTAGATGGTTTTTTTTCACTGTTCAAATTTGAAAAAAATCCTTTGCGTGATGTGCATCTAGGTGAAACTGAGATATTGAAACACTTGCAAGACAAAGGCGGCAGCTTAAGTGGTCAACTGGCAAATCCGTACATGCCGATGCTGGAGGATTATTCAGAGTTTAAAATACCGCGCGGTATGCGTTTTGATTGGCAGTTAATGGCCGACGGCGAAATGCCTTTCAATTCGTTCTTAATGATGAATTTAGCTGTCGATAAAGATGATTTGGTGACATTTAAAACCTTTGCCAATATGAATATGACACAATTTTTAATACCGCAGTTAAGTAAAAGAGTTTTTGGCATCGATTATTCTGGTGACATTGCCCAAAAGTTTAATAATTCACCAATTATGCAAGAATCGGCTGTTGAAGCTTTACAATATGTCGGCAGTTATCTTGAGGTGATGAAAGATAATATCGTTGAGAAAAAATCGAGCAAATTGGAAGATATCTTGACAAATATTTCAAAATACAAGAGTATTCTCAAGGCATTTAAAATGTACCAAGACAGCTGGCAAATTACGCCGCTTGAAGCGAAAACGTTTTCAGTTAACGGCTTAGAAAAGTCTTATGATGGCTATGAGCTAAAAATTACCAAGCAAGCAACAGAAGACTTTTTTGCAGAGCTCTACTTTGCCACGCAAGAAGACCAAGAACTTAAAAAAGATCTTGACGAGTATTATGATGAAATGGCAACCTACGCCATTTTAAGAGGTGAAACTGCATTAACGAAAGAAGAATTCTACGACAATATTATGAATAAACTGGCTTGGTTAACAGATGATTTTTGGCGTTCAGACGGTTTAGACCAAACGTTTACAATGTATCTTGATGACCAAAATAGAGCGGTTAGCTTTTTTATGCCTTATGAGAAATATGGCAATGAAATGTCGTTATTGATCGAAAAATACGGTGGCGTTACTCTAGCTGAAAATATGAAGGCAATTTTAGTCGTAAAAGATGATGGTTCAACTGCAAAATTAGTTTTCAATCGCCAAGGTAAAACAAATATTATCAGCTCGGATATGGACATAACACTTGCTGCTTTAGTTGATGATGTGCAAGCATTTGAGCTTGTGGCCAAAGCAAATGAGAACTTTAAAGACAACACTTGGTTCATTAATGTGCGCACAGGCGATGGTGACGATTTTGCGACATACACTAGCAATGGCACATTTAGTGATATCATCAAGGGAAAAGCTTATACGGTAAATCTTGAAGAAGCTAAGTTAGCATTAGAAGAAGAAACATTGATATCGTTTAGTGGCAATTTTAAAATGACAACAGAAGTTGGTGAAATCACTCCAATTAGTTCGCAGTTCACTGATGTGTTAAAAATGACCGAGCAAGACTTTGAAGCAGTTAAAAAAGAATTCGAAATGAATAGTGAAAAATTAATGGAGAAATTTGAAAAGTATTTTTTACCTGAGAATTAGTTTTAAAAAAATATAGTAGGATTAACCCTCGCGGCGCAAGCAAAATGGCGGGTCGCAGCGTATAAAGACATACGTAAGAGTCGACATTTTGCGCAGCAACAAAGAAATTGGGCATTTGTCTACAGTCTGAACCCTCGCCAAGCGAGGGTTTTCTTTGCATTGACTATTTTCAAATGACGTACAATGTATTATAATAGTTGAGTAAATGTTCGTATTTAAAACACGACATACGTTTTAAAAATAAGGGAGAATTATGCGACGACGTTTGTTAACAGCGCCCGAACGTGCGGTGGTTATTGATATTTTATTAAAGACCTATCCGCACGCCAAGGCAGAATTAAATTATGAAAATCCATTTCAGTTGTTAATTGCGACGATATTGTCGGCGCAGTGTACTGATATTAGGGTAAATAAAGTAACCAGCGAGCTATTTGTCGTATTAGATAAACCGGCGGCAATTGATACACTTGCTCACAATGAATTAGAACGTATTATAAAGCCTTGTGGGTTATTTAAAAATAAGGCCAAAAACATTAGAAAAACCTGTCAGATATTGGTTGATGATTATAATGGCAAAGTGCCCAATGATAAGATACTACTGACTAAAATGCCAGGCGTTGGCATTAAAACGGCCAATGTTGTTGTTTCAAATGCCTTTGGTATACCAGCCATTGCGGTTGACACGCACGTACAGCGCGTGTCTAATCGCTTGGGATTGGTCTATAGTGACAATGTAACCAAGACAGAGCGCGATTTAGAAAAGCGCATTCCCAAATGGCTTTGGACGAAAATGCATCATGTTTTAATATTTCATGGCCGTTATCAATGTAAGGCGCGTAAACCCGATTGCCAAACCTGCACAGTGCGGCAGTATTGTATGATGCTTAAACGACAAGAAATTTAGTTGTAATATAAGAATAGAGGAAAGCATATGAGACTGGGGATAGACCTAGGTGGTACAAATTTGGCTTATGGCGTGGTTGATCGAACAGGTCAAGTAGTCGTGCGTGATCAGCATGCATTGCCAAACTATCTATTTGGTGATGTCGTCACTTTAATGATTAAAATTTATCAACAGTATGCCACTCAATATGACATAATACAAGTTGGCATTGGTGTGCCAGGCATTGTTGCTGATGGTATTGGTGATGATGTCAGTTGTGTCAACTTGGCATGGCAAAATCAAAAGCTACACAGCGCGTTATCCAAGCATATCAAATGTCCGATTAGCATCGGTAATGACGCCAATGCAGCTTGTATAGCCGAAACTTTATTTGGCAATATGAAAGGCCATCAAAATACTGCTTTGTTGACACTTGGTACGGGTGTCGGCAGTGGCTTTATTATCGGCGGAAAAATGGTAACCAGTCAACGCGGTGGAGCGGAGTTTGGCCATGTTATCATCGCTGAAAATGGCTATCGATGCAATTGCGGCAATATTGGTTGCCTTGAAACTTTCACATCTGCCACGGCAATTATCCGACATTATAACGATTTGGATGGCGTAAGTACAGTTGGTAATGCCGCCCAAGTATTTGACCGCTATCAACGGGGTGACGATAGGGCGTTTGAAACAGTCAATTGGTTTTGCGAGCACTTAGCAGTCGGGATTATCAATCTCTATAATTTTTTTGCACCCGAAGTCGTCTGTCTAGCCGGCGGTGTAAGTCGCGCATTTCCGCTATTTGAAGACACACTCAAAGAGGCCGTCAATAGGCGCGTATTTAATAGAGCAATACAATATGGCAAAATTGTGCAGTCAGCACTTGATGATGCTGCCGGCATTATCGGCGCAGCTTATTTATCAGAATTTAATTAATAAAAAGGAGCCCCACATGAATCGCATTTTTGTAGAAAAAAAACCAGGTTTCGATGTCGAGGCAAAGGCGCTATTAAAAGCATTTAATAAACAATTGGCTTTTACCGAATTAACAGGCTTACGCATTGTCAACGTTTATGATATTGATGGCGTTGATGAGGCGATACTGCCAACAGTCGTCAATACGATACTTTCAGAACCCAACGTTGATAACAGTTATATTGACGATTTTCAAATTGCACCTGATCTAACCGCCTTCGGCGTCGCTTATTTAGCTGGGCAATTTGACCAACGTGCCGATTCAGCAGAGGCCTGTATTCAAATATTAACCAGCGGTACACGCCCAACAGTTAAATCATCAAAACTCTATTTACTCGCTGGCGAGCTATCAACTGAACAAATTAAAGCAATTAAGTCATTTTTAATTAATCCAGTTGATTCAACTGAAATAAGTATCGAAAAGCCGACTACATTAATTGATGACATTATAGTACCAGCGGCCGTTAAACAAGTTGATAAATTTATTGAAATGACGCAAGCTGAACTAGCAGATTTAGCCACAGCAGAGGGCTTTGCCATGAAAATAGCAGACCTGCTGTTTATTCAAGACTACTTTAAGCAAGAAAAACGCAATCCGACGATTACAGAACTCAAAGCGATTGACACCTATTGGTCAGACCATTGTCGCCATACCACCTTCTTTACCGAATTGACCGATATTAGTTTTGCTGACGATGAAACGCTTGCGCCAATTAAAGACAGTTATCAGCGCTATTTAGATGTGCGTCAAGCTAATTATAAAGATAAAAGCAAGCCGGTTAGTCTGATGGACTTAGCAGTTATTGCTGCTAAAGATGCTGTGCGCACGGGCGACTTGGATAACTTAGATGTTTCTGAAGAAATCAATGCTTGTAGCATAAAGATACCGGTTTATACCAGTGAAGGTCATGAAGATTGGTTGTTAATGTTTAAAAATGAAACCCATAACCATCCAACTGAAATTGAACCATTTGGTGGTGCGGCCACCTGCTTAGGTGGCGCGATTAGAGATCCACTATCGGGTAGAGCATATGTTTATCAAGCGATGCGTGTGACGGGAAGTGGCAACCCACATATGCCGCTTAGTAAAACGCTCAGTGGTAAGTTGCCACAGCGTAAAATTACCACAGAAGCAGCTCGTGGCTATTCGTCTTATGGCAATCAAATTGGCTTGGCAACTGGTCAAGTAGCCGAAGTTTACCACGATAATTACGTCGCTAAACGCATGGAAATTGGCTGTGTGGTTGGCGCCTGTCCTGTTCAAAATGTAGTCAGAGAAACACCACTGACTGGCGATGTTGTCATTTTATTGGGCGGTAAAACGGGGCGTGATGGCTGTGGTGGCGCAACTGGCTCATCAAAATCGCACACCGAAAAGTCCGTGCAGCAAAGCGCTGCTGAAGTGCAAAAGGGCAATGCGCCAACTGAACGTAAAATACAAAGACTATTTCGAAATGGTGCACTGACCAAAATGATTAAGCGCTGTAATGACTTTGGCGCCGGTGGCGTGTCGGTTGCAATTGGTGAAATTGCCGGTTCAATTGATATTTACCTTGACCGTGTGCCTAAAAAATACGATGGCTTAGACGGCACCGAGCTGGCAATTTCAGAGTCGCAAGAGCGCATGGCAGTTGTTGTCGCACGGCGAGATGTCAAACGCTTTATCGACTTGGCACAAACAGAAAATTTAGAGGCAACTGTCGTTGCCGATATCACTGATAGTGGTCGCTTGCGCATGTACTGGCGCGACCAGTGTATCTTTGATATTAAAAGACAGTTATTAGATAGCAATGGCGCGCGCCAACAAGCCACTGTAAAAGTGATGCCCTATCAAGCAGACAGCAGCTTTTTTAAGCCGTTGTTTAATGATTCTAAACCAGTTGTCGAACAGTTACACGAGCAACTGCGCAGCTTGCATTCGACATCGCGCAAGGGCTTAGCTGAAATGTTTGATGCCACAGTTGGTGCGTCAACCGTACTTATGCCCTATGGTGGCATACATCAACTGACACCGGTTGAGGGCATGGTGTCGCTGATACCTGTACTTGATAAAAAGACGATCACGTGTTCGTCGACAACCTACGGCTTTCACCCCGACTTGGCAATGTGGAGCCCCTACCACAGCGCTTATTATGCCGTCATCGATTCGTTAGCTAAACAGGTGGCGCTTGGCTTTGACATTACAAAAGTGCGCTTGTCATTCCAAGAATACTTTGAGAAATTGGGCGAAGACCCACAAAAATGGGGCAAGCCATTTAGTGCGCTTCTAGGGGCTTTTGCCGTTCAGGACGGCCTTAGATTAGCGGCAATTGGTGGCAAAGACAGCATGTCGGGTAGTTTTGCTGATTTAAACGTACCGCCAACACTGGTCTCGTTTGCGGTCAGTCACGGAGAAATAGACCATGTTATGTCACCCGAAATCAAGCGTGAAGATTCGATGATCGTCTTTTATATGCCACCTTATAAAAAAGACTTTACGCTTGACTTAGATCGTCTTAAAAGCGACTATTTAAGTATCCATCAGCAAATTAAAAAAGGCGCTGTACTAGCGGCCAAAGCAATTGGTCGCGGTGGCATTTTAACGACATTATCAGAAATGGCAATCGGCAATGGCATTGGCTTTTCAATTGACGCCGGTGCGCTCGATACACTATCAACACCTTGGATTGGTGGTATCTTATTAGAAGTTGATGCCAATAGTCTACTTGATGTGCCCTGTTTGCCAGTTGCGGCAACTAATAGTAATGGTGTCGTCACAATTGGTACAGAAACAACCAATATTGGCGAATTAATTGAGGCTTATACGGCAGGCCTTGAGGTGATTTTCCCTACCAAAGCAAAAGCTGAGGGCGACTGTAAAAACGTCGACTTCGACAGCAAAAAATCATTTAAGACAAATGTTAAATTAGCTAAACCACAGGTCTATATACCAGTATTTCCTGGCACCAATAGCGAATACGATATGGCGCGCGCCTTTACAGACGCAGGGGCGTCTGTCAACATGCACGTCTTCAAGAACTTGACGCCGGTAGCAATTGAGCAGTCGCTTGATGAAATGGTAAAAGCGATTGAAAAATCGCAAATCATTGCCATACCAGGTGGCTTTAGCGGCGGTGATGAACCCGATGGTAGCGCTAAGTTTATTGCAACGGTATTTCGTAATCAAAAAGTAGCTGAAGCGGTGATGCGTCATTTAAAAGAATGCGACGGCTTAATGCTGGGCATTTGTAATGGCTTTCAGGCACTTGTTAAATTGGGTTTAATACCGCATGGTGAAATTAGACAACTTTCACCAGATGATCCGACGTTAACCCATAATTTAATTGGCAAACACATGTCGGCGATCTCTAGCATAAGGGTGGCGTCAAACGCTTCGCCGTGGTTGGCAAATGAGCCAATTGGCAAAGTTTATAACGTTGCCATTTCGCATGGCGAAGGTCGCTTTGTCGCCAATCAAGCGGTGCTTGATAAAATGATTGCAAATGGCCAAATTGCGACTCAGTATGTCGACTTATCGGGTACGGCGACAATGGATAATCGCTATAATCCGAATGGCTCGATTTACGCCGTCGAGGGTGCATTTAGTCCCGATGGGCGCATTTTTGGTAAAATGGGACACACCGAAAGATATGTTGCAGGCATTTATCAAAATATTGCGGGTGATTACGCCATGCCGCTGTTTAAAAATGGCGTTAATTACTTTAAATAGTTATAAGCGTGATATTAAAAAATTTGGTTTTGATAAAAAAAGGCAGCTAAAACTAAAAAACAAAATAGAGACAATTGCCGAAAACCCCTATCCCAAGTCAGTTGGTGGGCTGGGTGAAACACTAAAAGGCGGCTTAAAGGGGCTCTTAAAATTTAGATTTGATAATCACTACCGCGTTGTCTATCAATTAGTTGTCGTTGACAAAAAGATGAAAGTGCTAATTGTTGGTATTCGCGTTGATGGTGATGTTTACAATCAAGTTTCTAAACGTTTATAGTCATTACTTAATTATGATACATGATAGTTTGTTATTTCGACCGAAGTAGAGAAATACTAGATTTTACAATGATTGAAACGAAAGTGCTAGCGTATATCGGTGCTTTAAGTATGCGGACACGGCTCCGCGCTTAACGGGGCAATCGGTGGAATTCATCGAAGCGCTTATGCTAACGCTACGCAATTCCGTCATGCAAGTCAGGCGGCTGAAAATGCCCAATTTCTTTGTTGCTGCGCAAGACGTCTTTTCAGTACTTTTGCTTCGCAAAAGCTACTCCCTGCGGTCGTAGTCGGATATCTTTCCGATACTACCTTTACGTATGTCTTTATACGCTGCAGCCCGCCATCTTGCTTGCGCCTCGAACTTGAACATTTTCAACAGCCTGATAACAATGAGATTAGCAACGTT
>PDWI01007597.1_pt1 | contig 13059 bp, 9 predicted proteins | sample 1430891 | NCBI WGS metagenome assembly PDWI01 (sample SAMN01162508, study PRJNA174530) | Oral metagenome, whole genome shotgun sequencing project. | biome: Marine environment; feature: Marine mammal; material: Swab sample of the gingival sulcus; isolation source: swab sample of gingival sulcus... | reverse complement strand
AGATGGATTTGATACAAAAATATATAGGTGCCGAAGGTATCACACCTAAATTAAATAAAATGTCAAGCTTGGAATGGAAAAATATCAAGAAAAAAGCAAAAATTGCCATAGAAGATATGGCAAAAGAATTGATTGAGCTATCAGCGAAAAGACAGAGTAAGGGTGGTTATGCTTTTGGCGAAGATACGGAATGGCAAAAAGATTTTGAAAATCGATTTCCATATGAAGAAACAGAAGATCAGAAAAGATGTATTGAAGAAATAAAAGAAGATATGGAAAAGAATATTGCCATGGAAAGACTTCTTTGTGGAGATGTTGGTTATGGTAAAACAGAAGTGGCAGCAAGAGCTATTTTTAAATGTTTAGCAGAAGGAAAGCAAGCAGCAGTATTAGTCCCGACAACAATATTAGCAAACCAGCACTATCTTACATTAAAAGAAAGAATTGGCGAGTTTCCTTTTCATATTGAGGTATTATCTCGATTTAGAACGTCGGGGGAGATTAAAAAAAGTCTTGATAATATTGAAAAGGGTAGTAGTGAACTTGTAATTGGAACACATAGACTCCTTTCTCAAGATGTAAAATTTAAAGATTTAGGATTATTAGTCATTGATGAAGAACAACGATTTGGTGTAAAGCATAAAGAAAAAATTAAAAAATTAAAAGAAAATATTGATGTACTTACTTTATCAGCAACACCGATACCTAGGACACTACATATGTCATTAATTGGTGTGAGAAATATGAGTTTGATAGAAGAACCACCAGCTGAAAGATTTCCTGTTCAAACTTACGTTTTTGAAAAAGAAGATGATTTAATAAAGAAAGCAATTGAAAAAGAACTTGAAAGAGATGGACAAGTTTATGTGATTTTTAATCGTGTTTTAGGAATCAATAAAATTGCAAAAGAAATCAAAGAACTAGTTCCTGAGGCAAGAGTGGAAGTAGCTCATGGTCAGATGAATGAAAAAGAACTTGAAAAAATTATGATGCGATTTATCGATCGTGAAACAGATGTTCTGGTGGGAACGACTATTCTTGAATCAGGAATAGATATTCCAAATGCAAATACGATTATTATATTAGATGCTGATAAGTTAGGATTGTCACAACTTTATCAGTTAAGAGGTAGAGTTGGCAGAAGTAATAAATTAGCCTATGCGTATTTGATGTTTAAAAAGGATAAAATTTTATCAGAAACATCAGAAAAGAGATTAAAAGCCATTAAAGAATTTACGGAATTTGGTGCAGGTTTTCGAATTTCAATGAAAGACTTGGAAATAAGAGGGGCAGGCAATATTTTAGGTGCAGAGCAACACGGTCATATGTTAGCGATAGGTTACGAACTATACTGTAAATTAGTAGAGAATGCAGTGAAAAATTATGCTCAAGGGGAATTGATAGAAGAACGAAAAGAAGTATTAATGGAATTAGGAGAAACAGCTTATATCCCGGATAGATATATTGATGATGAGATGATAAAACTTCAAATTTATAAAAAGATTGCAGATTTAAATGTGGACGAGGAAGAATATATAAGGGAAGAATTGAAGGATCGATTTGGTGAAATACCAAAGGAAACAGATGCATTAATTCATATTTCCGTGATAAAAAAATTAGCTGAGAATATTTCAGCAGAAAAGGTAAAAGCAATAAATAGTAAAATAATGATTCACTTTAGTGATAAAAATGCCTTACCAGTAAAGAAATATGCTGATTTAGTAAAAAAATTTGGAGATAGGGTGTTGATTCAAGGAGGAAATAAACCTGTTGTAGATTTTAATTATAAAGGGCAATTAAAACTTATTAGCACGAAAGAAATTTTAGTAGTTTTACAAAAAACAAAAAATGATGAAGAAAATAATCAATGAAAAAGAATGGAAGTTATAAATTATGATTTTTAAAAATATAAATATAATCGATGAAAATTTTGAATTGAAAAAAGATAGAACTGTTATTGTTCGAGAGGGTAAAATAGCTTATATTGGTAATGACCGCCAGAAAGTTGATGAATTTGGTAGGCTAAGAAATGAGGAGATTTACCAAGGAAAAGGGAAATTATTGATTAGTGGATTTTATAATGCTCACGGCCATTCGCCCATGACATTAATGAGAGGTTACGGTGAAAATTTAATCTTGCAAGATTGGTTAGAACAAAAAATATTTCCCTTTGAAGCAAAATTAACAGGAGAAGATGTTTACTGGGGGACGATGCTTGCGATGGCAGAGTCTTTTAAAAATGGTATCGTATCGACTACGGATATGTATTATTTTTGTGAAGATATGATTAAAGCAATTGATATTGCTGGTGCAAAAAATAATATCAGCAGGGGTGTTGTTAATTTTACAGATAGGGATTTTTGGGATTTAGATAGTTATACGGAATCAAAGGATTTATTTGAAAAATATCACAAAAGTTTAGAGGGTAGAATTAATGTGGATATGAGTATACACGCTGAATATACATCAAATGAAAAGACAGTAAGGCAGTTAGCACAGTTTGCTAAAGAAATAGGGGCAGGTGTTCATATACACGTATCTGAAACGAAAAGAGAGCATGAAGATTGTAAAAAAAGATATGGTCTTACACCGATTCAATATTTTGAAAAAACAGGGCTTTTAGATAATAGAACTACAGCAGCACACTGTGTCTGGATAGAAGAGGAAGATTTAAAAATAATAAAAAATAAAAATGTTACGGTAGCAAGTAATCCTTTTAGTAATTTAAAATTAGCTAGTGGGATTTGCGATGTACCTAGTTTATTGAATGAAAATATCAATGTAGCAATTGGAACAGACAGCGTGGCAAGTAATAATAGTTTGAACTTTTTTGAAGAAATGAAAGCTTTTGCGACCTTGTCAAAAGCAAAATTTTATGATGCAAGGCTTATTACTTCAAAACAAGCATTTTATGCTGGAACTAGGGCAGGTGCAATAGGGCAAGGTCGATTGGATTGTGGATTGATAAAAGAGGGTTATAGAGCTGACTTACTGATGCTTAATATAGAAAATCCCAACTTTATTCCTGTTCATAATATGCTTCATAATTTAGTGTATTCAGGTTCATCGTCTGATATTGAAATGACAATAATTGACGGCAAAACAGTTTACAATAAAGGAGAATATGTTACAATAGATATTGAAAAAACAATCAGAATGGTTGAAAAAATAAGTGATAGGATAAGTAAAGCTCTTTAAATTATATGGAGAGTGAGTGCCATTTTTAGTTGTTTTGACGGAATGATAGTATAAAAAATGATAGTATAAAAATAGTGAAATTGTTTGAATAAACAATAAAAGGAGAGTATTAACATTGGAAAAAGAAAATAAAAAATCCTTTGTACAAGGTGCAATGATTTTAGGATTAGCAGGAGTAGCTATCAAAATATTAGGTGCAGCTTTTAGAATACCTTTAGCGAATTTAATTGGTGAAGAGGGAATGGGATATTATCAATCAGCATATCCCATATATGTTCTTTTTTTAACGTTGGCAACGGCAGGAATACCGATAGCTATTTCAAGAATGGTTTCTGAAAGAAGAGCAATGGAAGATTACCATAAGGCACATCAAGTGTTTAAAGTATCGTTTTTTTTATTGTTTGGTATAGGGTTTCTTTCTTTTGCCATATGTTTTTTTGGTGCAGAATTTTTAGCCAACGAAGTGATTGAGAATCCTTATGCAAAATTACCAATTATGGCAATATCACCAGCGTTAATATTAGTACCGATACAGGCAGCTTATCGAGGTTATTTTCAAGGAATGCAAGAGATGGGACCAACAGCATTATCTCAAGGGATTGAGCAACTCTTTCGAGTGGTAACAGGTCTTTTTCTTGCATATTACTTAATACGTTATGGCACTGAATTTGCAGCATCAGGTGCAGCTTTTGGTGCTACAGCAGGTTCCGTAGGAGGTCTTTTAGCTGTTGTCATCGTTTATTTTTATACGAGAAGAAGAATTAAGGATAGAATAGCTAAGCAAAAGAAAGAGGAGGATATTTTAGAGGAAAAAAAATCGGAAGTACTTTCTAAAATTTTAATAATAGCTATTCCTATTACAATTGGTGCAGCTGTTATGCCTTTGATGAACACAATAGATTTAGTCATAATAATTAGAAGACTGACAGAGACAGGATGGAGTGCTACGGAAGCCAATATGCTTTACGGTCAGTTAACTGGATTTGTAGCACCTCTTATCAATTTACCACAAGTTTTGACACAAGCAGTTGCTATTAGTTTAGTGCCAGCAGTAGCTATGTTTTTTAAGAAAGGTGATATGGACTCTCTTCGAGATAATGTTAAAATGGGGATAAGATTAGCATTGATAATAGGTATGCCTTGTGCCATCGGTTTTATTGCTTTAGCAAGACCAATTATGACACTTCTTTATCCTATGCAACAAGATAGTGTAGATGGTGCAGTACCTTGTTTAATTATTTTAAGTATAGGAGTTATCTTTCTTTCAATGGCACAAACATTAACAGGAGTACTTCAAGGGATAGGAAAACAAATGATTCCTGTACGAAATATTTTGATAGGGGGAATTGTTAAGATTTTCATTACTTATATTTTAACAGGTGTAACGGTTATCAATGTAAAAGGTGGTGCAATAGGAACAATAGTAGCATATTTTATAGCAGCAATGTTGAATTTATATGCTGTAAGGAAGTATACAGGGGTAAACTTTGATGTGAAATTAACTTTTATAAAACCTTTTGTAGCAGCTTTAACTATGGGATTTTTAGGATTTTTGAGTTATAACATATCGACTTATTTTATCTATAGGAATATGGAATATAGTTCTTCTTATCTCGTAAATGCTTGGGGAACATTAATAGCTTGCATTACTTGTGGTATTACCTATATTTTTATGATAATGGTAACAGGAACAGTAACATTAGAAGAAGTTAGGAAAATGCCGAAGGGCGATAAGATGATAGATTTTATTCTGAAAATAAAAAGAAAATAAGATAAATTAAAAAAAGAACGATTAAAACTATTGACAAAATTATTGAAAAATGCGAGAATATCAATAGAGATAAGGAAAACAAATAGTGTTTTCTAAAGTGATAGAGTGTAACAGTGCAATTATGAAATGATGAATTGAAAAAATTGTTGTTACAGTTATATATTTAAGGAGGAATTATTAATGAATAAGGCAGAATTAGTTGCAAGTGTAGCAGAAAAAGCAGAATTAAAGAAAAAAGATGCAGAAAATGCAGTAAATGCTTTTGTTGCTAGCGTTGAAGAAGCATTAGTTAAAGGTGATAAAGTACAATTAATTGGATTTGGTACTTTTGAAATTAGAGATAGAAAAGCAAGACAGGGAAGAAATCCTAGAAAACCAGGAGAAACTATTGAAATACCTGCATCAAAAGCACCAGCATTTAAAGCTGGAAAAGCACTTAAAGATGCTGTAAATAAATAGATATAAAAAGGTAGCTTATAGCTACCTTTCAATTTATAAAAAATATGATGAAAGGAGAGTATATGAGGATAGATAAATTTTTAAAAAATTCAAGACTTATTAAAAGAAGAACAGTTGCAAAAGATGCTTGTACTCAGGAGAGGATAAGTATTAATGGCAAGATAGCAAAAGCAGGAAGTGAAGTTGAAGTTGGAGATGTTATAACGATAAAATTTGGGAATAATGAAATAAAAGCGAAAGTTTTAAGTATAAAGGATTCAGCTAAAAAGGAAGATGCTGCCGATATGTATGAAATAATACAATAGAAAAACCTCAAATTCAAAAGAATTGAGGTTTTTCTATTGTATTTTATGATATTATTTTATTATGATATTATTTTATTCAAAATTTATTTTTTTAATAATTTTATTCCAAAAAGTATAGATAAAGAATATTTCAATAGGAATCATAATTGCTATTTTTAAAATTCTGGCAGGTAACATTCCTATGAGTGCTTTTCCATACAGTAGATGTAACCAGTAAGTGTCTAAAATTAAATTACATAGGATACATACAACAAAAACAGCAATGGTTATTCTTAAAAAATTGATATTTTTCTTGTATAAAATTAGACCAAATAGAAATCCTGTTAAAAAATAGGTTAAAGTAAAACCAAAAAAAGGATTTGGTGGCATTACTAAGGCGATACCTAAAAGGTCAGCTAAAACACCTGCGATTCCACCCCAGATAGGACCATACATCATCGCAATGATTGCTAAAGGTAAAAAACCAAAGTCTATTCTAAGCATGGGCATTTCAATTTTAAAGAATCTTACTAAAATGATGTTTAAAGCGATAAAAAGACCTGTAATAATAATTTTTTTTGTATTGCTCTTTGTGTTCATTTTCTTCTCCTTTCTCTTAAATTGATGAGCAATGCTACATGATTTAAGAGAAAAGATATTTTTTCATCTGAAATCTAGGTAGCGGATGCAGAATTATATCGTAATCATAAGATTTCGTTTACAGACAACATCCCATTCTGTAACACTTAACGTATAATTCTTACTCTACTCTGAATTCATTATATCACAAGAATTTATAAAAAAGAAGATATGTTTTAAATTATACTACGGTAAAAGATACGTTATAAAAAAATATCAATAAATTTTATTAAAAAATCACAAAATTTAATTGCTTTATGTTAAAATAGATAATTGGGTAAGTTTGTTTATATAAAAATGAAAAGTTGAAGGAGAAGTATCAATTGAGTTATTTTGAAAGTATATTGTTAGGTTTAGTACAAGGATTATCAGAGTTTTTGCCAATTAGTAGTTCAGGTCATCTGACATTGTTACAACATTATTTTGATATTGAAGAAAGTAATGTTTTACTGTTTACTATACTTCTTCATCTTGGAACGTTGGTGTCTGTATTTATTATTTATAGAAAAGATATAAAGGAACTATTAATAGAATTAATAGAAGTTTTTAAAGATATATTTTCAGGAAAGGGATTGCAACCGAAGAAAAATCAAACAAGACGTCTGGGGTATATGATTATTGTTGCTACGTTGCCTACCGTTGTTATGGGATTATTTTTTCAAGATTTATTTAAAAGTTTTTATAGCTCTACTACAGCAGTAGGAATAGGACTTTTATTTACAGGAACGATATTATTTGTTGTAGAAAAACTTAAAATAAAAGAAAAAACAATAGAAGAAATGAGTTTTTGGGGTGCAATTTTTGTGGGAATCTGTCAAGGAATCGCTATAACACCAGGGGTATCGAGGTCAGGTTCTACTCTTTTCGGATCACTCCTTTCTGGATTAGATAAAAAAACAGCAGTAAAATATGCTTTTTTAATTTCCATACCATCAATACTAGGTTCTGTTGTTTTTGAAATACCACAAGCTTTAGATGGTAATTTTGATAAGAATTTAATCATGCCCATCTTTATAGGTATGGTGGTGGCTGCTTTATCAGGACTTTTTGCAATCAAAACGATGATAAACTTCGTGGCAAAACAAAAGTTAAAATATTTTTCTTACTATACTTGGATAGTAGGTACCGTAGTTTTATGGCTTGATATAGTATAAGATGATAAATCATATTAAAATACGATAATAAAAATAAAGAGGTATTATAAATGGCAGTTGAAAAAGGTAAAAAAAAGACGTCATCAAAAAAGACGATAAATAAAGATACTAAAAACAAAAAGAAAAAAGTGATGGGAAGTAGAGTAAAAGATGAAATCAGTGCAATAATAATCATAGCAATTGGTATATTTTTTGCTATCGCTATGCAAACTAGTGCAGCAGGTGAATTTGGTGTTATTGTAAAAAATATATTTATGGGATTTTTTAGTGGAATTGCCTTAATTTTGCCGTATTATTTAATTTTATATGGTATTTTACTACTTTTAAAAAGAGCTTCTCATATTACAGGAAAGTCTGTTTTTCTTTTAGTTGTAACATTTCTTATGATATCTACTATTTTTAGTGGCCGATTTATTGAACCTGAAAAAATTTCTTTTACATATATTGATCTTTTAGGTTGGTTTAATAATGGTGTGCAAGGAATTGGTGGTGGAACGATAGGTATGTTTTTATCCTTGATTATTATGGTAGCAGTAGGGATTACAGGTCTTTATATTTTTTCTGTAGTAGTTATTATAATATGTTTAATGATGCTTATGAACACACCGATTACAGCTTTTATTGAAAATTATAAATTGAAAAAAATGGCGAAAGAAGAAGCTAGAGAAGAATTAGAAAAACAAAGAAAAGAAGAAGAAAAAGAATTAGAAAAACAGAAAAAACAGAAGAAAGATATTTATAAAGAAAAAATAAAAGAAAATATGGAAAATAAAATAGAGAAGTTATCACAAAATAGCAATGTGATGGAAATTGCTGTAGAAAGTTTATCGGTAGAACAAAAATCAAATCATTTTGAAGAGGAAAAGGAAGTGGAGAAAGGATTAATAGAAAATAATCAGAAAGAACAATTGGAATATGATAAATTAAAATATGGTTTGGAAGAAAAAGAAGTTTTGCCTACAGGGTTTGGGTTAAGCAATGAAGTGGAGTATACGGAAATAAATAAGGGGAAAGAAGTTTTTGAAAATCCTTTAGATTTAGATATTCAAGAGTATGATAATGAAGAAAATGTTATTGATAATAAGGAAGCATCGGATGGTACTAGTAATTCAGAACATACATTGCCTATGGAAAAAAAAATTACATTGAAAAGTCAGGAATATATCTTTCCTCAAATAACATTACTTCAAAAGAACAAAGCTCATAAAAGTCAATCAAAAGCAAGTTTAGTAGAAAAAGCAGAACAATTAGAGCAAACTTTAAAAAATTTCAAAGTAGATGCAAAAGTAGTGAATGTTACCGAGGGACCAGCTGTTACTAGATATGAAATACAGCCTAATACAGGTGTTAAAGTAAATAGTATCGTCAGGCTTGCTGATGACATTGCCCTTAATTTAAGAGCAAAGAATATTCGTATTGAAGCACCTATTCCAGGGAAAGCAGCAGTAGGGATAGAAGTTGAAAATGATAATGTTAGTATGGTTGGGATAAGAGAAATCATTGAATCGAAAGAGTATAAATCATCTAAATCGAAGATTACATTTGTGGTGGGTAAAGATATTGCTGGTAATGCAGTGGTTGCAGATTTAAAAACCATGCCTCATATGTTGATTGCAGGAGCAACAGGTTCTGGTAAAAGTGTTTGCATCAATAGTATTATTATTAGTATGCTATATAAAGCGTCTCCAGAAGAAGTAAAATTTGTATTAATTGATCCGAAAGTAGTGGAACTTGGGAATTATAATGGGATACCTCATATGTTGATACCGGTTGTTACTGATCCGTCGAAAGCAGCAGCAGCACTTAATTGGGCAGTAGCAGAAATGACGGAGAGATATAAAAAATTTGCAGAAGTAGGTGTAAAAGATTTAGCCAGTTATAATAATTTTGTGATGGAAAATGAAGAGGTGGGAGAAAAATTGCCTCAAATAGTGATTATAATTGATGAATTAGCAGATTTAATGATGGCATCTCCATCCCAAGTAGAAGAAGCAATTTGTCGATTAGCACAGATGGCAAGGGCAGCAGGAATGCATTTGATTGTAGCGACGCAAAGACCATCAGTAGATGTTATTACTGGTGTAATAAAAGCAAATATTCCATCGAGAATAGCTTTTGCTGTGTCATCTCAATTTGATTCAAGAACAATATTAGATATGTCAGGGGCAGAAAAATTAGTGGGTAAAGGAGATATGCTTTTTAATCCTATTGGTGCAGGAAAACCGTCAAGAGTACAAGGTACCTTTATATCGGAAGAAGAAGTGAATAAAGTGATTCATTATTTAAAAGAACAAAATATTGATGATAAGAATAACGAAAAAAGTGATATACTGAAATCTATTGAAAAAATGGATGCTAAAAATACTGAAATAGATGATACGGATGAATTGTTAAGTGATGCCATAGAAGCTGTCGTTGAATCAAACCAAGTATCTGTATCGATGCTTCAAAGAAGATTTAGAATAGGGTATAATAGAGCAGCAAGAATAGTGGAAGTAATGGAGCAAAAAGGTATTATATCTACGTTGGAAGGTAGTAGAGCAAGACAAGTCATATGGTCTAAAGAAGAATTTGAGAAAAGTAAATTGGAAATGATGAAAAGTGGAGATGTATAGTTAATAATGAAAATATATATAGAAACGTTAGGTTGTCCAAAAAATTCAAATGATAGTGATAATTTAATGGGATTGCTTAAAAATAATCAGGATGAAATTGTTTTAAGTCCAGAAGACAGTGATGTAATTGTTGTGAATACTTGTGGTTTTATTAATGATGCAAAAAAGGAATCTATCGAAAAAATTTTAGAAATGTGTAGTATCAAAGGACAATATAATGATAAAATATTAGTGGTAACAGGTTGTTTAACAAAGCGTTATGCGTCTGAACTTTTCAAAGAAATTCCAGAAATAGATATATTATTAGGTGTGAATGAATATCATCAATTTATTAAAATATTAAAGGACTTTCTTGATAATAAGAAAAAGGATGAAGATTATAGATATTTAGAAGTCAATGAAGCAGCAAGAGAATTTAAAGAAATAGAAAATTGTATTTATGAACGAAAAAGATTTTCAGAAGTTCTTCGGATTTCAGAAGGATGCAATAATAATTGTGCTTACTGCGTGATACCTGAGATTAGAGGACATTTTAGAAGTAGAAAATTAGAAAATATTTTACAAGAAGCAAAAAAATTAGTGGACCAAGGGACAGAGGAGCTAATATTGATTGCACAAGATGTAACTGCCTATGGCATTGATTTATACGGCAAGTATCAATTACCGACGTTGATAAAAGAATTAGCGAAAATAGAGAAACTTAGATGGATTCGTCTTATGTATTGTTATGAAGATAAGATTACAGATGAACTTATACAAATTATTAAAAATGAAAAAAAAGTTTGTCGATATATTGATATACCTATTCAACATGGCAGTGATACCATATTAAAATTGATGAATAGAAATTCAACAGAGGAAAGCATACGAGAAACCGTTAGAAAGTTGAGAGCAGAAATACCAGAGATACATATAAGAACTACAATTATTACAGGTTTCCCTGGAGAAAAAGTAAAAGAGTTTAATGAATTGGTTCAGTTTATTAAAGAATTGAAATTTGAACGATTAGGAGTATTTACTTATTCTAAAGAAGAAAATACAAGAGCAGGAAATATGAAACCACAAGTGCGAAGTGATGTGAAGGAACGACGAAAAAATAAATTGATGCAACTTCAAATGGAAATATCTTTAGCACATAATCAAGAAAAAATAAATAAGGTATTTGAGGTGGTGGTGGAAGATATTTTAGAAGATGGCTCTTACTTAGGTAGAACAGAATTTGATGCACCAGAAATAGACAATGGGGTCATATTTACGGATGAAAGAAAAATACAAATCGGAGAAGTTGTAAAAGTAAAAATAACGGATGCTTTTGATTATGATTTAATGGGAGAAGTTATAAAATAGTGTAGAAAGGATTACAAAATGAATTTACCAAATAAGCTTACTGTTGCGAGAGTGATTGCAGTGCCAATTTTTATGATATTATATATGCAACAATTTTATTTGTTAGCAACTATACTTTTTATTATTGCATCTATAACAGATTATTTTGATGGAATGCTTGCTAGAAAGTATAATTTAATTAGTAATTTTGGAAAGATTATGGATCCTTTAGCCGATAAAGTATTGGTATATGCAGCACTTTGCTTACTTGTAGAAGACAGTGTAATACCTGCATGGACTTTGGCAATTATATTAGCTAGAGAATTTACAGTAGGAGGTATAAGAACAGTTGCAGCAGCAGAGGGTATTGTTATTGCTGCAGGAATGAGTGGTAAAATTAAGACGGTTCTTCAAATGATAGCTGTTCCACTACTTCTTGTCTGGAATGAGAAAAGTGGTATTATTTTTGTAAATCGTGATATTTTTGATTGGTTATTTCTTCCAGGCATTTTTGTTTTCTGGTTGTCTTTAATTATGACAATATATTCAGGAATAGAATATGTGTTTAAAAATAGAAATATTTTCAAAAAGTAACGGATATTTTAAGGAGAATGTATGAAAGGTTGTTTAAAAACTTTACTTATTATCATATTATTTTTTCTTTTTGTTTTTTTATTTTTATTAATCTCTCTTATCTATGGTTTAAATGATAAAAAAAATCAAGAATTAAACTATAAATTAAAAGAGCAAATATTAGAAGAAAAGTTTATGATTAAAGAGTCTTTAAAACCTAAAGAGGTTATAAAAAAAGATGAGTATAAAGAAGCAGAAAAAAAAGAATATATTTATAAAAATGAAGTCTATGGATTTCAATTTGAAGGAACAGGTTTTGTTTTAGACGATACAATGGAGAGTATAAAAACAGAATTTAGGGCAAAAGATACGATTGTAGATATATTTTATAATGATTTTAACAATACAGGTATTAGAACAAAGGATTATATATCGTACAATAACAGATATTTTGTAGAGAATAACTATTTATCTATTGAAGAAGAGGACTCTTTTACTTATAATAATCATCAAGTTTATATAAAAAAGTGGAAAAGAAAGCCGTTGAAATATGTAAAATACAATGGGAAAGATTTGGTAAACTATGCTGTTATAGACATTGTTAAAAATAGTAGTGAAATTTATAGTATCTATATAAATTCAGCAAGTGAAATAGATTATAAATCTTATTTAAATCGATTTAATATGTTTCATAAAGTTGAAAATGCAGAAACTAATTATCGTGAAATTGTAAGAAAAAATAATAAATATTGGTCTGAAAAAACTAGAGCTTTTTATCATATCGCCTTTGAAGCACCTAAAAGTGCTCAGATAGGAATTTTTGAACCATCAAGTATTAAATCTTTAGAAAAATTAAAAGAAATAGAAAAAAATAATAATATTAATTTTAAATATATTTTAGAATATTATTCTTTCTCTTATGATTTAAAATATGAAAAATTTAAAAAACACTTTGATGAATTATATGATAGTGGAAGAATATTGGAATATACGTTTCAAACTAGTTTTGGTGTGGAATTGATGCCTGAGGTGATTTATGA
>PDWI01007596.1_pt1 | contig 13060 bp, 10 predicted proteins | sample 1430891 | NCBI WGS metagenome assembly PDWI01 (sample SAMN01162508, study PRJNA174530) | Oral metagenome, whole genome shotgun sequencing project. | biome: Marine environment; feature: Marine mammal; material: Swab sample of the gingival sulcus; isolation source: swab sample of gingival sulcus... | reverse complement strand
CTCATAACTTAAAAGTAACAGAAGCTACAGAAAACTATGGTTCTGTTGATGGAGCAAAATCTATTACAAGGTGGGTATTTGATAATGACAAAGGAGATGTTTCTAATATTATCACAATAAATAATAAATATTTCTTTGTTGTTAATATTAAAGATATTCATAAAGAGGGATATGCAAGTTTCTCAGAAGTTCGTCCACAAATTGAGGCTAAATTAAAGGCTGAGAAGTATGTTGAGATGAAAAAGGCTGAATATGCTGAGAAGTTTGCTGGAAAAACAAACTTAGAGGATATAGCAAAAGAACTTAATACAAGTGTTTCTACTGAAAAAGTTTCTTTCGCATCTATGTCTGCACCTTCAGTTGATTTCAGTTTTGTTGGAGCTGTTTCTGCTGCTGAAAAGGGTAAGTTAGTAGGTCCAGTAGTATCTCAAAGAGCTGTTTATTACTTTGTTGTAAAAGATGTTGAAGAGGCTTCTTTCTTTACAAAACAAGATGCTGAAAATGCTGCTAAGAGAATGGATGCTTACACATTAAGAATGATTCTTCCTGTTATGATGGAAGATGCTGATGTAGTTGATAATAGAGCAAGATTCTTTTAGTCTTTAAATATCAATATAAAATAGGGCAAGGCTTTTAGGTCTTGCCTTTTTTTTTTACGGTGATTGAGTTTATCCTTTCACGGTGATTGAGCTTGTCCTTTCACGGTGATTGAGCTTGTCGAAATCAACTGTATACGTTCATTTTCTCCTATATTTTTTGTATTTTTGTAATTAAATTATAAAATAGATTATTATGTCATTAAAATGTGGAATTGTTGGACTTCCTAACGTAGGTAAATCAACTTTATTTAATTGTGTGAGCTCTGGTAGGGCTCAAAGTGCGAATTTCCCTTTTTGTACAATAGAACCAAATTTAGGATCAACAAATGTTCCAGATAAGAGATTAGAAGCTCTTGCAGAAATAGCTAAACCTCAAAATGTTATACCTGCAACAGTCGATATAGTAGACATTGCAGGGCTTGTGAAAGGAGCGAGTAAGGGAGAGGGCTTAGGTAATAAATTCCTTGCAAATATTCGTGAAACAGATGCGATATTACACGTATTAAGATGTTTTGATGATGAGAATATCGTTCATGTAGATGGATCAGTAGACCCTGTTAGAGACAAGGAGGTTATCGATTTAGAACTTCAGATAAAAGACTTAGAAACAATCGAAACAAGATTGGTAAAGGTTCAAAAACAAGCAAAATCTGGTGCAGATAAGGAAGCAAAAAAGCTTTATGATTTACTTCTACGTTATAAAGAAGCTTTGATACAAGGTAAATCTGCCCGTACAGTATCACTTGTCAATGCTGATGAAGAAAAAATGGCAAAAGATTTATACCTATTAACAAACAAACCAGTTCTTTATGTTTGTAATGTAGATGATAAGTCAGCAGTTAATGGAAACCAATATGTAGACGCATTGAAAGAGGCAGTAAAAGATGAAAATGCTGAGGTTATGATTATCTCTGCACGTACCGAATCAGATATTGCAGAAATGGATAGCTATGAGGATAGACAGATGTTCTTGGAAGAGATGGGCTTATCTGAGTCTGGTGTCGTTAGGCTTATTCAAAGTGCATATAGTCTATTGAATCTACAAACATATTTTACCGTAGGAGAGATTGAGTGTCGTGCTTGGACTATCAACAAAGGAGATAAGGCACCACAAGCTGCTGGAGTTATTCACTCTGACTTTGAAAGAGGATTTATTCGTGCAGAAGTTATCAAATACGATGATTTTGTACAATATAAATCAGAGTCAGCAGTACGACAAGCAGGAAAACTTAGTACAGAGGGTAAAGAGTATGTTGTGCAAGATGGAGATATAATGCATTTCCTATTTAATGTCTAAATAAGATAAAAAACATATAAATTTGAGATAAGAAAGGTATAATTTACTTTTCTTATCTTTTTTTTACCTTTACTTTTGCCATAATTGTACAAAAGATTTTAAATTTAGAAACTAATTAGTTACTTTTGTATGATTGAAAGAAAATATTTTTTCTCAAAAGATTATATTCTTTTTGAAGAAAAATTAAGTAAAAGAGATATTGAAAAAATATATTTTGTTTTAAATATGTTAAAAAAAGTTTTTCCTATATCAAGTAAATTTGTGAAAAAACTTTTAAATACTTCTTTTTATGAGTTAAGGATATCTACAGATAAAGAAATAAGGATAATTATATTTCCCGTAGATAATGAAAATATAAATCTTGCTACAAATATTATTGTTTTATCGGGTTTTATAAAAAAATCAAATCGTGATTATAAGAAAGCAATAAATAAAGCACATAATAACTTAAGAAACATATTATGAAAAATAGATTAACAAAAGAGGAAGTTCTAAAATTAAGAAATTTAAATCTACAAGAGAATAAAAACCTTGTAGATTTTGATGATATTTTAGATCAAAAAATAGGAGTGAAAGGTAGTGCTGAAAGAGAAGATTTTGAGGCAAAATCAAAAGCTTGGTATTATGCGGAAGTGTTAAAAGAAAGAAGAAAAAGTCTTGGGATAACACAAAAAACATTGGGAGAGATGGTAAATAGGGAGAGAACATATATAAATCGTGTAGAAAAGGGAGAAACAGACCTACAGCTATCATCATTCATAAGAATATCAGCAGCTTTGGGAATGAAGATAAGTTTATCAATAGAATAGAGTAGTTTATGAGGGGGAGGTTTGTGTTGTTGTTTATTTTGTTGAGCTTTGGCTTAAAAGCAGAAGAGATAAAAAGGGAAAAAGGAGATTCTCTTTTTGTGATGTTTTGGAACTTAGAAAATCTGTTTTATTATATTGATAATCAATCTGATAGTTTAAAAATAAGAGACTTTTCTCCAAGGGGAGTGAAACATTGGACAAAAAAGCGTTTTTATACAAAGATAAATGCCATATCAAAGAGTATTTTTTACGTAGCAGAAAAATACAAAAGACAGCCTGATATTATAGGTTTTTGTGAAATTGAAAATAAAAAAGTCCTAAATAAACTTTTGTATGAAACCTTGCTCAAAAAAACTGATTATAAGATTATACATTATGACTCTTATGACCATAGAGGTATAGATGTTGCTCTATTTTATAGAAGTTCCAAATTAAAATATATAAGCTCAAAGACTTGTCATGTCATAGCTAAACAGAAAGATTTTACTTTTTTGAAAAAAGATAGCTTACTTCATACAAGAGATATATTACTATCTGAGTTTGAAGATAATACACAAAGAAAAATACAGATTTCTGTAAATCATCATCCCTCAAAATTTGGAGGCAGTCAATCTCAGTGGAAAAGAGAAGCTGCTGTTTTGAGATTAAGAGAGATTTATGACTCCTTGTATATCAAAAACTTATCACAAAATTCGGTCTTTATAGCAATGGGAGATTTTAATGATACACCACAGCAACAAATCTATAAGCACCTGACAAATAAAGATCCTGCTTTACATAATTACGCCTTAAACTTACATAAAAAAGGAGAGGGGAGTATTCGTTTTAATGGAAAATGGGATTTAATAGACTTATTCTTTGTTGGAAGTCTATCAAATAAAGATTTTAATGAAAAATCAGCAAGAATGCAGATATTAAAAATACCTTATCTTATGATGTGGGATAATGTTTATACTGGATTTAAGCCGTATAGGACATATTTAGGTCCAAGATATATAGGAGGAGTTAGTGATCATTGTCCCGTTGTTCTGTTTATGAAATAAATTTACTAAATTTGTTAGGATATAAATGAACATTATTTAAAACAATAATAAAATCACATAGTTATGGATATGAAACAGAAAATTCAAGAAAAATTTGAGAACCTATTTGGTTCAGACGGGGTGTTTTATGCATCTGCTGGTCGTGTAAACCTTATTGGAGAGCATACTGATTATAACGGAGGTTATGTTTTCCCGGGAGCAATCGATAAGGGAATAATGGCAATGATTTCGCTTAATCAAAGCGAGAAAGTAAAGGCTTATTCACTTGATTATGATGAGTTTACTGAATTTGGCTTAAATGAAGAAGATGCACCAGAGCAATCTTGGGCAAGATATATCTTCGGAGTATGCCGAGAGACATTAAAGAGAGGGGGCAAAGTACAAGGATTCAACTGTGTTTTCGCAGGAGATGTTCCACTTGGTGCTGGTCTATCATCATCTGCTGCCTTAGAAAGTACCTTTGCTTTTGCCATAAATGAGCTATTTGATAATAAGATAGATAAATTTGAATTAGCAAAAATAGGACAATCTACTGAGCATAACTACTGTGGCGTTAAATGTGGTATTATGGACCAATTTGCCTCAGTATTTGGCAAAAAAGGAAGTCTTATCCGACTTAACTGCAAGACATTAGAATACAAATATTTCCCATTTAATCCAGAAGGATATAAAGTCGTACTTATTGACTCTTGCGTAAAACACGAATTAGCCTCTTCTGCATACAATAAGAGAAGAGAGTCTTGTGAGAATGCTGCAGCTGCAATTCGCAAAAATCACCCAGAAGTTGAGTTCTTGAGTGATGCTAAAAGACTTTGGTTAGACGAAGTGAGAGAAGAAATACCACAAGAAGACTTTTTACGTGCTGAATACGTTATTGGGGAGGTTCAAAGAGTTCTAGACGTTTGTGATGCTTTGGAAAGGAATGATTATGAGACAGTTGGAGAGATGATGTATCAAACACATTTTGGACTAAGCAAACTATATGAAGTTAGTTGTGAAGAATTAGACTTTTTGAATAAATTGGCTAGAAAATGTGATGTTACTGGTTCACGTGTTATGGGAGGTGGATTTGGAGGTTGTACAATCAACTTAGTCAAAGAAGAAATTTATGATAATTTTATAGCTACTGCAAAATCAGAATTTAAGGCAAAATTTGGACACGAACCAAAAGTTTATGATGTTGTTATAAGTGATGGATCAAGAAAGCTGGTATAATTTTTGCTAATAATATCACTTTGTAATAATAAAAATAAGAATTATGTCTAAAGAAGTGACTTCTAAAAAGTCTAATGAAATCGTGTGTGCTAATAGAACTTGTTTATCTGATTTATATAAAAAAGAAGATTGGTTATCTATTTGGATAGGAGGTATCATAATATTATTGGCTTCCCTTTCCGTTTTAACTGGATTATTTGATTTTAGTGCATTGAAATTTTCTACTTGGAAACTCGTTGAAAATATAGAGAAACCCTTATTCTTTGCAAGTCTAAAAGGATCAATGATTATAAAATTGGTCTGTACAACGGCTTTATTTACAATATTATTTTCTTTAGCACATAAATTACAAGGTAATAAAATTGGAAAATATATAGTTGCCTTTCTTGGACTATTTGCAATAGCAGTTTTTGTCAAGATTATAAGCTCAGAATATACATTACATAGATATTTGGAGTGGGCATTCTGGGCTTTATTATCAGGTTTATTTATCTCTAATACTGTTGGAGTACCAGATTGGCTAAAACCTGCAATTAAATCTGAATTTTATATAAAAACAGGTTTAGTAATAATGGGATTTTCAGTATTGTTCTCAAATATTGCAAAATTCGGTCTATATGGCTTAGGTATAGCATGGATAGTAACTCCTCTGGTCATCATATTTATGTGGTTTTTCGCTACAAGAGTATTGAAAATGACAAATAAACCATTGATAATTACCTTAGCAACAGCAACTTCTGTTTGTGGTACATCAGCAGCCATTGCAACAGCATCGGCAGCCAAAGCAAGGAAAACCGATCTATCATTAGCCGTATCAATATCGATAATCTTTACCGTTATTATGATGGTTTCTGAACCTTATATCATCAAGTTTTTTGGTATGAGTCCTATTATGGGAGGTTCGCTTATAGGTGGTACAGTTGATAGCACAGGAGCAGTAGTCGTTGCAGGTACTGCACTTGGAGAGACTGCCCAAACAGCAGCAGTATTGGTTAAATCCATACAGAATATTCTGATAGGCTTTATTGCCTTTGCAGTTGCCTTATTCTTCTCTACACGAGTAGACAAACAAGAAGGTGCAAATATCGGTGTATCAGAGATTTGGTATAGATTTCCTAAATTCATTCTAGGCTTCTTTATCCTTTCTCTAATTGCCTCATTCATAATGGTTCCAGTCTTTGGTAATGATAATGTTTCAGCAATCAACAAAGTTTTATCTCAATACAAGAACTGGGCATTCGTACTTGCCTTTGTCTGTATAGGTTTGGATACCAATTTTAAAGAGATTTTTAAACAAATACAGGGAGGTAAGGTACTCTGGTTATACATTGTAGGTCAGGTATTTAACATAATACTTACCTTGTTTGCAGTATGGTTCTTGTTGTCAGGAACATTCTTCCCTATACCAAATATAACATAGTCTTGCTCAAAAAAGGGAAGATAATAAAGATAGCAACGATTATGGTTTTCATAATTGTAATCTGTGCTGTTTTATATATAATGTTTAATGGTATAGGACTTAATAAGGATATGGATTTTGGGGCAGGGGCTTATTATTATGCAGATATCCCCAACTTTGAAAAATATACAGAAAAGTCTAACTTTGTAAGCAATATTCCTAAAAGTATTTATATCCTACTCTTTTTAGTATGGGGAGTATTGATGTATTATTTATGGACTTGGATAGATAAAAGAAAGAAATAAAGATGAAAAAGACGATAGCGACCTGCCAGTCTTGTGGCTCAGAAAAGGAAATCAATACTTTTCCTTTGATAAATATAGAAACAACTCCTGAACTTAAAGATTTAGTTAAAAGTGGTAGTCTTTTTGCTTGGCAATGTCCATCTTGTACAAAGACAAATATTGCTAATTATCAAACTATTTATCACGATCCACAACTTAAACTTTTATTTTGGTTACTACCTGCTAATCAGATAGATGAAGATACTCTAAATACTATTGAAAAAGCTTTAAAAAAGCAATTTGTAGACAATAACTTTGCAAAAGAAGATAGTGACTACGTGCTTAGAAGAGTTGAAAGCGTAGGAGAACTTATCGAGAAAGTTAAGATTTTTGACTCTAACTTAGATGATAAGGTTATAGAACTTTGCAAATATGTTACAAAATTGGAACTTGCAGAAAAGATAAAGGATAGCGATCAAAGTAATAAACTGATGTCTACCTTATTTAGATTTTATGAAATAAATGGTGCTGATAATGAAATTACACTGTCTTATCCTCTTGATAATCAAATGCAATTAGTGAAAATCGGCTTTAATACATACGAGGATAGTAGAGGGATTTTGATGAGAAATCCTAAAATGAATCCTACAGATAGCTTCCCTTTAATTAACTCATCTTGGATATCTCAAAATATTCGCTAAAAATTTGTTCTAAAAATTAAATTTAGTCCTAATCTCTTATTTTTGATTTTAGGTATTTTATTAAATAGGCTTCCTCCATTATAACAAAGAGAAAGTCCAATCTCGCAGTCAAAAGGATAGAATAGTAGATTTGCTGTTTTTATACTAAACTCACTACCTACACTATATAAATAGTCCTTTTTTATTAAAGAAAAATCAGCGTAAGGCTTTAATACAAAGTTCTTTATATAAACAACAGGAGCAAAATACCAAATATCTCCAACATAAATAGGAATAACATAATCAATATGGAATTTATGCAGTGTATTATTCTCTGTTAATAGTCTTTGCATAATTGGAAAACTGTGCTTAAATCCCCTTGGAAGACTGTTTATTACTGGACTATTAAAAGAATAATTATTAGATAAGAAAATTTGATTACTATAACTTAGTTTAAACCCTTGTTCTTTTAGAAAACCAGGTAAATAAGCATAAATATAAGTGGATAGACTTGGACTAAAAAAATTACTTAAAAATGGATAATGATTGTATATAATTTGTGCATTTATTCCCCAAGATGGATAGTATTGCTCTTTCGCCTTTTCCCTTATTATATAGGCACTTAGAGATGCTTTTAGCTTTGTTATAGGAATATTTTTGCCTTTTTCTTCTATTTTTATCTTAAAATTCTTTCCCTGAAAACCACTAAACTTTAAAATTGAAGTATTTATAAAATTATTGCTAATATTGAGAGAAAGCAAAGGAATTACACCTCTATTCCAGCCATTAGAAGAAAAATTAAAAGGAATATATGTGCTGATATTAGTAGAAATACTAAACTTTTGCCTATTTTCTTTAAGTTTACCATTACTGCTTAGTTTATTATCTAATTTTTTTTGATTAAGATAAATAACTCTAAAAAATTGCTGGTTATCTCTTGTGCTTAAAGAAAAATCAAAATCTATTACAGGGTAAAATCCTGTATATGTGTATTTTAGTCTAAATAAATGCTCAAACTTACCGATGTTATTTTTGGGAAGTAGAGCATAACCCACAGATCCATAAGCAGTTGCTAACTTATTTTGTAGCATAAGCATAACACCCGGTCTAATATTCTCTGATTTTATGTCAAAACTTAGATTACTTAGTAAATCAGAATTAAAGTAAAAAGGAGTCCAAGAATGTATCTTAAATAGATGAGTTAGTTTATAATATCTTTTAGCCTTACTAATCTTTACAACTACTTTATTATCAGTCTTTTGTCTTATTGCACTATCTTGTTTACTAATCGTTTCTGCAAAAGGGGGTTTATATCTTGTATAAAAATCTACTTTTTTATTATATATGTCTTTATTTGCTATTTTATATAGTTGATATCCATAATTATGATATTCTGGATTAGAGGCAGGAGCAAGACTTGTACAAATAAGACTGTCCCTATCAAAAATAGCCTCTTGTATACCATATTTTGTATTCGTTATCTGCCTAACTTCTTTTGTATCAGTATTTAAGCTATAAAGTTCATTTACTCCGTTTCTATCACTAATAAATAAAATTTTATTCTCATTGTAAGATTGTAAATTCTTTATTTGAGCAAATTGAGGATCTAATATAGTCTTTAATATAGCCTTACCTTTCTTATTTTTACCCATTATTTTTTGTAAAGACATACCCTCATTAGATAAGCAAAGTACAAAAATACTATCTCTAATTATAAGATTATTATTGAATTGCAAAGAATCTGGAGCAATGAATTTATCTATTATTTTAGCATTCCTACTATTAAAAATAACAATAGCAGAACCTCCTTTTAGCATAAGCTCAGTACAATAAATTCTATTTTTATAAAATTTGGGATAAAAATATCTTCCCTTTTGGAAACTATGTATTTTCTTTGTGTATAAATCAATGTATTTTATTGAAGAATAAGAACTTAAACTCCATCTTTTATTTCTAATATAGTCAGAAAAATATAGCCTATTATGAATCTTATCATAAGAAAAGTTACTGCTGAATGAAGAAAAACTTTTGATTTTGTTAACCTTTTTACTAAAATTTGTATTAATACTAACAATAGAACTTGGCTCAATTATACTCTTTTTTATTGCAAAAAGTCTATTATTTGCTAAAATTATGTGTTTGTATTTAGTGTAACGCCTTGGTTTAGCACTGATTAACTGCATTTTAGTAAAAGGATATCGACTTTTATCGTATACTTCCCATTGCTTTTTATAGGTTTCTACAACTTCTTTCCAACTATTCTCTAAATTCTTCTTAGATTTTAATTTAATGGTCTTTTTTAGGTTAAAAAATCTAAAAGGATTTGATTTTATTCTATCAAAATAAATTTTCATAAAATCAGGATAATCATAGATCGAACGTACTCCCGCAATAGTTAAATAACCTAAGGCATAGTGGTTTGGGCTATAATATTTTGCAGAACCGTATTTCCATCTTTGCCAATTCCTCAAATCTCCACTATCAAAAGCAGGGTGGTAAAACTCCAAAAATGTAGCATTGCGACCTCTTCCTGCTTTTGTTAAAGATGTCTCAGCAACAACTGCATCTCCCTCCAACAAAATCATACTAGGATAAATACCAGTAACAGCACCAAGAGCCATGTCTCCGAACAGATAGTATAGAGGTTTTAACCATTTTTTTCTTGTGAATTGAAGTTGAGCACTATGTCTTGATTCATGCAAAGTTAGATGATTTATCCAAGGATTTGGCAAGGTATTAGAACTTTCAGCCGTAGTATAAAGATCCATTCTACGAGGGGCAAGTAACATAGAACCATTTGCCATAGTCGTATAGGGGTGTAAGATTACACTTAGAATTTGTGTGTAGTTCTCTCGGGGTAGCATACCCAAATTAGTTCCTACTTTTAACCTGTTTATTTCTAACTGTTTAGCATATTCTTTGGCAAGTGAATCTAAGCCTTTGGGGTAAATTACCTTATAATTTTGAGATTTTATGTTATACCATTTAATATATGCAGGGTCATTGCCCATAATTGTTACTTGTCCCTTACATAAAAAGTAAGAAAAAAGTAGAGTGAAGCAATATATTATTTTTCTAATCTGCATAAAATCAAATATTTTCTTTTCAAAGTTACAAAATAAACTGGTTTTCCTTTTAGAAGTCTTATATATTTTATAAATTTGCTTAGATAATATTTAAAAAGCATAACTATGCAAGTACTTTTACAAGTTCTTACTCTTTTGGGTGCTATGGCAATGTTCCTTTATGGAATGACTTTAATGAGTGAGGGGCTGCAGAAAGCGGCAGGAAATAAACTAAGATCCTTTCTTTATTCAATGACTTCTCACCCAGTTCTGGGTATTATTACAGGTATCATTATCACATTCTTAATACAATCATCATCTGGTACTACCGTTATGGTTGTGAGTATGGTAAACTCTGGTATTTTATCCCTTGCTAACGCTATCGGTGTTATTATGGGTGCTAATATCGGTACTACCTTTACGGCTTGGATTATGGCTGTATTTGGTTTTGGCTTTTCTATCAAGAGTTTTGCTATTCCATTCTTGGCATTAGGTTTTGCTTTTACCTTAGCTAAAAAAGATAATCTAAAAAATATTGGAGAATTTATTATCGGTTTTTCTCTTTTGATTATCGGTTTGGATACAATGGCAAAGAGCGTACCAGACCTTAATCAACATCAAGGAGCTTTAATTTTCCTAAAAGATTTAACTGGTTATGGTTTCTGGTCTGTACTGATATTTATGGCAGTAGGTGCTATTCTGACAGCAATCTTACAGGCATCAAGTGCTGCAATGGCCCTTACAATGGTCTTTGTAACAAAAGGTTGGATAAATTTCGAGATGGCTTCAGCTATGGTCTTAGGTGCTAATATTGGTACTACAATTACAGCAAATATCGCAGCTTCTGTTGCTAATTACACTGCAAAACGTACTGCTGTGGCACATACTATATTTAATGTTATAGGAGTAATTTTAGCAATTATATTCTTCTATCCATTGATGAGCCTGATGACCTTGTTTGTTGAGGCTATTAATCTTCCTGATCCTATAATGGCTTTCAAAGATCCTACACAGGTTGTTGCTGGTAATTTATCAGCAGAATTGCAGAGATCTGTTTTATTTGCAACATGTTTCTTGCATACGGTCTTTAACTTAGTTAATACTGGAATACTTGTCTTCTTTATCCCTCAACTCGTTAATATTGTGAACAAGATAATCAAAACTCCTAAGGGAGAGGAAGAGGTTTATAGACTTAAATTTATACATGGTGGTCCTCTTTCTACTGCAGAATTGTCTTTGGATAGTGCAAAACAAGAGATTATACATCTTGGTAGAATTTGTTACAATGGTTTTGGTTATGTTAAGGAGGCAATCAATGCAGATACAAAGGATAAATTTGACACTCTTAATGAGAAACTTGTTAAGTATGAGGGTATTACAGATAGTGTAGAATATGAGATTGCTTCTTACCTAAAAGAAGTCTCAAAAGAGGAAATTAGTGCTGATTCTTCGAACAGAATTAGAAGAATGTATAAGGTTATTGGCGAGATGGAGAGTCTTGGTGATTCTGGAGAGGCTATAGGTCGTATGATATCTCGAGCTTATGCACATAATCATAGTCTTAATGAGGATATGATTAAAAAGTTAAATCATTTACTTGATTTGCTTGATGTTGCATACAAAGAAATGCTTGTAAATCTTCAATCTCCAAATTATCTTTTGAAAGATATTTCTAATTATATTTTTGCAGAAAGTAATATCAATGAGTATCGTAATACTTTAAGAGAAGAGCATATTGTAAATATAGATGAGAATGAGCAATATGATTATAAGACAGGTGTTTTCTATATGGATATAGTTGCAGAACTTGAAAAAATGGGTGATTTTATTATCAATATTTCAGAGGCGCAACTTCCTAATAAGGATGATTAAAACTATATTATGATAAGTCAGGAATTATTAAATTTAGAGAAAAAAGTATGTGGCTCTGGTCATATAACTTTGCAAGGTGTTGAGCTTTTAAATGATTATTTTAAAGGAGTTTTGTCTGTAAAAGAACTTAATTTTATCTATGATTTAAAAGATAAAATTGTTAAAGAAAAGGCAGTTCCTGAATTTTATGACTTATTCATATCCTTAGTAACACGCAGTTTATTAGAAGATGAAGACAGTCCAGGAGAAATAAATGACAAAGAGGCTAAGTGGCTTCGAGCAAAAATAAATAGAAAAGGGTTTGTAGATAAATACGACAAATTACTTTTAAAAGAACTAAAAAAGAAGTCTGTAACCTATCCTGAAATCCTAAACTTTAAGTCAAGTCCTATATTATGGTTTGAAAAAATCTTGTTTAGTTTACGTTTTATAACTTTCTTGGCTGTCATAGGTTCTGTTCTATCTTCTGTTGTTTTATTCATTGCTAGTTCTTTCAAGGTTGTTGAAGGTATAGCTTATGCTTATAATAATCTTGGAAGATCTGTTTTTAGCGTAAATGAGCAAATAATGTATTTCGTAAAAGCTATTGATGGATATTTGTTTGCTACCGTTCTTGTTGTATTTAGTATGGGTATATACGAATTATTTATCAACAAGATTGACCCTGCTAATATTAAATATGATGATAGGCCTAAGTGGTTGAAAATCCATAATATAGATGATCTTAAAAATTATTTAGGCAAGGTTATCCTTATGATTTTGGTAGTGACATTCTTCGAGTATTCTGTAGAACTTCA
>PDWI01007591.1_pt1 | contig 13062 bp, 8 predicted proteins | sample 1430891 | NCBI WGS metagenome assembly PDWI01 (sample SAMN01162508, study PRJNA174530) | Oral metagenome, whole genome shotgun sequencing project. | biome: Marine environment; feature: Marine mammal; material: Swab sample of the gingival sulcus; isolation source: swab sample of gingival sulcus... | reverse complement strand
TATAAAGGAGGAAACTATGCGTAATTTACAAAAACTTGGTAGAGCTTTACTTAACCCAGTAGCAGTTTTACCTGTAGCGGCTTTATTACTTGGTCTTGGATACTGGATTGACCCAGCTGGTTGGGGTGGAGAAAGTGCAATAGCAGCATTCTTCGTAAAATCAGGTGCGGCAGTTCTTGACAACCTACCAATTATATTTGCGATTGGTGTAGCTTATGGTTTATCTAAAGATAAAAATGGTGCAGCAGCTCTTACTGGTGCTATAGCATTTTTAGTAGTTACTACTTTGCTTTCACCTGGTGCAGTAGCACAGCTTAGAGGTATCGAAGTAACACCTGAAATGGGATTTGCAAAAATTTCTAACCCATTTATCGGTATTCTTTCAGGTATAATTGCATCTGCGATGTATAACAAGTTTTATCAGACTAAATTACCTGACTACTTAGCTTTCTTTGCTGGTAGAAGACTTGTTCCGATTCTTACATCACTCGTTATGATGTTTGTATCACTTATATTATTATTCGTATGGCCTGTATTCTTTGGCGGTCTTGTTGGATTTGGTAAAGGTATTGCTAGTCTTGGTGCTTTTGGTGCTGGTATATATGCATTCTTTAACAGATTACTTATCCCTACTGGTCTTCACCACGCACTTAACGCAGTGTTCTGGTTTGACGTAGCAGGAATTAACGATATTCCAAACTTCTGGAGTGGTACTGTTTCTGAACTTCCTGGTGTTACTACAGGTATGTATCAAGCAGGTTTCTTCCCAGTTATGATGTTTGGTCTTCCTGGTGCAGCACTTGCTATGTATCACACAGCTAAAGATAACAGAAGAAAAGTTGCTGGTTCATTATTACTTGCTGGTGCACTTACTTCTTTCTTAACTGGTGTTACTGAGCCACTTGAGTTTGCATTTATGTTCCTTGCTCCTGGACTTTACTTAGTTCACGCACTTTTAACTGGTCTTGCAGTATTTTTAGCAGCAAGTTTCAAATGGATTGCTGGATTTGGATTTAGTGCTGGTCTTGTCGATTATGTATTAAGTATGAAAATACCAGTAGCTACAAACATATTTATGTTAATACCACTCGGACTTGTTTTTGGAGCTGTTTATTACTTCGTATTTAGATTTATGATAACTAAATTTGATCTTAAAACTCCTGGTAGAGAAGATGATATAGACGAAAACGAAGGTGAAGACCTTAGTGGTGGTGATGTTGACTTCGCAGCTATGGCAGCTCAAATACTTAAAGGTCTTGGTGGAAAAGAGAATATTGACAGTCTTGACCACTGTGTAACTAGACTTAGAGTAGAAGTTAAAGATAGACTTGCTGTAAACGAAAAAGAAATTAAGAAAACTAGAGTTTCTGGTGTAATCAGACCTAGCAAATATGGCGTTCAAGTAATAATAGGGCCACAAGTTCAATTCGTTTATGAAGAAGTTAAAAAATTAGTAGAAAGATAATATTTTAAAATTTAATAAATGATATTGTCCTTAAAGGGAGGGAAATCGAATTTCTACTTCCTCCCTTTAAGGCTTATTTAGTGTAAGCTTTAAGGGTGTTTTATAAATGATATATAATATATGTATTATTTATAAAGTGATATATTTTTTATTATTTTTATGAGAGAGAGGTAATCGTTTGTTTAATATATTTAAAAAGAAAGAAAAAGTTTTAGAAACTGTTATGAATGGTGAAATAATCAAGATGGAAGAAGTTCCAGACGAAGTGTTTTCTGCCAAAATGATGGGTGATGGTTATGCAGTTAAGCCTAACGGTGATGGTACTATTTATAGTCCTTGTGATGGTAAAGTAGTGAGTGTATTTAAAACTAAACACGCATATATAATACGTTCGAATTCTGGTCTTGAATTAATCGTTCATATAGGTTTAGATAGCGTTAAATTAAAAGGTGAAGGTTTTGATGTTCTCGTAAAAGATGGTGATGAAGTAAAAGCAGGGCAGCCTATATCTAAAGTAGATATTAAGTTGTTTGAAGACGCTGGAATATCTATGATTTCACCTGTAGTAATAACTAATATGGATAAAGTGGAAAGTTTTACTATTAATGCAGGTCATGCTATTGCTGGTGATACAGCCCTTAAATATGAGTTAAAGAAATAGTATTAACGGTTATAAATTAAATATTATATTTACATTGCATCTCTAATTTATGATAAAATAAGTAGAGATGTAATTTTATTTTGGGATTATAAAAGTGGGAGAAATTTATGAATTCATTTATAAAAATGAATGAAGAATATAAAAAGTGGATAGAGAAAATAAGTGTTTTATATAAGCAAAGGCAAATAAAAGCAGCTATTTCTGTAAATAAAGAAATGCTTTTGTTCTACTGGTCTTTGGGAGAAGATATTGTAAAGTTGGAAGCTGAAAGTAAGTGGGGCAGTAATTTTTATAAGAATTTAAGTGCTGATTTGAAAAATGCTATACCTAATGTTAAAGGCTTTTCTGAAACGAATTTAAGGTATATGAAGAAGTTTTACGAAACATACTCGATTGTAAATTCTCCACAAGTTGTGGAAGATTTAATATACAGTATTCCGTGGGGGCATCAAAGGTATATAATGGATAGGTGTGATGGAGATGTAGACAAAGCACTTTTCTTTGTTAAGAAAACATTAGAAAATGGTTGGTCAAGAGCTGTATTACTTAACTTTTTAGATACCGATTTATATGAAAGACAGGGGAAAGCTATTAGTAATTTTAAGCAAAATTTGCCTGCTATTCAAAGTGATTTGGCACAGGAAATGACAAAAGACCCTTATAATTTTGATTTTATTGCCATTAGGGAAAGCTATAATGAAAAAGAACTAAAAGATGCTTTAATGGATAATATTCAAAAGTTTTTGCTTGAACTTGGCACGGGTTTTGCATTTGTTGGTAAGGAATAGATGGTGATTTTCATAATTAAATTTACCATTAACATAATTTGTAAAAAATAGGTATGATAATAAATGTTGAAAATACTTATATATAAAGGGTTTAATGGCATAAAACTTCATTTATTCTTTCTGGTGATTGTTTTCGCCATTAACCAGAAAGATATAATAGTTAGCTTCAAATTAAACTGTCATTTATTTAATGTTTAAAAATTTATATTCTCGTTCTCAGTTTGGGGGAATAATAAGTAATGTGTGGGAATGGAAGTTATATTAAAATGTAGTCAACTATATTTTATAATGTCGATATGATTGAAATTTTGAATAAAAATTTTTAAGGTAAAATATTTAGGAGCATATATATGAAATTTAAAGAAGATAAATATATAGAACTTAAAGAAATCATAAATAATACTTTTTTAAAAACTGTTTCGGCTTTTGCTAATTTTGAAACAGGGAGTATATATTTTGGTGTAAGAGATGATGGTAAAGTAATTGGAATAGAAAATGTGTCTGATGCTAAATTATCTATTGAAAACAAGATAAATGACACGTTAAAGCCAGTTCCAAACTATGAAATTATAAAACATACTATTAATGGTAAAAATGTAATAGAACTTAAAGTATATGCTGGTAAAGATACTCCTTATAGATATAAAGAGAAATCTTACAGAAGAGGTAATACATCGACTGTTGTGGTAGATGATTTTATGTTGAAAAAATTACTTCTTAAAGGAATGAATTTGCGATTCGAACAGCTTCCGTATACAGATACTAATCTAGAATTTACTGTGCTAGAAAAAATGCTTAAAGAAGTAATAGGTATAGAGAAATTGAGCAAAGATGTACTTAAAAGTTTAGGTTTATATAAAAACGATAGTTTTAATAATGCTGCTGCTCTACTTGCAGATAACAATGATATAGGTGCTTGTGGTATAGACATAGTTAGGTTTGGTGAAACGGAGTCTATATTTTTAGATAGAGTTACAGAAGATAGAGTTTCACTACTTACACAGTATAAGGTTGCTTTAGATTTTTTTGATAAATGGTATAGTCCTTATGAAGAAGTTGTTGGTTTTTACAGAGAAAAAAGAATACATTTGCCTAGAGAAGCGTATAGAGAAGCTGTTTCAAACCTTTTATGCCACAGACAATTTATGATAAATGCAAAAGCGAAAATTGCTTGTTACGAAGATAGAATTGAAATAGTATCTGTAGGAGGTCTACCAGAAGGAATTACAGAAGAAGAATATCTTAATGGCTTGGTATCTAATCTTAGAAATGAAACAGTAGCTGATGTTTTTCATAGACTTGATATTATAGAGAAATTTGCTACTGGTATAAAAAGAATTAAAAATGAGTATAAAAAATATGCTCAAAAGCCTATATTTGAAATAAGATCTGCTTCAATTACTGTTATTTTACCTTGTATTGTTTATGATAAGAAAAAAGTTAATAGAAAAAAAATAAGTCAAACAGAGAGTTTAATTCTTAATATATTGAAAGAAAATGGAGTAATGACTAGAAATGAAATTGAGAAAGAATTAAAATTGAAAAAGAGAAGTTCAAGATACATTTTGAAGAAATTAATAAATGAGAATATTGTAATAAAACTTGGTTCAGGTAAAAATACAAAGTATAGTTTACCTTTTTAATGGTGAATTTGTTGGTGATGTTAATGGTAAATTTAATGGTGAATTTTACCATTAAATTTACCATTAACATAATTTGTAAAAAATATGTATGATAATAAATGTTGAAAATGCTTATATATAAAGGGTTTAATGGCATAAAACCTCATTTATTTTTTCTGGTGATTTTACTGGTGATTTTCTTCACCATTAATCAGAAAGATATAATAGTTAGTTTCAAATTATACTAAAATTAAAACTTTGTTTGCTTGTTATTTGAAATTCTATACTACCGAGAATAAAAAGTCATATTAATATAATCAGTATAAATAAGTTTAGCAATATTTTATCATTAATTATTTCTGTTATCAGTTTTGGGGAAACAATTACTTTTAATTTTAAATCATCATTAATATTTGGAAAGTTTTAATAAAATAATAATTTACATTACATCTCTAATTTATGATAAAATAAGTGGAGATGTAATTTTATTTTTGGAGAAAATATTTTGAATAAAAACGTAAAAAAACTTACTTTATTAATGACATTTGTATTTGTAATTTTGACTTTTAGTGGTTGTTTGTTAAAGCCTAGAACTAATAAAGAGCTAGAAGAAGTTAGATTAAAGCTTAAGCAAAATCCATATGAATATGAAAAAAGTAATGACAAATCAAAGGTTAATACAGATGAAAATGATAGTCCATTACAAGATTTATTTAAAAAATTAAAAAAGAATTTTGATGATTTAAACAGTAATGATTATTTGAAAGTATACAGTAGTATTTTAAATAAAAATAGTGATAAAGAGGCATTTTTATATGGAATAAATATGCTTAAATCGGTCGATATATTTGACGAGAGTGATGCTAGATTTTTGAAATCAAAATATAATAAAGCTACTGCTTATTATATGAAACAAATACAAAATTTTACTACAAATATAGGATTTTTAAGTGCTATATATAATATGGTTGAAAGTGATGGTGAATGTGCTACATTTAAAAATTATAGTTTAAAATTAGGTAACGTAACAAATGATGAAAGCTATGCTAAAGTTATTAAAAGATTGCATTTTATATGTAAATTAAATTTAAAGATTGATGATGTAGAGTATAAAGAAGATGATGTTTATAGTATGGCATATAGACTTTACTATATAGAAAAAAACGATAAACTCAAAAGTGAGAATACAGATATTTACAATTATTTTTATAAAAACTTAAAATATTTTTATGATTTAGGTGAGTTAAAAAATATAGATAAAATAATAGATGAATACGTAAATGAATTTTGGCAAGATAGCGAAATTATTAATCAGTATTGCAAAAAAGTTAGTGGCACTGATAAAGATTATGTAAAAAAGTTAGATGATGATACTAAAACAGTGATTAGTGAACACAATAAGTTAGAGCTTAAAAAGTATGTTATTAAACCTATAAGTGAGGAAATTAAAAAAGATTTTTTATTAGATGTTAAAAGTAAATTAATTAATAATATTTATAATTTGAATAGAGTTTTAGATGATAAATGCGAGATTTCTATTTCTGAAAAATTAGATAAAAATGGCAAAGGTGCATTTGATGGTGCTAAATATTCTATTACTCCTATTAAAGGTTCTCCAGAACTTTGGAAAGGTGAACTTAAGTTTGACTACAACAATTTAAAGCCGTACAATATAGAAATTAGACTTTTTGATTATTTTAAAGCAGGTAAGCCAAATAAGTTAGAAATTTATAAAAAAGGCAAGAGTAAACCAGCATATATATTTAATTTTGATGCGATAGATAAATATAAATTTGAGTTTGAAATAATGAATGTATTAGGAGCTTTAGATAAGATTGAGGGTGCTTGGACTATTAGCAAAAACTTCGCTGGTGTTAATAAAATAACTGTAAAACAAGTAGATGTACCTGTAAAAGATATGGCAAAAATAGTTGGTGATGAGCTAGGTACTAGTGGCTTTGGTGGTGGTTTTATAGAAAATATGATTAAAAACAAAGTTGATGAAAGCATAGGTAGAGAGCAGCAAGTAGAGTTTATAATTAAAAATAAAGGTGATGATAAAGGTGTAATTCGTTTTACTAAATTTCCAGAAGATGAAAGTGATATTTTTGATAGTTATACTGGTATGGAGTGGGAATTTGTTTATGATGACGGATATATAGTGCTTGAAAATGATGAAAGTTACAAATCGTTAGTTGAGTTTGTAATAAACTTGCCAGATGTAGACACTTCTATATTAGATGATGTTAAATCAGATGTAGATGGTAAGTTAAAAGTTAATTTGGCAGAGAATAAACAGAGTATATTTGGCGATATTTTTATAGAGATGAGTAGAGATGACTTAAATGATAAAGTGAGAGGTAAGTATCAATTTAGTGCTAATAGAAAAGTTAGCAATTAGATTAATTTATTTTGTGGAGAGGTTTAAATGAATATAGTAGGTTCTTTGGTGCTTTTTGTACTGTTTATTTTTGTATATTTGATTATAGTTGAAGTGTTTGTTACGCTGTTTAGAATTACTGGTCTTTCAGAAGAAAAAGCAAGATTTCAAGTTATATCTATGCTTACTAACAGTGGGTATACTACGAGAGAAACAGAGCTAGTAGCAAATTCTAAAATAAGACGTAAACTAGCTAGATTTGTTATGATGTTTGGATACGCATTTACTGTTACTATCGTATCTACTGTTATCAACATATTTTTTCAATTTAGACATACGGTTACGGGTGCTGCTGTTGCTTTTATACCTATGATAATAGTCGTAATTGTTATAGCTATATTTGTAAGAAAAAGCAGATGGGTAAGGAAGATTATGGATAAGATTATAAATAAAATTACTGATAGGTTTATTTATAATAGGAAAAATAATCAGATAATAATAATGGACGAATACTGTGATTTAGTAATTGCTAAAATAGATATGAAAATACTTCCAAAAGAGCTTACTAATATAGAGCTTAGCAAAAGTAATATAAAGACAGAACACGGTATAAATGTTCTGCTAAAACATACAAAAACAGGTGATATAGTGCCCAGTAAAGATACTTTGTTTGAAGTAGGTGATACTATAGTAGTTATGGGTGATAAAAAAGAAATAAAAAAGGTGTTTGATTTGAAAGAAAAGGAAGAAAAGTAATACAATAATTTATGGAATTTAACATATCAGAAGAATTAAAAAAATTACCCTTAAAATCAGGGGTATACATAATGTATGGTGATAAAAAATCTATTTTATACGTTGGTAAAGCTAAAAAATTAAAAAATAGAGTTAGCTCTTATTTTAGAAAAAACACCAATCATAGTAAAAAAATAGAAGTGATGGTGAAAAATGTAAAATACTTTGAATACATAGTTACAGATAGCGAAGTAGAGGCTTTAATATTAGAAAATAATCTTATAAAGCAGCATAAACCTCCATATAACACTATGCTTAAAGACGATAAAACTTATCCTTACATAAAGATTACTATAGGTGAAACTTTTCCTAGAGTGTTTTTGACTAGACGTTTTAAAAAAGATAAATCTAAATACTACGGTCCATATGCGAACGCTTATGGAGCGAAAGAAATGATAGAAATAGTTAGAAAAATATATAAAATAAGGACTTGTAGCAGAAATTTACCTAGAGATATAGGCAAAGAAAGACCTTGCCTTTACAATCATATAGGTGAATGTGAAGCTCCTTGTGCTGGTCTTATAGATGAGCAGACTTATAACGATAAGATTAAAAAGGTAATAAAATTTTTAAACGGCAATTATGATGAAGTGATAGGTGAGCTCACTTTGCAAATGACCGAGTATTCTGAAAATATGGAATTTGAAAAAGCGGCGAAGATTAGAGACCAAATAAATTCTATAAAGCACATTTCTATAAAACAAAAAGTAGTTACACCAGATAATGATGATAGAGATGTTATAGGATTTTCATCGACAGATAAAGAAATGATTGTGCAAATATTTTTTATTAGAGCTGGTAAACTAATTGGTAAAGAGCACTTTAGAATAGATGATATAGACGGAGTGAGTGAAAGTAGCGTAATGACTAGCTTTGTAAAGCAATTTTATTCATCTGTTAGCTATATTCCTAAAGAGATACTATTACAAGTAGCTATCGAAGACAGTGAAGTTATAACGCAGTGGCTTACAGAAAAAAGAGAGAAATCGGTATCTATTAAAGTGCCACAAAAAGGTGATAAGTTAGGACTTGTAAAACTTGCCAAAATAAACGCTATGCACGTTATGAAACAGTATAGCGAGAAGATTAGAAAAGAGCAAAATAGGACGAAAGGTGCTGTTAAGCTTTTAGAAAAATTGTTAAATGTAGATGAAATTCATAGAATAGAGTCTTATGATATTTCTAACATTAGTGGAGCTTATAGTGTAGGTTCTATGGTAGTGTTTATAGATGGTGTAGAAAAGAGGAGTGATTATAGGAAGTTTAGAATAAAAGATGTGATAGGCCCAGACGATTATGCAAGTCTTGAAGAAGTGCTTACTAGAAGATTTGAAAGAGCTTTAAAAGAGCAAAGGCAAATACTTAAAAGACAGTTACAATTAAAGATGGGAAAGTTTAACGTGCTTCCTGACCTTATTTTGATGGACGGAGGAAAAGGGCAAATATCTGTAGCTAAAAAAGTGCTTGAAAAACTCGGTTTAGATATTTTAGTATGTGGAATGGTAAAAGACGATAAACATATGACTAGAGGTCTTATTTTTGAAGGGCAGATGTTACCTATACAAAAAAATGAGGAGCTTTTTAAATTTATAACTCGTGTGCAAGATGAAACGCATAGATTTGCTATAACTTATCATAGTAAACTTAGAAATGATGAGATGATAAAATCAGAACTTACTAAAATAAAAGGTGTAGGAGAAAAGCGAAGAAAGGCTCTGCTTAGGAAGTTTGGCTCTATAAAAGTGATAAAGCAGCAGAGCGTAGAGAACTTAGAGCAAGTAGATGGAATAAATAGCAAAGTTGCTAAAGATATATATGATTATTTTAATAAGTAGAAAGTAGACTTAAATATTTACAAAAATATGAGGAGAGATATATGAATAGTTTTATACTTACTAAACAAAAACCACCAAAAAACTGGATAACGCCTATTTTATGGGGACTTTTTGATTTTTTTATAATACAGGTACTTTTTTTAGTGCCTATATATATTACGTTTGAATTTTTTGAATATAATCCTAAAATTGAAACCATCGTATTGTTATTTGGATTTATGTATCCTTTGCTAGGTATATTTGTTATAAATAGATATGTAAACAAACGCAGTATAGAGGCTTTAGGATTTCATAAATCTAAGTGGCTTAGTAAATACGGTGTAGGTATTTTGATAGGTACACTTCTTATAGCGTTAACTTGTGGAGGAGCTTTTATTTTAGGAGCTTTGAAATTAGAACTAAATACAGAGGCTGATTTTTTATTTCTATTTGTTTTAATGATAGGTTTTATGATACAAGGTATGACAGAAGAAGTAATATGTCGTGGCTATATTCAAAACGGTATAAGAGTTCGTTTTGGACTAGTAGCAACTATGATTGTACAAGCGGCTTTTTTTGCTGGTATGCATATGCTTAATTCGTCTATATCGCTTTTAGCTATATTTAATTTATTTTTATATGGTGTTTTTATAGGTATGGTTTTTTACTATACTGATAGTATATGGATTGTAGGTGGTATTCACTCTGTTTGGAATTTTTTATTAGGCCCGATTTTAGGTATAGAGGTGAGCGGTCAAGTTGTTAAAGGTACTATTTTTAAAGCTACTGCTATTGGTTCAGAGCTTTTAAATGGTGGTAAGTTTGGAATAGAAGCCTCTATATTGACTACTGTCTTCCTTTGCATTGGAATATTAATTGTTTATTTTTTGATGAAAAGAGATGAAAAATAGATTTTACTTTTCTTCATTAAGGTGTTATAATTTATACATTGAAAAGATAATAATAGAAAACGTTGAATAGAACAGTAGCATATGTTTTGTGTTTCAGAGAGAAGTAGGTAGGTGCAATACTTCAACAGATATATGTGAATACTATCTAGGAGTGGCTTTAATACAGTCCGTTGACTACGTTACAGTCAAAATTGAGTTGGTTTTATACAAGTAAGGTGGAACCGCGGATTTTAGTCCGTCCTTACAGGGTATAAAACCTTTGTTTTTATATATGTATATTAAATTGAAGTTATTATTTCACGAGGAGGAAATTAGATGAATATTACTTTAAAAGATGGTTCAATTCTTAGTTATGATGAACCAAAAAGAGCTATTGATATAGCAAAAGATATTAGCGAGGGGCTTGCAAGGGTAGCTTGTAGTGCGGTTATAAATGGAGAGGATAAAGATTTAAGAACTGTTATATCAGATGATGCTACGCTTGAGATTATGACTTTTGATAGTGAAGCAGGTAAACACGCTTACAGACATACGTCAGCTCACATAATGGCACAGGCTGTTAAAACACTTTTTCCAGAAACAAAGCTTGCTATAGGGCCAGCTATAGAAAATGGTTTTTATTATGATTTCGATAGAGAAGAAGCATTTACACAAGATGATTTTAAAGCTATCGAAAAAGAGATGAAGAAAATAATTAAACAAAATTTGAAAATAGAACAGTTTACTCTACCTAGAGCAGAGGCATTAAAACTTATGGAAGAAAAAGGTGAAACGTATAAGGTGGAGCTTATAAATGATTTGCCAGAAGATGCCGTTATTTCTTTTTATAAGCAAGGCGATTTCGTAGATTTATGTGCTGGACCACACCTTATGAGTACAAAACAAGTAAAAGCTTTTAAACTTTTACAGAATGCTGGTGCGTATTGGCGTGGAAGCGAGAAAAATAAAATGCTATCTAGAATTTATGCGACTAGCTTTAGCAAAAAAGATGAACTAAAAGCTCACCTTGAACATTTAGAAGATATTAAAAAAAGAGACCATAATAAGCTCGGTCGTGAACTTGGTATATTTATGACTTCTGATATAGTAGGACAAGGACTTCCTTTAATAATGCCAAAAGGTGCTAAACTTTTCCAAACTCTTATAAGATATGTCGAAGATTTGGAAGAGAGCAGGGGCTATGAGTTTACTAGGACACCTGTAATGGCGAAAAATGATTTGTTTAAAGTATCGGGGCACTGGGACCACTATAAAGACGGTATGTTCGTAATGGGTGATGAAGAAACTGATGATGAAGTGTACTGTTTAAGACCGATGACTTGTCCGTTCCAGTATTTGATATATAAAAATGGGCAACATTCATATAGAGATTTACCAGTCAGATATTCTGAAATTTCTCCTTTGTTTAGAAATGAGTCTAGTGGTGAGATGCACGGACTTATAAGGGTAAGACAGTTCCATTTAGCAGATGCACATATTATCTGTATGCCAGAACAAGTAAGTGAAGAATTTAACGAAGTTATAAAACTCATTGAAGATATGATGATAGCATTAGGTATAGAAAACGATGTTACTTACAGATTTTCTAAGTGGGACTCTAACAATACGGAGAAATATATAGACAATCCAGAGGCTTGGGAAACTACACAAAAGCTTATGAGAGAAATACTCGTAAAGGCTGGCGTGGACTTCGTAGAGGCAGATGGTGAGGCAGCTTTTTATGGGCCTAAGCTTGACGTTCAATTTAAAAATGTTCACGGTAAAGAAGATACTTTATTTACTATTCAGCTTGATTTTGCACTTGCGGAAAGATTTGATATGACTTATGTAGATAGAGATGGTAGCAAAAAGCGTCCTTATATCATTCATAGAAGTTCTATTGGTTGCTTTGAGCGAACTATTGCTATGCTTATCGAAAAATATATGGGAGCTTTTCCACTTTGGCTTGCACCAGTTCAAATAAAGCTATTACCTATAAGTGATAAGTATCTTGACTATGCTAAACAAATAGAGAAAAAGCTTAGAGCTAAACGCATACTAGTAGAATTAGACAGCAGAACTGAAAAGATAGGATACAAAATAAGAGAAGCTAGAATGGAACGTGTACCATATATGGCGATTATCGGTGAAAAAGAGCAGGAAGCTGGAACTCTTGCTGTAAGAAGTCGTGAAAAAGGCGATGAGGGAGCTATAAATGTAGAAGAATTTATAGATAGAATGGTAGAAGAAATAGAGAGTAAGTATATTTATCATAGACATGTAGTGGAAGATAAATAGTAATATCATAATAAAAAAATTACGATATGACCTCCTGAAAATTTAATTTTTAGGAGGTCATATTAGTGTGTAATAATTTATTGCTTTTTTTAGGTAGTGAAAACATCATGGTAGTAATAGTTTATTAATGCTAACATAAAAATGAACATAATTGTCCGTATATTGTTTGAAATTTTATACTATTCTGATATTAAAACTTCGGATATCTTTCTATATATGGTATAATATATAGAGAGGTGAAAATATGGCTAAAAAAATACAAATAACAGAAGAAGAATATAATGAAGTTTTAAAAGCGATCAAAAAAAATAAACATAAAAAAATAGATAAAAAGTTACAAGCTGTAAAG
>PDWI01007589.1_pt1 | contig 13063 bp, 11 predicted proteins | sample 1430891 | NCBI WGS metagenome assembly PDWI01 (sample SAMN01162508, study PRJNA174530) | Oral metagenome, whole genome shotgun sequencing project. | biome: Marine environment; feature: Marine mammal; material: Swab sample of the gingival sulcus; isolation source: swab sample of gingival sulcus... | reverse complement strand
TCCATTTGTTGCTATTGATAAATATGGTTCTGATGCTCTGCGTTGGTATATGATTGGCAACTCTGCTCCTTGGGATAACTTGAAGTTTAATATCGCAGGAGTAGAAGAGGTTAGTCGTAAGTTCTTCGGAACACTCTACAATACTTACCAATTCTTCGCTCAGTATGCTAACCTAGATAACTTTGATACACAAGCAGAAGCTATTCCTTATGACAAGCGTCCTGAGATTGACCGTTGGGTACTTTCTTCGCTCAATACATTGATTAAGGAAGTGGATACACAACTTGATGACTATGACCCTACGAGAGCTATCCGTGCAATCAGTACATTTGTTAGCGATGGTTTGAGTAACTGGTACGTACGCTTGTGCCGTCGTCGCTTCTGGGCTGGAGAGATGACAGAGGATAAACTTTCTGCTTATCAGACATTATACAAGTGTCTGCTGACAGTTTCTAAACTTATAGCTCCATTTGCACCATTCTATGCAGACCAACTATTCCGTAATCTAACGAATGATAAGCTTGGTTCTGTTCACTTGAGTGACTTCCCTCAAGCTAATGAAGAGGAAGTGGCGAGCGAGCTAGAAGCAAGTATGGCTATGGCTCAGACAATTTCATCACTAGTGCTTTCGCTCCGTCGTAAGGTGAGCATTAAGGTACGTCAGCCTTTGCAGAGTTTGATTATTCCAATTACGAATGCAGAACAGCAAAGCGTTATTGAACCAGTTGTTCCTCTAATTTTGAATGAGGTTAATGTGAAAGAGCTAAAGTTTGTTGATGATTCTAATGGCATTCTTGTTAAGCGTATAAAACCAGACTTCAAGCGTCTTGGTCCTCGTTACGGAAAGATTATGAAAGCTATTGCAGGAGTTTTGACAAACTTGGAGCAAGCACAAATCAATCAGCTTGAGAGAGAAGGCGAACTAAAGCTCGAAGTTCAAGGACAAGAAGTCTTAATTGAGCGAGCTGATGTTGAAATCCTTTCGGAAGATATCCCAGGTTGGTTAGTCGCAAACGAAGGAACAGTAACGGTTGCTCTTGAAACAGAACTAACAGACGAACTTATTCGTGAGGGACTTAGTCGAGAGCTAATCAACAGAATTCAGAATCTAAGAAAGCAACAAGGCTTTGAGATTAGTGATAAAATCGAACTTGTTGTAGAGAATCATCAAGATATTCAAGGGACACTTGACAGCTATGCCGATTATATCTGTACGGAAGTTCAGGCTGTTAAGATTGAAGTTGTTGATAGCTTAGAACAGGGTGAAGAACTAGACTTTGATAGTTTCAAGGTGAAAGTTCAAGTAAATAAAATGTAAGTTTTGAGTGGCTGTCTTGGATCTTGGTCTGAGGCAGTCCTTTTTTATAATTCATTATTTATATAAAGTTATGGCAGAAGAGAAAGTAGCTTATACAGATGAGGAACTTTTGGAGTTCAAAGAGCTAATCGAGAAGAAGCTTGAAAAGGCTAGAGCAAATTACAATCTTGCTCGTGAAGCAGCAACATCTTATGGTAACGATATTAACGATACGTCACCAACTTTCGCAATGCTCCAAGATAGTGCAGGAAACCTTTCTAGAACGGAGAATGGACTTAATGCAGAGCGTCTACTAAAGTTTATCAAGGGTTTGGAAGCTGCTCTTGTTCGTATCGAAACTAAACGTTACGGTATTTGTAAGGTTACGGGGAAATTAATCCCTAAAGAGCGTCTAAGAGCTGTGCCACATACTACAATGTGTATTGAAGCTAAGTTAGGTGAAAAGAAATAGTTTTTTATACAAACATCAAGGATTTATTGTTTTAGCCTTAGTCTTGTTCTTGCTTGTCCTAGACCAGTGGAGCAAGATTTGGGTTAAGACTAATATGTTTGAGTCGCAGGTTTTTGAGATTACTTCGTGGTTTAAGATTCATTTCTTAGAGAACGAAGGAATGGCTTATGGGATTACGATCTTTAATAAGTTCTTATTGACACTCTTTCGTATCATAGCAATGTCCTTTGCTTCAGTAGTCCTATATAAGCTTGTGAAGTTACGGGTTTATAAGTTAGGTTTTGTTCTTTGCTTGGCTTTTATTGTTGCTGGAGGCATTGGCAATATTATTGACTGCGTTCTCTATGGTCAGATTTTCTCTTCAAGTGAAGGTCAAGTTGCAGAATTTGTTTCTTGGGGAGAGGGTTATGGAGATTTATTCTATGGTAAAGTTGTAGATATGCTACATTTTCCGATGATTGATACTTTTTATCCAGAGTGGGTACCTTGGTTCGGAGGAGAGCGTTTCGTTTTTTTCAGCCCAGTATTCAATATTGCTGATAGCTGTATTAGTGTTGGTGTGGCAGTATTATTGTTGTTTTATCCTCGGACTTTTTCGATAATGCTTGAGAGTTTTGGTCAGAAGGAGGAAGAGGAAAAAGAAAATGATGCATAAGTTTATGGCTAATTAAAGTAAGGTAATGTTTAGAGGTCGTTATCAAAAATATAAAAAGTCATTAAAGGCTTTTGCTTGCTTGCTTTTGCTTACAGGAGGAATGGCTTGTAGCAATCGTTCGTGGACTAAGTTAAGTCCTGACGAAGTGCGAGAAATACTTCCAGAGTTAAGTATGCTTAAAGCTTATCTCAATACTCAGGGTATTCCAGACAGTATTCGCTATGTTAGTTATTATGCTTTCTTTGATAAATACGGGATTACGCAGACTGATTGGGATAGCACAATGTTTTGGTATGCGAAAAATGATATAAATCTCTACCATAATTTTTATAGTAGGCTTGATGATTCTATACGTCGTCTGCAGATTAAGTTGCAGAAAAAAGTTGATGAACTAGACGAGGCTAATAGACGACGTTATGAATGGGAGGAAGGACGTTTAGAGCATACGAATCTTTTGTTAGATACAATTTATCCAAAGATTTTGCTTTTACCTACTTCTGTTTGTGAAACTTTTATTTATGAACCTAGAATTTCTTATGATAGTCTTATTCAGATTAGTATGAATTTAGGGCTAAGTGGACTTAGTGCTTTGGAGCAAGATAGCCTTTTGATATCTTTCTCTCTTTTTAGTGAGGGCAAGCTTGATACAACTGAACTGAAAACAATCAAGACCAATGGTGTTCATCAAATTATTCTTTCTGCAAAGAAGGGGCGTATTGATTCAATTAGAGGAATCGTTCGGGGGACTATATCTAAGTCAAATGCTCAAGGCTTTGTTATGATTGATAGTCTAAGTCTTATTCGTTTGCCACGAGAGATGAAGGAACTCTATTAAGAGATCTGTTGTCTATGTTTAAGGATTTAGACTATAATAAGCGTTACGCTTCTCATTATATTCAGTTAGGCTCGTCCTATATTCGGAATGCAATGCTTTTTTTTGATGATGAGCATCATATTTTACTAGCTCCTTTTGACAAAGAATATCCTCAAACTATCTTCTTCTCAGGAACAATAATTATTCATAAAATAGGAGAAGAAGCTTCTCTAGGAATAAGCAAAGATTTAGAAATAAGTCTAGTAGAAATGCAAGGTGAACTCAATAAAGCCCCAGATTTATGGTGTGTTAAACTTCCATAATATTAAGATATGAAGAAAAAAAGTCCTATTGGAGTATTTGATTCGGGTTATGGAGGCTTGACTATACTCTCAGAGATACGTAAGCAGTTGCCTCAATATGATTATTTATATTTAGGGGATAATGCCCGTGCTCCTTATGGTAGTCGCTCTTTTGAATTGATACAAGAGTTTACACTTGAGGCTGTACGCTATCTTTTTGGACAAGGCTGTCCCTTGGTAATTCTTGCTTGTAACACTGCTTCTGCTAAGGCACTACGTCAAATACAGCAGAAGTATTTGCCATTTAGCTCAGATCCTAGCCGTCGTGTCCTAGGAGTTATTAGACCTACAGCAGAGATTATAGGAGAGATGAGTAAGACTAAGGAGGTGGGAGTCTTAGCAACTTCAGGAACTGTTTCCTCCCACGCTTATGAAGTGGAGGTACAGAAGCTCTTTCCTGATATTAAGATTTATGAAGAAGCTTGTCCAATGTGGGTGCCTTTGGTGGAGTGTGGAGAAGGAGAAAGTGATGGAGCTGATTTCTTTATAAAGAAAGATGTTGAGCGTCTTTTAGCCCGTAGTTCTAATATTGACACACTTGTTTTGGGTTGTACGCACTATCCTATTCTTCGCCCAAAGATTGAGCAGTATATTAATGCTGATATTCAGTTGATAAGCCAAGGGACACTTGTTGCTCAAGCTTTATCAGACTATTTAGCACGGCATTCAGAAATGGAAGAACGTCTTACTCAAAATACTTCTTGTGAATATCTAACAACGGAAAGCCCTAGTAAGTTTGAGGAGTTTGCCTCTTTTTTTACACGAGAAGAAGTTAAAGCTAAGCATATTAAGATTGATAATCTTGCTTGATTTTCTTGAGTTTGTTGTTGTCCTTAAGAAACGAAGAGTAGGTGTTTTAACTTAAGACTTGGTGTTTGTTTCTAAATAAGGGAAAGTTATTTGAAATGAATATTTATAGTCTAGGCTCTTGCTTGACAGAAGAATAGTTATTACTTTTGTAGCGTTTTAGGTTACCTTGCAGAAAATGTAGCTGTATGGTTAATAAATAGGTAGATAATTTATTATAGTATAAGAAATAATTTATGGAGTATAATTTTAAGGATATAGAACAAAGACAACAAGCCTATTGGCGAGAAAAGGATATTTATAAGGTTAAGGAAGACCCAAATAAAGAGCCTTTCTATGTGCTGGATATGTTCCCTTATCCTTCAGGTGCAGGTCTGCACGTTGGACATCCACTTGGTTATATTGCTTCAGATATATATGCTCGCTATAAGCGTTTGCAAGGTTTTAATGTCCTACATCCAATGGGATATGACGCTTTTGGTTTACCTGCAGAGCAATACGCTATCCAAACAGGACAGCACCCAGCTAAAACGACAGAGATTAATACTGCACGCTATCGTGAGCAGTTAGATAAGATTGGTTTCTCTTACGATTGGTCGAGAGAGTTTAAGACTTGTGACCCTAATTATTATAAATGGACGCAGTGGGTCTTCTTGAAATTGTTTAATGCTTATTACGACCTTAAAGACAGTAAGGCAAAGCCTATTGAAGAACTAATTGCTTATTTTGAGGTAAATGGCTCTCGAAATGTTCAGGCTTATACTCAAGATGAATGGAGCTTTACTGCAGATGAATGGAAGCAAAAGAGTGAAGCAGAACAAGCAGAAGTTTTGATGTCTTATCGTTTGGCTTACCTCGGTAATACTATGGTGAATTGGTGTCCCAAGCTAGGTACAGTACTTGCTAATGATGAAGTTAGTGAAGGGCTTAGTTTGCGTGGAGGATATCCTGTAGAGCAACGTAAAATGCAACAATGGTGTTTACGAGTATCTGCTTATGCAGAGCGTTTGCTTGCAGATTTAGAAAAACTTGATTGGACTGATGCCCTTAAAGAAACGCAACGTAATTGGATTGGTCGTTCGCAAGGAGCTGAGGTAGAGTTTGACATTGAGGACGGAGAGAAGATAAAGATTTTTACAACAAGACCTGATACTATTTATGGTGTGAGTTTTGTGGTTCTTGCTCCTGAGAGTGATTATGTTAAATCTTGTGTTACTAACGAATGTCGTGAAGAAGTTGAGGCTTATATTGAGAAGAGTAAGCGTCGTACAGAGCGTGAGCGTATTTCAGATAGAACTGTTTCAGGGGTATTTACGGGCTCTTACGCCGTTAATCCACTGAGCAATGAGCGTATCCCTATTTGGATTAGTGACTATGTTCTTGCAGGGTATGGCACGGGAGCTATAATGGCTGTTCCAGCTCACGATAGTCGAGATTTCTTATTTGCTCGGACTTTCAATCTCCCTATTGTTCAAGTTGTAGTGCCTGAGGGGGAAGAAGCTGATGAAAATACAGATGCTTGGACAGAAAGTAAGGATAGTAAGTTTGGTACGTTGGTAAATTCTTCTGAGTTTAGTGGCTTATCAGTTAAGGACGCTCAGCAAAGGATTAACGAACGTATTGAGATGCTTGGTATTGGTTCGGTTAAAACGAACTATCGCTTACGTGATGCTATTTTTAGCCGTCAGCGTTATTGGGGAGAGCCTTTCCCTATTTATTATAAGGACGGTATAGCTACAGCTTTGGATGAAAGAAAACTACCTCTTTGTTTGCCTGAAGTAGACAAGTTCTTGCCTACTGAAACTGGAGAACCTCCTCTTGGTCGTGCCGAAAATTGGCAGACAGAAGATGGTTATCCATTTGAGCTAAGCACTATGCCTGGTTTTGCCGGAAGTTCAGCTTATTACCTGCGTTATATGGACCCACATAATACAGAGGCTTTTGTCGGACGAGAAGCTAATCAGTATTGGAGGCAAGTTAATCTATATATTGGAGGAACGGAGCACGCTACTGGACATTTGATTTACAGTCGTTTTTGGAACAAATTCTTTTATGACTTTGGTTTGGTTTGTGAACAAGAGCCTTTCCAAAAGCTTATTAACCAAGGAATGATTCAGGGGCGTAGTAACTTTGTTTATCGTATTAAGAATACAAATACTTTTGTAACGCTTAATAAGAAAGATGAATACGAGGTTACTCCTATTCACGTAGATGTAAATATCGTTAGCAATGATAAACTAGACCTTGAGGCTTTCCGTAACTGGTTACCTGAGTATAGCGATGCTGAGTTTGTTCTAGAAGATAATGGTGATTATATCTGTGGTTGGGCTATTGAGAAGATGAGTAAGTCAATGCACAATGTCGTTAATCCTGATGATATAATTGAGCATTATGGTGCTGATACCCTCCGTTTATATGAAATGTTCCTTGGACCTCTTGAACAGAGTAAACCTTGGGATACTAATGGTATTGATGGGGTTCATCGTTTCTTGAAGAAACTTTGGGGCTTATTCTGGGAGGGCAACACGCTTGCTGTAACAACTGATGAGCCTAAAAAGGAAGAATTAAAAGCCTTGCATAAGCTAATTAAGAAGCTTAATCAAGACTTAGAAAACTTCTCCTTTAATACTTCTATTTCTGCCTTTATGATTTGTGTGAACGAGTTACAGAGCTTGAAAACGAAGTCTATCGCTATTCTTCGCCCATTGATTACTTTGCTTAGTCCGTTTGCTCCACATATTACGGAAGAACTTTGGCAGGTAACAAATACTTTAGTTCAGGGGGGAGTATCAAGTTCAGTCATCACTGCTGAATGGCCAGAGTTAAATGAAGCTTATCTTGTTGAGGATAGCTTTACTTATCCTATTAGTTTTAATGGTAAGACACGTTTTACTCTAGAGTTATCTGCAAGCTTATCTCCCAAGGAAGTGGAAGAGATAGCTCTTTCTGCTCCTGAAGCAGAGAAGTGGCTTGATGGCAAGACTCCTAAAAAGGTTATTGTCGTGCCAAAGCGCATTGTGAATATTGTATTATAGGCTTATAAATAGAGGACTATGGCTAAGTTTAACTTATTTTCTTTCTTAGGGAGAAAGGTCAAAGATTTAATTGATGAGATACGTACTCAGTTTGTATCTGTGAGTTTCTGGAAAGATGTTTTTACGGTAATAATGGGCTTAGTCCTCTATATCATTGCTTTTAGTCTTTTTATCTATCCACAGCGTATTACGACGGGAGGGCTGACAGGTTTATGTAATATTATTACACTTGTAACAGGGATTCCGATTGATATACCTTACAATATTATTAATATCAGTCTACTTCTTGTTACTTTCTTGATATTAGATAAGAACTTCCTGTTGAAGACCCTTGTGAGTGTTTCTGTGCTTGCTGTAGCAATGCCTATCGCGACTCGTTGGGCAGTGCCTAATCCAGCAGCAATGGATGCGTGGAAAATGATTGTATTAGCTGATCAACCCGTAGTGGCTCTGATTATTGGCTCTCTACTAATTGGACTAGGACTTGGTCTTGTCTTCTCTGTAAATGGATGTACGGGAGGGACAGATGTGATTGTCGCAATTATTAGCAAGTATAAGAATATGTCTTTTGGGCGTATATTTATAATGGTTGATGGTTCTATAGTTATCTTTTCTTTTTTTGCTAATGCCTATTTAGCAGAAAATACTATCCCTCTTGATAAGGCATTTGAGCTACTTATCTACTCTATTATTCAAGTGATGATGGTGTCAATGGCACTAGATTGGTATATAAGAAGTAATAAGCAGTCTGTACAGTTTATGATTTTCAGTTCAAAGTACAAAGAGATTAACGAGGCGATAATCAAGAAACTTAATAGGGGTTGTACAATTATAGAAGCTCAGGGAGGCTATACTGGGGAGGAGCGTAAAATACTTATGGTTGTTGCACGTCGTCGTGCCACATCAATGATTTCGAAAGTTGTAGAAGAAATCGATCCAAATGCTTTTATGTCGCAAGCAGAAGTTCGTGGCGTTTATGGGCAAGGTTTTGATAGTATTCGTAAGGTACAATAAATTAGTTTAGAACAATTAGTTTATAATTAAGGTTATAAAGATAGAAAACATCTATAAATTTGATATATGAGACAACTAAAAATATCTAAGTCGATTACTAATAGAGAGAGTGCCTCTCTAGATCGCTATCTCCAAGAAATTGGACGTGAACAACTGATTACTGTAGAGGAGGAAGTTGAATTAGCACAGGCTATTAAGCGTGGAGATAGGCGAGCTTTGGAAAAAATGACGAGAGCTAACTTGCGTTTTGTCGTTTCTGTTGCCAAACAATATCAAAATCAAGGGTTAAGTCTTCCAGACTTGATTAATGAAGGTAATTTGGGTCTAATTAAGGCTGCTGAGAAATTTGATGAAACTAGAGGTTTTAAGTTTATTTCTTATGCTGTTTGGTGGATTAGACAGTCAATTCTTCAAGCTTTAGCTGAGCAATCACGTATTGTGCGTTTGCCTCTTAATCAAGTAGGGGTTCTTAATAAGATTACTAAGGCTCTAGCTCAATTTGAGCAAGAGAATGAGCGTCGTCCCTCAGCTGAAGAACTTGCAGATCGTTTGGATGTAGATCAGAATAAGATTACAGAAACTCTTAAAGTTTCGGGTAAACATATTTCAGTTGATGCTCCATTTGCAGAAGGGGAAGATAACAGTTTACTTGATGTCTTGACTAGTGATTCTGCTCCTAACACAGACTCTTCTTTGATGAATGAATCTCTTTGTACTGAGTTGGAGCGAGTTTTAACTACTTTGACTGAACGTGAGGCTGATATTATTAAACTTTTCTATGGTATTGGAGGGAAACAAGAGATGACTCTTGAAGAAATAGGGGAAACTTTTGGCTTAACTCGTGAGCGTGTTCGTCAAATTAAGGAAAAGGCTTTACGCAAGCTTCGAGCTGAAAAGGTTTGTGACTCATTAATTCCGTATTTATAATTTTAGAATAGGAGTTTTCTTTTAGTAGAGAAGTACTACTATTTACTCCTTTTATAAAATGTTTGTATCTTTGTACTTGCCTAATAAAGGCAAGTACATTTTTTTTGAATATAACATTTTGATACAAACAATATATGAAACAAGATTGGCAAACGCTTTTTCAGGAGCGTAAGGTTAGTGCTAATGAAGCAGTCCTGAAGGGAATTAAGTCTGGAGATTATCTCGTTGTAGGACACGCTGCGTCTACTCCAGGGGATATCGTTAAAGCTATTTATGATGAAAGGGAGAGTTTTTCTGACTTAAAGGTTTTTCATATGCTTTATTTTGGAGAGCCTTGGCACTTGAAACCAGAGATGGAAAGTATCATAAAGCCTTATATTAATTTCTTAGATGGTAACACTCGTCCTCTCTATAAGGAGGGGAAGGTTGAATATCTACCTTGTCACTTTCACGAACTTCCTAAGCTCTTTGAAAAAGATTATCCAGTAAATGTTGCTATTTGTCAAGTATCTTATCCGAACGAAGAAGGGTATTGCTCATTTGGGATTACAAATGATTATTGTAAAGCTGCTACCGATCGTGCAGATGTTGTGATTGTAGAGATGAATAAGCAAATGCCATTTATTGGAGGTGATAATCTAATTCATATCTCAGATATCAATTATGTTGTGGAGGTTGATAAGCCATTACTTGCTTTCCCTCCTGCAAAAATAGGGGAGCGTGAGCTTGCAATTGCTAAGCACTGTGCTAGTCTTGTCAAAGATGGCGATACGCTTCAGTTAGGTATTGGAGCAATTCCTGATGCCGTTTTGCATTGTCTTGAGGATAGGAAAGATCTAGGTATTCACACTGAGATGTTTACCGATGGGGTAATGCATATGCTTAGGTCTGGACAAATCACTGGAACAAAGAAGACTCTCTTACCAAATAAGGTTGTAACAACGCTTGCGATGGGTAGTGAAGAACTTTACGAATTCTTGAATAATAACGATGACGTTGTTTGTTATCCTGTTAACTATACGAATGACCCTTATGTTATTGGACAGAATGACAACCTAATTTCGATTAACTCTTGTATTGAAATGGATATTACAGGGCAAGCAGCTTCTGAGGCTATTGGGACTCGCCAGTTTAGTGGTACGGGGGGACAGGTTGATTTCCTCCGAGGTGCTAAGCGAAGTAAAGGGGGACGTGCTATTTTAGCTTTTCCTTCTACGGCAAAAGATGACACAGTTTCTCGTATTGTGCCAGTTCTAAGTGAAGGTTCTAATGTAACAGCAGGACGTAATGAGATTGATTACGTTGCTACAGAGTTTGGTATTGTGCGTTTGCACGGCTTATCTCTTCGTGAGCGAGCAGAGGCTTTGATAAGTATTGCTCACCCTAAGTTCCGTCCTATGCTTGAGGAGGCTGTTAAAGCTCGTTTTAATATAACTGATTAACTTTTAGAGGTTATATATAAAAAAAATGGAAGGAGAATTATTCTCCTTCCATTTTTTTTATATAGTTTAACCAAGAAGCTTTTCTATATCTTTACGGAGTTTCTCGGGTTTAGTTATTGGAGAGAAACGTTTGTAGGGGATACCATCTCGACCAATAAGAAATTTTGTAAAATTCCATTTCACAGCATTGCAGAATGTCCCTTTAAGTTCTTTTTTTAGATATTTAAACAGAGGGTGAGCTTCTTCTCCATTAACTTTGATTTTAGCAAACATCGGGAAGGTAACACCATAATTAATGAGACAGCCTCCTGAAATTTTATCTTCGCTATCAGGTTCTTGATTTGCAAACTGGTTGCAAGGAAAACCTAAAATAACCAAGCCTCTATCTTTGTATTCTTGATAAAGATTTTCTAAACCTTTATATTGAGGTGTAAGTCCACATTTACTCGCAGTATTAACTATGAGGATGACTTTATCTTTATATTCTTGTAGGTTAATTTCTTTCCCTTGTAAAGACTTTGCTCTAAAGTCATAAATTGTCTTTGTCATAATTTTTTTCGTGTTAGATATTCTCTTAAAACTACTAAGGAAACATTTAGTTGTATTGATTTGTTCTCTTTAGATTTTATAGGAGGGAGAGAGTCATAAGAAACTGAGCAGTTATCTGAGTTTGTCTTCTAAAAAGGTAAAGTTCGTTTTTATTTCACGACGGAGTGTAAAAGTTTTCACGAGGCAGTGTAATTTATTTCACTACGTGGTGAAATAAACTTTGCAACCTCTTTTTTTTATGAGTTGAGACTAAGAAAAATCTCCCTTTGGAGGGTGCTCCCCGAAGGCGAAGCCAAGGGGGGAGGAAGGACTTATCATAGTTTAGAGTTGGTTGACACGGATAATTCTTCATTGTTAATTATCTGAAGTATCTGCTTTGGGCTTGTGTCTTTTAAAAGTTATATATTTCGGTCTTAGCACGGTTTAAGTGTATCCTTTCGTTTTTCTATTGTTATAAAAGTCAAGTTTTTCTGTCTATTAGGTCTATAAAGCTTTTTTTACTTTCTTGTTAAAACTTTTTTTAGGTCTTGAATTTACTATTAGATTTAGTCATAGCTAATTAGAAAAGGTATTTCGTCGCACAAGCAATGCGTACCAATCTTAATAAGATTTGGCGCACATTGCTTTTTTTTCTATATTTGTGATTATTTTAATTCGGTAGTATCTACTTTAATCTTGTTTTAAGGATTACATATAATCAAGAGCAACTCTTTTCGGTCGTTGAGCGTGTCGAAACGAACCGCTTTGTTGTAACTTAGTTGATAATTTCGGCATTTCGACACGCTCAATGACCGAAATTATTTCACAAGACTAAAGTAAATACTTCTGTTTTAATTTATGCTGTGAGTATATGAAGGAGCTATTGCTTTGGTTAGCAGGCTTTTATTTAGGAATAATAAAAAGAATAAATGTATGAATAAGGAAAGACAAAGGTCTAAGGTTTGCTACGAGCTGCCACAAGTTGAGTTAATCAACTTAGGACGTCATCTTCATCTTTTGGAAAGCTTCTCTATTGAAGGAGGTAGTATGGACGACTGGAATGGAGATAGCGACCTTTTGGACACAGAATTAGGTAATTTCGCAGGAGGTGCGGACTGGAATAGGGGTAATGGCTTAACGACAGATTAATCCTTATAGAAAATTAAGAAAGAGACAACTCATAAAATTCCTAATTACTTATAATAAGTATAAGGAGCGTCTCACAACGCTCCTTATACTTTATAATCCTGTGTGGTTCTCATTCGGTCCGAGTGGATCGCTTTCGCTGTCGGTTCCTGAGCTTGCGGTCGCTAAGCTTGTCGAAGCGAAGTCGCAGCCCCATCTATCTGCCAAAAATTGCTGTCGGTCACACCGACTTTTTTGCCCCTCGCCGAGAGGCGAACTCTTAATTAATAAAGGAGCGTTATCGAACGCTCCTTTTTCATTTACAAGCCGGTGTGCTTGCCGTCGGGACCGAGGTCGCCATTGTCTTCGGTTGTTGAAGGAGTATCGCCGTCGTCGTTCTTTTTCTTCTTAGGTTGTGGTTCGACGCGTTCGAAGCTGACACCTCGCAGTTCGAAGTATTCCCTAGAAGGCGAAAGACGAACAACTGGTTTGACAATGTGCACATTCGCATTGAACTCTTCGACGCCTTTCTCCACTTGTATGCTTTTGAAAGACGGTTTCAGCGTTCCGATGTCGCCAAAGTCT
>PDWI01013368.1_pt1 | contig 13064 bp, 7 predicted proteins | sample 1430891 | NCBI WGS metagenome assembly PDWI01 (sample SAMN01162508, study PRJNA174530) | Oral metagenome, whole genome shotgun sequencing project. | biome: Marine environment; feature: Marine mammal; material: Swab sample of the gingival sulcus; isolation source: swab sample of gingival sulcus... | reverse complement strand
CATTTGAATTCAATACATTAAAGATATGGAAAAACTTCTAATTTTACAAAAATATTTAATAAAATGAAGGTGTCCAAAACTTTTTGGACACCTTCTTTTGAATTATAGACTAACTATCGCTATTTTATTCCTGCTATATCTTCCAGCATATTGGTAGTTACCGATTTGGGTCGCTCTAATGGATAGCCCAGCGCTCTGTCCCAAATAATATTGGCACAAACACCTATGGCTCTTCCAATACCAAATAGCACCGTGTAAAAATCGTATTCTGTAACACCATAATGCCATTGAATTACTCCTGATTGAGCATCGACATTAGGCCATGGATTTTTTGCTTTTCCTTGCTCTTGTAGAATAGGTGGAACAACCTTGTAAAGTAAATCGGCATATTTAAAAATTGGATCATCAGCCAAGTGTTTTAAACTAAACTCACGTTGTAAAGTGTAGCGAGGATCGGTTTTTCGTAAAACAGCGTGTCCGAAACCGGGAATTACCTGTCCGGCGTTTAGACTATCCCATACAAACTTTTTCATTTCTTCTTCGCTGGGTAGCTTATCGCCCATTTTTTCCATTATTCCTTGCAACCAACGTAATACTTCTTGATTTGCCAATCCGTGAAGAGGTCCTGCTAAACCATTAATCATTGCTGATGTAGAGAGATAAATATCTGAAAGAGAACTTGCCACTAAGTGTGCTGTGTGAGCACTTACGTTTCCGCTTTCGTGGTCGCTGTGAATAATAAAATGCAAACGAGAAACATCATCGTAAGGTTTCTCTTTGTTCATCATATAGGCAAAGTTAGCTCCCATATCTAAATTGGGGTCGGAATGGTGACGTTCGCCTTTACGGTATAGTTTGTTGTAGATATATGCTGCAATTTCGGGAAGTTTTGCCATTAGATTTAAGGCATCTTCGTAGGTTGGTTCCCAGTAATCCATTTTGCTAATACCGCTATGGTAGTGGCGGTTGAAAACCGACTCTCTATTCATGGTAAGAATAGCGGTTGAGAACATTGCCATTGGATGTGTTGATGGTGGAAACGAATCGATAATTTCGAAAACATAACGGGGAACTATTCGACGTTTGCTAAATTCATCGACCACTTGCATTACTTCTTCCTGAGTTGGGAAATCACCAGTAAGAAGTAGATAGAATAAGCCTTCGACATATGGCATTGTGCCATTTTCGGGCTTGGGTAACTTTTCAATAACTTCTTTTAAGGTGTAGCCTCGGTATCTAATTCCTTCTTCGGGATCGAGAGACGAAATGTCGCTAACTAACGATTTTAAGCCACGCATTCCTCCAATAACTTGCGAAATGGTTACGTTGTCGACTACTGTATCGCCATGTTCCTTTAATAGGCGTATTACTCGTGGGCGCTGTTCTTGTATTTTACTTGCTAAAACTTGTTTTAGTGTTTTTTTCATATGTGTATGTATTTTAAATGTCTTTATTTTTTTTGAGGTATAAATACCTTTTGTTTTTGCAGTTTGAATAAAAGCATCTAAATATACAAAAAAGTAGATATTCTAGCAAATTATAATCTTTTTTTTTATTTCTTGTGTTCTAAAATCAATTTTGTCTAGAATATTCCCCTAAAATAGGAAATGCAGTTCTATTAGAGTTTGGTCAAACTATCCACAACCAAGTTCTGTTTTTTTCTCTCTTTTGTCCTCTCCGGAAGGACTTTTTTCTTTTGTGTTAATACAAAAGAAAAACAGGCTATTTAAGATTGTTTGATAAAATAGTTGTAGCTTTGTAGCCATAAAAGAATTGTATAAATAGATTAGATTTTTCAACGTGATAGATCATTTAGAACACCCCATATTTTCCATTATTTCAGAGGTAGTAACTGCTGAAAACTTAGAGTGCTATGTAATTGGCGGTTTTGTTCGCGACATTTACCTACAACGCAAATCGAAAGATATTGATGTTGTGGTAATAGGAAGCGGTATAGATTTAGCAAAGAAAGTGGCAAAAAAAGCTGGCAATCCTAAAGTATCGGTATTTAAAAACTTTGGTACAGCTATGTTACGTTACAAAGATTACGAAATAGAATTTGTGGGAGCAAGAAAGGAATCGTATAATAGAAACTCTCGCAACCCTATTGTGGAAAATGGAACTTTAGAAGATGACCAAAAACGTAGAGATTTTACCATTAACGCATTGGCTTTAAGTCTTCATAAAGATAATTTTGGTGCTTTGCTTGACCCTTTTCAGGGAATTAGCGATTTAAAGAATAAAATTATTAAAACACCAACTGACCCATTGATTACTTTCTCTGACGACCCTTTACGAATGATGCGTGCCATAAGGTTTGCCACTCAATTAGAATTTAGAATTGCTCCCGAAACATTCGACGCAATCTGTAAAAACAAGGAGCGAATTCATATTATTTCAAAAGAAAGAATTATTGATGAACTCAACAAAATAGTACTGGCAAAAAAACCTTCCATAGGATTTAAACTGTTGGATAAAGCGGGGTTATTAGAGTTGATATTTCCGGAGTTTGTTCAGTTAAAAGGCAGAGAAACCATCGACGGCATTAGCCATAAAGATAATTTTTATCACACATTGGAGGTGTTAGATCAACTTGCTCCCAATACCGATAATTTATGGCTACGTTGGTCGGCATTGCTACACGATATAGCCAAACCTCGCACTAAAAAATTTGTAAAAGGCACGGGCTGGACTTTTCATGCCCACAATTTTATCGGCGAAAAAATGGTTCCTTCTATTTTTAAAAAAATGAAGTTGCCATTAAACGATAAAATGAAATATGTACAAAAAATGGTGTTACTGCATATGCGTCCCATAGTGTTGGCACAGGAGGTAGTTACCGATTCGGCAGTAAGACGCCTACTTTTCGATGCCGGTGATGATGTGGAAGATTTAATGCTACTTTGCGAAGCTGACATCACCTCAAAAAATGAGAAAAAAGTACAACGATTTTTAGCAAACTTCCAATTGGTTCGAAAAAAATTGAAAGAGGTAGAAGAGAAAGATGCCATTCGTAATTTCCAACCTCCTATTACCGGCGAAGAAATCATCGCAACATTCAATTTGCCTCCTTGCAAATTAATAGGCGACATAAAAACCGCTATAAAAGATGCAATTCTCGACGGAGTTATCGCCAATAATTACGAGGAAGCTCGTGAGTTTATGCTGAAGTTTGGGAATGAAAAGGGATTGAAATCCATAAAATAAAACATTATCAAACTGAATTCAGATAAACGTTATTAATAGATTATTGATAACTGAAATTAATAACTAATTCTGCTTAAAAAATAGGAAGTACTAATAACTAGAAGAACCACAAGCTAAAATAAAAGTCGATGAAATATATTTATAGCGTATCTTTTAAGGTAAGAGATTATGAATGCGATTTACAGGGAGTTGTAAATAATTCGGTATATCAAAATTATTTGGAACATGCACGACATGAATTTTTAGAGTTGGCAGGTGCTAATTTTAAAAAGTTACACGATAAAGGAATCGATGCAATGGTATCGCGAGTGGAAATAGACTACAAAAAATCACTAACCAGTGGCGATAATTTTGAAGTTAAAATATATATAGAACAAGAGGGGCCTAAACTAATTTTCTATCAGGATATTTATCGCAAAGCCGATGGTATGCTATGTGCCAAAGGAAAAGTACATACCATTTGTTTAAAAGATGGCAAACTTACTCGAGGCGATATTTTTAAGGAGTTGTTTGGAGAGTATTTATAATATAGAAAAGAATTAAAGAGGGTTTCGAAAAGTTTTGGGAATCCTTTTTTGGTAAAAGATTTTTTGTAAAATCGGTAGTTCTATTATGTTTTTTAAGGTATTGTTTACTTTTACATGATTTCTGATTACAAAAGGTTTTTAGAAAACAATAAATCTTAGTGAAAAAAAAGGAATGTAATAAAGTGTTAAATTTGTTAATTTACGTTTCTTGTTTTTAGAAAGAAAAGTTTATTGGTTGGAAATGAGTTTGTAAAAGCGATTTTTAATGCGAATGTTATGGTTTTATAACCCTTTTAAAAAGATTTTTCTGTTCTTTTTAGTGGCTTTTGTGCAATAAAAACTTCTAATTTATTTGGAAATTAAAACCTTTTTTTACACTTTTGACCGCTGAAATATTCTTTTTATTCTTAGAATATGGAATGGAAAGGTATCTTGATAGGTATATTACGTTGCATAAATGCAAGTTTTAATATAAATTGAGTGTTAATTATTTAAATTTAATCACTAACTAAAAGTTTTATGAAAAAAGGTTTAATTTCGATGTTAATCCTACTGTTTGTGGGGTTACAGAGCGTATTCGCCACTTTAAAAGTTCCTGCCGATGCAAAAATTTTGGTGTTCTCATTTATTGGAATGGAAACACAAGAAGTTGCTATTAACGGAAAAACTACCATTAATGTAGTAATGAAGTCAGCTTCAGAGAAAGTTGAAGAGGTGATGGTTGTTGGTTACTCAACCACAACAAAGCAATCATTTACCGGAACTGCAAAACAAGTTTCTGGAGAAAAGTTAGCTCGTAAAAGTAGTGCAGATATTTCTAAAGCTCTTCAAGGAGAGTCTGCTGGTGTACAGGTAATTAATACTTCAGGTCAGCCTGGTACTACTGCTAAAATCCGTATTCGTGGTTTCGGTTCTGTAAATGGTAATAGAGATCCTTTGTACATTGTTGATGGTCTTCCTTATAATGGTCAGATATCGGCAATCAACCCATCTGATATTGAGTCTACTACGATATTGAAAGATGCTTCGGCTACAGCAATTTATGGTTCACGAGGAGCTAATGGTGTTGTTGTAATTACTACCAAAAAAGGTAAAGCAGGTAAAAGTCAAATTGAAGTTGATGTAAAGTATGGTGTAAACATGAGTTTAATCCCTCGTTACGAAACGCTTTCTTCTCCTGAAGAATACGCCGAGATGTCTTGGGACGCATTGAGACAAAGAGCTACATTTGACAATACTCTTGATCTTGAAAATGGTACTCCTGGTGAGTATGCAAGCAAGTATTTGTTTGATAAAGAAAAGGGTGGTATTTCTTCTCATTACAATATGTGGAAAAGTGCTACTATGATTGATCCTGTAACAGGTAAGTTTATTGCAGGTGTGGAACGTAAATATAATCCTAAAGATTGGGAAGATGAAGCTTTCCAAAATTCAAACAGATTAGAGTCTAATGTGAAAATTAGCGGTGGTGCTGATAAAACAAGATATTATACATCATTTGGTTTGTTAAACGATAAAGGTTATTCTATTAATTCTGATTTTAAACGTTATACAGGACGTGTAAATGTTAGCCATCAAGCAAAAAAATGGTTGAAAGGAAGTATGGATATGGGATATTCTTATTCTGAAATGAATGTAGGAGGACAAACTTCAGACTCTGGAAGTGTTTTCTGGTTCGTAGATAATATTCCACCTATTTATCCTTTGTATTTAAGAGACGCTGACGGTAACATGGTAAGAGATCCTTATTTTGGCGGTCATCAGTACGATTATGGTGTGAACGGTCGTGGTTTTGGAGCCTTAACTAATGCTATTTCTGATGCAACTTATGATCACAAACGTCATACTACTCAAGGATTCGATGGAAATGCTTATTTAGAAGCTACATTCCTAAAGAATTTTAAAGTGTCATCTCGCTTTGGATTTAACTATTATAACAATTCATACGATAGTAGATCAAATCCATTTTATGGAGGCGCAGCAAAACAAAATGGTAGTATTTTTAAACAAAAGACAGAATTGTTTGCTTATACTTGGACTAAAATGTTAAAATATTCAAATCAATTTGATTTACATAGTATTAGTGCTTTTGTTGCTCATGAGAATACTTCTTGGGAAAGAAAGCGTATGTCGGCTTTCAAAACTAACTTAGCAGATCCTTTTGGAAATGAATTAAATAATGCAGTGGTATCTAGTCCTTCTTCTTCTTATACCATTGATTATGCTTTGGAAAGTTACTTCTTACAGGCAAATTATGATTACGACAAAAAATATTTTGCAAGTTTTACTGTTCGTAGAGATGGATCTTCACGATTCTTAAAAGACAAGTGGGGTACCTTTGGCTCTGTAGGTTTAGGTTGGGTAGTTTCTAACGAAAGCTTTATGGAGAATGTAGAGTGGGTAAATCGCTTGAAAGTTAAAGGTAGTTATGGTGTATTAGGAGAGCAGGCCGGAGTTGGTTTTTATCCTGGATATGATTTATTTAGCGTAGATAACTTAAACAATAATATATCGTTGTCATTCCAAACTAAAGGTAATCCTGATTTAACATGGGAAACTTCAAAAATGTTACAATTGGGAGTTGAATTGGAACTATTTGATAGATTAGAAGCTTCGTTTGATTACTATGTTAAAAATACCGATGATTTGATTTTTGACCGTAGAGTTGGACCTTCAATTGGGTATGCTATGATTAAAGTAAATGATGGGCGTTTAAGAAACTCGGGATTTGAGTTTGATTTAACAGGTCATGTGGTAAAAACCAACGATTTCACTTTAGATTTATCAATTAATGGTGAAATGATGAATAACGAATTGATTGATATGCCTATTGACCCTTCTACCGGAAAACAAAAAGTAATTGATGTTGCCGGACTGTATGGTCGTTCTGTAGGACACTCATTATACGATTTCTACACTACTGAGTATGTAGGTGTAGATCCATCAAATGGATTAAGTCAGTGGAATTTGTACTATGTGGATAAAAATGGAAATGCCCAGTATGACGATGGAGAGAGAATTGCTTCTATGTCTCAATACTTAGCTGATAATCCAGATGTTAAGCAAAGTGATATACAAAAGACAACCACTTCAACGTATGCTGATGCTACCTTAAAATATGTTGACAAATCGGTTATCCCAACTGTACGTGGAGCTTTCCGTTTAGAAGCTAATTACAAAGGTTTTGAATTAAGTGCTCAGTTTGTTTATTCATTAGGCGGTTATGCTTACGATGGTGCTTATGCCGGATTGATGCGTAATAGTCAAATGGGTGGTAATAATTGGCATGTAGATATGCGTAATAGATGGCAAAAGCCTGGTGATGTAACCGATATTCCACGTATTGACGGTGCTTTCACTGCAAATTCAACATCGGCTTCTACTCGTTTCTTAACCAAAGCTGATTATTTAAACTTGAATAATGTACGTTTAGGATATAAGTTTCCTAAGAAAATGGTAGAAAAATTAGGTATAAGTGCTGCTTCAGTTTGGGTTTCTGGCGACAATTTATTAATGCTTTCTAAGCGTAAAGGATTTTATCCTTCTACTTCTGAGTCAGGAGGTTCAAGTACTTATAGATATTCTCCTCTTTCTACTATTACAGCGGGAGTAAAAGTTCAATTTTAAAAAATAAAAAAAATGAATATAAAAAATATAAAAATAGGATTAGTTTTCATCTTTTTGGGACTTTTGTTTGCTCAGTGTGGAGATGATTACTTGGAGACTCAGCCTACGCAGTTAATGTCGGCTGAAAGTATAAAGAAAGCTTCTGAATTGAAGCCAGAACTATTGAATGCAAGTATTGCTGGTTTATATACTACAATGTATGAAACCTCTACAGGGGGGACTGGAGGTCACTGGGATTTTGGTCAAAGAGGATATGACATCTTTAGTGATATGCTTTGTGGCGATATGGTATTAGGAGGATTGACTTATGGTTGGTATGCAACTATCGCTCGTTATCAGGCAACTACTGATTATACAATGAATGAAGCCTATGGTGCTTGGCGTTATTATTACCGAATTGTTTTTGGTGCGAACCAAGTGATTGATGGTTTAGGAGGTAATGATATTGTGCCCGAAAAAACAGAAGCTAAACACATTTTAGGTCAAGCAAAAGCTATGCGTGCTTACGCTTATTTTTATTTGGCTAACTTCTATGCATTGGAATATGCTCCTGAAGTTGAAATATTACCTTTATATGTAACAACAACTGTACCTAATCAGCCTCTATCTACAACTGCTAAGATTTACGAGGTTATTGTAAAGGATTTAAATGATGCTATTGCTTTGCTAGGTGATTTCGAACGTCCTGGAAAACAAGCTATTAATAAATATGTTGCGGAAGGTTTATTGGCTTATGTGTATGCAACAATGGGGAATAATGTGGAAGCAGCTAAATTAGCTGATGATATTATTACCAATGGTGGTTTTACTTTAATGAATAAGGATGAAATTACCGGTGGATTTAATGATGTAAACACCAAAGGATGGATGTGGGGTGTTGATCTTACATTAGATTCTGGTTTGGACTTAGTTTCATGGTGGGGACAGGCAGATATATTTACTTATAGCTATGCTATGGCAGGTGATACTAAGATAATAAATGCCGACTTATATAACAAAATACCTGCTGATGATGCTCGTAAAGCACAGTTTTTCCCAAATCCAACTCACTGGGCAGCATATACTCCTTTCAAGAAATTCTATGCTCCAGAAAGAGAGATTGGAAAACAACGTAAAATTACTACCGATTATGTATATATGCGTGTAGCTGAGATGTATCTGTTAAAAGCAGAAACATTGGCTAAGTCAGGAGATGAAGGAGGTGCAAAACAAGCATTAAAAGCACTTTTAGCTGAGCGTCTTCCAAATTCGAATTATGTTGATGCTCTTTCTGGACAAGCATTATTAGATGAGATTTATCTTCAAACTCGTATTGAGCTTTGGGGAGAAGGAAAGAGTTATTTAGCAATGAAGCGTAATAAAGCAACTATTACAAGAGGTTCTAATGACTTAGTTAAGAAAGGATTATCGTTTAAATATAACGATCCTGAGTTAACATTTGAAATTCCTCGTATGGAAGTTGATAATAATCCTAATATCACAAAATAGTATATTAGATTTATATGATAAAAAAAAACCTGTCTTTCGACAGGTTTTTTTTATTTAATTTTAGTAAGTTATTTTTTACGAAATACAAAGTGAAAATTTATTTTAGGTATTGGTTGCAACCAGTATTTTTCATTTTATATTGTTATGTTTTTTTATTACTTTAGCCTCCTTTTAAAATAAAAAGGTTTTTGATAAGAAGGAATTCTGCTAATAAGACCGATGTACTCCTAATATTTTAAATAATTAAATAGGAGATAAAAATATTTAGCGAAATTAATAAGAGATAATATAATATGAATTGTTAACTAAAAAGTAAGAGATGAAGCAATTATTATTCGCCACATTATTAATATGTGGTATAGTTTTTTGCGTTAAAGCACAAAAAACAGGTGATTTTAAAACCTATAAGCTACAAAATGGATTAACTGTAATCTTGGATCAAGACACCTCACAAAAAGAGGTGGTAGGTATTGTTGGTGTTAATGTAGGTTCGAAAGATGAGGAAGAAAATGCCACAGGTTTGGCTCACTATTTAGAGCACATGCTGTTTAAGGGAACTCAAACGATGGGAACTTCAGACTGGGAAAAAGAGAAACCTCTTATCGATGAAATATATAAACTTTACGATAAGTTACAAGGAGCAAAAACCCAAGAAGAAATTCAAAAAATAAATGAGGAAATTAATAAAGTTTCGCAAAAAGCAAGTAAATATGCTATCCCAAATGAGTTATCGAAATTAATAGAACAAATGGGGGGGGTAGGTATGAATGCTTCTACCAGCTTTGATGTTACCGAGTATCATAATACATTTCCTCCTAATCAATTAGAAGGGTGGTTAGATTTATATGCTCATCGTTTTCAAAAACCGGTATTTCGTTTGTTTCAAACAGAATTAGAAGCTGTTTACGAGGAAAAAAACAGAGCTGAAGATAATCCTTCAAGAGCATATTCTAATAAATTAAATTCGAGTGTTTTTAAAAACCACCCTTATGCTCGTCCTATTATTGGTTATACTGAACATTTAAAAAGACCAAATATTACTAAAATGCGTGAATTTTTTGAAAAGTGGTATGTCCCTGAAAACATGGTACTAATTCTTTCGGGAAATTTTGATATTACTAAAGCTGAAACTATCATTGCAGATAAATTTGGTAAATGGGAAGCTAAAAAAGCTCCGGTTAGAGAATTTAAAAAATTAGAAGGTTTTAAAGGAAAAGAGGTGGTAAAAGTAAAATTAACTCCTTTCTTAAAAGGAGAAATGGTTTACAATTTGCCTAATTGCTCAGAACAAGAAAACTTAGTAATGGATGTTGTTTCCGATTTATTGTCTAATTCAGCACAAACAGGACTATTAGACAAATTAAGTTTAGATGGAGATGTGGCGTATGCTTCTGCATCTAATATGGAATTGAAAGATGGAAGTACATTCTATATTAGTTTTGCTCCGGTTTTTGATATTAATCAACGTCGTCAGATGTCGTTTAAATCAGCTGAAAAATTAATTAATGCACAGATAAAAAAATTAAAAAAAGGAGATTACGAAGATTGGTTGTTGGAGCAAGTAAAAACCAATATGGTAACACAGTATGAATTGGCTATGGAAAATAGTATGATTCGTGCCCGAATTTTGTTAGATGCCTTTATTAAGGGCTATGCCCCAAGCAAAGTGTTCGACTATAAAAAGGAATTGGCTGCTGTTAATAAAGAGATGGTTAGTAAAGCTGTTAAAAAATATATAGGTAAAGATTATTTGGCATTTTATTCGTATAAGGGAGAAGCCGATAAAGAAAAAATTGAAAAACCGAAATTAGATCCTATTAAGCCACAAAAGCATGATCCTTCGGAATATGCAAAATATTTCCAAACCATTCCTGTTACTAAAGCAGAACATAACTTTATGGATTTAAATAAAGATGTAGCTACTTTGTTATATCAAGATAAAGTTAAGTTCCATTATGTTCCCAATAAACGTAACAATGTATTTAATATGGATATTGTATTTAATGTTGGAACCCAAAAAATTCCAATGTTAAAATATGCGACTCGATTAATGAACAATGCAGGAGTTATGGCACAATATAAACCAGATGAGCTTCGTAAAGAGTTTGGTAAATTGGGAATGACTTATAGTTTTTCGGTGTCTCCTTATAAAACTTCGATACATATGCAGGGAAATGAGAAAAACCTTGCACAAGCTTGTCAACTACTTTCAAGATTAATGTTGTTGCCTAAAATTGAAGACAAGGCTTTGAATCGTATTATTGGTTCAGAGTATCAGAATCGTATGCTTGGAAAGAAATTAGCAGGAGTGCAAATTGCTGCCTTAAATCAATATATTTTGTATAAAGACAAAAGTAGTTTTATCGATAGAATAAAATTAGAAGATTTAATTTCTGTTTCACCTTCGCAGTTAACAGGTAAATTAAACGAAGCTTTAACTTACGATGCTGATATTTATTATTACGGAAATTTAACCATTCCTGAAGCAGGAAAAATTTTAAAAGAAAACTTGGCTTTTGGTGCTAATAGAAAAGACGGTGGTAAACCCGAACAAAAAGAGACGGTGAAATACGATGAAAACACCATTATATTGGTAAATAATTCGAAATCGACTCAAAGTCAAATTTTCTTATTTGTTAATGGTTCGCCGGTTCCTTTAAGACAAAAACCTTTGGTTAGTGCATTTAATCAGTATTTTAGTGGAGGTTTTACTGGCTTAATGATGAAAGAGATTCGAGAGTTTCGTTCATTGGCTTATACTGCCGGAGCAGGTATTGCTTCGCCTCTATATCCAACTTGGAATAGCAATTTTATTGGTAGTATTGGAACGCAAGCCGATAAAACTGCCGAAGCTGTTGAGGTTGCAGTGGGACTATTAAATAATATGCCGGAATATCCTGAAAGAATAGAAAATGTAAAACGATACTTAATTAATTCTTCATTTTTGGCTCGTCCTTCAGATCGAAAATTAGCCTATGTTGTTGATTTATTGAAAGAACAAGGTTATAGAATAGACCCAACTCAGCAAAATTTACCTCTTTATAAAGCCATGAGATTTAAAGATGTGGTAGCTTTTTATAAGAGACACTTACAAGGGAAACCTTATGTTATTGGTATTGTAGGTCCTCTAAAAAAGATAGATACTGATGCTCTAAAGAAATATGGAAAAATAGTTAAACTAAATTCTTCTAAGTTATTTTTAAAAGAATAAACGGGAAGCATTGCTTATAAATAAAAACGACTGCCTAAAAAGGTAGTCGTTTTTTATTTTGGGAAGTTATTAATGGAATAATGTTGATAGACCTCACAGGTTTCAAAAACCAGTGAGGTCTTCGTTATTGTTTTTGGGGAATTTTATTTTTATAAAGAGCATAGTTTTCTTCATCGAAGCAGACGAATATTACTTTTTTTATTTTGTCGCTCTGCCAAGAATTTACCGCTTTAATGGCAATTTCGGCTGCACGTTCCTTAGGAAATCGATAAACTCCGGTACTAATATTGGGAAATGCAATGGTAGTTAAATTATTTTGTTCTGCCAGTTTTAAACTCTCTACATAGCACGATTTTAACTGTTCATCTTGATTCGGTTTATTGGCATTCCAAATTGGTCCTACGGTATGAATCACTTTTTTTGCCGGAAGATTCCCTGCATTGGTAATAACCGCCTGTCCTGTATTGCATTCGCCTTGTTTTGCTCTTATTTGTTTACACTCTTCCAATATTTGGCTACCGCCTTGTCGATGAATAGCACCATCAACACCACCTCCGCCCAAAAGCGAACGATTGGCGGCATTTACAATAGCATCAACTTCTATTTTGGTAATATCTCCCTTTATAATTTCAATTTTCATGATTATGATTGGTATAAATCTTAAATGCTACAAACAGAACCCTCCTACGGAGTTTGTTATTTAATTAAAAATTAAGAATTCAGCACATTAACGAATTATCTTAACCACAAAGGACACAAAGAATACACAAAGTTCACAAAGGTGTGATTCCGTCTTCCGTCTTCGGACTTCCGTCTAATTGTCACATTATCAAATTAGCTAATTATTGTTAATTGCACATTACTAATTACTAATTGAAAATGCTACTCTTCGGTATATTTTTCTCGAATAGATTCCATCATATCGTTGCGTAAATTCATCAATTTTTCAGAAATACCAACTTTATAGATATGCGGACTAATAAAACGCTTGTGTTCGTCGGGAA
>PDWI01007588.1_pt1 | contig 13064 bp, 10 predicted proteins | sample 1430891 | NCBI WGS metagenome assembly PDWI01 (sample SAMN01162508, study PRJNA174530) | Oral metagenome, whole genome shotgun sequencing project. | biome: Marine environment; feature: Marine mammal; material: Swab sample of the gingival sulcus; isolation source: swab sample of gingival sulcus... | reverse complement strand
TTTGAATATGCCAAAGAAAAAATAAAATGGTATAATAAAGAGCTTAATGAGGCTATATTCAGTCAGCCTTACATAAAATCTGGTTTTATTGGCAAAATTATTGGAAAAACCTCAAGAACCACATTATTAAAATATATGAATGAGTTGGTTAAATACAAAATTTTGACACCCAAAAAAGATGGTACAGAAGTTTTTTATATCAATGAGGATTTAATCAGAATATTGGAAGGATAATAAGAACATATATCTGCATTTCATTTATAAATTATGGAAATTGGATACGTGATGCCTCCCAATTCTTAATTGCTCATTCCTACATTGCTAATTGAATATCTGTGTTTCATTTATAACGAAAAAGTAAAAATTAAGAATGAAAAGTTTAGAATTGCTGTATTGAAATTAATAGCCTGTTAATCAGGTGATTATGGCGATATGAATAGTGTATGTGTAAGATTTATTTCGGTATGTTGGTGGGCGATAAAAAAATTATTGTTTGCTACAATAAAATAAAATTAATACATTTGCGCTATTGTAATTATAGCATATTAATATATTAAATAAGTAAACAAATGAAGAAAGTTCTTATCGAAAGTCTGCACAAGCATGTGGGCGAAGAAGTTGAGTTGTCCGGATGGCTGACCAACAAGAGAAGTGGAAAGGGACTCGAATTTTTAATTATTAGAGACGGGTCGGGTTTTGCACAATGTATTGCTGATGAAGAAAAAATCGGTAATGATAACTTTCTTGTAGCCAAAAATTTAAGTCAGGAGAGTTCCTTTACGGTTACAGGGACAGTAGTAAAAGACGAGCGTCAGATAGGAGGGTATGAAATTCAGGTGAAGAATGTGAAATTAATAAGTCAAGCTAATAATTATCCGATAAGCAATAAGGCGCACGGTGTAGAATTTTTGATGGACAACAGACATTTGTGGTTACGGTCAAAACGCCAGTGGGCTGTGATGCGTGTGCGCAACCGCATTATTTTTGCTATTCATAATTTCTTCCAGAAAGAGGGATTTGTGCAAATGGACTCGCCTATTTTTACGGGCAATGCCGTGGAGGGCACAACAACTCTGTTTGAAAGCACCTTTTATGACGATAAGGCGTATTTATCGCAGTCGGGGCAGCTGTATGGAGAGGCAATGGCTATGGCAATGGGCAAAATTTATACCTTCGGACCAACGTTTAGAGCCGAAAAGTCGAAAACAAGGCGGCATCTTTCTGAGTTCTGGATGATTGAGCCCGAGATGGCATTCTTCGATAACGATGACAATATGGATTTAATCGAAGATTTCCTGAAATATGTTGTAAAGGACGTTAAAGAGCATTGCAAAAACGAGCTGGAAATTCTCGAGAGAAATACAGAGATATTTGACAAAATAGCCGAAAATAAATTCCCGCGATTGACATACGACCAAGCTATTGATATTTTGACAGGGAAGGAAAAAGTGAATGGTAAAACCACCATCGAAACGCTTGAAAATGATTACAATGAGACAATTGCCAATATTGATGAGCGAAACAAGAAAATTACTGAAATAGAAGCCGAAATAAATGCCGGAGTGAAGAAAGGAAAGCGCAATTTCTTGCAAAACCGAATTGATGTATTGAAAAACGAGGTTAAAGATTTGGAAGATAAAAAGCGTGTGATACCTCAATGGATAGAGTCGGCTAAGAATTTCAAGTATGGCAGCGATTTGGGCGGCTCAGACGAGACCGTTCTTACGCGAATGTTTGATTTGCCGGTGATGGTTTACAATTGGCCTCACGAAATCAAGGCATTTTACATGAAAAGAGACGAGACCGACCGATACGCCAAGGGTGTAGATGTGTTGGCACCAGAAGGTTACGGCGAAATTGTAGGTGGAGGCGAGCGTGAAACTAATCTCGATTATTTGATTGGCAAGATAAACGAGCATAAATTGCCAATGGAAGCATTCGAGTGGTATCTTGATTTAAGAAAATTCGGCTCGGTACCACATGCCGGCTTCGGTTTGGGGCTTGAACGCATGGTGGCATGGATGTGTAGCCTGAAACACATCAGAGAAACCATACCATTCCCAAGAATGTATGGTCGTTTATTTCCTTAATGATTAAATATTAGTGTGTGGGGCGGAATTTTTGCCTCGCACACGATAAATTAAGAAATAAAAGAGTAAAGTTAGTTAGTAGTAATGAAGGATAGAAAATCAAGAATTATAAAAGTTAATAATTGATAGCAATAAATTGATTATTAGCCTAATATATTCGATTTTTAATCCTTCATTTTTATTTTAGTGCACTTGATAAAAGAGTGATTTACACTTCTTAATTTTATTATTATTAAATTACGAATTAAAAATTACTAATTACGGAAGACAAATAACACCTTTAAGTTCTTAATTTGTGAATTTTAATTAAAAAGTGAAGTTTGTTAAGATATTTTGCACTAATAAAAAAAAGTTCGAATAAGTTTATACGAGTAAATATATAAGGTATAAAAAATTATTATCTATCTAAAATAAATTATAACTCATAAAACCATAAACAAATGAAAAACAAAAGTTTATTTATAATCAGTTTCATGTTTTTGTTTACGCATATAACTATTGCGCAGGAACATATAAATTTTAAAATTACGAAGTATATAAAGAATACGCCGGTAAAAAGTCAGGGATATACCGGTACTTGTTGGAGTTTTGCCACTATCTCGTTTTTAGAGTCGGAGGCTATGCGTATGAAAAAGCCCGAATTAGACTTATCGGAGATGTATATTGTGCGAAATGTATATAACGATAAGGCTGACAGGTATTTCAGGCTACATGGATTGGGCAATTTTTCGGAAGGAGGGCAAGCTCATGATGTTTTAAATGCCGTTAGAAAATATGGTTTGGTAACCGAAGGCACGTATAGCGGATTGTTAGATGGCAAAACTTATCATAATCACTCGAAAATGTCTGAAATGCTAACTTCTATTTTGGAGACATCGGCAAAAGATGATAAAAAGAAAGTTTCGTCTAAGTGGAAAGATGTTTTTGATGCTATACTTGATATTTATTTAGGCAAAATTCCTGAGAAAACAAGCTACAATGGTAAAAATTATAAGCCAAAAGATTTTGCAACTAATGTAGTAGGAATTAATCCTGACGATTATGTAGAATTTACTTCGTATTCGTGTTATCCGTATTATAAAAAAGTAGAATTGGAGATACCCGACAATTGGTCGCACGATTTATACTATAATGTAAAGCATGATGATTTAATGAAAATTATCGATAATGCTCTATCAAATGGATTTACAGTGTGTTGGGACGGCGATACAAGCGAAGATGACTTTAATCACAAAGACGGTACTGCTGTATTATCAATGAAAGAGTCTGATGGAATTATCATGCAAGGTGTAGATAAAATGCGACAGGAAACTTTCGATAATTTTTCGACTACCGACGACCATTTAATGCACATAGTAGGTTTGGCGCGCGACGATAACAACACAATATTCTACCTAACAAAAAATTCTTGGGGTAAGAATAGTAATAAATCGGGTGGTTATTTATACATGTCGAAGTGGTATGTAGAGCTAAAAACAGTAGCAATAATGGTTCATAAAGACGCAGTGCCTAAAAGTATAAAAAATAAATTGAAAATTAAGTAAAAATAGATTAGAGAGCGGAAGTCCGAAGTTGAAATACAGAAAAATAAAGTTGTAAAAGGCTTATATTTTTGTATTATTGCTTCGGACTTTTTTTTATACCTAATATATAATTTATAAATCGTATTATTATGTTAAAAACTAAACATTCAGGTGCTAAATTTTCTGCAATAGTTGGCATTGGCGAAAGCCTAAAACAAAAAAGTATTGATAAAGAAGCGGAGTTTCTAACCCTTCATAGAGGTGTGAATGCTGTACAAAATATTGATATTCAAAATTTAATTGGCGATATAGATTTTAACTCGGATAAGATACAAGTTTATCCTTATTCTATTGGTAAAAAGAGTTTGAGAGCTGCAATAAATCATACTTATTTTCATAATGCGAGTGATGCTGATAATATATATATTACAGCAGGCGGTGCTTGTGCGCTTAATCTTATATTTCAAACTATGGATACTGAGGAAGTAATATTGCCGGAGCTATATTGGGGCGCATATATTAATATTTTGAAAATTCATGGCTTAAAATATTCTTTCTATCCTAATTTAGAATATTTGAGAGACAATAGTAAAAACTTGACAAACAAAACAGTTATTATATGCGACCCAAGTAATCCTACGGGGGCTAAACTTGATGACCAAGAACTAATAGATACTATTAGTATATTGAATAAATCAGGTGTAGTATCGATAATTGATAGTCCATACAGACGATTATTTCTGGATTGGAATACCGATGATTTTTATAAGATACTTTCTAAATTTGAGAATGTTATAATTGCCGAGAGTTTTAGTAAATCAATAGGTTTAAGCGGACAAAGAGTAGGTTTTATTCATTCAATAAATAAAGAATTTATGCAAGAATTGAAAATAAATCTACTATTCTCAACTAATGGAGTGAATGCTTTTGCTCAAACTTTAATACATAAAATACTTACTGACGATAGAGGTATTAAAGCTGCTAATGATTTTCGAAAAATTACACAGCAAGATATAAGTAAAAATATTCAGTATTTAATTGATAATGGATTATTAGCATCTAAATTTTATAAAAATGCTAAGCCTATGGGTATATTTATGTTAGTAAATAAGAGTTATGATGAGTTGATGAAGTATAATATATCAAGCGTTCCACTAAATTATTTTACTCAATTACCGGAAGGTGATGAAAATATATACGCCCGTATTTGTGTATCTGTCCCCCACGAAAAATTTTGTAGATACTTTGATGATTTAAAAGTTAAAAAGTAAAAGTTTATAGTTTTATTTGATGATTTAAAAGTTAAAAAGTAAAAGTTTATAGTTTTATTTGATGAGTTAAAAGTTAAAAAGTAAAAGTTTATAGTTTTATTTGATAATATATAGTAATTTTAAATATATTATATTATTTAAAAATATGTTTAGGTCTGCTTCTAATATTATTTTTTACCTATAAAATATATTATAAAACATAATTTACTTTTATTTATAGCTTTTCTAAGAGTTTGAAACACTAAATTTATTTTAATTGATAGTTTCATAAGGGTTAGGAAAGCTATATTTATATTAATTTATGCTTTTATAAGGGTTAGAAATGTTGTATTTATATTGATTTATAGTTTTCTAAGGGTTAGTAAATCTAAATTTATATTGATTTATGCTTTTCTAAGTGGTAGAAAAGCTATATTTATATTAATTTATGCTTTTCTAATAAAATTTAAAGTCATAAAATAACTATATTTGACGTTTTCAAAAAATATAATAATAATTTTTGAAAAAAATGTTATTTTTATACAATATTTATATACATAATACGTTATACTAAGTAACTACAATTAAAAATAGAATTAATATTTTAATTTAAATACAAACTTTTTAATCTTATAATTATGGATATAAATAATATACAATTGTACAAACTGAAAAATCATGCTCATATTGAGTTTCACATGGAAGTGAAAAAAATGATTGAGAAGCACGGCGCTGAACATTTAAATGTAAAAGATACTTTCGATGATTATATAATTTTAGTAGAGAAAGAATTAGATAATCTTGAAATAATAAAACAAAGCGAAATAACTAAGCAATTATTATTGGTTGATAAAGAACGTGATAATTCTTTTAAAGGTTTAAGAATGACTATCAAGTCATTAACTAAGCATTTTAAAGTTAATATTCGCGAAAATGCTGAAACACTTCGATTGGTATTTAAAAATTTTGGTAATATAACAACTTTAAGTTATAACGAGGGAACAGCAGCCATAGATAGATTAACCGATGAACTAAAAAATAATTATGCCAATGAATTATTGGTATGCAATATTGCAGATTGGGTAGATCATTTATATCAAAAGAATGAAATATTTCGTTCTTTGATGTTAAAACGAAATGAAGAGACATCTGTAAAAGAGCCTGTTAATACTCGTGAGTTACGAAAGGAACTTGATAAACTATATAAGCTAATTGTAAAGAGAGTAAATGCTTCTGCTCTTCTAAATGGCGATGCCGATTATGCCGATTTTATATCTCAATTAAATAATCGTATTGAATATTTTAAAACTTATAATACTTAGTAATTGAAAATTGAAAGTTAATGGTTAATAAATGTTTTTATAATTAAAATTGATGTTAGTTGTGTAAAGATTAGGCAATAAAATATTTTGCTTAATCTTTACCTATTTTATTATATACTATATAGTATAGCTATTAATTTATTTAAACTTTTTTTTAAACTCAAAAACACTTTAAGAATATTAATTTTTAAGGTTTTTGGTGTTGGATTTTAGATTTTGTTTTTAGGTGTTGGGTTTTAGGTGTTAGGTTTTAGCTGTTTGGAAATGATGAAATAAAACTTTATTACTAAAATAGTATATATTTTGGCTTATTTATTTTATTTTAATTATAAAAAAAGTAAAATTTGTGAATAAAACCTAACACCTAATACCAAAAACCTAACACCTACTAAAAAAAATATAGTAAAAAAAGTTTAAATTACTTCATATTTTGGATACCAATAAAAGTAAATATAAAGAATTTTGTGATAATAATGATATTCCTATATTTAGTCAATATTGGTGGTTAGATGCTGTATGCGGTTCAAACAATTGGGACGTAATATTAGTTGAAAAAAATGGTGAAATACTTGCAAGTATGCCATATCATTTTAAGAAAAAATACTTTTTTAAGGTAATATTAATGCCAATGCTTAGCCAGAATATGGGTATATTCTTTAAGTATGGTAAAAATTTTTCATATAAGAAGAAACTAATATTTGAAGAAGAATGTTTTAATAAAATTTTATCGCAATTACCTTCCACGTCGTTATTCTTTCAAAAATTTCATTACAGTATAACTAATTGGCTGCCTATGTATTGGCATAATTATAGGCAGACTACTAATTATACATATATTATTAAAAATATAAAGGATATTGATAATGTTCTGGCTAATTTCTCTAAGTTAAAATGGAAGGAAGTAAAGAGAGCAAATAGGGATAATATAAAAATAACATTTGATGTTGGAGTTGATGAATTTTACGAACATCATAGAAATACTCTAAAAAGTCAAGGTAAAAGCATATCTTATCCGAAAGATATATTAAAAAATATAGTAGAAAATACCCAAGAATTAAATAAAGGGCGAATACTTGCTATGAGAGATAGCTCGGGAGAACTATTATCATGTATGTTGGTGGTGTGGGATACTAAAAGTGCATATAGTTTGATAAGTTCGATAAGCAATAAATGCCGCGAACGACGCATTACAGCCTTTCTATTCTACGAAGCTATAAAATATGCCTCAAAATATGTAGATATTTTTGATTTTGAAGGTAGTATGATAAAAGGTGTAGCACATTCGTTCAGGCATTTTGGAGCAATACAAACTCCTTACTTTAAAATAACCAAAGCTAACAATATATTTTTTAAAATATTATGGCTAATAAAAGAACTATAAAAGAGTAATTATGCAAAATGTTTAATAATCTTTTCAGCCAAAACGGTTGCAAGTTTATATTTTGACTCCACAGTCCAGCCTGCTACATGAGGACTTAGTATTACTTTGTCGCTTTCTATCAAGGTTTTTAATGGTTTTGGTATTTCGTTGATATGTAGATTTTTAAAACTGCTTTTTTCGTATTCTAATACATCTAATCCTGTACCTAATATTTTACCGCTGCATATTGCATTAGCTACGTCATTAGTATTTACAACTTTGCCTCGCGATGTGTTAATCAGATATATATTCTTTTTAAACTTCTCTAAAAATGAATTATCTACCATATAGGTAGTTTCATCAGTAAGCGGAACATGCAAACTTATAATATCAGCTTCTTCAAAGATATTATTTAGAGTGCTTTCGGTAATAATTCCATCTGAATAGTTAGTTTTATATTTATCATAAGCCAAAATTGTAGCACCAAAACCACTAATTTTTCTTGCAAATGCACTTCCGGTGTTGCCATAGCCTATTATTCCAATAGTTTTACCACCTATTTCAAGTCCGCGATTTTCTTCTCTATGCCATATTCCTTGTCGCACTTCATTATTGGCAATACATATTTTATTGAATAAATTTAAAAGTAAAGCAACAGCATGTTCACCAACTGCATCGCGATTACCTTCTGGTGCATTTAGGCATATTATTTTCTTTTTATTGGCATACTCTACATCAATATTCTCCATTCCTGAGCCTACTCTACCTATAAATTTTAGTCGAGAAGCTTTATCTATTAATTTCTTATCAAATGGTATTTTGCTTCGAGTGATTACACCTTCATAATTACCAATTATATTAAAAATTTCATCGTTTGTAATTTCAGGCTTATAATCGCATATAAATCCTTTATTGTTTAGCATTTCTACAAGTACTTCATGAGTAGATTCTATAAATAATATTTTCATTTTTATAGTTTTTTATTAGTTATAAATGGTTGTTTATAAGTGTGAAAATTATTTAAACTTTTCTTATAAGTTAAAAATAATTTAGAAATATTTATTTTAAGGTGTTTGGTATTGGGTTTTAGGTGTTAGGATATGATGCAATAATTATTTATTATTAAAATAATAAAGATAATAGTTTAGTTATTATATTTTAATCACAAAAAAAAACATTAAATTTACTAATAAACCTAAAACCTAATACCCAAAACCTAAGACCTATTCAAAAAAATAGAGTAAAAAAGTTTAAATCACTTCATTAATTATTCAATATTATATTAAACAATATATACAAAAATTATAAATTGAGAATTAATAATCGCTAATTCTTTATTATAATTAGATGTTTCATAATAAAAAGAGTTTGCAAATGAATTAAAAAAATATTAGAATGCAAAATATAAATTTTAATATGATAAAATATTTAGCAATGAAAAACCTCGCAGGTTTTAAACACCTACGAGGTTTACTAATTACTTAAATTTATAGTTTAGAACACTAATTACAAACAAATTTAGAGTATTTTTATATATTTTTCAGACCTAACAAATTAAAAATAGATATTAAATCTTCCGATATGTTATAAATATACTTTTTATATAATCTAAAATAAGTTTTAAATAGCATCTAAAATATGTAAATTAGAAATTTGGTAGCAAATCTACCAAAATTTTCATAATTTAGGTTAAAATAGATAAAGGTTAAACTTAAAAAATATAATATGAATGTTGATTAAACAGTTTGTATAGCCTTAACAATCTTTTCGCCCTCTAAAATAGCTTGTTTGTTTAGAGGAATCAGTTTGTGATGGCGTTCCGGCAATGATTTTTTCAAGCCTTTCAAAACATTTTCCATCTCTACAAGAGGCTTCAATTTTAAGTATGCACCCAAAACTACCATATTAAAAGTTTTTAGAGAGCCCATCAATGCTGCTTGTTTTGCTGCTTCCACCAAATATATGTTAATATCCTTTCGTGTAGGAGGGTTTTTTATGCCATTGTCGTCATATAATAGTAAACCGCCGGGCTTTATTGTGCTTTCAAACTTATCCATTGATTGCTGGTTTAGCACAATAGCAGTGTCGTATTCGTGTAAAATAGGCGAACTTATTCGCTCATCGCTCAATATTACGGTAACATTTGCTGTTCCGCCTCGCATTTCAGGTCCGTAAGATGGCATCCAGCTTACTTCCTGCTCCTGCATAATTCCTGAATAAGCCAAAATTTTACCCATCGATAACACTCCTTGTCCTCCAAATCCTGCAATTATTATTTCTTCTGTCATTATTTTATGTTTTTATACATGTTTGTATTAAAAATTCTTACTCATCTTTAAGAGTACCGAGTTTATAAAATGGAAACATATTCTCTTCCATCCATTTATTAGCATTTACAGGTGTCATTTTCCAGCCTGAATTACAATTAGATAAAATCTCAATAAAAGAAAGTCCTTTTTTCAACTTTTGATTTTCAAAACCTTTGCGAATAGCCTTTTTTGCCTTTCTTACAGCCGCCGGTGTGTGCACGGCTTGCCTTGTTACAAAACATGTACCCGGCAATTGAGCTATCAATTCGGTAATTTTCAGAGGATAACCCATAGTTTTAACATCTCTGCCGTAGGGCGAGGTAGCAGATTTCATATTTTCAATTGTGGTAGGAGCCATTTGTCCGCCTGTCATGCCATATATTCCGTTGTTTATGAATATAATCACTATATTTTCGCCTCTATTGCAAGCGTGTATGGTCTCTCCTGTGCCGATAGCCGCCAAATCGCCATCGCCCTGGTAGGTGAAAACATATTTGTGGGGATAAACACGTTTTAAACCTGTGGCTACGGCAGGTGCTCGCCCATGAGCTGCTTGCTGCATATCTATATTCATGAAATCGTATGCCAAAACCGAGCAGCCTACCGGTGCAATCCCGATTGTTTCTGATTGTATTCCCATTTCGTCTATCACCTCCATAGTGATTCGATGTGCCACACCATGTCCGCAGCCCGGGCAGTAAGATAGCACATTGTCCGTAAGGCATTCTGTTTTTTCAAATACCAGCTCGCCTTTTTCTATAATATCTTTTGCTGTTAAAATTTCTTCCATAATGAATTTAAATTTAGTCAATTAGCTTTTCTTTTAATGCAGCTAAAACATCATTGGGCGAAGGCACCATGCCGCCAAATCGTCCGTAATGTTCTACCTTCACTTTTCCATTTACTGCCAGTTTAACATCTTCTACCATCTGTCCGGCACTCATTTCTACCGATAAAACACCTTTTACAGTGCCTGCCAATTCTGCAATTCGCTCGGTAGGGAAGGGCCAAAGCGTAATAAGACGGAAAACACCTATTTTTAAGCCTTGGTCTTTGGCAATAGACTGCACTTTTTGGCAAATTCGCGAACTCGAACCGTAGGCAACTATCATATAGTCCATATCATCGCAGCCTAACTCCTCAAATCTGGTTTCTTTTCTCTCAATTTCTCTGTACTTAGCTTGTAGTTTGAAATTGTGTTTTTCCTGTCTTTCTGATTTTAGCTCGAGCGAGGTTATAATATTGCGGTCTCTACTGTCAGGTTTACCAATAGTTATCCAATCTCCGTACTTTTCTTCAATTTCTTTGTCGGTTAATCTTGGTCGTTGTTCGGGTAAATATACTTTTTCCATCATCTGACCTATTACGCCATCGGAAAGTATCATGGCGGGAGTGCGATATTTGAATGCCAAATCGATTGCCAAACCTACAAAATCAGCCATTTCTTGCACCGATGCCGGAGCCAATACTATTAGCTTATAATCGCCATGTCCGCCGCCTTTCACCGCTTGGAAATAATCCGATTGCGCAGGTTGAATTGTGCCCAATCCGGGTCCTCCTCTTTGCACATTAACAATTAAACAAGGCAGCTCGGCACCTGCAATGTAAGAAAGTCCTTCGGTCATTAGGCTAATGCCCGGGCTCGACGACGAAGTCATTGCCATTTTGCCTCCCGAGGCAGCTCCGTAAACCATGTGTATCGATGCTACTTCGCTTTCTGCTTGCAGCACTACCATTCCTGTTCTTTTGTGCGGTTCTTCTGCCATTAAATATTCCATAACTTCCGATTGAGGTGTTATCGGATAGCCGTAGTAGGCATCAATTCCGTATAGAATTGCAGCTTCGGCAATGGCTTCATTACCTTTCATCAATTTTAATTCTTTCATACTTCAAATGTCTTTTCTGTTTTTTTAATTAATTCATTTAAACTTTTTTTTTATAACTTAAAAACACCTTAACTATCTTAATTTTCAAGGTTTTATGTATTAGGTATTGGGTTTTAGGGAATAGTGTGATAAACCCTTATTATCGGAATAGTATAATTTTTAGCTTAGTTACTGGATTTTTAATACAAAAGAAATATGAAATTTGCCAATAAAAGCTAAAACCTAAATATCCACAACCTAACACCTATTGAAAAATAGAGTAAAAAAGTTTAAATCACTTCAATATAAATAAAACTATCGTGCTTTGCGTGCAGGTTTTAATCTGTAAACTGTAATTACCGAGTCTGGACAAACCAGCGCGCAACTTGAGCAACCTGTGCAAGCTTCCGGGGTTTCCATATATGCAAAATGATAGCCTTTGCTATTTACATCGGCTGCCAATTTTATCACGTTGGTAGGGCATGCTACCACACACAGCGCACAACCTTTACACTTTAATTCATCTACTGTTATTGCTCCTCTTACTTTTGCCATTATTTTTTAATTTTAAAGTTATTTTTTCGATAAATTTCCTATTTTTGACGTTCAAATTTACATCTTCCTATTAAATTGGTAAAGTTTTAGGATATGATATTCGTCATATTAGGCTAATTTAGACGCAGTCTAAGCAATAAGTGCTTTTGGGAGGGGTAAACTATGAGTATTTTTAAATGTATTTACTACCTTATTATCAAGTATATACATCGATGATTAGATGTTGAAAAATGTAAATTTGCAGCGAAAGTTTTGAAAAGTTTGCTGAATGGCAAGAATTGCAATTTTTACACTAAAAACGCATAATTCTTGATAAAAAAATTAAAAAGTATGAGGAGCGTTTATGGGAAAGTTTCAACCACAATATTTAACAATGAGCGATAAATAATGAGAAGTTTGTTTATTACGGTATAAGTACTGTACAAAAATTTTTAGATTGGATTAAATTTAGAAGCCCCAAAAGGTATTCTGTATCTTTTGGGGCTTAAAATAATCTAAACTAATTTCAAACGAGTATTTAATCGGGCTAAACGCATACTTTGAAATGCCGCCGGCAACTACTTATATTTCTAATGCTTCTGCATTAATACTGTAATATCTCTAAGGCAGTTATTTTCAACTTTATACAGCCTTTGGTTAGTAGTTTTTGAGTTTAAGCCGCCTAGTTCTGCTTTGTATCCGCCCACTTTTATAAAATTAAAATTATTAATTTTACGTTTCTCACTTAATTTATCAACACCCGAATACCAAGCCGTTTTTATTTTACCTGATGTTTTCTGCTTGATAAAGG
>PDWI01007587.1_pt1 | contig 13067 bp, 10 predicted proteins | sample 1430891 | NCBI WGS metagenome assembly PDWI01 (sample SAMN01162508, study PRJNA174530) | Oral metagenome, whole genome shotgun sequencing project. | biome: Marine environment; feature: Marine mammal; material: Swab sample of the gingival sulcus; isolation source: swab sample of gingival sulcus... | reverse complement strand
TTCCATTGTATCCTAAAACATTGATTTAAGAGTGTATTTGAAGATTTATGATGATTTGAATCACAAATAATGAATTTGGCATATTAGCTGAAACTATATTCCTAAAAATTTTATTCAATGGGGAAAAGTCTAAAAGTAAGAGATTGCTTCGCTGTGGTTCGCAAAGACATGTTCTTTGTAATCCTCAGACCGAAAAAACGGAGTTACAAAATGAGAGTGTATTATTACATACATGAAAATATAACTTTTGTTTATTGTCTTTCATATTTTTAATTTGCCTTAAAATTTTTGTTTTTATAATCTTTTTTGCATGAAATTAAAAAGACAATTTATTCCCACAGAATATGATAGTGAGTTTTTTTTATATCCAACTAACTTACAAACACAAGGTTTTAGAAATATTCTTCATCATAAAATAGATTTACATTCTCAATTCCATTTAGCTTTCTTAATTTTTGAACAAACTCTGTAGTTTTTTGTTTGTTTTTAAATCCAACATAATAAGAAAGTTCAAGTAAATCATCAGGACCAATTGCTTTTGCATTTATCAACTTACTCTTCTTACAATAACTATCAATTAGTTTGGTATAAACATCAGAATCATTTTCATTAGAATCATAAGTAAACTGAAGTAATAAATCACTTTTAATTGGAGTGGAAAATCTTGATTTTGAAAGTACATAGGTTATTATTCCAATAAAGAATGATCCAAACAAAGCCAAGCCATATTGACTAACTCCAACTGCCATTCCTATAGCCAGCGAAAAGAATATATACATTATATCTTGAGTTTCTTTAACTGCAGTTCTAAATCTAATTATTGACATTGCTCCCACAAGTCCAAACGCTCTTGCCAAATTATTTCCAATAACCATAATTACAATTGATGTAATTATTACTAATAGAATTAATGAATTTACAAAAGATGCTTGATATCCGGGTCCATTATAAGATTTTCTATAAAATACAGATATAATTATTCCTGCAACAAGTGCAACAATCAAATTTAGAAAAATTTGTTGTGGCGAAGCAGTTACATTAAAAATATTATTAAAATCATTCAGCATTATCTAAATGTTCCTTCTTCAATTGTTGAATTATAAATTAAAGAATTATCTGAAGTATTTATTCTCTTTTTCATAGGATTTAAAATATTAGAAGAATCAATGCAAATTGTATATTTTGAAACAGATCTTCTAACTAGTCCAAATTCTTGAACAATATCTCTTAACCAATTTGGATAGCCGTTATTAAATTTCAATTCTAGAACAAAATGATTTGGAATAGGACTTTCTAGATCATCATCCTTGTAAAGACTTTTAATATTAGGTCTATCAAAATACCTCAAATTTTTATCGAATGTAATTCTTAAACTTTTATCGAACTTTGAAAAAAAAGCTTCTCGTTCATATACAATTAGAATTGTAGGTTTTAAATCGTTTCTAATAATATGATGAAAAAACTTCTCGCTATCTTTTAATGAATTTGCATAGCCATTATTTGTTAAAGTATAAGACTCGAAATCTTTTGTTTTTATTAATTCATATAAATTATGGAATTTTATAGGTGCTCTATTTTTTCCGACAAAATTATCATACTTATTTTTGATTTCTAAAAAAACTAAATTATTTCCGGCTTCTTTATCATAACTTCTAATTCTTAATTTTTTTCTAATTTTTGTACCATCTAATTTTTCATGGTAAAAATCGAAGTTTGATGAATCATAATAAATACTTCTTACCGTATATTCATTGCCCTTATCTTCCTTTACATATTCATCCAAATAAATAAAAGGCATGATCTTCCTTCTTAGTTTATCTAAATCACTATTTCTTACAAGAAATTTATATTCTAATCTCATAACTAATTAAAAATTGGCTCAACAAAATTTAATATTTTATCTATAAGTTTTTCATATCCGCAATCTATTTCACAATCAACTATAAGTCCGGGCTTTAGATAATTTATTTTTTCTTCAGAAAGAACAGTTACCATAACATATTGAACATTTTGAATCATCTTTACACTATTATCAATTTCTATAACTTCTCCAATTATTTCTTCATCAATTCCCAACGCAGATATTAATACATTTTGATTAAGATTCAATTTCCTAAATTCACTCCATTTAACAGGAACAGTAACAACGGCTTTACTAATATCATTAACTATAAGAAGTGTATCTTTAGAAAATGTTCTATTTACAATTCCCGATATAGGAATAGTAATATTATTGCTCTCAAATCTTTTTTGTAAAACATAAATTTCATTTTCTAGTGCTTTAATCTGAGAAGTTGTAAAATTTCTTTTTTCTTCTTTTGCTCCGCTTTGTACTGTCTTCAATTTCTCTTTTGCAATTTCAATATTTATTTTTGCAAGTTCATATCTAGCAGCATCAGCTTCATATTCTTGTTGAGATATTAATTCTTTTTCAAACAACTGTTTTTTTCTATTATATATTTTTTCTTGTTCATCTAATTTTTTTTCTGCAAAAGATAATTGTTTTTTTTCCGCTTCAATTATTGATTCTTTTTCGCTACTACTTTGAACCCTAAGTAAAGCTTTTGTGGTTTCAAGCTCACCTTTTAATTTTTGTATTTCTCTTTCAATTACATTGGAGATTAAAAAACCAATAGTATCTCCACTAGTTACATTACCTTTATTGATTAAATCTTTATTTAACTTAAACTGGAATGCATCTCCACGGTCAAATTGTGTTACAGAAATTTCATTTCTTAATCCAGTTGAATTATCAGTTAATGAAGCAATTAATTCACCATCTCTTCCTTTTTCAAGAGTCCATGTTTGGTATGATATTAATTTTCCTTTTGAATTTACTGTTTGAGGTAATTCGATAGGAAGAAAAATAATTGCAATAATTATTACAAAACTTAGTCCAATATATATTTTGGTTTTATTATCCATATTTCACGATTTTTAGAATTAATAAGATATAAATATATGCTTTATTTAGAACTTAACTGTGTTTGATAACAAACTATTTTAAAAACATCATTTTTTTTGTTTCCTGAAACTCACTTGAAAATAATCTATAAATATAAACTCCACTTGATAAAGCTTTCCCAAATGTTTCTGAGTTAAAAATATACTCATAACTTCCGGCTTCCAAATCGTCATCAACAAGGGTTATAATTTCACTTCCTAAAATGTTATATACTTTTAATTTTACTTTTGTTCTTTTAGGTAAAGTAAAACTTATATTTGTTGATGGGTTAAATGGATTCGGATAATTTTGCATTAAAGAATATTTTGTTGGAACTGCCAAAGGTTCTTTAACATTAACAATAATATTAGTTTCTCCGGGAGTTCCATATAAAGCTGTTGCATTCCAATTTTTTCCTAAAGCATTATCCAAAGAATAATCATTCAACTGTAGAGTATATCCTTCTCCATCAGCTTCAATAGGCCAAGGTGCTTTATCATCATAAGTAAGCGAATCAATAATATTTCCGCGATTATCATAAATTCTTAAAAGCTCTCCACCGTTATTTAATCCAAAGTCAAAATTTCCAAGAATATTTTTAATATTAGGATACTTTAACCTAAACTGAAGAGAATCTTTACATAGTACAATAAATGAATTAGCATTTATAACTGAACTATTTGGTAGAATAAATCTATGATCATCATTATCATCTTTAAATATCCAATTAGACATATTTATTTCATAATCATTTGGATTATATAATTCAATCCAATCTTTAGCATCAAACTCCGAGCTTGAATTATAATTTATTTCATTAATAATTGCACTATTTTTATTATTAAAATCAAAATACGATGCTCCAATATTTGTTCTACTTCCGTCAGGATCTAAAATATAATTTGGGTCACCGCTATCAACAGCAATAGAGGAATTGCCGACTAAAAAATTCATCGAGTCAGGATTTATAAATTCCGGATCACCATAAATATTCCCTTCGCCGGTTAACAACTCTTTATCAGAAAGAGAATATTTAACATGAACTTCAGACAATTCATCTGCATAAATATCTTCAGAAAAAGACTTTGAAAAAATAGTATTTGTTATATCTGCTTTTCCTCCACCATTTCCGGCTGATTTTTCGAAACAAGAAACTGCAATATTATTCTCGAAAAATGTATTATGATCAATGAATCCATAAGATCGGTCATCTTTTATCCCAATTCCTAAATCGCAGTTAACAATAATATTTCCTTTAATAATTGCACTAGAACCTTGCCCAATTGAAATCCCTTTGTCATCACAGTTGTAAATCAAATTATCTTCAATTTTAACATTGGAAGTTTTTTCTCCAAGATCAATACCATCATTATTATCACCTAAAAGGTCGTGAATAATATTTCTTCTAATTATACCAAACGAAACATCATCAAAATCAATTGCATCAGTATCTTTGGAATAGCCTCCTATAAATTCACAATTTTCAATAATTCCCGTACCACTTTTTACATTTATACCATCTGAAATAACCTTTATAATTATTTTACTATTACGAATCTGAAAACGACCTTTTTGGATAAAAATTGGAAATAATACACTATCCATTTCTAAATTATTAACTTCTAAAGTTGAATTGCTTGCTGAGATTCCACCAATATGTTTTATAACATCTTTACCAAAACTTGTACCTTTTATAATACAGTAAGATATTTTTGACTTATTAGTAGCATCTTCAAAACAAATTGCTCCCCATCTTTCTTCATTTACCTTTGGCTTTATAATAACTGGATTTTCCTTATCACCTAAAATTTCTAATCCCCCCCAAACAAAAATATTCGCATCTTTTGGCATTAAAATTTTAACATTCGGGTTAATTGTTAAAACTGTATTTTCATAAATATAAATATCTCCGTTAGAAGTGTATGGGCTATTTTCTTGAGTCAACTCCAAATCGCTAATAATTTTTTCTGGAATAATATTCTGATTGATATGTTCAAAAATTGCTTTTATAGTAGTGTTTTTAGTTAAGGATAAATCAAACTCTAATTCCTTTCCTTGATAATCTCCTTCCCATCTTACAAACCTATATCCAGCTTTAGGCTTTACTCGAATATTTACATTAATGTCTTCGAATAATTCACCAGTTTCTCCAAAGACTGTTTTAACATTATTTATAAAAATAGAACCGGCTACATTATTGTTACTCGAAATTGAAAGGTTATGAGTATTGATTAAGCCAAAATAATCTTTAAGAAAATTGAACATATATCCAGGTCTTTTTTCTGCAAATTCTCTTACAACAGCTATATTATTATACCATTCATCTATATTATCAAATAAACATCCATCTTTAGATTCAGGATTATAAGGCGAGCATCCTAAAGCCCATCGATTAATATGTTTTGGAAATTCATCAGAAATTATATTCTTAATACTATCCATAATTGATATAACTTTTTCCGATGTAAAATTGTAACTTAAATATGTTGCGAATCTTTGTACAAATTTATTTCTAAATTCTTGATTCTTTAAAAGACTCCTAAACAAAAATGTTGACCATGGTAAATTACTCCAATGAGAACTATTTTCTTCAGAGGCATATTCTAATGAATTAAAATCATAATTCCCCCATAATCCAAAACCAGCATCTACATCAAATAACATCCAACGCCATTTGCCATTTTCTGTTTTGGGTCGCCAATATTTAATATTATTTGCTGGCCAATCTACATTTGCTATATATTGTTGAGCAATCTGATAATCAATAAAATTATCAATATCCATTAACTGCTTAACCGAATCATAAACAATACTAGTTGAGATATCATTATTCTCAATAAATGAAATCATGTTTTTATAATGAGCATCATCACCTTCAACAATTTCTATATTGTTTTCAAGAATATCTAAATTTTTAGGATCTACTCCATAAATTTCATTAAGATATTCTTCATTCTGTTTTTCTCTAATATTATAAATTCCCCAATACTTACCATTAATAAATAATACTGATGGCTTATAAGCTTGGTATTCCAGATTCATATTTTTAGATATTAAAGTATGTATAAATCCATCTCTAAAAATTGTCGAAATAAAATCTTCATACCCTCCATTTCTTAAAACCAAGGAATTAAAATTTCTTCTTTCGTAATTGTCAAAAACTCTATAATTAATCGACTTAGTACCATATTTTTTTCTAGCAAATATTCTAAAAGATTTCTGAAGCATATTCCTTCTTGCACCACTAATTGCAAGACCTCCTTTTATATTAAATGCAGAATTCTTATTACGTTCAAAAAGCTCAATATTTACAGGACGTTCCCATTTTTGCCAATAATTAGCTTTTACATCCCAAAAACTTATTCCATTTGTACCTATTGTATTTATTCCTATTTCATCATCCCATAAATTTTTGGGTTCGGTAGTTAAAGATACTACAGGCATGTTAATCGATTCATTTATAAAATATGTATTTGTTATAACATCACTTGGCAGTTCATTTTCTTCAATCTGAATTATTCTAAGAACTGTTGTCGAATCAATGGTAATTGCAGATTCATAAATTATTCCGGTAGACTCGGTTGGAATGGAGCCATCTTTCGTGTAATAAACAGTACCATCTTTATTGGTTAAAATTTCTATGCTAATTGGTGATTCATAAAAACCACTCCCTAATGAAATTTTAGGAAAGTCTGAAACTTTTAATTTTTCTATTGATTTAGAAGAATTTGGTTGTCCCGGAGTTGGTTCGGCAAAATAATGTAAAACCGAATAATTACTGTCTGTTCTGCCATAAGAAACATCTGCTCTTTGTTCTGAATAAATTATCGAATCAATAATTTCGAGTTTATTATTAAGAAGATAAATTTGCTCTCCATCTGAATTCAGTTTAAAATTTGTATGTAATCCCTTGTCTTTCTTATCTGCCCAAATAATTAAAAATGAATTAGGATTGATTCTTGTCTTGGTTGGAAATTGCCAATAGTCTTGTTTTTCATAATTATCAGTTAAATAATAAGAAGATAAATCTATAAGCGAATCAGAAGCATTATAAATCTCAATCCAATCCGAAAATTTTCCCGATTCAGTATCTACTAATCCGTTAACATTTGATGTTAAAATTTCGTTAATTCTTAATTCACTCTGAGCAAAGACTGAAACAAAATTTACGAAAAAAAATAATTTTAAAAATTTATTAAACAAAATATTTTCCCCAATACTGATTATATAAATTTAGTAATTAATTGCTTACCTTACGATTCAAAAATAGAGAACTAAAATTTATGAAATATTTAATAATATTCTGTCCCTTGTTACTTTTACTTTTTAGCTGTGATAATCAAAAACAAGTAAAGGATTCAAAAAATAAATTAAACCAAGAACCACAGTTAATTGAGCAAGCAAAAGAACAAAAATTAAAAATGATAGATAGTTTAAATAATGAGATTACATTGCTCAATCAAAATAAAGATAAATTATCTAAAAATATCGATTATACTTTTGCTAATATATATTCAACCCTTAACAATTCTTTTTTAGATTATATAATTATTGGTACTGAGAATTTAGAGAAAATTAAACTTCTCTTAAATAGTCAACTTGGGTTTTCAATTAATGATAAGAAAACATCTAAGAATGGGATTTCTAATTTTATTATTCAATTTGAAGATTCTTCAAAAATTGAATTTGTATCGAGTGATAATAAATTAGAATTACAATTTGCATTGCGTACAAATAATATTAAAGAATTATTTTCGAATCTTAAAACGATTAGTTCCCCTTTAAATATTTTTTCTAAAAGTAAAATTCATTCAACAATATCTCAATCAAAAACATCGGCATCACTTCCATTTTCTATAATCCAATATCATAATAGAAATAAAAATATAGTTAAAGGTCATTTAAATAAAGCAAACAAAATATCTGCTGTTTGGTTAACAACTCCGGATATAAGAAAAACAATAGAACAATATTCTACCTATGGTTTTTCTTTGGTTGATACTTTAACAGTTGCCAATATTAAACAAAAAACAGCTTTGATAAAAAATAATAATTTAGATTTAATTTTAATTAATGGAAAAGATTATAGTATTTTGGGATTAACTTTAAAAGTATCTAATTTAGAAGATGTGCAAAAATTATTTGTAAATAATCTAAATAAGAATTTTGCTATAAAGAAAAATAAAAGAGGTAGAAGTATTTATCTTTCTCCTCAAATTACAAAAACAATTTGGTTGGAATTTTTAGGAAATTAGTTTTTCTGGTTAGAACAATAAGAAAAATTAATGACCTATAATTTATTTTTTTATAAACACAACAAAATCTAAAAAAAAACATAAAAAAAAGCGGTTAAGTTTCCCTAACCGCTTTAAACCTTGCCATAAAATAGCAAGCAAAAATCAAAATGTATTTTAACCAAGATAAACTTTAAGTTTTTTACTTCTTGAAGCATGACGTAATTTTCTTAAAGCTTGTTCTTTTATTTGTCTTACTCTTTCTCTTGTAAGACTTAAAATTTCACCAATTTCTTCTAAAGTAGCAGTATACTCGGTATTAAAACCAAAATATAATTTAATTACTGTAGCTTCTTTTTCAGAAAGTGTAGAAAGAACTCTTTCTATTTCATTTCTTAAAGATTCGCTCATTAATGTATGATCTGGTGTAGGTTGATCATCATTTGGCATTATATCAAGAAGACTGCTTTTACTATCTTCACTTTGAGAAAATGGTGCATCAACAGAAACTTGACGACCTGAATGACGAAGAGTGTAAGCAACATCTTCAACATTCATATCCAATTCTTTAGCAATTTCATCAACACTAGGTTTTCTTTCAAGCTCTTGCTCTAACATACTAGCAGCTTTAGAAATTTTAGACAATTCTCCCACTCTATTTAAAGGTAAACGAACCATTCTAGATTGATCTGCAATAGCTTGCATAATTGATTGACGGATCCACCAAACGGCATAGGATATAAATTTAAATCCTCTTGTTTCGTCAAATTTCTTTGCAGCTTTTATCAATCCTAGATTTCCTTCGTTAATTAAGTCACTAAGTGGTAATCCTTGATGTTGATATTGTTTAGCAACACTTACTACAAACCTTAAATTTGCTTTAGTAAGCTTATCTAAAGCGTACTTATTTCCTTCACGAATTTTGATGGCAAGATCAATCTCTTCTTCAGGTGTAATAAGATCAACTTTACCAATTTCTTGGAAATATTTGTCCAGAGACTGGCTTTCTCTGTTTGTGATTTGTTTAGTGATTTTCAAATTAGGATACTCCCATTATTATTAAATTATAAATCTTATCTGTCTCAAATTAAGACATAGTTAAATTCTTCATAGAAAATCTCAGATATATAAGGATTTTTAAGTTAAAAGTCAATACTTTTTTAATATTTTTTTATGAAAGTAAATGTAAAAGAAATTTAGATTAAGAGGGAAATTAATAAAAAAAGCTTTTTTTTATTTTTACTTATATCACAAATTTTTATATTATTTCCATATTATCGAAAAAAATATAAATAGTTTATAGTTAGAACATTTTTTTTACATATAATTACTTTTTAAAGATTCAAAAAGAGAAATTATCTTCTATAATGATAAACTTAAAGAAATTGATAATTAAACAGCAGTTTGATTTACAATAACTTGTTTAGGGCAAGTAGAAGAAAACTATGTTCTAAGTCAAGTTTTTTTTAGCAAATTATATTTTTATTAATTTTACAAGGAAAAAAACTCTAAATCTTAATACTTCCTATAACCAAAAAGGTTCATTATTCTAACATTAAGATATTTCTTAATATTGGTGTTAAGCCACTAAACAAAAACTCTACAGCAATTACCATTACAATTAACCCCATAATTCTCATTAAAACTTTATTTCCATTATCGCCTAAAAATTTCATCACTTGTCTTCCACCAAGTAAAGCAGCAAGCATAATTCCCATAAGCAAAAAGATTATAGCAAATAATGTAATTTTAAGAGAGATATTGGTTGCATCATTAAAAAGAACTATTGAAACAGTTATTGCTCCCGGTCCCGCAATTAATGGAATGCCCAAAGGACTAATAGATACATCCTTACTTTCTTCAATTACTTCATCATCATTTGATCTTGTTCTGTTTATTCTTGCTTGTAACATGTCATAACCAGCAATAAAAAAGATAATTCCACCAACTACTCTTAAACTATGTATAGTGATTGCAAAAAAATCGAAGATAAATTTTCCCATTAAAGCAAAAAGTACAAGAATAAGCAAACCGGTTAAAACTGCTTTATAAGCAACTTTTTTTGCCTCTTTCGGATCAAGATCACCTGTAAGGGTAATGTATATTGGAATAATTCCAAGTGGATTCATCATGGTAAATAATGATGTGAAAGCCATTATTGCAAACTCTAAAATTCCATCCATAATAAGTTCCTACATAAATCTATTTATTTAGTTTAAATATAATTCGAATTATTCATTATTCTTAATAATTTGTATCATCAGGTAGAAAAAATATTATGTACTAAATAAATTTGCTCAAAAAACAGAGAACGCTCAATTTACGAGACCTATATTATGCTTTGTTTCTTCATTTATGCACTTTTTTCTATTTATTTTAAAGTTCACTCAAAAATTAGCATACCATTGCAAAAGCTAAGGTTTTGTTTGATTTTGTAAAAAACACTTTATATGAACTTAAAAGAGTATTTTTAAGCTACTTTAATTTTGATATTATAATATTGGGTAAAGCATAAAAGCTTGATTAAAATGGCTTAAAGGAGCTTGAGATTTATCTCTTTTTATGTTTTTATATGGCGTTGTGCAGCTATTACTATTGTTACCTGCAGGGCTTCAACCATACCAAAACACTTATGTCATCATTTAACTTTTCGATAGTTTTTGTTTTGCATAAATTAGTTGTATGGAATTATTATAATGTTGTTACAGAAAAAAGTTGATTAATGCTTTTAATCATTTGATTAAAATAATTGATTAATAAGAAAAATAATTTTATATTTACATAGAAAATAATTTGAATAACAAAAATGAGCAAAAAGGAAAATTCAGACATATCTACGGAAGAAAAAATAAAGGAAGCAGCCCAAAAAATATTTCACAAAAAGGGCTATGCCGCTACACGCACCAGAGATATTGCGGAAGAAGCCGGCGTAAATCTTGCTCTGCTCAATTATTATTTCAGAAGTAAAGAGAAATTGTTTGATATTATTATGCTTGCAACGCTAACAAAGTTTGCGTTTACTATAAAAAATATTTTAAACAATGAGAAAAGTTCCTTAGAGGATAAAATAGAATTGATTGCGAGCAATTATATTGATTTTTTGAGTAAAGAACAAAATGTTCCAATGTTTATGTTGAGCGAAATTCATAATAATCCGAAAAAAATACTTAAAAAAATACCGCTTAAAAAATTGGTACAAAATTCTGTTTTTATTAAGCAATACAAAGAAGCTGTTGAAGAAGGAAAAATTACAGAACCTAATATAAATCAATTTGTTATAAACTTAATGAGTCTAATTATTTTTCCATTTATAGGACAACCCATATTGCAAGAAATTCACGGATTAAACGATGAGCAATATTACAATTTGCTACAACAACGTAAAAAAATGATACCTATATGGATAAAAACAATGATGATGCCAACATAAAATTTTTTACAATAAAATTAATCAAATGATTAAAATAAATATTTAAATAAAATGATTAAAACAAGAAGACATCTCAGAAACAGCCTTTATAATAGGTTAAATAATACAACGGTAAGGTGCTTAGAGTTAAGTAAAAGACTATGCTTTGCTTTATTTTTACTGGTAAGTAGCAATTGGGCAAAAGCACAGTCGAATAACTCATTAAATATTGACCATTGCTTTGAAATGGCAAAACAAAATTATCCTTTGATAAAGCAGTACAGTTTGATAGAAAAAACAAAGGAATATTCCATTGCCAATGCAAACAAACAATATCTCCCTCAATTACATATAGCCGGACAAGCGACTTACCAATCGGATATACCGCAAATACCTATTACATTGCCTAATGCCCAAATCCCAACAATAGATAAAAGCCAATACCGTTTGTATGGCGAAATATCACAGTCCATAACCAATTTATTTACAGTAAAAAATCAAAAAGAATCTATCAATATTAATTCACAAATAGCGGTGCAAAAAACAGAAGTTGAACTGTATCAATTAAAGGAACGCATCGTTAACCTGTATTTTGGCATACTGATGATGGATGCACAACTAAAACAAGTAGCATTAATAAAAAAAGACCTTCAATACGGTATTGAAAAGACCTATATTGCCATTACCAATGGAGTTGCTTTAAAAAGTGCAATGGACGGTCTAAAAGCAGAGCTATTGAAGGTAAATCAACACAGCATTGAGTTAACAGCCACACGAAAGGGTTATGCAGATATGTTGTCTCTGTTCATTGGTGTCACTATTAATGAGAGTACTATTTTTGAAACACCAACAAAACGACCACTTACAAACACAATCTATCGTCCCGAACAGAAGCTTTTTGAACTGCAAATAAAATCACTCGATGTGCAGAAAAAACTACTTGCCACACGCAATTTACCCCATGTCAGTCTGTTCTTTCAAGGTGGTTTGGGGCGACCTGCATTAGACTTTCTAAATCCTGATTTAGACTATTATTATATAGCAGGTATTCGTTTAAGTTGGAACTTGACAAGATTTTACACCTACAAAAAAGAAAAAGAAATTTTATCACTAAATCAAGATATTATAAATGTAAAACAAGAGACTTTTTTGTTTAACACCCAACTCAAACTTAAACAACAAAATGCAGAAATTGATAAAATAAAAGAATTGATAAAAACAGATAAAGATATTGTCAATCTGCAAGAAAACATAAAGAATACAACACTCAATCAACTCACATATGGTACGGCAACTACAAACGATTACTTGACAGCCATCAATGCTGAAAATAAAGCCAAACAAAATTTGATTTTACACAACATACAACTTTTAATGAGCCAATATAATACTCAAATAACAAAAGGATATTAATAGATAAAAACAAAAGACTATGTATAAGATAATAAGAACACTGGCATTAATTACAAGCCTAAGCATA
>PDWI01007586.1_pt1 | contig 13069 bp, 6 predicted proteins | sample 1430891 | NCBI WGS metagenome assembly PDWI01 (sample SAMN01162508, study PRJNA174530) | Oral metagenome, whole genome shotgun sequencing project. | biome: Marine environment; feature: Marine mammal; material: Swab sample of the gingival sulcus; isolation source: swab sample of gingival sulcus... | reverse complement strand
TCTGGATTAGCAATACGCACCCAACGTCTTGGCGTTACACCATTGGTTACATTGAGGAAGCGTTCTGGATAAATTTTTGCAAAGTCAGAGAAAATAGAATCAACCATTAACTGTGAGTGTAATGCAGCCACCCCATTGACTTTATATGAAGCAATCACTGCTAACCAAGCCATACGCACTTTACGCCCATAGTTCTCATCAATAATAGAAACTCTACGAATAAAATCAACATCATCTCCCATCGTTTGACGAACGTGATTTAAGAACTGTTCATTGATGTCATAAATGATTTGCAAGTGGCGTGGTAAAATGCGTCCCATTAGATCAACTGGCCATGTTTCCAAAGCCTCACCCATCAACGTATGGTTTGTATATGAGAAGATTTTTTCAGTCATTGCCCAGGCACTATCCCAGTCATATCCTTCTTGGTCAATCAGAATGTGCATTAACTCAGGAATCGCTAGTACAGGGTGGGTATCATTTAAGTGAATACCTACTTTTTCAGCCAGGTTATCAAGCGTTTTATGTACTCGCTTATGCTTACGAATAATATCTTGTAATGAGGCAGAAACAAGGAAATATTCTTGACGTAAACGTAGCGTTTTACCATCTTGGGTCGCATCATTAGGATAGAGTACTCGAGAGATATTTTCCAGCGCATTACGTTCAGCCATTGCATTACGATAATCGCCACGGTTGAAATCTTGTAAATCAAAGGTGCTACTAGCATGTGCCTCCCATAAACGCAAGGTACTTGCAGAATCAGTATCATATCCAGGGATTAAATAGTCATAACGTACTGCATTAATTTCCTCTTCATGTTGCCAAACGGGCTTTCCATTCTTATGATAAACATGCCCGCCAAAACGCACAGGATAAGGTCTCGTAAAGTTACGTTTAAATTCCCAACGAGTACCATGATCTAACCAAGCATCAGGTTTCTCATGCTGTTCTCCATCAAGAATTTTTTGACTAAACATACCGTATTCATAACGAATACCGTAACCCATCGCAGGCATTCCTAAGGTAGCAATAGAATCAAGAAAACAAGCGGCTAAACGCCCCAAACCACCATTACCTAAGCCAGCATCAGCCTCTTCATCAATAATCGCTTCCAAATCCTGACCAAGATTTTTTAGTGCTTTGGCTGTATTTTCATAAATACCTTCGGCAATCAATGAATTAGATAAAACACGCCCCATCAAATATTCCATTGAGAGATAATAAATGCTACGCCCACCTTTTTTACGGATTCTTGCGTGTGAACTTATCCAGTTTTCAGTAACTAAATCACGCACCGCATAAGTAGTGGCATTAAGCCAATCTCGTTGACTTGCTAACCTTGGGTGTTTACCGACCATAAAAATCAATTTTTTCATTATCGTTTTTTCAAGCTCACTCACGTCTTTTTGTGGTGTGTTATAGCGAAAATTTTGTCGAATTTCTTCGTAGTCTGTCATATCGTATGTCCTTCAAATGATAGATAAGTAAAATTAATCTAGCTTATTCTTTGTTATATAGCTGTAAGTATTTGGTTGCAGCTTGTTTCCAGCTATTATTTTTTTGCATGGCATTAACTCGCACACTACCCCACTTACGTGGTGTTTTCCAAAGATTAAATGCATTGTTAATGGCATCTTGCAAGGCATCACTACTTGCTTTCTCAAAAACAAAGCCTGTTGCTGTACGAGCCTTAATATTGCAATCGGTTGTATCAGTGACTGTGTCAGCAAGCCCACCTGTCTTACGAACTAATGGCAAAGTTCCGTATTGTAAACCGTAAAGCTGCGTAAGTCCACAAGGCTCAAAACGACTAGGGATAGCAATCACATCGCCACCTGCAATCAATAAGTGTGCCAAATTTTCATCATAGCCAATAAAGACCCCTACTTGGTCGGGGTATTGCTTAGCAAGATCCGTTAAAATCTGTTCAAATTCAGGGGCACCACTACCTAGAACAATAATTTGTCCTTTCCTTTTTATAATATTATCAATACTATCTAAGAACAAATCTACACCTTTTTGTTCAGTCAAACGTGTAACCATCACAAATAATAGGGCAGACTTATCCATTGGTAAACTAAAATATTTTTGCAAAATCATTTTATTTCTTGCTTTACCTTGCATCGCACCAATTTTATAGTGCGGCGTTATACAGCTATCGGTCGCAGGATTCCAAATATTTTCATCAATACCATTTAATATGCCGTGTAAACGTCCTGACTGCTCAATTGTTTGTAATAAACCGTGCAGTCCAAAAGCATACGCTTCTTGGGTAATTTCTTTAGCAAAGGTGGGGCTGACAGTAGTTACCTCATCAGCATAGTAGATACCAGCTTTCAAATAAGAAATTTGTCCGTGAAATTCCAATCCCTCCACTTGACAATAGTCAAACGGCAACCCTATTTCTGATAAATGATGTGCAGAGAATACACCTTGATAAGCAATATTATGAATCGTAAAAATTGATTTAACAGGAGCATTTTTATGTTTTAAATAGGCACAAGTTAAACCAGCGTGCCAATCGTGTACATGTACGACATCAGGTTGCCACCAGCCATCACGCCCTGTGGCAATTTCAGCACCGATAAAACCCAACAATGCAAAACGTAAATAATTATCTGGATAATCTTGATAATGACTATCGTGATAAGGATTACCTTCACGCAAAAATAAATGCGGTGCATCAATCAAATAAATACCTAAATCGTTAAACTTTCCGTAACGTAAAGTGACCTTTCCAGCAAATGTGTAAAATTCTTCGATAATATCACTGTTAGGCAAATTTTCCATAATGCTAGGAAAGGCAGGTAATAATACCCGAGCATCTTCGCCCAGTTGTTGTTGTGCCAGGGGTAGTGCTCCTACCACATCAGCTAATCCACCTGTTTTTAATAATGGGTACATTTCTGATGCAATATGTAAGATTTTCATCGGTAAATTGTCTCCTTTAGTACACACCATATTCCCACATTATTCAGTTCTTGCATAACGTGGGAATATGGGTATCTTTCAAATTATAGTCTTCTTTTGTATATAAAAAGCATCATTTATTTTTTAGTTAATGCTTCTAACATATTAGCATTCACTAAAACAACACCATCTTCACTAATTCTGAAACCATTTGCTCGGTCTTGTTCGTTATTAACACCAATTTGTAGTCCTTCTGGAATACTCAAATGACGATCAACAATACATTTATTCAATACACAGTTTTTACCAACATGCACTTGGGGCAAAATAACACTCTCATTAATACTAGCACCTGCACTCACTCGAATACTATCAAATAAAACGGAACGAGTAATCTCTGCATCTGTAATAATACAATTCCCTGAAACAATCGAGTTCATCATTCCTCGGCAATTAGGGTCACTATAATAAAATTTTGATGGGCTAACTTGTTCAGGAATACCACGAATTGGCCAATTTGAATCAAAAATATCTAGTTGTGGTGTTTCACTAAGTAAGTCCATATTGGCACGCCAGTAGCTATCCAATGTACCCACATCTTTCCAGTAACTGGTACCATTGGGATTTCTACCTTCACAAGATTTATCATAATGATGGGCATATAACTCTGCTTCCTCAACGGCACGAGGAATAATATCGTTACCAAAATCGTGTACTGTATCCGTTTTTTCTGTACACTCTTGTAACTTCTCATAAAGATAATCTGTATCGAAAACATAAATTCCCATTGAAGCAAGAGCCATACCCTTTTTATCAGGCATTTCAGGTGGAATTTCTGGTTTTTCCACAAAATTGGTCACGTGTAAGTTTTTGTCAACCGCCATAATACCAAAGCCTTTAGCCTTTTCTACTGGTACTTCAATACAAGCAACCGTACATTTTTTACCAGACTCCACGTGATCAATCAACATCTTACGGTAATCCATTTTATAAATATGGTCACCTGCTAAAATGAGTACGTGTTTGGGACGATAATGCTCCTTAATAATTTTCATGTTTTGAAAAACTGCATCAGCAGTACCTCTATACCAAGTTGCATCATCAAGCTGCTGGCGAGCAGGTAGCAAGTCAATAAAATCCCCACGTTCAGCAGGTAAGAAAGACCAGCCACGTTGAATATGACGCATTAATGAGTGTGCTTCATACTGAGTAATCACACCGATGTGGTTAAGGTTTGAGTTAATACAGTTTGACAAAGGAAAATCGATAATACGACGACTACCACCAAAATAAACTGCTGGTTTTGCTCGTGCATCAGACAATTCATATAAACGTGAACCACGCCCACCTGCAAGAATCAGCACTAAGGTTTCATCAGAAAGAGCTCTGCCTGTTTTAAGATTGGCAATATCATATTTTTTCATCATTTTGTTCTCCTGTATAGAAAAGTCATAGCTAAAAAATGTAATACAACGCTGTTTTGTTGTATAACCGAGCGTATATCTTGCCACTGTCCGTCTGGTAAGATAAAAGATTGCTCTTGATGCTTACCATTAACCAATAATAGGTAATTATCATCAAGAAGAATTTGTAAAGCTTTACTACCGTGGTTGCTACTATGCCAATCACTCTCTTGCATTGGCGTTGCATCTGGCGTTAGCCAACTAACATTATCATCACTCCACCACTGATTATCGTTAAGTAAAGTAATTTTCTTGCGTAATTGAATAAGTTGTTTAGTAAAGGCTAACAATTCATTATCGGCATTTTTCCAGTCTAACCAAGCAATAGCGTTGTCTTGGCAGTAGGCATTATTATTACCTTGTTGGGAGTGACCAATCTCATCGCCTGCGAGTAACATTGGTGTGCCGTTAGATAATAATAAGGCAGATAATAAAGCTTTTTGTGAGTGCATACGCAGCGTATTAATAGCAACTTCAGTTGTTTCGCCTTCAACACCGTGGTTATAACTGAAATTATGGCTATGACCATCACAGTTATTCTCGCCATTTTTATCATTATGTTTATCGTTATAACGTACTAAATCAGCCAAAGTAAAACCATCGTGAGCAGTGATTAAATTAATACTGCGGTGTGGTAAATTACACTGTTTATCTAGCTTTTTAAAAATATCAGACGAACCAGCAAAGCGTTCAGCAAAACCGCCCAAGTTACCGCTTTGATATAAAAAGAAACTTCGCATATCATCACGAAAACGGTCATTCCATTCACTAAAATAACTGGGAAAGTTACCCAGTTGATAACCGAAATGTCCAATATCCCAAGGCTCTGCAATAAATTTAATATTTTTTAGCCGTGGTTCCTTGGCAATTTTCTCAAATAAATTCGCATAAGGGTTAAAATCAGGTTCACGACCCAAGACTGCCCCTAAATCAAAGCGAAAACCATCAATATGACAAGCTTCAACCCAATAACACAAACAATCAACTATCCATTGTTGTGTCGCAGGATGTGCTGCATTAATGGTATTCCCACAGCCCGTATAATTCAGACAACTGCCATCATCATTCAACCAATAAAAATCGGCATTCGATAAACCTCGCTGACAAAACGTGGGGTGATTATGTTCAGCCTCTGCACTGTGATTAAAGACTACGTCAAGAATCACTTCTATACCTGCTTGATGCAAAGCTTTTACCGCAGATTTCAATTCCGTCAGCGGTGTTGTTTTATCGTTACCAGACCAATAATTACTTTCTACGGCAAAGGGAGACAGCATATTGTAATTCCAATAATTGGATAAACCCTTTTCCTGCAAATGAGGCTCATCAGCACCATAAGCTATCGGTAATAACTCAACTGCTGTAATACCTAAGTCTTTTAAGTAATTAATAGATTCTGTACTAGCCAGTCCTAGGTAAGTGCCTCGTTTTTCTTCTTCAATATTGTCATTAAGTTGACTAAACCCCTTGACGTGCAACTCATAAATAATAGTTTCTGCCCAAGGTGTTTGTAAAGAGACATCATCACTCCAATCAAAAGTCTCATCAACAACCTGAGATTTAGGAGCAAAAGCAGCATTATCACGTTCATCACTCATTAAAAAAAGTGAGTAGTGTTGTTCATCTAACACAGGCTTACCGATAACCGCTTTGCCATAAGGGTCCAGCAATAACTTTTGTGAATTAAAAGGTTGTTTAGTGGTACTCTCGCCTGCCACTCGATAAGCATAACACTGTCCAGCTGTAATACCTGCCAGCCAAATATGCCAATAATCTCCTGATGACTGCATTAAGTGTTGGGTCTCATTGCCATTATCATCAAATAAGCATAAAGTTACCTGTGATGCTAATGGAGAACGCACAGCAAAATGATAACCTGCTTTGCCCTTATACTTTTGGGGATACGCCCCCAATAACATATCACTATCGGTATTGAGGTTTGTTGTATTATCAGCTGTCATCTTGCTCATTTATTTTCAATAAAACGTAAATAAACTGTTGCTAGCGGCGGTACGGTTAAGGAAATCGAGTAAGGCTTATCGTGACTGCTAATTTCTTCAACCATTACTTCATTATTTCCCATATTACTACCACAATAATAGTTTGAATCGGTATTGAGTATTTCAACGTAATGCCCTTTTTTATGGACACCGATACGATAGTCAGTATGTGGCATTGGGGTGAAGTTACTAACAACAATGACCGTATTTCCAGCTCTATCACGACGTTCAAAGGCAAATACCGATGACTGGTTATCATCAGCAACTAACCATTCAAAACCAGCAGGCTCGGTATCCAGTTCATACAAAGCAGGTATATGACAATAATATCGATTAAGGTCTTTCACTAAAGTTTGAACACCACGATGCCAATGCCCACCAAAACGCTCATCAAGCAAATACCAATCTAAGCTTTCTTCATAATCCCATTCCTTACCTTGAGCAAACTCACACCCCATAAATAAGAGTTTTTTACCAGGATAGCCCCACATAAAACCATAATAAGCACGCAGATTGGCAAATTTTTGCCACGTATCGCCAGGCATTTTATCCAGCATTGATCCTTTACCGTGGACAACCTCATCATGGCTAATCGGTAAGACAAAATTTTCGCTGTAATTATAAAGCATACCAAAAGTCAGCTGATTATGATGGTGTGAGCGATAAATAGGATCTTTTTTGATGTAATCCAAAGTATCATTCATCCAGCCCATATTCCATTTATAGTGAAAGCCCAAACCACCCATTTCAGGCGGTCTTGTCACGCCTTCGAATGAAGTCGACTCTTCGGCAATTGTTGCAGAACCCTCGCTTTCTGTACCAACAATATGATTGGTATGACGTAAAAATTCTATAGCTTCTAAATTCTCATTACCACCGTGAATATTCGGTATCCACTCTCCTTCTTTACGACTATAATCACGGTAAATCATTGAGGCAACGGCATCAACCCGCAAAGCATCGACACCAAAACGCTCCAACCAATATAGGGCATTGGCACTTAAAAAGTTTTTTACTTCATTACGACCATAATTATAGATTAAAGTATTCCAATCTTGATGGAAGCCTTCTCGCTCATCTTCGTGTTCATAAAGTGCCGTGCCATCAAATCGCATCAAGCCATGCTCATCAGTTGGAAAATGCCCTGGTACCCAGTCAATAATCACACCAATATTTTGTTGGTGTGCCTTCTCAATCAAGCGTTTTAATCCATCAGCGTCGCCAAAACGACTGGTCGGAGAATACAAACCTGTTGGTTGATAACCCCACGAACCATCGTAAGGGAACTCATGTATCGGTAACAGCTCAATGTGCGTAAAGCCCATATCTTTAACATAAGGAATCAACTCATTGGCCAGCTCATCATAATTCAGCCAAAAGTTATTCTCAGGGTTGCGTCGCCACGACCCCAAATGCACTTCATAAATAGAAATTGGCGTATCCAAAGCATTACGTTTTTGACGTTCATCATTATCTTCAACCACTCTGGTTGGTAAATGGGTAATGACCGATGCCGTATCAGGACGTAATTCAGACGCAAAAGCAAAGGGGTCTGCTTTTAGACGAAGATTACCGTGTACATCAAGCACTTCAAATTTATATTTTTGCCCTACTTTAGCATGTGGTAAAAATATCTCCCAAATACCTGTCTGAATATGCAAACGCATCACGTGACGGCGACCGTCCCAGGCGTTAAAGTCCCCAACGACCGATACTCGGCGTGCATTCGGTGCCCACACACAAAAATTAACCCCCTCAACGCCATCAACAACCATTGGGTGTGCACCTAGTATTTCATAGGGGCGACGATGATTGCCTTCGGCAAGTAACCACATATCCATCTCTTGTATATTCGAACCAAATCGATAAGGGTCTTCTAATCGTTCTCGAATATCGCCCCAATCCACATCAAAAATATAATGCGACAATTCAACATAACCAGGTAGTGATAACTCAAAGAAACCTCTTTCATCAAGACAAGTCATTTCGCCAAGCGAATACTCAAAGTCACAGGGTTCTATCACTTTGACTGATTTGGCATTAGGTAAAAATGCTCGGATGCATAACTTGTTGCCTATTTTGTGTATGCCGCGAATAGCAAACGGGTCATTATGCCAACCACCGATAACGGCATTAATAGTCTCTTGACTAATTGTTTGGGTCATTCTTTTCTCCTAAATTGTCGGATTATTGGTTTGGTTCTTTGTTAGCTTATTTTGTAGTTCTCAGCATGCTAAAAAATTCATATTAATTCAATGTAATACTTACAACAGTTTTATAGCAATTTTAACAGGTAACCTCAAGGGGCATCTATTAGATCAGCGTATCAACTACCTTCTTTATATTACAAAAACTCTTTAACTGAATACCTAATTTTTTAACGTTACTCTTGTTCTATTTTCTCATTAACTCAATTAAACAATATTACTAGGATAATCAATATCACAGTATCTAGCTATCTCCATGAATTGCATAGCAAACTGTGCCAATGGTTCAATAACAGTTGGGATTGCTAAATCACTGCACTTATCAAAGACTTCCAAGTATAATCGTAGTGTTGCCCCCGATGTGCCTGTTCCTGATAAACGAATAATAAACCGGGCTTTTTCACCAAAAACCACTTCAAAACCTTGATTTTCTGCAACGCTGCCATCTGTCGGATCAACATAAGTAAACTGTCCGCTATGTGTTACTGACACACCATTAAATGCTGCTATTGATTTATTATCTAGTGATTGTAATAATGCGGTTGCTGCAGAAGTGTCCAAACCTTCAAAGTCATAACGAGAGTAATAATGCCTACCATAAGTTTGCCAATGCTCGCATGCAATTTGTGCAACACTTTTTCCTGTAACGGCAAGAATATTTAGCCAACATAGAACCGCCCAAATGCCATCTTTTTCTCGAATGTGATTACCCGATGTGCCAAAACTTTCTTCACCGCATAAACTAATACGACCACTATCTAGTAAGTTACAAAAGAATTTCCATCCAGTTGGTGTGGCATAACAGTCTATGCCTTTTTGACTTGCGACTGCATCAAGTGCTCGTGAGGTTGGCAATGAACGGGCAACACCCTTTAATGGGTGAGATTGATAATGAGGTAAATACTCAGCATTGGCAGCTATCATCGCTAATGAGTCTGACGGATTAATGAAAATACCTTTTCCTAAAATCATATTACGGTCGCCATCGCCATCTGAGGCAGCTAGTAAAGCAAAGGAGCAATCATCCGCCTGAGCAATATCATAAATATGTTTGGCTGTTTTTGGGCTAGGGTCAGGGTGTCCGCCACCGAAATCTGGCAATGGGGTTGCGTTTAAGATATATTCGTCTGGCACACCTAAAGCATCCACAAAAATCGCTTTAGCATATGGACCAGTGATAGCGTGCATCGCATCAAAACACAATAAATTGTCTTTGAGATAATTTCTCATCAAATCAAAATCAAACTGACATTTCATTAATCCAACATAATCACTGACTGAATCAATGACACGAACACTTGCTTCGCCAAACTGATAATCAGCACAGACCGATAAGTCAATATCGTCAGTGTCAGTAATCAAATATGTCGTAATTTTTAGTGTTTCCGCAAAAGCAGCTTCGGTAATTTCTAACGGTGCAGGCTCGCCATTAGATAAATTAACCTTAACGCCTACATCACCATTTTTCCCAGCGGGGTTGTGGCTCGCACTAAAAATAAATGACATACTCGCACCAATATGGCGTATCAAATGAGACATGGCCGGAGTAGAAACAAAACCATATTGACCTACCCGAATATCGGTAAAACCGTTGGCAAGTGCAATTCTAATTGTTTGTTGGATTGCTCTATTATTATAATACCGCCCATCACCACCGATAACAAGTGGACGACTTCTATCTATTTTTATTATATTGATATTACTTTGAATAAAGTTTTCTAAATAATGCTGGTTTTCTTCAAAAACCGTGGTTTTTTTACGTAGCCCAGAAGTGCCAGGGTGTTGATCTTGGTAAGGCACAGTGGAAACAGTTTGAATCTTCATCGATATTACCTATTTAGTTACTAGTGTCATACATCAAAGACGCCTGAAATAAAGTTAATTTTTTAACAATCTACTAAAAGCAAAATAAAAAACAACCCTCTTTATTACTCAGCTATATTTTTAGCAACTTTTTATTTTCGCAAATTTTAATCATACCGCAAAGACATTATGTTCATTATAGCTTAACCCCTCCCCAAAAACACTGTAATTATCGCTAATTTCATTGGTCTTACAGTAACAAATTTTGCAAGATTATTTACCATAAGCACACACGTTGTGAAAGAAGTCATCTCTCACAACGTGGGGGCAGAAACCATTTATCGAAAATTATAATGTTCTTTCAGTAGCCGATAGGCACGATTAATGTTGGCACTTTGTTTGGTTGCTTCTGCTAATAATGCTTGTGGATAGCCCTGTGCAAGTAATCTATCAGGGTGGTATCGTTTAATTTTACTGCGATACGCACGTTTGATATCGGTAATACTGGCATTGGCTGGCAAACCCAATAATGCCAGTGCTAAGCGTAATTTTCTCTCTTTGGTATGGCGTTGTTTATTGATTCGCTCCTGCTCTGCCTGATAGCGTTCTTGCTCTCGCTGGCGTTTATATTCCTCTATTTTTGCTTTGGCGATTTTTTCTGCTTCTTCTTCGATTTTTAACCGATAGCCTTCGAGCAAGTGCTGAAATTTGTTCTGTAATCCCAATCGAATGGCGATACGACTGACAGCACGCAACTCAGCAATATCTACTTTACCATCAGCTTCAACAAAGGCAAATTGTGTCATCAAAAGCGACTCGCACAATTCAGGGGTATCACCACACCAATACACAAAAGTATCTAAGGTTTTGGCAAAATCAAAATCACTACTTTGCCCTTGTTGGAAATAATCGATTGCGGCTTGAATTTGTGTTTTCTCCAAACGCAAATGATAAAAGCGTTCATCAAGTACTTTTTTCTCTGAGGTGCAGACTTTATCGTCAAGCGAGGCAACATAGCCTGCTAATAAAAACGTGGCTTGTAAGTATTGAAAACCGATACGTTCACGATTTTGCATACGAAATTGTTGTCGTACTTTGGTTCGGTGTTTTTCTTGTAAATATTTTTCATTGGCGATAACACGCGGATCAATGTAGCGAATAATTCTATTCGCCAAGAATGGCGAAGCAATTAACAATACCGCACCAACAGGGTAAGTCACCCACGTAGGAAACAAGTCTGAAATAGCAAACAGCACACCACTGAGTGCAAAAAGTATCGTAAATATTTCCGTCATTTTTCTCTTAAATATAATGAGTTTTTTCCATTAACATAATCCTTTTATTTTTTTGATTTATGTTAAAATATCGTTGCGGTGCTACCTCCTTTTAATGACCACCTAAATATTGGGGCGACGCGGAAGTATAATTATGACATTATACATAAAAAACAACTCATGCAAAAATGGAGAACCTCATGTCCAACGCATTACACCAAGCAATATTATCCATTGCCGACAAGACCTTCTCAGGTAAAGAAAAAACACTCATTCACACATTCTTAAATCGCTATTACTCACTTGCTAGTGAAGAAGACTTAAACCAATTCACAGCTGAAACGCTGTTCTCCAAAGTCCAACAACATTTTAATAGCTTATTAGAATACACGGGCGAAAAGCCAATAATCAGAGCTTATAACCCCAGCCAAACACATCACGGTTATCACAGTGAATATAGTGTCATTGATATTATCACGCCCGATAGACCTTTTGTGATTGACTCTTTACAAATGGCGTTTGTTCGTCAAAATCTATCTATTCACTTTTTAACGCACCCGATTTATCGCTGTGAGTTTGATAGCAAAGGCAACATGACAGCACTGCATAATACCAAAGAAAGTGACCCACAAAATATTTCTGTCATTCATATTGAGTTTGATAAATTGCCAAGCGATGAGTTAAAAGCCGTTGAAGCAGAAATCCAACGTGTATTAGAAAAAATAAAACTCGCCACCGATGATTGGCAAGCAATGAGCCACAAAATCCAAGATGTCATTGGCGAAATTCATAACGCCCGTGGGTTACCACAATCGGTTGAAGATATTATGGGCACCATTGATTTCCTTAAATGGCTGGCCAAAAATCATTTCACTTTCTTGGGTTATCGGGAATACCAATTAAAAGATGACGAGCTTTATACGATTGCCAATTCTGGACTGGGCGTGTTGCGTGATGATGGCAAGGGTCGCCCATCAAAAACTTTTGCGAATTTACCCGAGCAGTTAAAGAAAAAATCCCTAGCCCCCGAATTGCTGCTATTCTCCAAATCCAATAACTTATCCATTATTCATCGCCCTGCCTATATGGACTTTATCGGTATTAAGAAATTTAATGATAAAGGACAAGTTATCGGGGAACACCGTTTCCTCGGACTCTTTACCGCAGAAGCTTATCGTTTATTGCCACGTGAAATTCCTTTGCTATCACAAAAGGTCGATGCGATTATTGAACAAGCTAATCTACCGAAAAACTCGCACGCCAGAAAATTATTTGAAAACATTTTGGCACAATTTCCCCGTGATGAATTGTTCCAAGCCGATGCTGAAAATATTGGCGAAATGGCACTCAGCGTTTTCCATTTACGTGAACGTGACGAACTGCGTTTCTTTGCTAGAAAAGACACTTAC
>PDWI01029205.1_pt1 | contig 13070 bp, 13 predicted proteins | sample 1430891 | NCBI WGS metagenome assembly PDWI01 (sample SAMN01162508, study PRJNA174530) | Oral metagenome, whole genome shotgun sequencing project. | biome: Marine environment; feature: Marine mammal; material: Swab sample of the gingival sulcus; isolation source: swab sample of gingival sulcus... | reverse complement strand
CGAGGGCGCCAAGGCCATCCTGACGGCCAAGGGCAAGACGAACATGCCGGTGCGCATCGGCTACCAGACGCCGAACCAGCGCCGCACCTCCACCGTCCAGCTGATCGCGGACTCCTGCAAGCAGCCCGTAACTGGGACGTCGCACTGTTCGGCTGGGCCGGCTCCCCGCTGGTGTCAGGGAACTCTTCCACCTACGTCACCGGCGGTGGCAACAACTTCGGCGACTACTCCAACCCGGAGGTCGACGCCAAGACCGCCGAGCTGAACAAGGCGGTGGAGGAAAGCGAACAAGACAGGCTGATCACCGACATCGAGAAGCTGTTGTGGTCGGACCTCGCGACGATTCCGTTGTTCGCTCACCCCGGGGTGAACGCCCAGGCCGCCAACCTGGAGGGTGTGGTGTTCCAGCCCTCACAAAGCGAAGTGACCTGGAACATGGACCAATGGACCATGGCCGCCGAATGAACCACCACGTCGTCCCGGGTCATCGCGGCGATGCCGCGGTGACCGGGGATCGGCCGGGAGCCCCCTCCTCCCGCGGCCCTACCACCCCACCCGGCGCTTAACCCACCGGGCCCGCTGGCCAAGGAGCCATCCGTGTTCGCCTATGTGATTCGACGCCTGGGCATTTCCGCCCTCGTTCTCGCGGTCTCGACCCTGTTGATGTACGTCCTGGTCTCCAATTCCGGCGACCCACTCCAGGATCTGTACACCGACCAGAGCCCCAACAAACAGGCCAAGATCGAGGCGCGCATCGATGCGCTGGACCTGGACAAGCCTGTGCTGCAGCGATACTCGACCTGGGTCCAAGGGGTTTCCGGCTGTGTGTTGCCGGGTGCCGAGTGTGATCTGGGCCTGACCAAGAGCGGCCGGGATGTGCAGCCACTGCTGCAGCAAGCTCTCACCGCCACCCTGCGGCTGGTGCTGGTCGCCGCCTTGCTGGCTGCCCTGACCGGCGTCGGGGTGGGTGTCCTGAGCGCGATACGCCAGTACAGCGCCTTCGACTACGGCATCACCTTCGTCAGCTTCCTCTTCTTCTCCCTACCCATCTTCTGGGTGGCGGTGATGCTGAAGCAGTACGTCGCCATCGGGCTCAACAACTGGTTGCGTGGACCGAGCTTCGCACCGTGGGTCATAGCCCTGGCGGCCTTGGCCGCCGGAACCGTCGCTGCGGTCGCACTCACCGAACAGTGGCGCCGCCGGGCCGTGGTCTTCACCGCCGCGGCCGCGGTCACCGCAGGTGTACTGGCCTACCTGTCCAGTGTGGAGTGGTTCGCCCGGCCCAGTCTCGGACCGGTCTTCGTCGGTCTCGCCGGGCTGGCCGCAGCCGCCGTCGGGGTCGTGCTGTTCTCCGATTTCGCCCGGCGGCGGGTGGTGATCGCCGCCTTCGTCATGGGAGCCGGGGCGCTGATCGCCTTCTTCGCCACCGGCCCGGTGCTGACGAACCCGACCTGGTGGCACATCGCCATGCTGCTGGGAATCACCACCGCCGTCTGCGTGGCGGCCGGGTGGATCATCGGCGGTGCACTCGACCGGGAAGCGGCGATCAAGGCCAGCCTGTTCACCGGCTACTGTTCGGGACTGGCGATCTTCGCCCACCACGTCCTAGCAGCATTCCCCTCTTATTCGCGCAAAGTGGCGGGCCGCCCGGTCGCCACCATCGGCTCACAAACCCCCGGTTTCAACGGCAATTTCTGGCAAGTCCTGCTGGACCAGGGACTGCACGTGCTGCTGCCGACGATGGCCCTCATCCTCATCACCTTCGCGGAGTTCACCCGCTACACGCGGTCCAGCATGCTCGAAGTCCTGAACCAGGACTACGTGCGCACCGCCCGGGCAAAGGGATTGGCGGAGCGGGTGGTCATTCTGCGCCACGCCTTCCGCAACGCGCTGATCCCCGTCTCGACCTTGGTGGCGATCTCCTTCGGCGCGCTGCTCGGCGGCGCGGTCATCACCGAGACCGTCTTCGGCTGGCGTGGCATGGGCCGGCTGTTCATCGACGGTTTGCGAGACGTCGACCCCAACCCGGTCATGGCGTTCTACATCGTGCTGGCCGTGGCGGTCATGACCGCCAACATGATCGCCGACGTCTTCTATGCATACCTCGACCCGCGGATCAGGCTGTAGGGAGATCGCAGTGACTCAGAACCCGGCTCCCCCGGCCGAGCAGGCCCCCAGTGCAGGCCAAGCTCAGCAGGCCAGGGCTGCAGAAGTCCAAGGGCTGGAGATCGTCGCCCGGACCCAGGGCCAGCTGGTGCGGCGCAGGTTCTTCCGGCACCGCGGAGCTCTCGCCGGCATCACCGGCCTGCTGTTCATCGTGATTCTGGCGTTCTCCTCGATCGGGGTGGGTGCGGTGCCCGGTTGGTGGGACAAGAGCCCGACCGCCACCGGTGCCAAGATCGAGGACTCCGTTCGGCCAGGACGACATCGGCGTGGACTACTTCGCCAAGACGATGCGCGGCGCCCAGCAGTCCCTGGTCATCGCGTTGATCGTGGGACTGGCCGCCACCACCATCGGCACCACCGTCGGCGCACTCGCCGGTTACTTCCGCGGGTGGCTCGAGTCGCTGCTGATGCGTCTGACGGACCTGGTGATCACCATTCCGGTGCTCGTCATCGCCGCCGTGCTGGGGCGAACGGTCGGCAACCAAGGCATCATCGCGCTGGCGTTGGTGCTCGCCCTGGTCATGTGGACCAGCCTGGCGCGGCTGATCCGTGGTGAGTTCCTGTCGCCACATCCTGCCCAACACGGTTGGCATCATCGTGGTCGGCGCCACGTTGCTCACCGCGCAGGCGATCCTGCTCGAGGCGGCACTGAGCTTCCTGGGCCTCGGGGTGCGCCCACCGGACACCTCGCTGGGCCTGCTCATCAGCGAGTACCAGTCCGCGTTCGCCACCCGGCCGTGGCTGTTCTGGTGGCCCGGCCTGTTCATCGTGGCGATCGCGTTGTGCGTGAACTTCATCGGCGACGGGCTGCGCGACGCGTTCGATCCCCGGCAGGGAAGGGTGCGTTCATGATCTGGCGACCAGGCAAGCCGCGTTCCACTCCGGCCGAAGACGTGGTCCGCCCGGCCCGGCAGTCCACGGGCAGTTGGGCGATCACGGAGGTCTCCCAAGAAGCGGAAACCGTTCTCGAAGTGAGGGACCTGTCGGTCTCCTTCCCCACCGACGACGGGCTGGTGAAAGCCGTGCGGGGAATCAGCTACCGGTTGCGCGAGCGCGAAGTGCTGGGCATCGTCGGCGAATCCGGGTCCGGCAAGTCGGTGTCGACGATGGCCGTCATGGGCCTGCTGCCCAAGACCGCGCGAATCACCGGGTCCGTCACGTTCCGCGGCAAGGAATTGCTGACCATGAAACCGCGGGATCACCGTGATCTGCGGGGCAGCCGCATCGCGATGATCTTCCAGGACCCGATGACCGCGCTGAACCCGGTGTACACCGTCGGGGACCAGTTGGCCGAGGCGGTCCGCGCGCACGAGGCCGTGCCCCGCGCGGCCGCCATGAAAAGGGCCGAGGAGATGCTGGACCTGGTCGGCATCCCGCAGCCCAAGGCGCGGCTGAAGAACTACCCGCACGAGTTCTCCGGTGGCATGCGGCAGCATCCTGGAGAAACTGATCGAGGTCAAGGACGAGGTCAACGCCGCGATCATCCTGATCACCCACGACCTGGGGGTCATCGCCGGGGTCACCAACAACACCCTGGTGATGTACGCCGGTCGCGCGGTCGAGGTCGGCAGCACCGACGACGTCTTCTACCGCACCCGGATGCCCTACACCGCGGGGCTTCTCGGCTCCATACCGGATCTGGACGGCAACCAGACGCGGCTGCGGCCGATCGCGGGAGCACCGCCGTCGCTGATCAATCTGCCGTCCGGGTGCCCGTTCAACCCGCGCTGCCCGCTGGTCACCGACACCTGCCGGGAACAGGAACCGGGCCTGGCGAGGATCGACGTCGCCGCGCATCTGGCGGCGTGCCATCACTGGGAACAGCTGGCCGCCGCCCGGGACCCACGCCAATTCTTCGCCCCCGATGCAGTGCAGGACATCCGATGAGCACCCCCAGGACCGACACCGGCACACCACCCGGATCCGGGCCGACCCCGTTGCTGCAGGTTCGCGACCTGGTGATGAACTTCCCGGTGAAGTCCGGCGGCATCATCCGACGCACCAAGAGTCACGTGCAGGCCGTGTCCGGAGTCAGCTTCGACGTACCCGCCGGTAAGACGCTCGGCATCGTCGGGGAGTCCGGCTGCGGCAAGTCCACCACCGGCCGCGCCCTGCTGCAGCTGCACACCCCGACGTCCGGGTCCGTCGTGTTCGACGGGCGCGAGCTGGTCGGCCTCTCCCCCGCGCAGATGCGCGAGGTGCGCCGCGACCTGCAGATCGTGTTCCAGGACCCGTACGCGTCGCTGAATCCGAAGCTGCCGGTCAATGACATCGTGGGTGAGCCGTTGAAGATTCACGGCCTGCTAAAGAGCGGGGCGGGTAAGAGGCGCGTCGCCGAGTTGCTCGAGTTGGTCGGTCTGAGTCCCGAGCACGGCAACCGGTTCCCGCACGAGTTCTCCGGCGGGCAACGTCAGCGGGTCGGCATCGCCCGGGCACTCGCCCTCGAACCGAAGATGCTGGTACTGGACGAGCCGGTCTCCGCGCTGGATGTGTCGGTGCAAGCGGGCGTGGTCAATCTGCTGGACGACCTGCAGAACACCCTGGGGCTGGCCTACATCTTCATCGCCCACGATCTCTCGGTGATCCGCCACATCAGCCACGAGGTGGCCGTCATGTACCTGGGCAAGATCGTCGAGCGGGCCGGCAAGACCGAGCTGTACGCCACACCCCAGCACCCCTACACCCAGGCCCTGTTGTCAGCGGCACCGTCCGCCGACCCGAAACAGGAGCGAGCCCGGCAACGGGTCATCCTCACCGGTGACGTTCCCTCCCCGATGAACCCACCGTCCGGGTGCCGTTTCCGCACCCGCTGCTGGAAGGCCAAAGACGTCTGCGCCGACCAAGAACCACCGCCGTTGGAGGTCGCGACCGGCCACCGGGTGGCTTGCCACTTCCCCGAGGTCATGGCCAATCCGACGGCGGCTGCCTGCTGAGCGCGGCCTCACAACCCCCGCCGCGGCACCCGGGCCGCGTACGCGCGGTAACACTGGCCGAAGTGCCTGCGCAGCAGGTCCTCCTCGATGCCCACCTTGACCCGCAGCACCATCAGCAGGCCGACCCATGACAGCAGCGCGATCGGCTCCTCGTGCGATACGGCAACGGCGAACATCGCCGCCAGCAGCCCCGAGTAGATGGGGTGTCGCACCAGCCGGTACGCCCCACCGGTCAGCAACCTGGTTCCCCGCGGCGGGACCACGAACGGGGTGAGCCTGCTGCCGTACGGGATCGCACCGGCGACCGCCAACGCCGCCCCGGCCAGCGCCAGCAACCATGCGGCCGCGAGCACCCACCGTGGCAACGACCACATCGCCTCCTGCGGCCAGGCCACGGCCACGATAGCGACGGCCTGCGCGGCGACCAGCAGCTCGCCCCGCCGGCCCCAGCGGCGACCGCTCCCGCTCATCGCTGGCCCGAGGCATCCCGCCGTTGCCGGCCCAGTCCCCCGGTCGCCCTTCTCGACCCGTGCACGCCTGAACCCAAGGCTACGGCGGTCCGGCCCACAGCAGCGATCCGGGCGTTTTACCATGGAGCCGTGACGAAGCTTGTTCCTCTGCTGTTCGCCATCGGGGTCGCCGTCTACGCGCTGATCGACTGCGTTCGCACCGATGAAAGCCAGGTCAAAGCCCTGCCCCGGTCGCTGTGGCTGATCTTCATCGCTTTCGTGCCTTTGGTCGGGCCCATCACATGGCTGGTTATCGGCCGCCAGCGCGCCGATGCGCCACCGCCGCCGCGGGTCCAACGCCCGAAGGGGCTGGTCGCGCCCGAAGACGATCCCGAGTTCATGCGGCGGTTGGACGAGCAACGCTGGCGGGAACGGATGCGCAAGCGCCGGGAGCAAGGCGGCGAGCAGTCCGGGCACGCCGACCGCGACATCGACGATCAGGGCAATCCACCGGCCCAGGCGGTCTGAACTCGTCGGCCGCGCCCGCCCTCCGGGTGGCGCCAGCGGACAGTGTCAGCCGATACCGGAGTAGGAATGCTGGCCGACGAAGAACACGTTGACCACCACGAAGTTGAGAACGACGCAGACGAAACCAGCCAGCGCCAGGTACGTCGCCCGGCGCCCGTCCCAGCCCCGCGTGACCCTGGCATGCAGGTAGGCGGCGTACACCACCCAGATCACGAAGCTCCATACTTCCTTGGGATCCCAGCCCCAGTACCGGCCCCAGGACTTCTCCGCCCAGATGGCACCCGCCACCACCGTGAACGTCCACAACGGGAAAGACATCGCAATCAGCCGGTACCCGGCCTGCTCCAGTTTCTGGGTGCTGGGAAGACGGTCGAGCAGCCGCCCTCCCGCCGGGCGGCCCCGCACCAGTTGCAGGACCTGCACCGAGAACGCGATCGCGAACAAGGCGACCGACAACGAAGCGACGGACACGTGGATCACCAGGAACGAGTCCTGCAGTGCGGGCACCAGCCGCGCGGCCACCGTGTACCAGAACAGCACTGCCATGCCGAGGACCAGCAACACCGGACCGACCACGAAGGTACCGATGATGCGCCACGCCCGCCGCCGGGCGACCATGACCAGATAGACCAGTGACATCAGCGCCGAGCCGGTGAGGGCGAACTCGTACATGTTCCCCCACGGCACCCGGGAGACCGCCAGTCCACGAGTGAGCAGGGCGCCGAGGTGCAACAAGAGCGCCACCCAAGCCAGCGACGTGCCGATGCCGGCGGCTTTCGACGGGCGGTCATCACCCGCGAACGGCAGCGACGACGAGGCAACGGCCACCGATTCCGGTTCGGAGGACCCCTCGGTCACGGTCGCCCCGCCCGTTCCGGCGCGCACGCCCACCAGTTCCGGCGCCGGCTCGGCCGCGCCCGCCATCGCCTTGCCCCGGCCGCTGAGATCCCACGAGTACGCCAGCAACGAACCGGCATACACCGCCATGGCATAGCCGACGAGCAGATCGCTCGTGTTGGCCATCGCCGTGTTGACCATGCTGGTTACCTCCTTATGACCGACCGGGCAGTGCTGTCGACTCCTCGCGGTCGGCAACCGGTATCGTCGGTACGGGCCAGTCCGGCGACCTCGATCACGCTACCAGTGCCGGCCCGGACAAACAGGCGGCGCCGGGGCACGAACAACGACAACACCAGGCCAAGCATCGCCGCAGCGACGAAACCGAGCGCCCAGCCCTTGGCCGGGTCGTGCTGGATCTGGAATCCGGCGAACCGCGACACCCGCTCGAAAGTGACCGTCCCTGCCCCGTCCGGCAGCGGAACCGTGTCACCGGGGCGCATTCTGGCCACCAGCGGTTCTCCGTTGACATCGTTCAGTTGGGTGAGGTTGCTGGTGTCCAGGGTGTACACATTCTGCGAGCGGCCGGCGTCCAGGCCGAGGTCACCGGTGAAGGCGGTGAAGAACAGTTCCGGATTCAGCAGGTCGGGGAACCGGGACCGGGGCCCGGCGTCGTCGAGGTCCGCGGTCGGCGCGAACAGCGCGTCCAGGCCGAGCTGTGGTTGCGCATCAGGCACTTTCACCACCCCGGTGGACAGGTAGTACTCGTCCTGAGCCAGCAGGATCACCGGGCCGGACTTGACCACCCGGTCGGTGGAATCGCGAACGGTGAGCACAGGTGCGTATCCGTTGCCGGACAGGAATACGTTGACCCCGTTCACCCGCATCGGCTCGTTGACCCGGATCACGTGCTCACGGGCCGCTGCGCCGGGCCGGTCCCGTAGCTGCACGGTGGCGGAGAAATCGCGGGGAGCGGCGAACTGGGCGCTGCTGGGCGGCACGTCGGTCTCGAACCGCACCGACACGTCGGTGAGCACGAATTGGAAGGGGGGCAGTGAGTCCGGGTCGACGCGCACGCCGAGGTCCTGGGTGTCCCACTGCGACAACGTGTTCACGAACCCGTGGTCGAGTGGGACCACCACGGTGCCGCGATAGCTGTACAGGCCGCCGACAGCCACCGAGCCCAGGACCCCGACCAGGGCGATGTGGAAGACCAGGTTGCCGGCCTCGCGAAGGTAACCGCGCTCGCCCGACACCGAATCGGGTTGCCGCAGTACTCGGTAGCGGCTGCGGCGTAGTTGGCGTTCGGCGGCGTCGAGCACCTCCTGCGGGGCCACCTCGGTGTGTGCCGTGCGGTGTGCCGGCAGCCGGGACAGTCGCGACGGGGTGCGAGGTGGCGGGCTGCGCAACGCCCGCACCAGCAGGGTGGTCCGGGGCACGATGCAGCCGATGAGCGAGATGAACAGCAGCAGGTACACGGCACTGAACCACACCGAACCGTAGACATCGAACATGCCCAGCCGATCCAGCCACCTTCCGATGCCGGGGTGGTCCTGCAGGTAGGTGGCCACCCGGGCGGCGTCCACCCGCCGCTGCGGGAAAACCGAGCCGGGCACCGCCGCCACAGCCAGCAACATGAGCAGGAACAATGCGGTGCGCATACTGGTCAGTTGCCGCCACGACCAGCGCGCCCAACCGAGCAGGCCCAACCGGGGCCCCCGCGGGTTCGGGGCGTTGCGAGCCGCGGTGTCGGGGTCGACCACCACGGTCTCGTCGATCACCAGGTCAGGTGGCGGGACGGCCTTGGCGGACGTGACACGGCCCCGCAGGACCCTGCTCAAATCCATGTGCCGACCCCGCTGATGGGTGCCCGCATCGCATCGATGACCCGCGACCACAGGCCGCTGACCAGCAGCAGCCCCACGATCAGCAGCAGTCCCCCGCCGAACCGGGCCACCGCCACCCGGTGCCGGCGCAGCCCGCCCAGCCAGCCTTGCTGGGAGTCCCCGCCCAGGCCGAGGGCGATGGCCAGGAACGGTAGGCCGAGACCGAGGCAGTAGCAGGTCGCCAGCACTGCTCCTCGATCGGCCCCGGCCTCGTTGATGCCGAGTGCGAAGACCGCCGCCAGCACCGGCCCGATGCACGGTACCCAGCCCAGTCCGAACACCGCACCCAGCAACGGGGCACCGGCCAGGCCGGCCGCCGGTCTCCAGCGGGTGCGTACGTCGGCGTCCTTGCCGGGCAGCACACCGAGGAACATCAGCCCCATCGCGACGACGACGAGGCCCAGCACCCTGGTCAGTAACGTGGCATTGCCGGTCAGCAACGCACCCAGCGAGCCGGCCAGGAACCCGGCGGTGACGAAGACCGCGGAGAACCCGGCCACGAACAGCGCGGCACCGGCCACCGTCCGGCGCCGCCCATGACCGTCATCGGGTAGCCCACCGAGTCCGGTCACGTAACCCAGGAAGCCTGGCACCAGAGGCAACACGCACGGCGAAGCGAACGACACCAGGCCGGCCAGCACCGCAACCGGTACGGACAACAGCAGCGACCCGTCCCCGATGACATCCGCAAGCCGCGAACCGATGTCCATACCCCAGCTCAGTTCTCTTCGGCCGTAACGGTCTTGATGATCGCGCGGAGGATAGACGGCTGTGCGATGCCGAGGATGCGCCCAGCCACCCGCCCCTCACGGTCCAGGACCAGGGTGGTCGGTACCGCGTTCGGCGGCACCTGGCCGGTCAATGCCGCTGCGGCCGAACCGTTCTGGTCGACGATCGACGGATACTCGACGCCGAAGGTGCGCTCGAACGCCGCGACCGTAGCGGCGTCGTCGCGGCTGTTGACACCGACGAAGTGCACTTGCTGATCGGCGAACTCGGTGGCCAGGGCGGCCAGGTCTCGGGCTTCCTGGCGGCACGGCCCGCACGCGGCATACCACACGTTCAGCACCACCACCTGTCCCCGCAGAGCGGAAACGTCCACCGGTTCACCACTGCTGGACTCTCCGGTCGGGGACAGCGGCTCGCCGCGGTCGGCCGGTTGTAGTTCGGTCACCGTGCCGTCCCCGGCCACGTAGTTCTTGCCGCTGCCGGCGGCGGCCTGTTCGTCCAGGGTGTCGGCGCGAGCGCACCCGGTGACGGTGACGGCCACCGACACGGTCAACGCCAAGGCGACTGTCCTGATTCTCACGTGCCAGGCACCTGCCGGCTGTCGTCGGGATACAGGTGAGCGGCAGGCTCGCTGTAGCTGACCGATGTGGGAACGCCGTCGACGAACCGTAGCGAGGTCAGCGACGCCAGCCGGCACTCGCGGCGACGTGGATCGTGCCACAGCGGCTTGCCTTCCAGGTGCCGGCGGGTGACCCAGATCGGCAGTTGATGCCCGACGACCAGGGCCTCGTGCCCCGCAGCCTTGGCGGCCGCGTCGCAGGCCGCTGCCAGGACCCGAGTGACCTGGCTGACGTACGGTTCTCCCCACGACGGGCGCAACGGATTGCGCAGGTGCGGCCAGTGACGCAGGTTGGTCAGGGATCCCTCGCCCTGGCCGAACCGCATGCCTTCGAAGTGGTTCTCTGCCTCGATAATGCGCCGTTCTTCTTCGACCTGCAGATCGAACACCTCGGCAATCGGGGCCGCCGTTTCCTGGGCCCGTTGCAGGGGGGACGCGCGGAGCAGCACGATGTCGCGCCCGGTATCACGCAGATGCCCGGCGACGGCCTTGGCCATCTGGCGCCCTAGGTCGGACAGCCCGTAACCGGGTAGTCGTCCGTACAGGATTCCGGCGGGGTTATCCACCTCACCATGGCGCATCAGGTGAACGACGGTGTTGGGCATGGGTTCATCCTCGCAAACGAACCTGGGAGAACTGGAATCCCGGTCTGGCGATGTGCTCGGCGATCCAGGTGCACGGCGCCGGGGACCGGACCGCGTCCTGCGGCACGCGGGACCAGCGCGCGAACACCGCTACCCAGTTTTACGGTGGGCTCATGAGCGCGACCGAGGAGATCCTAGACACCCTTCCCGTCGATTCGCTGGCGCAGCGCCTGGGCGCCGAACCCGACCAGATCCGGCAGGCGGCCGCGGCCGCGCTGCCGGCGCTTCTGGGCGGGATGCAGGTCAACGCCTCCCAAGGCGGCATGGATTCCCTTGCCCGGGCCGTCGGGCAACACAGCCCTGGCCTGTTGCAGGGCGGGGTGAACCTGGACGAGGTCGACACCCAGGACGGGGCGGCCATCACGCGGCACGTCTTCGGTGGCAATACCGATCAGGTGATCAACCAGCTCGGTCGGCTGACCGGCTCCGGTGGGTCAGCACTGGTGAACAAACTGTTGCCGATCCTGGCCCCACTGGTGATGGCATACCTGGCCGGCAAGGTCGGCGACCGGTTGCAGGGTGGGGGCTCCGCCCCGCAGCCGGACACCGGGAGCGGCGGCCGCACCGCGCCGGCCCCGCAGCCTCGCACCGCGCCAGCCCCGCAGCCTCGCACCGATTCGGGCCCCTCCGACGCCACCGGCAACGACGCCACCACGAGCAACGACTCCATCTTCGGCGGCGGCCCGGCGGGCGGCGCAGCCTCAGGCGGGTCCACCGGTGGCGGATTCGGCGACATCCTCGGCCAGGTACTGACCGATGCGACCCAGTCGCAGTCCACCCGGAAGACCTCTCGCGGCACGTCCGGCGGCAGCATCATCACCGACATCCTCGGTGGGCTGCTCGGCGCAGGGCGGCGGTAGCAGGGACTGTTCATGGGCCCAGCACGTCATGGGCCCAGCACGCTGCTGACCCTCAAGCGACTGCTGCGCGCAGCCAGCGGACTGACATCACCGACAGCAGTCACAACGCCACCCGGCACTGACCTCGCTTGCCCACAACCGCCCATACCACCCAGTACCCGCTGCGGGGACCACCCAGTACCCACTGCGGGTCATCCGCCCGTACCATCCATATCGGCCACACACCACCCATCGCTGCGCTCGGCCGACCGCACCAACCACCCGCCCCTGGCCTCGGCTGCCCACACCAACCACCCAAACCACCCGCCCCTGGCCTCGGCTGCCCACACCAACCACCCGCCCCTGGCCTCGGCTGCCCACACCAACCGCCCAAACCACCCGCCCCTGGCCTCGGCTGCCCACACCAACCACCCAAACCACCCGCCCCTGGCCTCACCTGCCCGCACCAACCACCCAACCCACCCAACCTTCACCACCATCACTCCACCCACACCGCCCACACCGACCCCTATGGCGCCGTAAGGCGACCTATGGCGCCGGCGCGCCGCTACCCGACGCCGTAAGGCGACCTATGGCGCCGGCGCGCCGCTACCCGACGTACCCCAACAGCGCCACAGGGTCCAGGATGACCGGTTCGGTGTCTCTCTGGCGCCCGAAATGACCGACCCTCGCACCCCGGCAACGGACACGCAGCCCCCAACCTGCGAACTGGTCCCGCCCAAGCCGGTCACATCACCCACCGCCGAGCTCAGCTATCCGCACCAACCACCCAAACCACCTACCCCTGGCCTCACCTGGCCTCACCTGCCCGCACCAACCACCCAACCCACCCAACCTTCACCACCACCACTCCACCCACACCGCCCACACCGGCCGTAAGGCGACCTATGGCGCCGGCGCGCCGCTACCCGACGTACCCCAACAGCGCCACAGGGTCCAGGATGACCGGTTCGGTGTCTCTCTGGCGCCCGGAATAGCCGGTTCACGCACCTCGCTGCGGGGTGCCCATCCCCTGCCTGCGGATTAGCTTCACCCAAAACGGACTGAACACGCCCAATCCGTCCACACACCACGGCCCGCTGAGTTCGGCTACCAGCCCTAACGCTCAACCGGTCACGCGCCACCCGCCGTCGGCTTGGGCTGCCCGTACCAACACCTAAACCACCCCATAGCCCTCGCCGGGAACCCGCCCGTCTCGCCCACATCGACCCCTATGGCGCCGTAAGGCGACCTATGGCGCCGGCGCGCCGCTGCCCGACGTACCCCAACAGCGCCACAGGGTCCAGGATGACCGGTTCGGTATCCCTATGGGAGCGCGGCATGACCAGCCCACGATCCTCGGAGGCCAGCACCGCCGGCTTCCACGAGATCTGCTCCGCCCCAGGCGTCGCAGAGTCCGAGGCATCCCGCCGGAAACGA
>PDWI01008387.1_pt1 | contig 13070 bp, 7 predicted proteins | sample 1430891 | NCBI WGS metagenome assembly PDWI01 (sample SAMN01162508, study PRJNA174530) | Oral metagenome, whole genome shotgun sequencing project. | biome: Marine environment; feature: Marine mammal; material: Swab sample of the gingival sulcus; isolation source: swab sample of gingival sulcus... | reverse complement strand
GAAAAAAGCGGGGCTGCCGGCATGAAGCTGCTTGAAAATTTCATCCATGCCGACAGCCTGAACGCCCGGGGGCCTGCTGACATACCGTCTAAAGGGTTGTCAAAACGGGTGATCGCCTGCCTGGATGTCCGGTCCAACGACCATGGGGATCTCGTGGTGACCAAGGGGGACCAATACGATGTCAGGGAAGCGGGCAGCGTCAGAAATCTTGGCAAACCCGTGGCGTTGGCCCAAAAATATTACGAACAGGGTGCTGACGAGATCACCTTTTTAAATATAACAGGATTCAGGGATTTTCCACTGGAGGATATGCCCATGTTAACGGTTCTGGAGCAGACCTCAAAGCAGGTGTTTGTCCCCCTGACCATTGGCGGCGGTATCCGGGAATTCACCGATGCAAAAGGCCGGCACTATTCGTCCCTGGATGTTGCGGCCCGGTATTTCAGGGCCGGTGCGGACAAGGTCTCCATAGGATCGGATGCGGTGTATATTGCCATGGCATATCTTGAATCCGGGCAGAAAACAAAAAAATCAGCCATTGAAGAGATCTCCAGAGTTTACGGGGCCCAGGCAGTGGTGATCTCCATTGATCCCCAAAGGGCATGGGTGACCTGTCCGGAGGATGCCCCCAAACACCATGTGGTCAAGGTGACATCCGGGGAAAAAGGTCCCAATGGTGAAGCATATTGCTGGTACCAGTGTACCGTGAGCGGGGGCCGCAAAGCCATGGACATTGATGCCGTGGCCTTGGCAAAAGCCTGTGAAGAACTGGGGGCAGGTGAAATTTTGCTCAACTGCATAGATAAGGACGGCACCAATTCCGGGTTTGATCTGGATCTGATCAATGCCGTTCGCAGCAATGTCTCCATCCCGGTAAGCCGCATTGGCTGCGGGTATTTTCCACAGGGAAGAAGTGCCCATTCAGGCGGTGAAACAGCATCTTGCCGAGCAGGGCATTGAGGTACGAAAGTAAGATTAGCACAGGTCAATTGAACCAACCTGTCCTCAAGCACCGGTATTCCCAGTGGCCTTTCTTTCCCATTCCCCTTATGCCAGTCTTCCCAAGTATGTCTTTTAACACGTTATAATGTTTATCGTTCCCTGTCATAATGGAAGAGGTATACGCCATTGCTGTGGCGCCAATAAGAGCGTCTGCCAATTGTATGGGTATGGGATGGTCTATGGATCATGATAATTGTCCAGTCAGAATAAAAACACAAGGGCAACATTGAGGTTAAAGATTTCCAGACAGCCTTAAGACATTCTTGTTGATGGCCAGATTCATCTCTTGGTGGATAAATTCGTGGTGGTGGGGTTCAAAGGGTAGAAATATCAATGACACTGTCTTTGCCTTGATCTGGGCATTTGCCAGCGTCGGAAGATGATCCTTTAAAGGGCGGGCCAGGGATGCCAAAGTCAAACGGATGCTCTGGATCGCTTCGTTGGCCGGCAGGGTGATGGGCATGTGGGTATGGGATCGAATTTTCTTATCCAGTGTCGGATCAGGCTGTGCCAGGGTCACCTGCCTGGCAATTCTTAAAAAGACTTTGGGTCGGACCTTAAAGGCCGGTGCCCAAAAATGAAGTTTCTCTTTCGCTGGGGTGTTGGCGGATGCCCCGGGCAGGTTGGCAAGGGCGATGAGGTCCTGGAGATGGTTCAGTGTCATACCGCTGATGTCGGCAACGATTTTCCAAAAAGGGAAAAGGGCATCGCCATCATGGTCGGGGCGGGCGGCACCAAATCGGATCCGGGCCAATTCATTGCCCCGGGCCTGCCACAGGCTGTCACAGTTCCGGCAGATCAGTACCAGTGAGTCGGACTGGCCTTCAAGGTCCCAGCCGCAGTTCGGACAGATCCCGGAAAGAATCTGGGTTTCCTTTTCCGGTCGGCAGATATCTTTAATACCATAGGCCATTATGGGGCCTGCGTTGCCCAAAGGGGTATTCAGCACCCCGTCAAAAATCTGTTCTCCGCTGAAATACACCGGTGAATAGATCAAGCTGACCGCTTCGCCAATATCTTCAGTGATCTTAGCATGTTTCATGGATTTTCCCCGTCCGGAAAGAGCCGTTAAACATTGGCTGAGAGGCTTGGGTCTCAGGAATTTCCCCGGTGTTCTGGCCGATACCCGTTTCAGCGTCAGCACCTGTGAGCGAAATCCTAAAGAATAGGGCACGGCTGCCGGCGGTTCGGCGGCAGCCAGGCAGGAAACGTCGGTGAACCAGTGGTTCAATCTTGCCGGGGTGCAGGCGTATTGTACGCCCTTGAACCGCCAATAGGGCATGAATATCAGATCTGTCTCTTTGGGAATGGTGTCATGGGGCGCCATAAAAAAACGGCCAAAGCCCTTTTGGGCAATACAGGATCTGACCCGGCAGTAGGGACATACAAAGAAACGGTCGGCTTCGTCCAGGTATACCGGTGCACCGCAGGAGGGGCAGTGATGTTCGACCTGATAATTAATGGCGTTCACCGCATTGGTCGCAGAACACCGCATTAATAAGGTTTTCCGCACCGCATTGTTTACAGAATTTTGTTTCTTTCGCGGTTTCGCAGGCCGTACCGCACCTGGGGCAGAATTGGGTTCCCGGGGTGATATTTTTCCCGCATTGTGTACACTTGGCCAGTATCACCTGCTGGTGGCCGCAGGAGGGACAGAAATTGGCATCTGCCGGGATCCTGCTTTGGCACTCCGGGCAGGCCGATGTCGGCTTGCTGTCTGTGCCGCTGTGACCCATTGCCTGGGCAAACACCCCCGGCAGCATCATGCCGACCCCCATGCCCATGCCGGCCCCGGCGCCATCTGAGGTCAGGCCGCCGTCTCCTTCGGCAATTTTCTCCATGGCCATGGCGGTTTTCATCTGCATGAGCCGATTCATGTCATCAAACACCGCCATCCGGCTTTTGTCGTCAATGGCCTTTTGGACCTCGGACGGCGGGGTGATGGCGTTAATGTACAGGTTGCCCAACGCCAGGCCGAACTGGGAAAAGTCCTCCTTGACCCGTTCCGCCAGCCCTTGTGCAAGCGCATCGTATTGGGCGGGCAGGTCAAAAATGGAAGCGATCTGTTCTCCGATGAAGTCGTTGAACCGGGAGACCACCACCCGGCTCAGGTACTGGCTGATGTCATCGGTGGTCAACAGCCCCTGGGTACCGGCAATACTATTGATGAACAGGGCGGGCTGGACAATACGCATGTTTAAAATGCCAAAGGCCCGAAGCCTTACCAGGCCGAGTTCGTTGTCTTTAAAAGCCACCGGATCCCGTGTGCCCCATTTCAGATTGGTGAAGGTTTTAAGATTGGTGAAATAGACCTCGGCCCTCAAGGGGCTGGTCATTCCCCAGGGCAGGCTGGCGATTTTTGTCAATACCGGAATATTGGCCGTTTTCAGGGTGTGGCGGCCGGGGCCAAAGGCGCCAACGGCTTTGCCATTGTAAAAGAAAACAGCGGCCTGGCTTTCCCTTACCGTGAGCTGTGCCCCGTATTTGATTTCGGCGGATCCGGTCTCAGGCAGGCGGTACACCAGGGCCTCTCCGGTATCGTCCAGCCATTCAAGCACTTCAAGGAAAATCAGGTTATTTTTCCCCATGGCGTTCTCCTAATTTTTTCGTCTTTTTTTCTAGTTTGGATACCTGCAAGGTTAAATTGTTACGGCGCGATTGTCAAGGCGCTTCTCTGTTCGGTAATATTGTCCGGCTATCCGTCTGATCTCTACGATGAACTGTTACCGGATTGGGGTACGCTTGAATTTCAGGTGATGAACCAGAAAGGTGTACGAACCGGGAAACTCTGGTTCAACTTCGTTCCTGACCGGGTACACAGGTGCCGCTATGCGGGCAAAAATTTTACCGACCGGCAACGCATCAAGCGCAAGGCACAAAGATGGGGCAGGCGCTATCAGACACTGCCTCGCCCAAAGCGTCTGGCCGTGCTTTCTTCCATAATGGCTGTCGAAGCTCTGGAAGCGGTCTAAGAGCCTGTTTGATAATTGATGAATCGGCTGCAATCCCATGAAAATGGCTCTAATTCCCCCAAATTTTATGTCAATAATCCGGCTATTAACAGAAAATTTGTGAAAATTGGTTCTCATTTTCATAAGATTTTGCTTCGATTCCCTAATTATCAAACAGGCTCTTAGAGAACACATCAGGGAAAAATGTGTTGTGGGAGAACCCCAATAGAAACTCTTGAGGACGGGAAACGATATTGGAATGAAAAATTTATAGCTTAAATTTGATCTGACAATCACAACTAAAAAATCGGTAACTGTCTTATCTGGTCTGAACCACTACACCTTGATTCGTTCATAAAACGCCACAAGTTTGAAGCACTGGCACACAGTTAGCCCAGGGATTCTGTCATCCGGACTTTACTTTTTATTACGGGTGATTATCGTTGTCAGGGTAAACCAAAATAAAGCTGGTGACCCATGAAAAAGAACATTGCTGCCGCTGTAAACCAGACAGCCGATCACTATACTGCGCATAGCCCAACACCCCTGAACTCCCTGGAAGAAGATTCCCGCTCCAAAGAACTGGACCGGATCATTGTCCGGGGCGCCAAAGAACACAATCTTAAAAACATTGATGTAGAGATCCCCAAGAAAAAACTGGTGGTGGTGACGGGGGTTTCCGGGTCGGGAAAGTCCAGCCTGGCATTTGATACCATTTTTGCCGAAGGCCAGCGCCGGTATGTGGAGTCTTTGTCTTCCTATGCCCGGCAGTTCATCGGGCAGATGGAAAAGCCGCGCTACGAAACGATCCGGGGGCTTTCCCCCACCATTGCCATTGAACAGAAGGCGGCTTCCAAAAATCCACGGTCCACCGTGGGTACCATCACAGAAATTTACGACTACCTACGGGTACTCTTTGCCCGGGTGGGAACCCAGTTTTGCTATAAATGTGGGAAAAAAGTGGGTCGGGGCCATGCCCAGGCCATGGTCTCCCAGGTTATGGATCTGCCTGATGGTTCTAAAATCCTGATTCTGGCGCCTATTGTGGAAAATCGTAAGGGCGAGCACCGGGAGCGCTTGGAAGAGCTCAAACGCCAGGGCTATGCAAGGGTCCGGGTGGACGGGGTGGTTCAGGATCTTGAAAATGTCCAGACCCTGGCGCGTAACAAAAAGCACCACATTGAGGTGGTCATTGACCGGCTGATGGTAAAGTCTGGCGGCGCGTTTGAAAAACGGCTCACCGATTCCGTGGAATCGGCCTTGAAACTGGGCGCTGGTCAGCTCATTGTTCATATGGTGGGCCGGGAAGACCTGAAAATGAGTGAGGCCCGTTCCTGTTGCGGTATTGCATATCCCGAACTTACGCCCCAGATTTTTTCCTTTAACTCTCCTTTGGGCATGTGTCCGAACTGCAACGGCATTGGCACCCTTTTAGCCATTGATCCGGATAAGGTGGTGCCGGATCCCAGTCTGTCCATCCGTGGGGGGGCCGTGGTTCCCTGGAAAAATTATTTTATTAAGAAACCGCGATTCAACAATGATAATTCCTGGGGCAAGGGGCAGCTGCTGGCCATGGAGGAGCAGTGGGGTATTGATTTTGATATCCCCTGGAAAAAGCTGCCTAAACAGCACCGGGATCTGCTGCTTTACGGCTCCGGCAGCAAACAGATGACCGTGAACTGGAATTCGGCAAAGATCCAGGGCCGTTTTTCCAGAACCCACGAAGGCCTGATCCACACCTTGATGCGGCGGTACCGGAACACCCAGTCCGAACACCAGAAAAAATACTATACCAACTTTATGACCGCGGCCATTTGTCAGGCATGTAAGGGGCGGCGGCTGCGGGATGAGATTCTGCACGTCAGGCTCAATGACAAATCAATTATAGATGTTACTGAAATGACCGTGAAAGGAACCTATGAGTATATCTCTTCCCTTGAGTTCACCGGCGCCAGAAAGCTCATTGCCGCTGAACTGCTCAAGGAGATCCGGGATCGTCTGGGCTTTCTGGTGAACGTCGGTCTGGATTATCTCTCCCTGGACCGGTCCGGTCCCACGCTGTCCGGTGGGGAATCCCAGCGTATCCGCCTGGCATCCCAAGTGGGGTCTGAACTGACCGGGGTGCTTTATATTCTGGACGAGCCTTCCATCGGCCTTCACCAGCGGGACAACATTAAACTGCTGTCCACGCTCAAACACCTGCGGGATATCGGCAACACCCTGATCATTGTGGAGCATGACCAGGAAACCATGGAGGCCTCGGACTGGATTGTGGATATCGGCCCGGGTGCCGGGCACCTGGGTGGTGAAATTGTGGCCCAGGGCACACCTGAACAGATTCGGGAAAACCCGGCTTCCCTCACCGGTCATTTTTTAAGCGGGCGTGAGGCCATTGCCGTGCCTGAAAAACGCAGAACGCCTGAAACCGTTGGCAATAGATGGCTCACCATCTACGGGGCATCTGAAAATAATCTGGCCAACGTTACGGCCAAAATTCCTGTGGGGCTTTTAACCGCCGTCACCGGTGTGTCCGGGGCAGGTAAATCCACCCTGATCAACCAGATTCTCTATCCGGCTCTTGCAGCAAAACTGCACGGCTCCCAGATAAGCGTGGGAAAACATAAAAAGATCACCGGGCTGTCCCACATCAACAAGGTCATCAACATCGACCAGAAACCCATCGGCCGGACCCCGCGCAGCAATCCCGCCACATATACCAAGGTGTTTGATCCCATCCGGGATTTGTTTGCCATACTGCCCGAATCCCAGGCCAGGGGATATAAAAAAGGACGCTACTCTTTTAATGTCAAGGGTGGCCGGTGCGAGGCCTGCCATGGGGACGGATACATCAAGGTGGAGATGCACTTTCTGGCCGACGTGTTTGTGCCCTGTGATGTCTGCGGTGGCAAACGGTTCAATAAGTCCACCCTGGAAATCAAGTATAAGGACCACTCCATTGCCGATGTGCTGGATCTGTCCGTAGTGCAGGCCAGGGACCTGTTTGATGCCCATCCCAAGATCACCAGGGTTTTGGATACCCTGGTGGATGTGGGGCTTTCCTATATCAAACTGGGTCAGGCCGCCACCACCCTGTCCGGCGGTGAAGCCCAGCGGATCAAACTGGCCCGGGAACTTGCCAGAAAAGACACGGGTGACACCCTTTACATTCTGGACGAGCCCACCACCGGGCTGCATTTCCAGGACATTCGCATGCTGCTGCAAGTCCTCCAGCGTCTCACCCATGCCGGCAACACTGTTGTGATCATTGAGCATAATCTGGATGTGATTAAGACTGCAGACTGGATTATGGACATCGGTCCCGAGGGCGGCAGCGGCGGGGGGCGGATTGTGGCAGCTGGTCCGCCGGAAGATGTGGCTAAACATTCCGGCAGCTACACTGGGCGATATTTAGTACCAGTACTTAAGAACCTGCTCACAACTAGGTGAAACGGTTATAACCTTGTTTGATAAATTACGAATTTTGCGCCCCTTTTGGGATAAAAGAATGAAAATTTTGTAACTCAATTTTATTGGCAGGTCACATTGTTTCAAATAAAACTTTTAAAAACAAATAGTTGAAGCAGTGGCACGTCATTTGCTAGTTAGTAAAATGAGCAGTGCAATATAGCTCTAATCCCAACTGCATTCTCCATCTGTCATTGTCTCACACCCATCATCACATCCCTGTGCCGGAGAAAAATACCCGGCACAGGGCCTCACCCATGACCGAAAGAAGACGGAGTTAACTAGAATATATAGATCAATTGAGGTGATTTTGACTCAATATATTGTAGTTTCGTGGAGTGTTTTTTTAGTTCCGTAACAGCTTGTCGACTCCCTGTTTCCGGCCTGCTTTCTCCATTCAAATATCTTTGAATTAGATATTTACAAGCCAATATTCAGAAAAACTCAAAATGAAATTTTCGTTTCCGGGAATGAAATTTTGGTAACCTAATTTTCATCTAAAATTTATATGCAATTATAATTCTTTATAAATTTAATATGTTACACAATGGCACATCCTTTGCTCTATTATAAAACTCATCATGGCAAAGCTTTTGTTCTGCTGATGATGCATTTTAAAGAATAAGGAGATGTAAGTTTATGGTAACGCCTAGAAAGAGTATCGGAAACAAAAAAAAATTTGTAGCCCTGACCTTTATTTCGGCAATTGTGGCAGCGGTTTGTCTCCATGGTGCCGGCGATTCATCTGCTACCCAATTCCTTAAAGGAGAGACTTGGGGAGATATGTTAATCGTCTTCTTTATCGTTTTTTCCTGCCTGGCTTTGGCAGAACTGGCATGGAGAATCATCCTGGTATTGAAATACCGGCCAATTCCGGGTGCATCAGATGATCTACTGCCGACCTGTACAATTGTGGTACCGGCCTACAATGAGGGCCGTCAGGTGTTTGATACCCTTAAAAGTCTTGCTGCCAGCAACTATCCCAGGGAAAAAATTCAATTAATTGCCGTGGATGACGGCAGTGTGGATGACACCTGGGAATGGATTAAACAGGCCCAAAGAACCCTTTCATTACCTGTGCTGACCATACGCCAGCCCCGCAATCTGGGCAAGCGACAGGTCCTTTATGACGGGTTCAAGAAAAGTACAGGTACGGTTCTGGTGACAGTGGACAGTGACTCCATGGTGGAGCCTGATACCCTTAGAAATCTGTTGGCACCGTTTTCAATAAATCCCATTGTCGGCGCTGTTGCAGGCAATGTTCGGGTCCTCAACAAGGCCCAGGGTATTATTCCCCGGATGCTGGACATTGTTTTTGTGTTCAGCTTTGATTTCATGCGTGTCAGCCAGAGCATGGTCCGTACAGTAACCTGCACGCCGGGTGCCCTGTCTGCATACCGTAAATCTGTTGTCATGGATGTGCTTGATGAGTGGCGGAACCAGACTTTTCTTGGGCGGCCGGCCAATATCGGTGAAGACCGCGCAATGACAAATATGATTCTTCGTCAGGGATATGATGTGGTGTTTCAGCAAAATGCCAGGGTCTTTACCGAGGTGCCGATCACTTATGGGCAGCTTTGCAAAATGTATTTAAGATGGGCCAGAAGCAATGTACGTGAGACCATTGCCATGGCGACTTTTGTTTTTACGCGGTTTCGCCGGGGATCAATGCTTGGGGCGCGGATTAATCTGATTTCCGACATGCTCAAGCTTACTGCGGCCCAGTTTTTTTTCTTGATTTCCTGGGGATTGATCCTTTGGCACCCAGCCATATTTGGGAGCAAAACCATTGTTGGCATTGTGCTGGGATCCAGCCTGTCCGCTACAATCTACGCTTGGAAATTCGGCAAAATTTCCTCAGTACTGGCATTTGTTTATGGCTTTTTCTTTTTCACCGCCCTGACCTGGATCAAACCCTATGCCCTGATTACCCCCCACCACTCCAATTGGCTTACACGAGCCTGTCCAAAGGTTAATCCGGATACTGATCTTCCCCATCAATTAAGTACCCGGCAATTGACCTGATCCTTTCTTACCTTTTTTGGGCACGGCGTACTGTTCCGGTACTGCCGTGCCTTCCTGGCATTGAGAATCCTTTTCAATAAACTCTGTGGGTTAGCTCCATGGTAAAAATCACCCATCTGCTTGTCTCCTAAGCCGCCGTTGGCGTGCCTTGATGGCGACTTAAAACCCGGCGCAGCTGTGGCAGATTTAATTCTGACCATGGGCCTAAGAACAAAAAAAAATACTGGGTAGAATTGAGTACTAACGTTTCCTGATTTTTATTTTATTGTTATTTTGAGTTAAATTGTGTATCATCCTAAAATTATTAGCTATTTGTCTATAAGTGGGGTTTGTATGGGCAGGGAGGATAAAATGGGGTTTTGCTATTTACGCGGCAAATCCTATAAAAATTAAACCTGACCCTGAGATAACCCTACATTATAGACAATCAATAGATTGATAAAAATCAGGAAACGTTAGTTGCGTAATAGCATTGATTTTTTTATCTGCCTCTGGCTTTCTTAAAAAAAAGCATCTATATTTATAGGATTAAAATTTTAGATTACACGTTTGTATCTGAAAGGATAAAAGAGATGAAAAAAGTCGGAATAGTCGGCTGGCGGGGCATGGTGGGTTCCGTGCTCATGGAAAGAATGTCTGCACAAAACGATTTTAAAAATTTTACTCCGGTTTTTTTCACCACGTCCCAGGCCGGACAGGCCGCCCCTGATGTGGGGCAGGGGGCTTCGAAACTCATTGATGCTTTTGATATTGATACGCTGATGGGCATGGACATCGTGGTGACCTGTCAGGGTGGTTCTTACACCGAGGTTGTACGTCCCAAACTGGCTGAGCGGGGCTGGGACGGGTACTGGATTGATGCGGCATCCACCCTGAGGATGGATGAGCAAAGTACTATTGTTTTGGATCCGGTCAACATGCCGGTTATTGAAAGGGCAATATCCAAGGGTATTAAAAACTTTATCGGAGGCAACTGCACGGTATCCTTGATGCTGATGGCTCTGGGCGGACTTTTTGAAAATGACTGGGTGGAATGGCTGACCTCCATGACTTATCAGGCGGCTTCTGGTGCCGGTGCCCAAAACATGAGAGAGCTTGTGGCTCAGATGAGAACCATTGGCGACCAGGCAGCACCGATTCTGGATGATCCTGCCTGGGCCATTCTTGATCTTGACCGAAAGGTTACCGACACGTTACGCTCTGATGCCTATCCTGTTGAAAACTGGGGTATTCCTTTGGGTGCCAGTCTTATCCCCTGGATTGACCGGGCCATGGACAACGGCCAGACCCGGGAGGAATGGAAAGGATTTGTGGAAACCAACAAGATTCTGGGCCGTTCAGATAACCCCATCCCCATTGACGGCCAGTGCATCCGCATCGGGGCCATGCGTTGCCATTCCCAGGCTTTTACCATTAAGTTGAAAAAGGCTGTCCCTTTAGACGAGATCACTGCCGCCTTGGCTGCCAATAATGATTGGATCCAGGTAATACCCAACAATAAAGAAGATACAATAAAGGGTCTGACACCCGCCACAGTGACAGGTACCCTGAACATCCCCGTGGGAAGAATCCGGAAAATGAAGATTGGTGATAATTTTCTTACGGCATTTTCCGTGGGGGATCAGCTGCTTTGGGGGGCGGCAGAGCCTTTGCGACGGATTTTAAATATCATTCTTTGAGTTGATACCTCTTTCACACACTCTGCCACAACGCATGAAAATGATGGACCGGTCCATGCCCCGAGCCGGTTTGGATATTTGCGCCGGCCTTTAATGCCTCGGTGATATAGGTTTTGGCTTGGGCAACGGCTGTTTTCAAATCAAGTTCCCGGGCAAGGCCGGCGGCAATGGCTGATGACAGGGTGCACCCCGTACCGTGACTGTTTTTTGTCTCCACCCGGTCCGCCGTGAAGCGGCTTATCTGTTCGGAGGCGGTTTCATAGAGCAGGTCAATGCCCGGTCCCGAAGTCAGGTGCCCGCCCTTGACCAGCACATTAGCTGCGCCAAGATCTGCCAGGGCCACGGCAGCGTCTTCCATTTTATCCAGGGTATCAATGATTCTGCCCAAAAGCACCGAGGCCTCGGGCAGGTTCGGGGTGATCACCGAGGCCAGGGGCAGCAGGTGATTTTTCAGTGCATCCACGGCATCATCCTGGAACAGATTGTCACCGGACTTGGAGATCATCACCGGGTCCAGCACCACATTGTGACATTGCCATTGGTTGAGTTTCTCGGCCACCATCTCAATGACTTCAGAGGAGTGCAGCATACCGATTTTCACGGCATTGGTGCCGATATCGGCCATCACCGCATCAATCTGTTTTCCAATGAATGCCGGGGGAACAGGAAAAATACCTGTGACACTGTGGGTGTTCTGGGCCGTGAGTGCCGTGATGGCGGACATGCCGAATACCCCAAGGGCACTGAAGGTTTTCAAGTCTGCCTGGACACCGGCTCCTCCGCCACTGTCAGAACCTGCTATGGTTAATGCGCGATAGTATGTTTTCATAAAAATTCCTTTGGATGAGATTTTGTAATTTGGTATCCGTCCAGAAATAAGGTCCATGGTCAGAATGAAATCTGCCACAGATGCGCCGGATTTTGGCCCATGGTCAAAATAGCCGGAAATGAAAGTCAGCGAACAAAATCGACGCCGATACCGATCAGGCTGATTCGGACGATCCGGCCGTTTTGTCGTTGAGGGCCTGCCTCGTCGGTTTCAAAGGTCATGACAATAAAATCGTCTTTTTTGTATTTCTCCGGTGTTCTAGACTTTATGAAAATACCGGAGTAACTCAGATCCTGGGCCTGCTCTTTGTACAGGAAGCCTTTGTCTATAAAGTCAACAAAACCCTGGAATCCCGTTCTTGGGTATCTGCGTCTTTCCGATCCTTGGAAATCTTCCGGCTGAGGGGCGGCTGGTTCAGCGGTTATCTCGGCTTTAAGGAAAGAATCGTCGTATATAATGTCATTGTACTTCATGACATAAATATTTTTTGCGGTGGCGCTGCCTGAAGCCCGTTTAAACCTTCCATAAAGCTTAAAGAGCTGAACGCATAAAAAGCCCAATATCAGAGAAATTATGAGGGTGAATATAATGTCTAACGGTGTCATCTGCTTCTCCTGAAGGGATTACGCAAATTAATATAATGTATACCGCTGTGCAGAACTTATTTCCGCCTTGAATTTGAACAAATTTCCTAAAAACTGAATTATCTATAGTAATAAAAAAATCATTTTCAGTTTGAAATTACAAGAATAAAAACGGGGACGGCATAAATTTATGGTTGATGGTAAAAGATATCGAATTGCTTTTTTACCAGACAATTGATTCAGAGCACCCTGCCTCTTCCCAGACCATCCTCGGAAATCAAGGTCCGGAGAATCTCCAGGTTGCATTTCAGACATAAATTTTTCCACCCATCCGATGATAGTGATAGGCGGAGCGCTTATGCGCTTCGGCTGTCAAGCCTAATGGAGCGTAGCTCATCCGGCGGACGATAGGTCGGAGCGCGTAGCGGTCCGACCCATCAAAGCGATTTGACAGAAAAACAGTGCGAGCTTCTCGAGTCAATTTTTTCGGCATTACCCCCCCAAAAAAAAAGGAGCACCGATGCAATGGCCTTTG
>PDWI01007585.1_pt1 | contig 13070 bp, 10 predicted proteins | sample 1430891 | NCBI WGS metagenome assembly PDWI01 (sample SAMN01162508, study PRJNA174530) | Oral metagenome, whole genome shotgun sequencing project. | biome: Marine environment; feature: Marine mammal; material: Swab sample of the gingival sulcus; isolation source: swab sample of gingival sulcus... | reverse complement strand
GAAATAATATTTTGAATTATAATTGAATTTAGTTTTTCTTTTCTAGATTTTTCATCAGGAAGATTTTTATACTCTCTATGATTTTTTTGATTTAAACCAATCCAAGGACTAATGAATTTATAAACAATATCATTACTAGCTGCTCCAATATCTACTTTTTCAAGGGCTATTTCCTTGGAAAGTTCTAAAATAGTTTGCCTTTCCAGAGTTAATTTGGGAAGCTCATCAATAAAAATTCTATAAACGGCTTCCAAAGCCTCAGTTTCAATTGCTAAAATGCTTAAATGTTTGTCTATTAACTTAAATTGGATTTTAGGATAGCGATAGAAAAATTTTTGTTTTTCTGTTTCAGGAAAATGATTGTGTAAAATATCATAGTTTAGATATTTGTTACCTATGAAACCTCTCACTTTATGAATTTCAGAAGATTTAATTTTTAAATTTACAAAATGTAAAATACCAATTTTTATTTGCATATTAACTCCCTATCTTATTTACTACTCATGGCAGAACAGAGCCATATTCTCAAGAAATATCAGCTCTTTAATTCTAAGAAAATTTATAAGTAAAAACAAGGGAGAAATAATAAAATTATTGATACTTTTAAAAGCTTACCAATTTTATTATATTTTATGAGGGTTCAACATGTAAAATATATAAATAATTGTAATTTCTGATGCTTGGTATATAAAAAAAGCTGCCAAATAATTTTGAACAGCTTCTTTTATTTGATATTTTAAATTTTCTAAGCACTCTGTTGCTGCAAAAATTCTTTTCTGGCAACTTGCTTAATTTCTCTTCTTGTGATAACTCCTACAAATTTAGTTGAATCTTCACTTTCGTAAACTAATAATTCGTTTCGACCTGTTTCATTCATCACAGATAAAGCTTCCCACATTGAATTGTTAGCATAAATAGGCTCAACAACTTCATCCATTACATCAGATGCTAAAAGCCAGTCCCACATATCCTGCTCAGGAAGAGCTTCTCTAAGGGATTCAAAAGAAATCATTCCTACAACTTCTTCATCTTTATTTAAAACCGGCTGAATTGATTTAGAACTATCAGAAAAGAGAATTACGACCTTATGAATACTGTCAGAATTAAAAATTTTAACATCATCTGTTTTGATCGCTTTAGTGGCTTCAAGTTTCTTTAAAATATCTTCTTCTGTAATATTTTTATCAATTTCTTTAGCGAGTTTAATAGCTATTTTTGCCATTGAAGGTCCAATTATTTGAACTATCAAAGTTGTTGCGGTTACTACTGAAACGACTACTTCTCCAAGATTTAAGTTTTCAGTAACTTGCAAAATTTGTAAATTTTTACCTGCTACAATTGAAAGACCAACGGCAACACCTCCTTGGCTAAATAAACCAAGACCACAATAATTAGTAACAACTCTCTCTGCTTTACTAAATTTTCCTCCTAACCAAGAACCTGTAAACTTACCGATACTCCTAAATAGAACATAGCAAATAATAATGATCCAAACCCAAGAAGGCATTACAGAAATATTTAGTCTTGCTCCAACTAATACAAAAAATAGAACATAGATTGGTAGTGACATGGATCTTGCCATTTTGAATAATTCTTCACTTCTGAGAGGACTCATATTAGAGATGACAAATCCGAGCACCATCGCTGCCAAAATAACATCCCAATGAAGAGAAATACTTAAACCGATTACTAATAAGAGAGTACAAATAGAGACAGTTAAAGCTTTATCTTGATCATGAATTCTTTTAAGAATAAATGATAGAATAAGTCCAAAAATCACAGCCAAAAGAACCGCTCCTCCAAGCTCCATTCCAACTTTGGCAAGTTCATTTAAAATTGAAGCATCCCCACCTGCTAAAATAGTTGCTACGGCTTTTCCGATACTATAAAGACTCATCGCAAGAGCATCATCTAAAGCTACAATTGCTACCAAAGCTATTGTTAAAACTCCTTTACTACGATATTCCCAAAGAACATCAATGGTACTCGCAGGGTCAGTTGCAGAAGCAATAGCTCCAAAAACCAAACCTCCTGCCAGGGCTAAGGTGAGATTATCTGAAACCTGAAATAAAACAATTCCGGTAGCGATTCCTACCAATAAAAAAGCAATTAAACCTTCTCCAAGCAAAATCAATGAAAATTGTTTTCCATATTTTTTAAACTCAGAAATCTTTAATTCCCCGCCAACTAGAAAACCAATAATTCCTAATGCTATATAGGTAAAAGATTGTAAATTTGCAATATGAGTCTTATCTATTAAACCAATTCCGGTTTGACCAATCAAAAGACCGATTGCGATATATCCTACTACCTGAGGAAATTTTAATTTTTGAAAAATATAAGCTCCAATTAGTCCTAGAAAAGCACTAAGTCCTAAAATCAATAAAATACCATGATGCATTACTCTTCTCCCATAAAGAGTTTTTTTACTTCTTCAACCGAGTTACTATTAATTATCTGCTCCCGAACTTGATCATCTCTAAGAGATTTAGCGATAGATGAGAGCAATTTAATATGTTTTGCATGCTGATCTGTATGAGCTGCAATCATGCAAATTATACTAACAGGTTGCTGATCTAAAGACTCATAATCCAAGATTGGCTTTTTGCAAATTCCCACTGCCATAACAATATCATCAATACTATTAATTCTAACATGAGGAACGGCAATTCCAAGACCAATTCCGGTACTCATCAGTTCTTCTCGTTTATAGATTTGTTTTAAAAGCTCTTCTTTAGAATGAACTTGAGGTGCAGTTGCCAACACATTTACTAATTCTGCTAACACATCTTCTTTTAAATTTTTATTCAAAAAAACAACTCTATCTTGACTCAGAACAGCCTTAATAGGAACCGGAAAATTAGCAAAAACTTCTTTAGTTGATGATGAATTTAATTTCTGATCAATCCATTTTAAGATTTCTGTTTTTTTAAATCTCCAAGTTGTTCCAAATTTTCCTGCCGGAATTTCTCCTTTCTTAGCCCAATCATAGATCGTTCTTTCTGAAACTTTCACTAATTTGGCAACTTCTTCAATTGATAAAAGGTCGTAATCTTTCATTCTCTAACTCCTAATAGTAGTAAATCTCAATAAGTTCCTATTTAGATTTTTGTTAAAAGTTTTTCTCTATTTATTCTGATTAAATTTATGTTTTATTTCTTCAGTAAAAGAGCTAAAACAATTCTCCTAATAGTTTTCTAATAGAGTAAGCTATTAGTACGACTAGTAAAGATAGTTTATTTTTGCGAAATTTTCAAGTATTTTCCAAGAAAATGTTTATTTTTCTTAATTAGGGCTAAAATTCACTATGATTCTATCTTTTCCTTGGCAAAGGATAGAGCTTCCTCAAAACCTTTAAAAAATCTCTTTTCATTTATAATTTCAAAGATTCCATATTTTTTGAAATCTGCTTGAACAGAAGCTTGTACTCCTGATAAAACAATCAGAATACCTTTTTCTTTTAAAGCCATAATTACTTCTTTAAAATTTTTAATTCCTGTTAAATCCACAAAAGGAACATGTCGCATTCTGATAATTATAATTTTATTCTTAACCCCAACTTCTTCAATAATTTCAGCATAGCGACGAGCAGAAGCAAAAAATAATGGTCCGCTTATTTCGTAAATGGAAAGACCTTCAGGAAGTTTAGAATAATCTTCAAAAACATCTCTATCAACCGGATTTTCAATATTTTTATCAGTAATATCTGCCATTCTCTTCATAAATAGGAGAGCCGAAAGCACAACTCCCATTTGGATTGCTACAGTTAAATCCACAAAAACAGTTAAAAAGAAAGTTGTTAATAAAATGATTTTATCAAAAGATGATCCTCTTACAACTGCGTAAAAAGAACGCCATTCACTCATATTGTAAGAAACAACAATTAAAACTCCTGCCAGAGCCGACATCGGAATTAATTTTGCCCATTTTCCTAAAAAGAGCATTATTATTAAAAGAGTTAGAGCATGAACAATTCCGGCAAGCGGGGTTCTACCTCCATTTTTAACATTGGTGGCTGTTCTTGCAATAGCTCCTGTTGCCGGGATACCTCCAAAAAAAGGAGTTACAATATTAGCAATTCCTTGGGCGATAAGTTCTGTATTGGAACGATGCTTTCCTCCAATCATCCCATCTGAAACGATTGCTGACAATAAAGATTCTATTCCTCCAAGGAGAGCAATAGTCATCGCCGGAATAAAATAATTGTGTAAGTTAGAAAAATCAAAATGGGGAATATAAAAGTTAAAATCGGTTGGAATTTCCCCAAAGAAACTTTCAATAGTGGTTACCGGAATCTTAAAAATCTGAACAAAAATAGTAGCTAAAATAATAGCAATAAAGGCTCCGGGAATTTTGGGTGTTAGTTTTTTAGAAAATAAGGTTATTAAAATAGTCGCAATAGTTACAGCGAGAGCGGCATAATTGATTGTTGAAATATTATCAAAATAAGAAAGCCATTTCAAGGCAAAATCCGAAGGGACTTTGGTGATTTCTAAACCGAGAGCATCTTTTATTTGGGTTGAAAAAATAACGAGAGCAATTCCACTTGTGAAGCCAACAACTAGGGGAAAAGGAAAGTATTTTAGCAAAGAACCAAGTCTTAAAAGACCAAAACCGATCAGGATCAATCCTGCCAAAATTGTGGAAATTAATAAGCCATCTAGTCCATATTTTTCGATAATTCCATAAACAATTACAATAAAGGCACCTGTGGGTCCTCCTATTTGAACCCTACTCCCTCCCAAGAAAGAAATTAAAAAACCTGCGATAATGGCTGTAATTAATCCTTTATCAGGAGAAACTCCGGAGGCAACAGCAAAGGCTATGGCTAGGGGAAGAGCTAAAATTCCAACAACAATTCCCGATAAGCTATCTGCTAAAATTCGCTGTTTAGAAATTCCCCCTTTTAAAATAGTAAATAATTTGGGTTTAAATACTATATTTTTCATTTTAACTCCCATTTAGTCTATTAACATTATTTCTTATTTTTTCCTAAAAACAAAACCCGCTTTCTCAAGTTTCCCAATTATATCTTTGGCTTCTTGTCTAACAAAAGGAGATTTATCCTTAAGACAAGCTTGAAGATTTTTTGCCATTTTCTGTGATATTTCTTGATTTGGTTTCCAAGTCCAGAGTCCATTGGTACGGTCGTGAATATAGAAATAGAATCCTCCTAGGGCGGAAATTTTAATTGATTCTGATTCAACAGCAAGGCATTTGAACCAAAATGGTAGTAATTCTTTTCTATGAATCTGGGCTACGGCAATCAAGGCATTTCCAAGGGTATATTGATCATTAGGATTAATTTTTCTGATTACATAAGAAACAATTTCATCCTCAGCTTTTCCTCCTATCCATCTGAGATGGTGGACATCAATGATTACTAAAGCTTGAATAGTTAAAGCCGCTGCAAAACCAATCGTATAAGCATTTTTTAGTTTGCCTTTTATCATCGCCGGAACTTGAATATGTTTCGTCATTTTCTTCCTAATTTCTTCAGGGACAGCTCTTTTATCACTCAATAAAGGCAGAATATAAGGGATTAACTTATGTCCTTTTGCCATTCCAAGATTAGAAGTTGCTAAAAGAGCCTCTGAAATAATTTTAGGATCATTGGTCTTTAAAGCTCTAATGGTTTTATCAAGATTAGGATTATAGTAGTAAGTATAATAATGGATAGAGAAAGCTAGGGCTACTATCCCTAAAACAACAATAAATCCTTTCCAGCTTTTGATGGGTATTGTTACTTCCATAAATAATTCCTTTCTTTATTTTCTAGTCCAAATAGCTTATTTCTGAAATTGCTACCTGCTAGATCTTGTTTATTTCTTAGCCTTATTAAAGTCAGGCTGGTAAATTTCTACATCAGTGTCCTTGACAAATTTTCCATCAATAATTTTGCCGGTGCGAGAATTAATATGTTTTAAGACTTCACTCATCACAGTATTAGGATCATATCCTAGTTTAGCCATTCCGCCTGTGGCAAAAACGATAATATCAGCTAAAGCATCAATTACTGTTTCAGGATTTGTGTCAAGATCTTGGCAAATATCTTTGGTTATTGCTTCAGCTTTAGTTCTGGCTGTTAAAGAGTCATATTTTCCTGTTGATTCCAATAATTCTTCAACGATAAAAGAAACTTCTTTTTCTTGATTGAACCCTTTTTCTAGTAATTTTCTTTCTTCATTCCATTTTACAATTTGATCAAAAATTGTCATAATATCTCCTTATATTTTAGTTTTAATATTATCAATATTTCTAGTTTATACCGGTGTTATTTTAGCTTATTTCTAAACCTTTTCTTTGCCTCTAAACAAATAATTTTTGTCTATTAATATAGTAAAAAACTTTGGTTAAGACTAATATTTATTTTAAAATTTAAGTATTTTTATGAGAAATTTATGATTCTCTTGAATTAGAGAAAATTGTTATTAAGTCTTCACTGTGCTAGAGGTTTAAACTTCGGATTTTAAGATGGAACTTGTTCTTTTATAGAATAAAGATATTTCCAAAATAAACCAAAAAAAAGCCTCCAAAAAGGAGGCTCGAATTTTTTCTTTTGTAAAATCTATCTTTCTACTTTCTTAAAATTAAAAATCAACTTCAGTATCATAGTAACAACATTTCAGAAGTTTTTCCATCTCTTCTTGATTTGGTTGCCTTGGATTTGAGCCGGTACAAGCATCAGCGATGGCATTTTTGGCAATTTCAGGAAGTCTTTCTAAGAAAATATTTTCAGGAACAAAGCCCTTCTCTGCCGGAAGAGCATCTTTACCATAATGATTAATGCTATGAGGGATATTTAAATCATCATTCATCTTTCTTAGCATTTTAATCAAATTGGCGATTTTTTCATCGTCGTTTTTTCCGTCAAGGTTTAAATAATCTGCAATTTCAACATAGCGTTTTTTGGCAATAGGATCTTTAGCGTTAAAAGCAATAACTTTAGGTAAATACATAGCATTGGCAGCTCCGTGAACAATATGAGCACCAAAATCATCAAAAGCAGCTCCTGTTTTATGTGCCATAGAGTGAACTATTCCTAATAGAGCATTAGAAAAAGCCATTCCTGCTAAACATTGAGAATTATGCATAGAAGCTTTGGCAGCTTTATCACCATTGTATGAATTTACTAGATCTCTTCTAATGTTTTTTATTGCAAATAATGCTAGAGGATCAGAAAAATCACTATTGGCGGTAGAAACATAAGCTTCAACTGCGTGAGTCATTGCATCCATTCCGGTCTGGGCAACTAATTTTTGAGGCATTGTTTCTGCTAGGGCAGGATCTACAATTGCCACATCAGGAGTAATTTCAAAATCTGCTATTGGATACTTAATTCCTTTTTTGTAATCAGTAATAATAGAGAAAGCTGTAACTTCAGTAGCTGTTCCAGAAGTAGAAGAAACAGCACAGAAGCGAGCTTTTTTCCTTAATTCAGGAATCCCAAATACTTTACACATATCTTCAAAAGTACACTCAGGATACTCATATTTAATCCACATCGCCTTAGCTGCATCAATTGGAGAACCACCTCCGATAGCAACAATCCAATCCGGATTAAATTCAGTCATAACTTTAGCTCCATCCATAACAGTTTCAACAGAGGGATCCGGTTCAATACCTTCATAGAGTTTAACTTCCATACCTGCTTTTTTTAGATAATCAATTGCACGATCTAAAAAACCATTTCGTTTCATAGAACTACCGCCTATACAGACAATTGCTTTTTTTCCTTTTAAATTTTTAAGTTCAGCGAGAGCATCTTTACCGAAGTAAATATCTCTTGGTAGTGTAAATCTAGGCATAACAAATTCTCCTATTTTTTTAGTTTTAGTACCTCCCAAACACTATCAAGAGGAGGTACGATTATATAATGGGGAAGTTATTTAAAAGGATCGTCAAAGTCAAGTATTTTTTTATCACAAAATTCTTATAAAATTAGATAGATTGATTTTAAAAAAGAAATTAATTGCCTAACAGCGAGAATATATGTATTTTTATTTGGATTTTGCTGTTTGTGTTGAATATGAGAGAGCTATCTTTTTAGCAAGCTTAAAATTATAATTTCTAAGCATTATACATAAAAAAAAAGTAATAGTTCCTCAAATTTTCCAGGAGTTTATAGTAAAGAAAGAAAAAAGTTATAAATGTAAGAATTACCAAGAAGTATCTGCAAAACTTATCCACAGTTTATGGCTATTTCTGGTAGTGACAAGTGCAAGAGTTTTAATGATTTTTTGTTAAAAAAAAACTTGCATTTTAACTCTTAAAATAAACTTAACTATAGTAATAATTGTATTTAATAGTTTTTTTTGAAAATCCTAGCTGATAGAAGATATTCATTTTAGGTTAAGTTATAAATTTTAATTTTTACTAGCATAATTTATTTTATAGCGAGGACATTTTCTGCCATCAGAAGACCATCTACAGGGTTTGCAATTTAAACAGACCAGTATTTCTTCCTCATTTTTTAGATGTTTAGTAAAATTATAATCTGCTAATTGAGCTCTCCCAATAGCTGCAAAATCTAAATAATTTTCATTTATAAGCCTTTTAATTTGCTCTTTTTCTTTGATCAAATTTACTCCAATTACAGGAATTTTGACCTTGTCCTTAATTAGCTTAGCTCCATGAACTATCCAATTTCCGGGGAAATTAGCCGGAATTTGCTGAGTTATAGGGCTATTGTCAAAACCTGTAGAAATACTCAAATAATCCATTCCTAAATCTTCAAAAAATTTAGCTCTTTCAATACTTTCAGCCAAACTATTTTCATTAAAGCCCATTCTAATACCAATTACAAAATTTTTCCCCACTTGAGCTCTGATATTATTATAAATTTCGGTAGCAATTCTATTTCTATTTTCAAAATTACCACCATAATTATCATTTCGATGATTTACTTTCTCTGAAAAAAATTGGGTTAACAAATAGCCATGAGCCCCATGGATTTCAACTCCATCAAAACCTGCTTCTTCTGCTCTTTTAGCTGTCTTGACAAAATCTCTAATTATTGCTTTAATTTCTGAAATTTCAAGAGCTCTTGCTCTTCCTTTGGGTCCTTCATAGGAGGATGCTGAAGCTAAATCTGCAATGGATTTTAAGCCTGCATGATGGATTTGTAAAAAGGTTTTGGTCTTTGTTTTATGGATAATATCTGTGATTTTTCTAAATCCCTCAATTTGCTGATCTTTCCAAAGGCCTAATTGATCAATGGATAAACGACCATTTGGGCTAACAGCTGTCGCTTCCACGATTATTAAACCAATCCCATTTTGAGCTAATTTTTGATAATGAATTAAATGCTCATCTGAAACCATCCCATCTCCTTGGCTAAATTTAAAACAGACCATAGGAGGGAAAACTAAGGAATTTATCAGTTCCAAATTTCTTATTTTTTTAATAGCAAAAACTTTTTCCATATTGATTCTCCATAAATAAGATAAATTTCTACTAAAATAGGGGAGAGGGTCCCCTCTAAATTTTCTAATAATAATTCTGCTTTATTTAGAGTTTCCTGAAAAGGTTATAAACGCAGGAGTTTTAGTCAATAATTATAAATATAAAAAATTGTATATAAGAGTTTTTCAGGAGATTCTATTTATAATTCCAATACCAAGCTTGATAAACCTCTATTAAATTATTATTATAATCACTACTCATAGCAGTAATATAAGCTAAGGGAATTTCTCGATGATCATTATCCCTAAAAGCATCAATAATCAAACCGTCATCAAGGTCTATTCTAAGAATTTGCTCAAATTTGTATAAGCCTCTATTTTCCAAATTGTTAATGGTTATTTTAACCGGAAATTTCAATTTTTGATTGAGATGATTATAGAAAATATTTAATATTTTTTGAGAAAATTCCATATTAATCAATAGAAATTATATTTCCTTTAGCTTTAATAACAGTAAATTTCTTAGGTTTTTGAGATTTTTTAGGATAATCTATATTATAATTAAGTCCTCTGGATTCTTTTCTATGATTAGATGATCTAATAACCAAGCAAGCAATATCAGAAAGATTTCTAAGCTCAATAATTTCTTTTGAAATTCTAACCTTTTTATAATAATCTCTAACTTGCTTATTGATCAAATTGATACTTTTTAGAGCAAAATCTAATCTCTCGTTACTTCTTACAATTCCTACAAAATCACTCATTAAATTTTTAATGCTATTTCTAAGATAAGTAACAATTATTTTTTCTTGAGGAAGAATAGCGTTCTTATGATCCCAATCATTAATATCTAAAAATTCACTATCTTTAACTTCTGTAATATAGTTTGCTGCCTCTTGAGCCGAAAAATGACTTACAACTAGGGCTTCTAAGAGAGAATTTGAGGCAAGACGATTAGCTCCGTGAAGACCGGTACAAGCAACTTCTCCTGTAGCAAATAAACCTTCAATATCTGTTTTTCCCAGCTGGTCGGTTAAAATCCCTCCACATTGATAATGAGCCGCAGGAACAACTGGGATGTAATCCTTAGTAATATCAATTCCTTCTTCTAAGCATTTCTTATAAATATTGGGAAAGCTTTTAATGATTTTATTAGCAGGAAAATTACTAATATCAAGGTAAACAAAGCTACTTCCGGATTTTTTCATCTCATTATCAATAGCCTTTGCAACAATATCACGAGGAGCTAAGGATTTAAGAGGATGATAATTATGCATAAATTCTTGACCATCAATATTTCTTAAAACACCACCAAATCCCCTAACAGCTTCTGTAATCAAAAATGATTTATCTTTGATTTTTGGAGTATATAGGGTTGTTGGATGAAATTGGAAAAATTCTAAATTTGCCACAGATGCTCTTGCTCTATAAGCCATTGCCAGTCCATCACCGGTAGCAACTATAGGATTGGAAGTGTGTAAATAAACCTGTCCTGCTCCTCCTGTAGCTAAAATAGTTGCCCTTGCCATTATTTTCTCAACTTCATTTTGATCATTTAAAATGTAAGCTCCATAGGCTTTAATCTTTTTCTTTTTAGAATTGTAAGGAGCTTTTTTTTGATGCTCGGTCAAAATATCAATAGCTACAAAATTTTCCTTGATAGTTATATTCTGATTGGTTCTAACATTATCTATTAAACCTCGCATTAGCTCTTGACCGGTAATATCTGCATAATGAAAAATTCGATTCTCACTATGACCACCCTCTTTATGCAAAGAAAAATTTTCACTAGTTTCATCTCTAGTAAAATTAATCCCATACTCAATCAGCTTATTTATAACCAAGGGACCATTTTCAATAATGAATTTAACCACTTCTTCTTTACAAATACCGGCTCCTGCTTCCATGGTATCTTTAATATGCATATCAAAGGAATCATTTTTCCTCTGTACACTCGCAATTCCTCCTTGGGCATAGTAGGTATTATTAAAGGAAAGCTTATCTTTAGAAATTAAGAGAACAGATCCTTTTTTGGCAGCTTCCAAGGCAAAAAATTGTCCGGCAATCCCACTACCAATAATTAAAAAATCATATATTTTATCATTCATAAATTTTTAATCGTTTAGTTATTAATCAATAAGTTTTGGAAACCTATCATCTGCTATTGAGTTATCTTTTGGGTATTTTATTATTTCTTTTAGAGTCTTAATTTCACTATTTAAGTGGTCATTTTCTGTTTGTAATTTTTCCATCTCATTCTTAGAAATAACCAAGTCTTTAGTTTTAAGTTCTAAATCCTTATTTGTTCTGCGTAAATCTTTTCGCAATTTTCTTTGAATCTTATTGTTTTTTAGTTCTTTTACCGCTGAAAAGAAAACGGTAATAATACTACCTAAAATCATAGAAAAGAAAATTATTAAGATAACCGAAGCGTCTTTAATTTCTTTGTTGAAGAGCTTTAAATCGCATTTAACTTCATAATTTTGAATAGTTAGCCAAATAACTGCAAATAAAAATGCTAACTGTAAAATTCTTTTAAAATAGACCATCTTATCCTCTCTTTATATTAAACAATTTCTCCAAATTGGGTTACTCCATTGGCTGAGGTAATCTTGATATTAACAATATCATTTATTTTACTTAAATTATCTTTATCAAAAATAACAATTCTATTCTGTTCCGAGCGGCCCTTGTATTGCCAGTCTCTCTTTTTGGACTCAGATTCAATTAGAACAGGCTTAATTAAACCAATATCTTCTCTTAATTTACTAAGACCAATCTCTTTTTGCAAATCTACAAGTCTAGTTAAACGATCAACTTTAATTTCTTTGGGAAGCTCAGTTGGGAACTTTCTTTCGGCAACAGTACCTTTTCTTTTGGAATAGATAAAAGTAAAAGAATTATCATATTTTACTTCTTTAACTATTTTTAAGGTGTCTAAAAACTCTTCCTCTGTTTCTGAAGGAAAACCAACAATAATATCTGTTGTTAAACTAATGCTGGGAATTCTTTTTTTTATCTTATTTACTTTTTCGAGGTATTGCTCTATAGTATAACCTCTGTTCATCAATTTTAAAATCCTATTATTACCGGATTGAAATGGGAGATGAAGGCTATTACAAACTTTTTCTTCAGAAGCTATCACTTCAATCAATTCATCACTAAGATCTTTAGGGTGAGAGGTGGCAAATCTAATTCTTTCCAAACCTTCAATTTTAGTCAATTTTCTCAATAGATTTGGGAAATTAACGCTGTCATAATTATAGGAATTAACATTTTGACCCAGAAGAGTTATTTCTTTGTAATTCTTTTTTACACTATCTTCGGCTTCTCCGATAATTGACTGAAAAGAACGACTTCTTTCTCTGCCTCTAGTGTAAGGAACCACACAATAAGTACAAAAATTATTGCATCCTCTCATAATTGAAATAAAGGCAGAAGTTTGTTCATGTCTTTCAGCAAAAAAATCCTCATAATTTTTCTCTTTATCCTGCTCCAAAAAGGCAAAAAAATCTTGATTTTCGTCCATGATTTGATTGATGGCATAAGGAATTTGACGATAATTATCAGGACCAACAAGTAAATTTAAAAAAGGTAAATTTTCTTTAATATCATCTTTTAAATGTTGAGGAATACAGCCTAGCATTCCAAGAACCATTTTCTTTT
>PDWI01007584.1_pt1 | contig 13070 bp, 10 predicted proteins | sample 1430891 | NCBI WGS metagenome assembly PDWI01 (sample SAMN01162508, study PRJNA174530) | Oral metagenome, whole genome shotgun sequencing project. | biome: Marine environment; feature: Marine mammal; material: Swab sample of the gingival sulcus; isolation source: swab sample of gingival sulcus... | reverse complement strand
TATGTCCTCTTTTATTTTATATCTTAAGAAAAATCTTTATCTTTGTAGCAAATGATAAAAGGGGTGCTGTCCATAAAAGGACAGCTGAGAAGAAACCCTCAATACCTGATATAGTTAGTACTATCGTAGGGATTTATCAAGAGTTTATAATTATGAATTAAATACTTAAGAGTTTAGAATCAAAGGTACTGTCGTCCTTAGGCAATGTACTAATAATTCTTAATTTTTAATTATTCATTCTTAATTAGCCTCTGGTTTCTTCGCAAGCCATATTCTTGGCGGAACAGCACCTAATGGTTTAATTATAAAATTGTATTACAATGCAAAAACATTATTTGCTATTAGCGGTGTTGGGAATGCTTTTCCAATCTAATTTGTTCGCTCAGCAGGAGCAAAGCAAACAGGACTCTATCAAGACAGTTGAACTGGAAGAGATTTCTGTCCTTGCTACCAAGATGAATAAGCGTACGCCAATGGCTTATTCTACCCTAAAAAAAGAGGAAATTCAAAAGTCTAATCTCGGACAAGATATGCCTTACCTCTTACAAATGCAACCTTCTGTTGTGGTTAGCAGTGAGGCTGGTACAGGCTTAGGCTATACCTATATGCGTGTTCGAGGTGTAGATACACAAGGCATCAATGTCATGGTAAATGGAGTCCCTCTTAATGACTCCGAAAGTCAAGGAGTCTTCTGGGTCAATATGGCAGACTTTGCAGGCAGTACTTCAGAACTTCAACTACAACGAGGTGTTGGTTCATCTACCAATGGAGCAGGGGCTTTCGGAGCAAGCCTTAACATGCGCACCGACAATCTCTCAAATAATCCTTACACCCAAGTAAATCTTAGTTTGGGCTCTTATGGAACAGAAAAAGAAACTGTTCGCTTAGGCACAGGACGGATTAAACAACACTGGTCCTTTGATGCTCGACTATCTCGCATTAAGAGTAAAGGATACATTGACAGAGCTACTTTTGATGGTTTGGGTTATTTTATTCAAGGTGCTTATATTGCTGACAGAACCTTAATTAAAGTATTATCTTTTGGAGGTAAAGAGAAAACAGGCGTTGCCTGGTGGGCTTTAGATCCCGCTAATGCAAAGTTTGGACGAACCTTCAATATTTCTGGAGTTATGGATTTAGACCCTGAAGGTAAAAAGACAACTTATTATAAGGACAACACCGACAATTATCGCCAGATACATAATCAACTTATTATCTCTCATAAGGTAAACCAAGAGCTTAGCCTGAACTTTACAGGACACTACACTAATGGATTTGGTTATACTGAGGAATATAAAAGAGGTTGGTACGGAGAAGGGGCTAAACTCAAAGAATATGGCTTAGAAGAGTTTGAGCAAAATGGGACTTTAGTAGAAACAAGTCATCTTGTTAGACGTAAATACTTAGACAATGATTTCTTTGGAGGTATCCTTACTGTAGACTGGAAGGCTGACAAGTGGCATATAGACTTTGGACTAAGTGCAAACAAATATATCGGACAGCATTATGGAGAGATTCGTTGGATAAAAAACTACAAAAGCCCTGTACTACCCGAAGACCGTTATTATGACGACGAAGCCAATAAGATTGACTTCTCTACCTTCATCAAGGCAAACTACCAAGTAAGCAATCATCTGAATGCATATCTTGACTTGCAATATCGTCATATCAATTACCAAATTGATGGTACTTATGATGGCTATGACAAGATTAGAAAGGCAATGCAAGAGATCAATTTAGATACAAACTTTGACTTCTTTAATCCAAAGTTTGGACTTCTTTATCAGTTCAGCCCAAGACAGAATGTTTATAGCTCAGTGGCAGTTGCACATAGAGAACCTAATCGTAAAACTTTTACAGATGCCAGCGTAGGTGAATATCCTAAAGCAGAACGTTTGATAGATTATGAGCTTGGCTATGCCTATATGGGGAAGGTATTTTCTGCTTCAGCAAATGCCTACTTTATGCAGTATAAGGATCAGTTAGTACTATCAGGAGGTAAAAGTAATGTTGGAGGGGATCTTGTTGAGAACGTAGCAGATAGCTATCGTATGGGGATCGAATTAGCTTCAAACATCAAGCCTTGTGATTGGCTAAACCTTGATTTAACAATGGCTCTAAACAAAAGTCAGATTAAGCATTATAACTACCTCGTTGAAGATTGGGACAATGGAGGCTTCAAATCATTTTCAGCAGACAACACTCCGATTGCTTTTAGCCCAAGTATTCTCACGAGTGGATCCATAACACTGTCTAAATGGGGAGGAGAACTTCGTCTTAGTGGAAATTATATTGGCAAACAGCACTTAGACAATACTGGATCTAAGGAAAGAATGCTACAAGACTTTTTCGTTGCTAACCTTCTATTAACGTACAAGCTTCCTGTTAAGTTTGTTAAAGAATGGCGTTTGAGCTTACAGGTAAACAACCTTTTCAATGCGGAGTATGCTAACAATGCCTACACTTATACTGGGATTATCAAAGGAAAAATTAATAGCTTTAACTGTCCATACAATCAAGCTCCAATAAACTTCCTCGTCGGTACTTCTATTAGCATATAGATAGACCTTAAATAAATTAGAGCAGGCTGTGTCATTACGATGCAGCCTGCTATCGTAAAGCAAAGGATTATTCCTTATTTCTTAGAAAAAGTAAAAATATCAAAAAACCTCTTGCATATACAAATAGTTTTTATTTATTTTGCATACGTTCTTATTCTGCAGGAGAAATATAATCTCAACAGATAAGAACAGCGATCTTTGACATAGTTGGTACTACAGAACGAAAGGGAAGTTCTAAAAAATTTTGTATATGAAAAATATAAAGATTGACTATGAGTTTAATCATAATACAAAAGTTCTTACTGTATATAATATCGAAATTATAAGTAAGGATGAATATGATGAACTTTATGAAAATGAAGAGGTTGGAGGATTAGATTATGATCTTGTGCCAGATAAAAAGGTTTGTAAACAGAAAGATGAAGAGCCTAAAATGAAACTTAAATTTAAGGATAATCAGCAAAACTTTAGAAAGATTTTTGCTAAAGATCCTTTTTTCAAGGATTTGACAATCAGAAAAGATTTGTGGAGTGGCGATACTGAGGTCTTTGGTTCTATAACTTATCCAAATGGTTATAAACGTACTTTTGATGAAAGCTCAAAAGAGGAGGAAGTTATCCTGACTCTTAAAGAGATTTTTGAAAGTCGTTATAATATGCCTGCAAAAAAAGATGGCATTTCTGATGCGATTGCTAATGTTGCATTGGGAAATACCTATCATTCTATCCAAGAGATTGTTGATTCTAAAGAATGGAACGGAATAGATAGAAAAAGTTCTTTCTTTGAAGATTGCCTTGGGGTTGATATGAGCAAGGAGGTTAATCAGCGTTATGCAGAAGTCTTCTTTGGAGGACTTATGGCAAGGCTTTATAAACCTGGGACTAAGTTTGACTATCATCTTGTTTTATGTGGTGGAGCTGGTGGCAGTAAAACAACCTTATTCAAAAGATTAACCTTTGGACATTGTGTAGAAATAGAAGCCTATTCAGATTCAAACAATGAGCGAAATTTTGAGAGACAGAGGGCTTGGATCATCAATGATGACGAGCAGGTAACAATGAAGAGTAGCAAAATTGAGAAGACAAAGGCTTTTATTACTGCAACAGAAGATACTTATAGAGAAAAATATCAAAGGAGAGCTACTATCCATAAGAGAAAGTTTGTTACTGTCTCAACAACAAATGATCCATACTTCTATGAGATATTTAAGAACGAAGATGGTGGCAGACGAATTATGCCTATGGTTTGTGGTGAAGTAGAACCTAAGTATACGAACTTAATTGATGATCTATCTGATGAATACTTTCAACAGGTATTGGCTCAAGCAAAGTTCGAATGGGAAGAGAAATATCTATACACTAAAGATTCTGGAGGTAATCTCGTTGAACGAGCAGAACCAGCTCCTTATTTCACAAGAGAAGAGGAGCAGGAGTTAGAGAGTTATAGACTTCTATTTACAAAGCCAGAAAACAAGGAAGAGAAAGAACAACAGGAAAAAGATAAGCAACGCAGATTAGATAATGTTAAAGCATACCTTGAGAAACACAACAAGGAAATAATCTGTACTAAGATGATTGCTATGGAGGTATTCCATAAGACGGAGGCTGACTGGACTTGCATCAATAAGGACTTAGATGAGATTCTTGACCACTTAGAAGGTTGGGAACGGAGAACTAATAAAGATAATGCAGGAAAAAAAGCCACGATTAAAAATTACAGACAACAAAGCAAATGGTGGGTTAAGCTTGATAAAGCTGAAAACACTGAAACTGCTTAGTTAAGATAGAAAGGCTTTGTCTGTTTAGCGACTTTTGTTTAATCGACCTTATTTCTCTTGATATAAGAGTCTTACAAGGTTTTATAAAGCAAGGGATAGACAGACAGACAAAGATTAGAAAATTAAGAATTATAAATAAATACTTCTTAAGTAGTAATGTAGTACCACTATTTCAAGGATTTCTTTTTCTTTCTACTTAAATTTTGTCTGTCTAACAATAAAGTTAGAATGATTAAGACTTGTTTTTCAGCATTTTATAACCGATATTTATGAATAGAGAAAACAGACAAAACTAAGTTTTGCCTATCCCCTAATGGTAAATCAAATCTTAATAGAATAGGGGGTAATAAAAATCAAGGGAAAGAACTTTCACTCTCTCCCTTAAAAATTTTCAAAACTCAGCTCAAAATAAATCTTCTCTCCCATAAAAATTTGGGGATTATGAGAAAAAAGCTATATCTTGCGTACATATTTATGTACATACAATTAAATGACTTAAAAATATGATTATAGTAACACCATCAGAATTTAGGCAAAACCAAGCGAAAATGTTTGATTTGGCTAAGACTGAAAGAGTCCTTATAAAAAGGCGTAATCAGTTTATTGAACTTGTTTCAAGAGAATATATTATCCCAGATACGATAAGTCCATCAGGCGACCCTTTCTTTGATAATCCACTCAATGTAGAGAAAATACTTAAAGCAGAAGAAGAAGTTAAAGAGGGTAAGGTTACAAGGCTAACAGATGACTTAATGAAAGAATTATTTGAGGGATATGAAATATAAAATCATTCTCACAGAGCAATTCCTTAAGGACTTAGAAATACTTAAAAGAAGTGGAGATAAAGCCTCTGTAAAAAGAGTGGCTCGGCTTCTTATTGAACTTGAAGAACACCCTGAAACTGGAACTGGAAAACCTGAACTTCTTAAACATAGTTTGTCAGGTCTTTGGTCAAGACGAGTAAACAAATTTGACAGACTAATTTACAGGATAGTAGGAGATAAACTTATAGTTGAAGTTATTAGTTCTGTGGGACATTACGGCGATAAATAATTTCCCTAAAAGATTTTCCGCCTTAACAAGAAAGAAAAGGGAAACAGCCTCTGCCATCTCCCTTCGCTTGTATCTAATGATTACTCATCGTTTCTCATTACTTAATCGTAGCAGATACGACAGGCACGACGCCCAATGTATCGAGCTTGTTTCAGAGTAATCTCTTTAATTTCTCCACGACAACGACTCAAGCCTTTACAATAATTTGTTGCATGAAAAACCCTTGCGTAACGTCCTGTACAGATGTACACATAGATTTTCTTTTTAGGCTTTTTGTTTAGCTCTTTTGAAGCATTTGTCTTCTGAGTAGATTCTGCCTTAACTTCTGTTTGGCTTACCTTTTTAGAAGACTGCTTGTGACCATTTGCTTCTAAACTCTGCATTTGAAGAGCTATCAGCATGATAATTAGGGAGTAAAGTATCTTCTTCATACAATACTTGTATTAGTTTGTCCCCTCACCCCAAAAGAACGAAAAACATTCGATTGAAAAAAGAAAGCGTAGGATGAAGTACACTATCAAACTCTGTGTGTAGGCTCCTGAGAATATTGAAATTGCCTTAGAATAAAGAATGATAATAGATACGACACCCCACACCAATTACTTGACGTGGGAAGCCGTTATACCATCCTTCCATTCTTGAATTTTCTCAGGATTCACACACGGAAGAATGAAGCATAACGCTTCCTTAAAATACGTTTATAGACCTATTTCCTAAGCCTACGATTCCAAAAGTAATAATTTTAATCAAATAAAACCAAATATAAGGCTAAAAATCTTAGAAAAATTTTATTTTAATTGCTAAAAAACACTGCTAAAACTATTGCATAAGTCCCTAATAATTAGTATCTTTATAGTACAGAATTAGGAGATCTAATACCATGAGAAAACACAATCTCTTAATTCTAAAAATGAAGTTTTAACAAGTAAAATTTTAGAATTATGATTCAATTTAGAGTAACAGACAAGAAGCTCAAGACAGCAAAAGGAGAACAGACCTTCCACTTTGCAAGAGCCGTTTACAATGGTGTAACAACGATGGATCATCTGCAGAGGCAGATAGCTCGTATCTCTGCTATTTCAGAGGGAGATGTGCGTTCAATATTGCTTACACTTAGCCAGTTGATAACAGATGAGCTTACTGCTGGTCGTATTGTTGAACTGGGGGATTTAGGTAGAATGAAGGTAGGGCTAAGATCTCGTTCTGCAGAGAGTAAGGATAAATTTCGCGTACAAGACATCAAGAAAGTACGTGTTATATTTACCCCTGGGCAATTGATCAAACAAGGGCTATATTCAGCTTCGCTACATTCTATGCACGAGATGAGCTTCTGTCCTTTGAAGGATAGTGCTTCTTCATCTTCCACAGACACTAAGAAGCCTTCCACAGACACAAGCAAAGACCCTTCAACAGGAGCTTCAGACAAGGACAAAAAAGACTATACAGGACTGTAGAATAGATAAATGAGAGGGTATGCCATTTTGACACACCCTCTCATTATATATTATCTATTAAGTAAAAGCTTTACTTACGCCAAAGCTTATCGATAGATAGGAACTTATCTCCATTAGCTGGACGAATCCAAACCTTAGCATCGTCCCAGTAACTTGGGTAACCGCCTTGTATAGCTCCAATGAAGACAGCCTTGATTGAGTGAAGTCCTTTCTTCAATGCCTTACTGCTATCACGACGACACCACTTTTTCACTTCGCCAGCGTTGTCAATGAGCTTAACGCCATCAATCCAAAGCTCGTCGTTGTTTGTAGAGAAGAAGTAAACTCCATCTTCTGGAATTTCGAAATATCCCTCAGCAATGCTGGCATTGTAGTCAATGTCTTGCGAGTTGTTGCCCATTCCGTTGATTTTCATTTCAGGGAAACTATTAACCTGCTTAGCTTCCCAGTTAGTTACCGCCTTAAGGTCTTCTACAGTCATATACTTACCACGGCTGAACTGAACGTTTAGTCCTTCCTTCAAGTCCTCAGCCTTTACATCAACCGCAGGAGTTAAATCTTGCTTTTCAACAGTAATCGTTCTGATACGGCTTAGCTTACCACTTGGAAGAGCCGTCGCAACCTTGACAGTTGTATTCTTGTTAATCTTGATAGGTTCAGTGTACACCTTAGAAGCAGAAGTTGGCTCTGTGCCGTCAAGCGTATAAACCATAGGCATAGGACGAGTTGTCTTCAAGACAAGTTCTGTGCTGTCGGTGAAAGCCACAAAGTCGCAAGAGCCATTTGGTTGCTCTGGAAGAGGCATATGGTAATTGATACCAAAGGCGTCCATACGTACATAAGCGTTATTTAGGCGACGAGTGAAGTCTTCAAAATTCTTCTTCTCACGAGCAGTCCAAGTAAGTTCCGCAAGAGCAATCACACGAGGATAAGCACGATATTCGTACATATCAGCACTATATAGATATTCGCCCCATAGGTTTACTTGAGCTCCTAAGATATGATGACGCTTGTCTTCGGCAATATCTTTTGGAACTGGGAAGTAGCTATATGTTTTTTCCAGTGGTGCGTAACCGAAGATAGCCACAGGTTCAACCTTTGGGTCGCCTTGATAATGGTCAATGTATAAGCCTCCGTCTCCAGGGGTCATAATAACATCGTGTCCCATATTCGCAGATTGAATACCACCTGCCTCACCACGCCAAGACATTACCGTCGCAGATGGAGCAAGACCGCCTTCAAGGATTTCGTCCCAGCCGATTAACTTCTTTCCATGCTTAGCCAACATATCTTGGGCTTTGCGGATAACGTAGCTTTGCAGCTCGTGTTCGTTCTTCAGACCTTCCTCTTTAATTTTCTGTTGACACTTTGGACACTTTTCCCAACGTATCTTAGGACACTCATCTCCTCCGATATGGAAATACTCCCCTGGGAAGAGCGGAGCAACTTCATCAATAACATCAGAGATAAAGTTGTAGAACTTGTCGTTACCTGCACAGTAAACATCATCTTCTACTCCCCAAATGTTACGTAATTCATAGTCTTTTCCTGATTGAGTCTTAGGATTACATGCAAGTTCTGGATAGGCCTTAATTGCAGACATTGAATGCCCTGGCATTTCAATTTCAGGGATAATTGTGATAAAGCGTTCGCTTGCATAAGCTACGATTTCCTTAATCTGCTCCTGAGTATAGAAACCACCATATTCCGTGCCGTCACCTTCTGTACGCTTACTACCTACTTCTGTAAGACGTGGGTACTTCTTAATCTCAATACGCCAGCCTTGGTCTTCGGTTAAGTGCCAGTGCAAGCGGTTAATCTTAAATAGAGAAAGCACATCAATCTGACACTTCATCTCCTCAACAGTGAGGAAGTGTCGACAAACATCGATGAGCATACCACGATAAGCGAAGGCTGGTTCGTCCTTAATCTCTACGCTTGGTACTTGCCATAGTACGCTATCAACTAACTTTTGGCTTTCAACTTCTGCAGGAAGCAACTGCATAAAAGATTGCATTCCATAGAACAGACCTTGTGCCGTTTGCCCAACAATCTGTATGCCTTCTTGTGTTGTCATTAGTTTGTAACCCTCAGCTTTGAGGTTTAGGTTTGGGTCAATGCTTAGTTTGATTTGTGCATCTGTCTTATCTGTGCTGACAGGCAGGTCAAAGCCCATTGAACGACGCATCTTCGTAGCGAAGAACTCTGCAATTGTCTTAGCTTCATCACCCAAAGCACAAATGACAACATCATTATTTAGCTTAAAAGAACCTTCATTTTGCACCAGCTCCATTGGTAGAGGGATAATGTTTATCCCCTTATCATAGACAGGTGTTACTTGCTCTTTTTTTGCACAAGCCCCAAGCGTTAGCCCCAAAGCCAGTACAGAACTTAAAACTCTTTTCTTCATTTTTCTCTTCATTTTCTAAAATAATCACAGAGTTACCCTACAACAATAGGGCAACTCTGCATCTTTAATATTTATCTAATTGCTTTTCTACCACGCAAAGATTGGATACTGTGTCATCAACTTATTGACTTCACTTCTAACCTCTGCAATGACTTTTTCATCTTCTGGTGCTGAGAGTACACGGTCAATCATTTCAACAATTTGATCCATCTGCTCTTCCTTTACACCACGTGTTGTAATTGCTGGTGTACCAACTCGGATACCCGAAGTTTGGAAAGCTGAACGGCTGTCGAATGGTACCATATTCTTGTTTACTGTAATGTCTGCAAGTACAAGGGCCTTCTCTGCAACCTTACCTGTTAGTTCAGGGAACTTAGGGCGTAGGTCAATAAGCATACTGTGGTTGTCTGTTCCACCTGAAATGATCTTATAGCCACGCTTTACGAACGCCTCTGCCATAGCAGCAGCATTCTTCTTCACTTGAGTTTGGTAAGCCTTAAACTCTGGCTTCAAAGCTTCGCCGAAGGCTACCGCCTTAGCTGCAATCACGTGCTCAAGAGGTCCACCTTGTACCCCTGGGAAGACTGCCGAGTCAAGTAGGGCAGACATCTTTTTGATTTCGCCCTTTGGCGTCTTCTTACCCCAAGGATTATCAAAGTCCTTACCCATCATAATGATACCACCACGAGGACCACGAAGCGTCTTGTGCGTTGTACTTGTTACGATATGAGCATAATTAACTGGGTTGTCCAAGAGACCTGCTGCGATCAAGCCCGCAGGGTGAGCCATATCCACGAGTAAGATAGCCCCAACCTTATCTGCAATCTCACGCATACGCTTGTAATCCCATTCACGAGAGTAAGCTGAACCGCCACCGATAATAAGCTTTGGCTTGTGTTCTAAGGCTCTTGCTTCCATTTCGTCATAGTCTACGCGTCCGTCTTCTTCCTTTACGTTATATTCTACTGGACGATAAAGTAGACCAGAGCTATTAACGAATGAACCATGAGAGAGGTGTCCGCCGTGTGCAAGGTTCAAGCCCATAAAAGTATCCCCTGGTTCTAAGCAAGCAAGCAGTACAGCCATATTTGCCTGAGCACCAGAGTGTGGTTGAACGTTTGCCCATTCAGCTCCGAAAAGTTCCTTCAAGCGGTCAATTGCAATCTGCTCTGATTTATCCACCACTTCGCAGCCGCCATAATAACGTCTGTTTGGATAGCCCTCTGCATACTTATTCGTCATACAGCTACCCATTGCTTTCATAACGTCTTCGCTCACGAAGTTCTCTGAAGCAATTAGCTCAACACCTTTAACTTGTCTTTCGTGTTCCTCTTTAATGAGGTCAAAAATTACAGTATCTTTCATATCTCTTGACACTTAATGTTAGTAAATAAAGATTTAACAATCTATCATATTGTATTTAATGGCAAATATAAGGATCTTTTCTTATTAAACAAAAAGCTTTAATGAAGGACTTAAATTAAATTACAAACTTTCGACAAGCATCTTTATTAAAATAAGTAAGAAGATTATATTTACTTTACTTTTTCTTCAGCCCAAAGGCATAGCAGATTGACAAGCGTTACAACAAGCTTTGTCATCGTTGTAAAGGAAGCATACTCAAAGCGACCATGGAAGTTTGCCCCTCCTGTAAAGAGGTTAGGACAAGGCAAGCCCATATAGGATAGCCTTGCACCATCTGTACCCCCACGGATAGGACGAATAAGCGGCTTAACTCCAGCTTGCTGCATTGCCTCCTCGGCAAGACTAATCAGCTTCGGATAAGGCTCAACCATCTCTTTCATATTATAATACTGATCCTTTAGCTCAAGGCTCAAAGGCTTGCTCTCATAAGTATCATTGAGCTTATCGACAAGCTCTTGAAGTCTTTTTTTCTTTTCCTCAAAAAGCTCTTTATCATGGTCTCTAATGATATAATGAGCCTCAGCCTTATCAACCTCTCCATTGAGAGCAATCAGATGATAGAAGCCTTCGTAATCCTGCGTATATTCAGGTCGTTCTTGTACTGGCAATGCCCTATCAAGTTCGGTCAATAGGCTCAAAGCATTTATCATCTTACCCTTGGCATAACCTGGGTGAACGTTCAAGCCCTTAGCTATAATTCTTGCCGAAGCTGCATTGAAGTTCTCGTACTCCAGCTCTCCCTCTTCTCCTCCGTCAATAGTATAGGCAAAGTCAGCTCCAAATTTTGCCACATCGAAGAAGTCAACTCCTCTGCCAACCTCTTCGTCAGGCGTAAAACCTATCAAGACATCTCCATGCTTAAGTTCTGGGTGGTCGATAAGGTATTGAGTACAGGTCATAATCTCCGAGACCCCTGCCTTATCATCAGCACCTAAGAGTGTCGTACCATCTGTTGTAATTAGCTGATGACCGATAAGTTTATTCATCTCAGGGAAGTACGAAGGATTTAGTTCGTAGTCTTCATTAAGTTTAATGATTCCCCCTTGGTAATCTTCAATAATCTGAGGCTTTATATTCTTACCGCTCATATCTGGACTGGTATCAACATGTGCTACAAGTCCTATCTTAGGAGCAGACTCGTAGCCTTGTGATGCTGGCAACTTAGCCATGACATAGCCATATTCGTCAAGTAAAACCTGCTCCAAGCCCATTTCTATAAGCTCTTGCTTAAGCTTCTCCAAGAGGTCAAACTGCTTCTTTGTCGAGGGGAAGCTTTCACTTGCCTCATCGCTTTGGGTATCTATGGCAACGTAAGAGAGGAAACGCTTCAGCAAGCCCTCCTTAATATCTTCTATGATTTTAGCTTTTGTATTCATTATCTATTAGCATATTCTGTCTTATCATCAATACCAGCAATCTGCATTGCCTCGATACGCTCACGACAAGTAGAGCATTCCCCACAATGCATTTCCCTACCCTCATAGCAGCTCCATGTCGTAGCATAGTCAAGACCAAGTTTTTTGCCAATATGAGCAATATCAGACTTATTGATATGTGTATAAGGAGCAAGTAATTTCACAGCATTAGTTGTACCATGTTCTACAGCTGCTTGCATAGGTTCAATAAAGGCAGATCGACAATCTGGATAAATAGCATGATCACCAAAGTGATTTGCAATATAAATATCATCTAAACCATGACTTTCAGCCAAGCCAGCAGCAATAGAGAGCATAATACCATTGCGAAATGGTACGACAGTGCTTTTAATATTTTTGCTATCATAAGTTCCCTTTGGAATAGCTCCCCCACCCTTCAGCAAAGAGCTATTAAAATGCTCTCCCATAAAAGCCAAGGGAATAATAACATGAGGAATAGCTAAGATTTCACAATGCTGGCGAGCAAAGGCAATCTCACGTGCATTATGCTTTGAGCCATAATCAAATGACAAAGCCATCGCAATACATTCTTTATAATCATACAAAAGGGTTACGCTATCCATACCTCCTGATAGAACGATTAGCCCTTTCTTGCTTTTTATATCCATAGTAATTTCATTTTCAAACACGAATCCGAACAAAGATACAGATAATCAAAAGCTCAAACTAAACAGGTTAACAACACACGAATAGTCCAAATTCTATAAAACACTGAAATTTAGCATCTTACGAATCACGAAAATAACACAAAAAAAATAACATATATCATTCAAAAAAGTTATATATGTTATTTGAAAAAATGATATATGTTATTTTGAAATTTGATATATGTTATTTTCAGAGATAACATAGACTACTGCAGTGTACTGAAAAAGGTTTACAGTTTGATTTGTTAAAAACGGCTTCGATTTACACGATTTACCGCTCTTTCCTAATTGGGTTTACAGCAACTCT
>PDWI01007583.1_pt1 | contig 13071 bp, 4 predicted proteins | sample 1430891 | NCBI WGS metagenome assembly PDWI01 (sample SAMN01162508, study PRJNA174530) | Oral metagenome, whole genome shotgun sequencing project. | biome: Marine environment; feature: Marine mammal; material: Swab sample of the gingival sulcus; isolation source: swab sample of gingival sulcus... | reverse complement strand
TCTGATTCCTTAGCGTTATTATCTCCGTCGCCGTCGTTATCCTCTTGACCGTCATTAACGCCGTTGCCATCTGTATCTGGATTCTTAGGATCTAAGCCTGCGGCTATCTCATCCTTGTCATTGACTCCGTCATTATCATCGTCAGTGTCCTCTGTATCTTTAATTCCATCTCCGTCAGTATCCTTACCTTCAACTGTAATTACAGCTGTATCGGTCTTTGTTTCATTATCTACTGATGTTGCTGTAATCGTTGCTGTTCCTTCTGCTACTGCCGTTACTACTCCCGTATTTTCATCAACGGTCGCAACTGCTGGATTGTCACTTGTCCACTTCACATCCTTATTAGTAGCATCTACTGGGGCAATTATTGCCTCAAGCTCTTTAGTTTCTCCAACTCCCAACGTCGCTGTGTTCTCTATTATTGACACTTGACCTACTCTAATATTCTTGGTTACTGGAGTTGTCGCTTCAGGACCTTCGTTACCTGCAGGGTCAATTTGCTTCGCTTTTACTTCTTCTCCTACTTTTAGCTTCTTATCTGCTGGTACATCAACACTCCACGTTCCGTCTGGTTGTACAGTTGCCTCTACTTCTACTTCTGTGTCATCATCTAACGGTAAAGTTACTTTAACCGTTGCTCCTGCTTCTCCACCTGTTCCGCTCACTTTTGGATCTGTATCCTTAACACCATTAATCTCTGGTGCATTTGGTGCTGTTGTATCTACTATGATTGTAGCTGTACTAGTCTTCGTTTCATCATCTACTGATGTTGCTGTAATCGTAGCTGTTCCTTCTGCTACTGCTGTTACTACTCCTGTATTTTCATCAACGGTTGCAACTGCTGGGTCACTACTTGTCCATTTTACAACTTTATTCGTAGCTTCTGCTGGCTCAATTGTTGCCGTAAGATCTTGAGTTGCTGCAGCTTTCAACGTTGCTGTCTCCGGAGCTACTGTAACACCTGTTACAGGTACTCGCTTCACTGTTACTGGCTTCGTTGTTTCGTCACTTTCGTTTCCTACAGGGTCAATTAGCTTCGCTTTTACATCTTCTCCTGCTTTTAGCTTCTTATCTGCTGGTACGTCAACGCTCCACGTTCCGTCTGGTTGTACAGTTGCCTCTACTTCTACTTCTGTGTCGTCATCTAACGGTAAAGTTACTTTAACCGTTGCTCCTGCTTCTCCTTCTTTTCCAGTTACTGTTGTATCCTCTTCTGTAATAGGATTCATAACTGGTGCATCTGGCGCTGTAGTATCTACTGTAATTGTAGCTGTATCGGTCTTTGCTCCTTCTACAGACGTTGCTGTAATCGTTGCTGTTCCTTCTGCTACTGCTGTTACTACTCCTGTATTTTCATCAACGGTTGCAACTGCTGGGTCGCTACTCGTCCACTTCACATCCTTATTAGTAGCATCATCTGGGGCAATTGTTGCCGTAAGGTCTTGAGTTGCTCCAGCTTTCAACGTTGCTGTCTTTGGTGTTACAGCTACTGTATCTACTTTAATATCTGTATTTTTGGTTACTGCAGCTGTCGCTACATCACTCTTATTTCCTGATGGATCTTCCAACTGTGCTTTCACTTCGTCTCCAGTGGTTAAAACTACTGGAGCTACTGGTACTGACCAGTTACCATCATCATCTACAGTCACTTCTTTCGTAGTATCATCAGGGAATGTTACGGTTACTTCCGTACCTGGTTCTCCTGTTCCTGTAATATCCGTTGTTATTCCTTCTTCAATTGGCTGGTAAATCGTTGGTGCTACTGGCTTTGTAATATCTATTACTTCACGCTCCGTAGTACCACTCTCTTCAGGGGCGGTTAACTTTGCCGTTACCTTTTCACCTACTTTCAATTTCTCACCTGCCTCTAATGGCAACTTCCACTCACGATCTTCACCTACTGTTATGTTTTCTGTCTTCGGTGTTCCGTCTGACAATACATACGTTACTTCTAGCGTACCTTTATCACTTGTTCCTGTGATTTCCGTCGTTTGGTCGGTTACTTCACCAATAGTAGGGTCGTCCGTTACTGGTGTTACTGTAATCTTCACTTTTCCTTTGCTCTGTCCGTCTTCGTTAGACGCCCAATATTCAAAGTTTACGTCTCCATTGAAATTCGCCTTTGGTGTAAAGTTGAACGATCCGTCTGTTCCTACCTGTAAATCTCCTTCTTCTAAACTTACTACCTCGTTTACATTGTGGCTCAAGCCTTTGCTATCTACCCAAGAAACTACGGTCAATGGATTCGCATTATTTGGCAATCCTCCTTGTAGTAAACCTTCTTCCACAGGCTTTGTTAACGCTGTGTCTTCCTCTGTACTATAGTTCTTATTCTGAACTGTTGGAAGTACCGCATCTACTTTGATTTTTACTATTTTCGTTGTACATACACAAGTGTTTTTATCACTCGAAATTACTAAGTACAACTTATCTTTATCCGCTGGTGGATAATTAAATTCTATAGATTGGTTTCCTAATTCTGCATTCGCTGGTACTGCTTCTGCTATATCAAGTGTGCTCAACACCGTATCTGCTGAAGTGATAACGCCATCGCCATTATCTAAATAAGCTTCGACCTTTACACCTGACTCAAATGCAATCGCATTGTCATTATTCAAATTAAAGAATACTTGTGCACTACCTATACCGCCTTGTGCAGAACTAATGCTTAGACCTAATTCTTTCTTAACAGCTGTGATTTCACTTGATGCACGTCCTACTTCTTTGAACATATTACATATAGAAGTACCACATTCTATCGACCTTGAAATCAATACTCTCGTATTTACTTTGAAATCCTTGCTACATTTACCTTCAAAGAAGTCTTCTGCTGTGTCTAACATTACAGGCACCTCAAATTTCAAGGTTTGACGGTAAACCATTCCTGCAGGAACATTAAACACTAAGTGACTTTCGCCATTTTCTTCTACTTCCTCCAATTGTAAAACAACGTCTTGTCCTTCTAATTGTGCTGTAATGTCACTAGTAGTATCTCGTTTTAAACCTTTTGGTAATGCTACTTTTATTAACTCTTTTCCTGATGTTGGATCTGTTAAGAAACTTTGAGCTTTTACCTTTAACTTACTACTGTTTTGCTCTGAACTACAAGCGAATAACTCTGATGAAGTTGTGTTCTCTGTAAATTCTGTTTTCACATAGAACGGCTCAAAGTAATTCAACTCGTCCACAGAAATACTTCCTGACAATACCTCTGAATATTCATTCTTCGGTGTACTCACCTTTCCGCTTGGGTCTTTTCCGTAGAAGTTACTGATAATTTTACTTCCTAATTGGAATTCACAGTCTATCTGTGTGTCCAAACGTACATTAAGGTATTGTCCTTCGTTTAATTTACCTTCTGTTCCTGCAATACCATCTGAGAAATTAATTGTATAAACTCCTTCAGGGCCTTCTACAATTTTGTTAAATGGAATTTCGTGTTGTGTAGCATCTGTTCCTAATGTAAAATAGTGCTTAGCGTCTGCTTCCTTATATAAGGTAAGATGCTTTGGCATTGCTATTTCTAATTTTAATTCGGTAACATCTACTTGACCTACGTTAACAATTTTCATATTATATGCTAATTTACCATTGTCATCACATACAGACGCACTTGACGCTGTATTACTTACTCCAGACAATAATGGCTGACGCACATACACATTTAACTTAAGCTCTTTGGTTACTACAGGTAAATAGTGATCAATTGTATCATCTTCGTTGTAGTCTAATGGCACTCCTTTCTTTGGATTCTCTGGATAACCCGCGTACTCATAACCTGCCATTACCTTAATCGTTCCTTTCGGATTAGTTCCTTGCAAGTTATTCGTAGTCGCTTTTACCACAAAATTTTTGTATCGTGGCTGATCATCTCCTAAATCTCCTATTTTTGCCCAATACTTATTACCATCATACAAGGTTAAGGTAATTGGGTTCCCATTGTCATCTTCTAAGGTTGGTACCGTAAATTCATTCTCTGCCTCTATAGAAATCCACGTGTATGGCAATTGAATGGTTCCGTCCGCTGAGGTGTTCTCTACTCGGACGTTCCAAGAGACCTCTTGACCTGCACTTGACACTACTTTTTGACTTTCGTCTGAACCTAATGCCCAAGTTACTTCTGGAGACATATTCCTACGAGAACTAAAGTAAGTTTTCGACTTATTAAGTAAATCAGCTAATTGATCAATTGTCATCTCTGTTTCATCATCTAAATAAACGAATGGCTTTACTTTCGCTGTTTCTGGTTGGTTACCGAAAAAGAAATTCCTATTTTCACTCGCATCTAAAGAAGCTGTTTTTTTCATTCCTATATATTGATAAATCAGTCCCCAATATCCAAAGTACAATTCATTACCATAATATTCACGTGGTAAATTCTTAAACGTATATAAATTATAGGTACGTCCATCCTTTTTTAACGCATTATAAACAATTTCAGGTTGTGGAGCATCAGTTATAGGTCCCCCAGCTTGACATTTCCACTCAGAACTACCACTATATAAATACCTATTATCAATATAAATAGTCATTTCTGTTACATATGGTAATTCTCTAAACTCAGAAGGGAAGAATCTTTCATTTCTCGGCAGTTTTCTTGATATCGCCATCGTTGGAAAAGCAATCCTCTGCCACCCTTGATTTTTGAGGATTATAGATTGCTCATTTGATGAAGTATAAAGATACGTAAAAATATCATCGTATTCTATTTTTTGCGATAATACATTACAAAACATCTCATCTCCTGCTGCTTTTTGCACCATCACTTTGGCAGAAAGATCTTTTAGTGACTCATATCTTCCCGATATCCTTAGATTTGCTTTAAAGATTACTTTTAAAGTAAAGGTATCGTCTTGTTCTACGGTAATACCATTATCTGAAAGTGCTTTTCTAAGGTTAAACGTATATTTGTTTGGATGCTCATCATCCGTTCCTTGTTCTTTATGTAAATACAAATCTCCTGACACATCAACGTCCGTACCTTTACAAGTAAACACCGCACTTTTTAGTTTTCCTCCTTTTTCTGGGTCAAATACATCTTGTCCAAAGTAACTCATTACGAAATTGAACTTTTCGTAAGTGGCTGTTTCATTCATTTTACCCGTTACGTCTAATTGAACCTCGTCTCCGTTTACAAAGTGATCTACTCGTACCCCTGGTGTTTCTCTTGTTACACGTGTCGCTTTTGTCTTATCCGTATATCCTAAGGTAATACGGTGCATATCAAACTTTTCTAAAGTTACTCCTTCTGTGCATCCTGTTCCTGCTAGTGGAAATGAGGCAGATATATTATGTCCTATCGGATTGGTTACATAATCGGTTGTTGCATCATAGGCTATATATACCGACGCTTCTATTTTTACTAATTCTGACTTCGTATTTCCTTCTACTTTTAAAGGTAAAGTATATGTTGGTATTACTGCTGGTCCTCCCTCTGGTAGTGTTACTTCATATATCGCTTCACGAGTAGTCGTATCAAAACTCTTAAACTCTAAAGGTACTTCTGGTCTCTTCAATGTACCATTGGTCTCTTGTGGCACTACTCCATTTGGTAATTTTAGTACTACCTTTCGTTTCTGACTGTGAGACAGAGGATAAGAATAATGTTTATTTGCTACAATTTTCAAATTAAAATTATCATCGTTCTGCAATACCCCTTCCGTTGTTTTTTCAATTTCCATCTGAAAATCATAAACTTCTTTAAATATCATAGGGTAATACATTATCTTATCATTACTATTTATGGAATTATGTACCACATTCCCACACTTATCCGTAATATCATAAGATGCTCTATGTCCTGTCCAGTAAGTCTCAAATTTTGTTTTTAAAAGATCTGTCAAACTAATGGTATAGCCTACTTTTACTTTTGTTCCTGGTGCTAAGTCATCATATTCTCCGTCGCCATCTAAATCTTCAAATCCTACTCCTGCCCCATCAGGGTCTGCTGTAAATAAAGTTGTGTTTAACACCCAACGTCCTCCATCTTTTCCAAAAGTATCCTCTGATACGCTGTTACCCTCTACTGTAGGTTTGGACATTTCAAGAAATTTAAAAGCCCAAGTAGCAACAGGCTCATAATAAGAACTTCCTCCAGAAAAACCAAAGTTTAATTTTACATTATAAGCATTGTCCTCTCCTGTATTGGTTACTTCTATCTCGGTTGTATCTTCTGTAGCATTTGTAGGGTATCCTTTTTTCGTCACTTGCATATCCAATGCATAGGTACTGGAAAGGTTCATTGACAACCCAGTAAACGATGGTTGGTTATCCGTATGAGCAGGCTCTCCTACACAGCCTCCGTAACCTACACGCCACTCTACGCTTTCTCCTTGTAAGTTGACACATTGGTCTACACTAGCTGCTTTTACCTTTGGATTAAGTATTAGCTCTGCATCTTTGTTAAAACTTCCACCGTATTGTGAAGATTGTATCTTAAAAATATCTTCTACTACACCGTTTACTTCTTCTCCTGCTTTATATAAGGTAGCGTGTGGCAATTCTATAGCTATTCCTGCACTATGCTTTGCGTACAAGAACAAACCTTTTACCTTTTGCTTGTCAGAAGCACTAGCGTTTTTAACATTTAAAGTAACGCTTTTTCCTGCCTGCAACTCAGCATACGCAAACTGTAAGTTACTCGGCTCACTATCCCCCTCTATTAAAAGATTCGGTCTTAAAATATTAGAAAATTGGATAAAAGACTCTCTCCAGTTCTCTGGATTGTCTTTTTCTCGCACCATAATTCTAATATTCTGTTGTGCATCAGGTAATTTTTCAGCTCCTACCATCAATTTAAAGCGTATTCGCTTTTTTTCTTGCTTCGTAGCTAAAGGGTCTTCCACCTTTACCGTTACCGTCCTTTCTAGTTCGTCATACGTGGCTTCTAACCCTGCATCTTCGGTTAAGCCTACGAACTTAGCATTTTTAGGCAACACTATCTTCAGCTGATGATTTACCTTAGTAGGTCCTGCTAATGTAAAACTAAAACTCTCCGTTTCCTGACATACATAAACCTCCTGCGGTGCAGAATTGTTACTTATCAGCAACGTCTGTGCTTGTAGCTTTACACTAAATAACATAAACAAAAATAGCACTGCTATCTTCATTAACGCTTTTCTGTGTTGTTCTTGTTTCATCTCTTTTCTTTTTCTTGCCATCGATTATGGACTTGTAATCTTTGGCCGTTTTACTTTTCTTTATGAACTAGTCCTTGTTCTTTGTTTTTGGTTTTTGGCTATTGTTTCTTGTTTCTGTTGTTTGTTTAAAGTTGAAAGACTAAGGTCGAAAGACTGGAATTCTTTTAACTCTAAACTCTTAATTCTGAACTCTTAACTTTTTACTATTGTGTTTTGTATTTGGTATCTGGTATTTTTGTTTTCTATTCGCTATTGGCTTTTCGCTAATTCCTTTTCGCTATTCGCTATCTATTCTGTACTGGGAGCCATAGCTCGCTATGTCTCTACTGTGCATTTACTTATTTGTTATTCCTATTTATTATTACTGACGTTTTCTACTAATAACTTTATATCGTTTTGATTAAAATTGGGTTTCGGTAAGTTTTGATGAATTATTTTGATTAAGCTATTAGCATCCCTTCAATAGTATTTATCATTATAGCATATGATTATCGTAATATTTTGAAAAAAATTTAGACTTCAAATACAAAAATGATTTCCTCATAGAAGAACGCATTTTCTCTCTTATTAAACCCTTATATATATAAGGTGTATATAATAGGTGTACACAATTTATTACGTCGCATCGTGTCGTATCACATGCACAAACACTGTAATTCATTGAATTACAGGGATTTCCTACACTATACATCACACTTTTCTTCATAGTTAATCAAAGTACACTCTAGCACTTGGGAGCAAAGATAAGACATTTAGTTTTACTACGCAATTTTTTTTAAGTGAAAGTTTAAAGGTAAAATCATACTTTTACTTTTTCCCATTGATGAAAAAGTAACAAAAAATCTAGTCTGACAGAAATTCCCCTACATTTTTTGCTCGATCCCGAAATGCCAGAAACTCGTCTCCGCTATCGCTACGGCTCAAATCGTAAGATTCAACGACTCCTTAAAAAAATAAACAATATGAGTTAAACAGTCTAACATTTTTTCGAAAGTCTTCACTGCAAATGTTACGAGAAATTCCTGATAGGACAAAAGGGATTGTTCGTTTTAACATCACACTTCCAATAATCAGTAATTCAATCGTTTCATATTGAAAAAATAGCAGATAGCTTGATTTCACCTATCACAAAGACCTCAAAAGTTTTTTTTAACCTTTGATATCTGTTTTTTTTGTTTTCTTGGGTTAAGGTAATTGATGCACAATGATACAAAACAGACGTTCCAAACAACGCGTAACCAACAGACGTTCCAACAGACGTAGAGCAATAGCGCGCTATTGCTCTACCATACCATACCATACCATACCATACCATACCATACCACACCATCCCGCCGCACCATACCGCGCCGTGTCGATACCGTGCGCCGTAATGCACTACCCATACCCTACCAAATATCCATGCACAAAAAAAAACCACCTAAATAAAATTTAGATGGTTTGTGGTGAGAGGAGGATTCGAACCTCCGAAGCAAAATGCAGCAGATTTACAGTCTGCCCTCGTTGGCCACTTGAGTATCTCACCCTGCCTTAAACAGTTGGTGACCTGGCTGGGGCTCGAACCCAGGACCACCTCCTTAAAAGGGAGGTGCTCTACCAACTGAGCTACCAGGTCAATGGTTTTTCTCAAAAAGCGGTTGCAAATATAATTCGTTTTTTAGAAAAAAACAAATTATTTTTTACCAACCGTTATAAATGGTAGGATTTTCTTACTTTTTTAAATAGGTTAGAGGAATATACAAAGTCTACAACAGGTTTATTATCAGTTACAAACATTTCCTCATTAGAGCCTTCCCACGCCTTAAGACCGTTTTTTAAAAAAACTATTTTTTCTCCGATTTCCATTACTGAATTCATATCGTGAGAGTTGATGACTGTCGTGATATTGTATTCTTTTGTCAACTCTTGTATCAAATTATCGATGATAATGGCTGTATTTGGGTCTAATCCAGAATTGGGTTCGTCACAAAATAAATATTTAGGGCGCATCACAATAGCTCTCGCAATAGCGACCCTTTTTTGCATTCCTCCTGATATTTCTGACGGATACTTTTGATTAGCATTGATTAAATTTACTCTTTTGATGACAGTATTCACCCTTTCTAGCATTTCTTCTTTGCTTTGATCAGTAAACATTTTTAAAGGAAACATAATATTTTCTTCTACTGTCATAGAGTCATATAGAGCTCCTCCTTGGAATACCATCCCTATTTCTTGTCTCAATTGCCTTTGTTCTTTTTGACTTAATTCCCTTTGTATTCTTCCGTCAAAAGAAATTGTTCCTTTTTCTGCCGTATGCAAACTTAAAAGGCATTTTAAAAAAACGGTCTTCCCTGAACCTGATTGTCCTATAATCATATTGGTTTTTCCTTCCTCAAATGTGGTAGAAATTCCTTTTAGGACTTCTATGCCGTCAAAGCTTTTGTGTAAATCGGTTACTTCTATCATTATCCTAAAAGTGTTTGGGTTAGAAAATAATTGAGAAAAATAATAACAACACTCGTCCATACAACCGCCTTGGTACTTGCTCTTCCTACCTCTAAGGAGCCTCCTTTTACATAATAACCGTAATAAGCAGGAACAGTAGCGATTACAAAGGAAAAAATGAGTGTTTTAATCATCGCATACTGAATATAATATGGTGTGAAATCTAATTGAAGTCCGTAGATATAGTCAGCGGTATTGAATAACCCTGTTAAAATCCCTGCTACGTATCCTCCAAAAATTCCTAAGAACATTGCTAACAATACAATCAAAGGGTAAAAAAATAATGATGCTACAATTTTAGGTAACACCAAATAATTTAAAGAGTTAATCCCCATAACTTCCAACGCGTCAATTTGTTCTGTTACTCTCATCGTTCCAATACTTGAGGTGATATAAGAGCCTACTTTTCCTGCTAAAATCACACACATAAACGTAGGTGCAAACTCTAAAATCATAGATCGTTTTGCTGCAAACCCTATCAAATAACGAGGAATAAACGGATTATTAACGTTTAAAGCGGTTTGTATAGCAATTACACCTCCTACAAAGAAGGATATAAATGCAATGATTCCTACTGACTTTAGCCCTAAATCTTCTAATTCTCGAAAAAGAGTTTCTCTAAAAACACTCCATTTCTGAGGTTTTTTGAAAACGGACTTCAACATTATGAAGTACTTGCCGATATGTTCTATATAATTCATACTGGCTGCAAAGTAATGGAAAATATTTGACTTTTAATGAGAGTTAGGCGATTTCTCACGCTAAACACATTAGAATTAACAGAATGTCAAATGTTTAATTGTGAATTTTTAAAGGGTAGAGCAATAGCGTGCTATTGCTCTACCCTTTAAAAAAAATAATAAAATAAGGTCATTACGAGAAATTTATAATTTCGAAGTAATCTAACAATCAAAAAATTACATTTTAAGATTGTTTCACTATCATTCGTAATGACGACTAGACAGTCTTACCAGTGATTTTGTGTATATTATCTTGTAATGATTTACTTTAAATTGTTTTAGCTACGAATTTAAAGAGCATTCATATCATCAATCAATGCAGAAGCTTTTTCTTCCAATTCTTTTTGGATAGCCTTGTAATGCGATTTTTTATTTTCAGAGTTTTTCCCTTGATTTATTTTTTCAATTAATTCATCAAAGGTAAGTATCGCACTTTCGATAATTTGATCTATTTTTGAAGCTTCTTTTGGGTGTGAAAACTGCCAGATATAACACATATCAATAATGTCTCCTAAAACGTAATGAACGTCCTTTTTTAAATTTTTTACACTTGCCATAATTGTTATTTTATAGTATGTTGCAAATGTACGTTATAATTTTGTAATTCAATGTGTTGTTTTGTAATAAATTAAACAAATATACGAAATTCACCATTCATCTAGAGCGTAGAGCAATAGCGCGCGTAGAGCAATAGCGCGCTATTGCTCTACGCATGCGGTTATTACGTTTAAATTTTAATCGTACGATTGTCCTTTAACTTCAGCAGCTTTTTGTAGGGCAGCGAACTCCTCAGGAGACAAATTACCGTAATAGAAATTTAGAGGGTTTAATTTTTTCTTATTCTTGTGAATTTCATAGTGTAAATGAGGAGCGGTAGAACGCCCTGTACTTCCTACAAAACCTATTAAATCGCCTCGTTTTACACGTTGTCCTTTTCGCACGTTATACTTATTCAAGTGGGCGTACAATGAAATATATCCGAAACCATGGTCAATTCGAATATGTTTCCCATATCCAGAGGCTTTATTATCAGCACGTTTTACAACTCCATCTCCAGAGGCAAACACAGGAGTTCCTCTTGGAGCTGTAAAGTCCATCCCCCAGTGCATTTTCCAAGCCTTGTTAAAGGGGTCTTGTCGCATTCCGTAGCCTGATGCCATACGAGTTAAGTCTTCTTTTTTTACTGGTTGAATTGCAGGAATTGCAGATAATAGTTTTTCTTTATTCTCTGCTAATTTTAAAATTTCATCTAAAGATTTTGACTGTATGTATAAGCGTTTTGATAATAAGTCGATATTTTTGGTTACTTCTAAGACAATTTCAGAATTGTCATATCCGTGTAAGTCTTTGTATCGATTGACACCACCTAAACCGCTATTTCTTCGCTCTTCAGGGATAGGGTTCACTTCAAAAAACAAACGGTAAATATTATTATCTCGTTCTTCGACTTCTTTTAAAATATTTTCTAACTGTTGTATTTTTTTGTTGTGTAACTGTTCGTTTATTTTTACAAAATCAAGTTCACGTTGTAGCTGTTTTTGTTTTGGAGAATCAAAAAAATTCCCAATAATAAAAAAGCCTAAAATCATAGATAGGATAGATGCAATCATAACTAGTAACACCCTGATAATCTGCTTTTTTATGTTTTTTTCTATTTTTTTATACGACAGTGTTTCAGAGTCGTAGTAATATTTTACTTTTGCCATAGGTAGAAATGTATTACATTTGTCGATATTTCTGTGTTTTGTGAAAAACAGAATATAGTAATGGGGCAAAGGTATGAAATTGTTTGAGATAAGACAGTACAAAGTTGCCTTTTAACAAATTTTTATAAGCGTATAAGTTATGAAGTCAAAAAAAGTTAGACAATTATTTTTAGATTTTTTTAAGTCAAAACAACACCTAATTGTGCCATCGTCACCAATGGTGTTAAAAGACGACCCAACGTTGATGTTTACCAACTCGGGTATGGCTCCGTTTAAGGAGTACTTTTTAGGTAATGGAACACCTAAAAGCAATCGAATATCAGATACGCAAAAATGTCTTAGGGTTTCAGGTAAGCACAATGATTTAGAGGAAGTTGGGTATGATACCTATCATCACACAATGTTTGAGATGTTGGGGAATTGGAGCTTTGGTGATTACTTTAAAAAAGAGGCGATTTTATGGGCTTGGGAACTTCTAACGGAAGCTTATAAAATAGATAAAGACATTCTTTATGTAACCATTTTTGAAGGTGATGAAAAGGAAGGAATCGAAATGGATAAAGAGGCTTATGATATTTGGAAAACGATTATTCCAGAGGATAGAATTTTAACAGGAAATAAGAAAGATAATTTCTGGGAAATGGGCGAACAAGGTCCTTGTGGTCCTTGCTCGGAAATCCACGTGGATATTCGTTCGGAAGAGGATAAAAAGAAGATTTCTGGGAAAGATTTGGTTAATAAAGACCACCCACAAGTTGTGGAAATTTGGAATTTGGTATTTATGCAATACAACCGAAAAGCCGATGGTTCTTTGGAAAATCTACCTCAAAAACACATCGATACAGGAATGGGATTTGAGCGATTATGTATGGTGCTGCAAGGGAAAATGTCGAACTACGACACCGATGTTTTCACACCGCTCATCAGCGAAATAGAAACGATTACATTGGCATCTTACGGCAAAGATGAAAAGGTAGATGTCGCTATTCGTGTGATTGC
>PDWI01007582.1_pt1 | contig 13071 bp, 11 predicted proteins | sample 1430891 | NCBI WGS metagenome assembly PDWI01 (sample SAMN01162508, study PRJNA174530) | Oral metagenome, whole genome shotgun sequencing project. | biome: Marine environment; feature: Marine mammal; material: Swab sample of the gingival sulcus; isolation source: swab sample of gingival sulcus... | reverse complement strand
ACGTGGATCAAGAATACCTGTATCTACACCTTTCAATTCTGTTGGGATTTCAAGGTTGAATATTGGTAAGTTTTTAGTAGGAGCACCTTCGATAGAACCGTCAAGAATTGCATTGATAATACCACGAGTATCTTGGATTGAGATACGTTTTCCTGTTCCGTTCCAACCTGTATTTACCAAATATGCTTCTGCACCATGTGCTTCCATTTTTTTCACTAATTCTTCTCCGTATTTAGTTGGATGAAGTGAAAGGAAAGCCTCTCCAAAACAAGCAGAGAAAGTAGGTTGTGGAGATGTTACACCACGCTCAGTTCCCGCTAATTTTGCTGTAAATCCAGAAAGGAAGTGATATTTAGTTTGCTCTTTTGTTAATTTAGCAACAGGAGGAAGTACTCCAAATGCATCAGCAGTCAAGAAAATAACTTTTGTTGCATGTCCTGCTTTTGATACTGGTTTAACAATGTTTTCAATATGATGAATTGGATAAGAAACACGAGTATTTTGTGTTGTAGAACCATCAGTGAAATCAATTGTACCATCTTCTGCAACAGTTACGTTTTCTAACAATGCGTTACGTTTGATAGCACCGAAAATTTCAGGTTCAGCATCTTTATCCAAGTTGATAGTTTTTGCATAGCAACCACCTTCAAAGTTGAATACACCTTCATCATCCCATCCGTGTTCGTCGTCTCCAATCAAAGCACGATTTGGGTCAGTAGATAATGTAGTTTTTCCTGTTCCAGAAAGACCAAAGAAAATAGCAGTATTACCATCTTTACCTACGTTAGCAGAACAGTGCATTGCAGCAATTCCTCTTAATGGTAAATAGTAGTTCATCATAGCGAACATACCTTTTTTCATTTCACCACCATACCAAGAACCACCGATAACTTGCATTTTTTCAGTTAAGTTAAATACAGTATAAACTTCTGAATTTAATCCGTGTTCTTCCCATTTTTTGTTTGATGTTTTAGAACCGTTCATTACTACGAAATCAGGTTCAAAATCTTTCAATTCATCTTCTGATGGACGAACGAACATGTTTTTTACAAAGTGTGCTTGCCAAGCAACTTCCATGATAAAACGCACTTTTAAGCGAGTTTCAGGGTTAGCACCACAATAACAGTCAATAACGAATAAACGTTTTCCTGAAAGTTGTTCTGCTGTATTTGCTTTTAAGTCATTCCACACTTCTGTAGAAACAGGTTTGTTATCATTAGGAGATTCTGGCGATGTCCACCAAATAGTATCTTTTGTTACATCATCTTTTACAATGTATTTATCTTTAGGAGAACGTCCTGTAAACTCACCAGTCATTACATTTACTGCACCAAGTTCAGTAAGTTTACCTTTTTCAAATCCTTCTAAGTTAGGATTCATCTCTTCATCAAATAGTTGTTCGTAAGATGGATTATAAACGATTTCTTTTACGTCTTTAATGCCATACTTGCTTAAATCTAAATTTGCCATACAAATTATTCTTTTAAAAATTATTAATTATTTACTTTTCTCGGTTACAAAAATACAACTTTTTTTTCAAGAAAAAAACATATTAAGAAAAAATGGTGTTTTTAACTATCAAAAGTGTCTTTATTCTAGTAATTTATATTTTTAATGTGTCATTTTTTTATTATAACAGTGCAAAAAATAAAAAAAAGAGAATATTTACTTATTTTTTTGTCCAAATACGAGTATTTAAATTCATTTCATTGATTATTGTTTCAATTAGGCTAAACAGTGAGAACATCTCTTCAATGTCTTTGTATTTTACTGCTCTCATTATTTTGGGCTCAAAATTATTTTTGTCCATGGGAATACCACAATGCACATTTGAACCGATAAACGAGAATGTCATTTTCAGTTTACACTCTTTATAGACTTGAACCATAGCCTCCATCATTGTAGGGGTAAGGATATAACGTGCCTCTTGTCCGCTTGTGCCATATACGGAAAAAACATTCTCAAATTCAGGATTTTCTAATTTTATTAAATCACCATATTTTCTGATTTTCTTTTTCTCTTTTCCAAAGAGGGTTCTATGTGCTTTTTCAGGAACTACAAAAGTTTGTTGCTCCAAATTCTTATTAAATTCGGCAAAAAAGAATATTCCCCTAAATAGTGTTACCCATTTGGTTGATTTGTTTCCTTTGCTATCGGTTGTTGTTTGTTTTTCTTCTGTGTGTACTTCTGAAAACTGGAATGGAGTTTTATCTATTACTCCTGTTATCAAATCGTCACCTGAAAACCTATCATATTCTCTAGAATAAATACCTGATTCATTATAATTTTTTGCCGGTATGTGTGATGCAGGATTGTATATAAATTCTGTATTGATAAGTTTTACTATTTTTTTTACAACATTTGATTTGAATTTATTTTTATATTCTGTGTATTCTTTGGCATATCTAAAACCGAAATAACCAAATGGTATTAAAAATAGAATAATCCCCAACCAGTTGTAATTTCCAATAAATGACCAACTAAACATCATACCTATTACACTGGCTATGACTAAAATCAATAATTTTCTTATAGATTTTCTATCTTTTTCCATTCCTACCAATTGTGGCTTTAATTCTGTTTCATACAGATTTTTTAATTCTTCTTTTGATTTCATTTCTTTTTACCGTTAGTTCTATTTTTTCGTCCAAATACGAGTATTTAAGTTCATTTCTGTAATTATTGTTTCGATTAATTCTAATAGATGAGATATTTCCTCAATATCACTATATTTTATACCCTCTTTTATCGTTGGCTCAAACATATCCTTTTTCATTGGGATAGCACAATAGACTTTTGAGCCTGTGAATGAAAACATCATTTTTAGGTTATATTTTTTATACACCTCTATAATAGCCTCCATCATTGTTGGTGTAAGCACGTAACGAGCCTCTTGCTGACTGCTTCCATAAACGGAAAATATTTTTTCAAATTCTGGGTTTTCTAATTTTACCAGTTCTCCCCAATTGGCTATTTGTGTTTTTTCTTTTCCAAGTAGATTTTTATGTGCCTTTTCAGGGACAATATAAGTACTTTCGTTAAGATTTTTATTAAATTCAGCAACAAAGAATAGTCCTTTGAAAATAGTTTTCCATATGGCAACTTGTTCATCGGGCTTATTTTTATCCTTTTTGGCATCAGCCTTTACTTCTGAAAAACTAAATGGTGTTTTGTCGATAATTCCAGTAATCAAATCATCTCCATTATATCTGTCGTGAATATTGGAAAATAGGTTTGACGATAAATAATCATCAATTGGAATATGATTATCTTCTTTATAAATGTAATCGGGATTTATTAACTTTACGACCTTGTGCATAACCCGTTCTTTAAATTCTTTACGATATTTTGCAAGTCGTAAATAAGCGTGAGCAAGAAACAAACCTGCCAAGACCAAAGCAAGTAAAGGAATAACAAATAAAAAAGCCGAAAGTATCAAATTATTACGCTGAGATAGAATAAATACCAATGAAAGCAAAAACAGAATAAACGCTATCAAACTACGTCGCCTCCACTTTTTTATGTGTTTGCGGTCACCTTCCATTTCTTTTAAGTGAGGTTTTAGTTCTGCTTGGTATAATTGTCTTAATCCCTCTTGTGTTTTCATCTCTTCATTTTTAAAAAGGGCAACCGAAGATAGATTGCCCTTTCTTTTTATCATAAATTAGAACATACTTTTTACATCTACATTTTGTCTTTCTTCTTCAATAATTTCAAATACTTTTTTAGTTTTTAGGTTCATCATACCTGCAATAATATTACTTGGAAATACTTGTATACCGTTGTTGAAATCAGTAACTACGGCATTGTAGGTACGTCTTGCTGCTGAAATTTGAGATTCAACCTCATTTAATGAACGTTGTAAGTTCATAAAGTTTTCATTCGCTTTTAGGTCTGGATAGTTTTCCACTGCAACCATTATTTTACGCATTCCTGCCGAAATTTGGTTGTCCAAGGCAACTTTTTCATCATTAGATAAATCGCCTCCAGCAGTTGCTTTAGCCCTCATTTCCGTAATGTTGGTTAAAGTTTCTTTTTCGTGAGTAGCGTATTGCTTTACTGTTGCCACAAGGTTGGGGATTAGGTCATAACGTTTTTTTAACTGAACGTCCATACCTCCAAAGGCGTTATCTACTTCATTTCTTTTTCTTACCAATCCATTGTATATGGAAATAATAGGTGCAATAACTAAAAATACTACTGCTGCAATTACAATTGCAATAATCATTGTGTTTGACATAACTTTTAATTTTTTAATTTAACTTGATTTTATTTAATTTTGATTATTTACTTTTTTTAGGCTATTGGCTTTTTGCCGTTAGCAAGCAGAAAAAACTACAAATTTCTTAAATTACGCAAAAAGCGGATTACATATTTAACGATTATAATTGTAGGTAAAATTGATACGATGATTATTACTATTACCATTAATACTACCCACACATAATCCCAACCTTCCATCTCTTCACCTACTTCTTCGTTTACATTACTGTCTTGTTGTTCTTCTAAGTAACCTTCTTCTCCGTCTGCTCTATTTTCATGCTTTGCTATTATTCTTGTTTCTTCTTTCTCTTTGTCACTTAACTGGCTATATTCTTCACTCTCTTCTTGATTAGTAGAGAATGACATTTTACCACCATTTTCTTTTAATTCAGCCAATTGCTCCTCGCTAATACCTAATTTATCAATATCAACTTTACCAACTTGCCTTTCTATTCTTGCTAATACGGTATCTAATGCAATGCCTTGTTCTGCAGTTAGTTCCATTTTTATAGAATCGGCTTGTAGCATCATTTTTTCCATTTTTTCTTGCTCTTTTGCCATTTTCAAAGCACTAACCCCTGCTTTCGCCATTTTCCAAATAGAACTTGTTTTTTCTGCATTATTCTGATTTCCATCACTCTCTTCGGATTGTTCTTTTATATCAAAAGAAAGGGCAATCATTTCAGCAAATCCATTATTTATATTTTGTACAGATTCTGCTACATCTTCAATTAATACAACCGCTTTTTCATTGTTTTTTAACTCTGACGGAATTTCATATTCTATTTTTGGGGCTTTGGGAGAACACGCCGATAAGATTATCACTACATATAATAGTGTAATTTTTGTGATTAATTTTAGATTTTTCATGCTTTTAAAATTTACTAATTTGACAATCTGTTAATTTGTAAGATATTCTATTTAAATTATAATTTCAAACTATTTAATGCTTTATTTTCTGCTTTCGTCATTAATTCTTGTGCCTGTTCTGTTTTATCATCTTCTCCACAAAGGTGAAGCACTCCGTGTATAATTACTCGATGTAACTCTTTTTCAAATTCTACATTAAACTTTCTTGCATTTGACATAACTGTATCAAGACTAATAAATAAATCCCCAGATATAATTTTATTGATAGAATAATCAAATGTTATAATGTCAGTATAATAATCATGCTTGAGAAATTGACGATTAACTTCTATGATTTTTTCATCATTACAAAAGGTATAATTAATATTTCCTACTTTTAATCCATAAGAAGCAACTGTTTGAATTATCCAAACTTTAAGAGCCGAAGTGTTTAATTGAGGAAACTCTATATTTTCTGATGTAAAATGTATCATTTATAATATCTGTTAATGAAAAAATAAATATCCTAAAAGAATAGCAGCAACAATTCCTATAAAATCAGCAATTAATCCAACCGTAATAGCATAACGTGTGTTGGTGATTTTTACAGAACCAAAATAGACAGCAATAATATAAAATGTCGTGTCTGTTGAGCCCTGTATAATACATGAGAGCCTTCCGACAAAAGAATCTGCTCCATATTGTTGCATTGTCTCTACCATCATACCTCTTGCTCCACTACCACTTAAAGGCTTCATTAAGGCGGTTGGCAGAGCAGGAACAAAATCAGCGTTAATACTGAGTAATTCAACAACATGTTTTATTCCACTAATGAGGTATTCCATAGCCCCTGATGCCCTAAATACAGAGATAGCAACTAACATTGATACAAGATAAGGAATAATACCAACTGCGACTTTAAAACCTTCTTTTCCCCCTTCTATAAAAGCGTTATAAACATTAACTTTTTTTATAAACGCCATTGATATAAACCCAATAATAATAGCAAAGATAATAAAAGAAGCGAAAAAAGAGGAATAAATTTCTATTTTTTGCTGTGGAATTTGACTAACTCCCCAAATTAAAAAGCCTATAACCCCAACTATACTACCAAGAACTCCTAATACTACACGATTAAAAAGATTAATTTTTTGTATTATCGCAACCGTAATCAGCCCACCTAACCAAGCACAAAGTGTAGCAATGATAATTGGTAAAAAAACATCAGTAGGATTAGATGCTCCTTGTTGGGCTCGGTACATCATGACTGTCATTGGTACAAAAACAAGTCCTGCTGTATTTAATACCAAAAACATTATCATTGGATTGGAGGCTGTGCTTTTTTTCGGATTGAGTTCTTGCATTTGTTTCATTGCCTGTAATCCCATAGGAGTAGCAGCATTATCAAGTCCTAAAAAATTGGCAGACATATTCAAGAAAATACTGCTCAGTGCGGGGTGGTCTTTGGGTATTTCAGGATAAATTTTAGTGAAAAAAGGTGCTATTAATTTTGACAGAACCTTTAATGCTCCTCCTTTTTCAGCAATTTTTAGAATTCCCATCCAAAAGGTCAAAATTCCTGTAAGTCCAATTGAAATTTGAAAGCCCGTTTCTGCTGAATTGAAAATAGATTGTAGGATGTCGTTAAAGATAGAAAAATCACCAGTAAAGACAAGTTGAACAATTGCTATCACAAAAGCAATTAAAAAAAATGCAATCCAAATATAATTTAAAGCCATACTTTTTAGAATAGGTAACTTTTATATTTTCTTTTGTGTTAAATATTGATTTATAAAATATTGAACTAAGACACAAAGGTAAACAATATCTATATAAAAAAGAAAATTACATTATAAAAATGTAATTGGAACTTTATGAGTGTGTATAATTCTAATTTTGTGATTTCTATAAAAAAATATTATTTTTGCATGATTATTAATAACTTTATAAAAAAAGAAAATATATGGCAACTACTGCAGATATAAAGAATGGAATGTGTATAGATATGGACGGACAATTTTATTCTGTTGTTGAATTCTTACACGTAAAACCTGGTAAAGGTCCTGCATTTGTGCGTACGAAACTAAAAAATGTAGTTACAGGTAGAGTAATTGATAGAACATTTAGTTCTGGTACTAAGTTAGATGAAGTAAGAATTGAAAAACGTCCTTACCAATATCTTTATCAAGACGATATGGGATACAATTTTATGAATAATGAAACATTTGAGCAAATTCCTATCGCAAAAGATTTGATTACAGGAGTTGATTTTATGAAAGAAGGGATGGAAGTAGATGTGGTTTTACATGCTGATACTGAGACAATTCTTTATGCTGAACTTCCTGCTCATGTTGCTTTGGAAGTTACTTATACAGAACCTGGATTAAAAGGAGATACTGCAACTAATGCTAGTAAACCTGCTAAATTAGAGACAGGAGCAGAAATTAGAGTTCCTTTATTTATTAACGAAGGAGAAATAATTAAAGTAGATACACGAAATGGTTCATATGTAGAGAGAGTAAAAGATTAATATAATTTTATGATATAGAAAATAAAAAGTAACAAAAGAGTTTGTTAAAAAAAACTATTACAAAAAATAAAATCGTCTAAAAAATAAATTTAGGCGATTTTTTGTGCAAATTTGGATTTTGTTGTATTATTAGTTAACTTTGCGACATGAAAAAAGTTAGAGAAATTCTTTTTTACAAGAACTATTTTGAGGACTTTTTTGAGAAATTAGATGAAAAAACACAAAATAAAGTGGATGAAGTTCTTTTTATGCTTACAGTTTTGGAGCGTATTCCTGTGAAGTTTTTCAAAAATATTGAAGGTGTAAAAGGACTTTATGAAGTTAGAATTGAATATAGAAGCAATATTTATCGTATATTTTCTTGTTTTGATAATGGAAATTTGATTATATTATTCAATGGATTTCAAAAAAAGACACAAAAAACACCTTCAAAAGAATTAGATAAAGCAAAAAATATAATGAAAGAGTATTTTAAAGAACAAAAAAACAAATAAAATGAACACAGATAAAAATATAAAAACTTTTTCACAACACTTGGAAGAAAGATACGGAAAAGTAGGAACAGAAAGTCGTTTGAAGTTTGAAGTTAAAGCAAAATCATTTGCTATTGGTGAATTAATTAAGGAGGAGCGAAAACAAGCAAAAATGACCCAAGAACAACTTGCTGAAAAAATCGGAGCAAAAAAGAGTTTTATATCAAGAATAGAAAATGGGAAAACTGATATACAACTTTCTACTTTTTATAAATTGGTAGAATTTGGACTTGGGCGTACCATCAATTTGAGTATACAATAAATACTGCCTACAATATCTTAGTCACAGTTATTTTATATTAAGTTAAATCGTCTTTTACCTTTTTCAGTTTTGTAATCGTACAAAACAGGGGTGAGTTTCTAACTTTGTTTGTTTTTTATTAATGTGCTTCTAACCAGTTTTTCCCTTTCCCACACTCTGCTAATAACGGAACTTTTAACTCTATAACATTTTCCATCTCTTTTTTTACCAAGTTGATAACTTTATCCATAATTTCTACAGGAACAGAGAAATTTAGTTCATCATGTACTTGCATAATCATTTTTGCAGGTAAATTTAGTTCTGTTAATTTACGTTGAATATTAATCATAGCCAACTTAATAATATCGGCTGCCGAACCTTGAATAGGTGCATTAATTGCATTTCTTTCAGCAAATCCACGTACAATACTATTTCCTGAATTAATATCTTTTAGATAGCGTTTCCGTCCATAAATTGTCTCAACATATCCTTGTTGTTTCGCTTTTTCAACAGTCTTTTCCATATACTCTTTTACCTTGGGATAAGTTTCAAAGTAGCCTGAAATTAATTCTTTTGCTTCGGCTCTTGGTATAGAAAGTCTTTCTGCAAGTCCAAAAATAGAGATACCATAAATAATCCCGAAGTTAGCAGTTTTTGCTTTTCTACGCATATCAGATGTTACCTCATTTAATGGAACTTTATATATTTTTGATGCTGTTGCTGTATGAATATCTTGTCCATTAACAAATGCTTCTATCATGGCTGAATCCTCACTTAAATGTGCCATAATACGAAGTTCTATCTGTGAGTAATCAACACTTAAAAAAAGTTCATCGGTATATGGAATAAAGGCTTTTCTTATCTCTCTACCTTGCTGGTCACGAACAGGAATATTTTGAAGGTTAGGATTGGTAGAACTTAATCTTCCAGTGGAAGCAACTGTTTGATTATAAGAACTGTGTATTCTATTTGTTCTGATGTTTACAATTTTGGGTAAAGCGTCAATATAGGTGCTAAGCAATTTTTTTAAGCCTCTATAATCAAGGATTTTTCCAACAATAGGATGTTTGGAACGAATTTTCTTTAAGATATCTTCTGATGTTGAATATTGTCCCGATTTGGTTTTTTTCGCTTTTTCAACTAGTTTCATCTTCTCAAAAAGCACTTCTCCTACTTGCATAGGCGAACCAACATTAAATTCAACCCCAGCAATTTCAATAATTTCTCTTTCTAATTTTAATAACTCTTGTGTTAGGATATGAGAATTTTCTTTCAATGCTTCGCTATCAATTTTCACTCCATTTTGTTCCATTTCTGCCAATACTTTTAATAAAGGCATTTCCATTTGGTAAAATAATTTCTCCAAATCATTTTCTGCCAATTTCTTTTCAAGAATAGTTTTTAATTGGAATGTAATGTCAGCATCTTCCGAAGCGTAATCTTTCAACTTTTCTTTTGGAACTTCTCGTATACTAATTTTATTTCGTCCTTTTCCTACTATTTCATCATACTCTATGGTATTGTAATTGAGATAAATATCAGCCAAATAATCCATTCCGTGTCTTAATTCGGGTTGAATAAGATAATGGGCTATCATTGTATCAAAAAGTTCTCCTTTCAGATGAATATCATATTGGGCTAATACCAACAAATCAAATTTAATGTTTTGTCCTATCTTTTCTATTTTATCATTTTCAAAGAAAGATTTAAATTGATTAATTTGTTCTTGACACAACTCTCTATCACTAGATAATGGAACATAAAATGCTTCGTTTTTTTTCCAACAAAAAGAGATGCCTACTATTTGAGTATTAAAAACATCAAGACCTGTTGTCTCGGTATCAAAACAAACAGATTTTTGCTGTTCCAAGAGTTGTAATAAATTAGCAATGTCTTTTGGACTTTCTACTAGTTGATAGTTGTGTTTTATTGTTGTAATATTGTCTTTTATAGCCTCTTCTGTTTCTTCCTCTATCTCAATAGGTGTATCAAAAAGAGACATTTGTTGTGAGTCAGTGGGTTGTTGCTCAGAATTTGTTTGGTCGCTATTTTTAGTATTAAAAATTCTTTTAGCAATTGTTCTGAATTCTAGATCTTCAAAAATATCTTTTAATTTTTCTTCGTTAATATTTTCTACTTCAAGAGCCTTTTCGTCAAAATCGATAGGAACATCTGTTTTTATAGTAACTAAGAATTGAGAATCTTTTATCATCTGTTTGTTCTCAATCACTTTTTTCTTCAATGCTCCTTTTAATTGGTCACTATTTTCTAACAAATTATCTATTGAGCCAAATTCTGTTATTAATTTTATGGCTGTTTTCTCGCCCACACCTGGGCAACCAGGGACATTATCAGAACTATCTCCCATCAATCCAAGTAAATCAATAACTTGATTGACATGATTAATGCTATATTTTTCTTTTATTTCTTTTGTCCCTAATACTTCGTATCCACCTCTATGTTTAGGACGATACATAAAGATATTTTCTGAAACTAACTGCCCATAATCTTTATCAGGAGTTAGCATATAGACTTTGAAATCTTGTTTTTCTGCTCTTTTGGCTAATGTTCCTATTACATCATCTGCTTCAAAATTCTCAACTTCTATAATAGGAATATTATAGGCTTTGATAATCTCTTTAATATAAGGAATTGATTTTTTTATATCTTCTGGCGTTGATTCTCGCTGTGCTTTATATTCTGGAAAAATCTTATGTCGGAATGTACCACCTTTGGGGTCAAAAGCAACAGCCATATGAGTAGGTTGCTCTTTTTTTAATACTTCTTCTATGGTATTGACAAAGCCAAACATAGCCGAAGTGTTCAGTCCTTTTGAGTTTATTCTTGGGTTACGAATAAAAGCATAATAAGCCCTATATATTATTGCATAAGCATCAAGCAGAAATAGTTTTTTCATTAATTCAATTCTTTATTCTAATAAAATAGAGTAATCAATTATTTTTTATTTCTTATTTGCTGTTTATCAATGCTTCCTAACATTGTCATAACGCATCTAAATCCAATATCATTTTGTGCTTTATCTTGTTCTAAATAGCGTCTTGTTGCAGGATTAAGCCAATAATATCTATCTTTCCACGACCCTCCTTTATAAACTCTTGTTTTATCTGTATATTTGGGTGCTAAAATATCAGTAGGGTCAATTTGTCTTCTATTTCTCAAATTTCTTTCGCCTTCGGGGTCAGTATAGAGTTGAAAATCTGTTTTGATTTGGTTTTTACCATCTTTATAACTACTCATATTTTCTTTCACAATATAATCTACTCTTCCCAATGAATCTATTTTTAGACGTGTTTGTCCTTGCTTATTCATGCCTTCTGTAAGGTGAGAAAATGTAAGATTACCTCTAAACGGATTGTAAGCAACTACATCTTTGTGTGATGTTGGACGATATACATCAAGTACCCATTCGTTTACATTACCCGCCATATTGTAAAGTCCAAAATCATTTGGAGGATATGCATTTACAGGTGCTGTTGTTGAGTATTTGTCGTTCAATGCTCCTGCTGTACCCATCATATCACCTCTTCCTCTCATATAATTGGCTTGCATTTTTCCTTGCATCTTTCCTTTTTTAGAACTACGAACTTTATCCCCAGTCCAAGGAAACATTTTACCCTCTTCTACAATACCATTTTCGTTGGCTCTAAGTCCATAGGCAGCAAATTCCCATTCTGCTTCGGTCGGTAACCTAAAACTTGGAAACATTAATCCATCTCCCATGGTTGCTTTTCTAATTTTTCCATAAGCATTTCTTAATGGCTTTGACCCTGCTTTTGGTTGATAATTTCTATCTAAAAGATATTTTTCTGTATTAAAAACAAAATTATGAGTGATAGAATCTAATTCTGTTTGACGTTGTACGTAAGAAAAATCAGGTTCAGCAAGAACACCTGCTTTTACTAACATCGCTTCGTTTAATCTGTCGGTTCTCCATTGACAATAATTCATTGCTTGTTCCCACGTTACGCCAACTACTGGGTAATTATTGAATGCTGGATGTGTGTAATATTTATCTAGATAAGGGTCATTATAACTCAAAGGGTCTTCTAGGCTACTAGTCTTGGGTTGTGCTTTTGCGACCAATTCTGGTGCCAATTTACCAAAAACTAATTCTAACCAATGGGTATATTCTCTCCAATTAAGATTGCTTACTTCATATTTATCCATATAGAAAGAGGATACAGATACTCGTCTTCTTGCGTTATCATGTTCGGCTGTAATCATGTCTGATTTTTCTCCCATAATAAATGTTCCACCTTCTATTAATACCATTCCTGCTGGAATTTGTGGTTTGTAGTTTGCTTGTGCTACAAATCCTGCTGAAGCGTACCCGTTATTTCCTGTAAATTTGTCATTTTCCAAGACCCAACCTGTGGCAGTAGAAGTGGTTGAACCTCTTTTAGGTTTTGTTGATTTATGAAAAGTACATTGTACAAACATCAAAGCAACTGCAACTACTAACAATAAAGATATAACTCTATTTTTTCTCATAATTTCTTTTTATTAAATCTCTTTACAAATTCATTAATTATATTTATTAACTCCTATTTTAATAAAAACGTATATTTTTCATAAATATTTTTCTTCGTATTATTATTTAACAAATTAATTAGTTAATGTGTTAATGAGTTATG
>PDWI01007579.1_pt1 | contig 13076 bp, 8 predicted proteins | sample 1430891 | NCBI WGS metagenome assembly PDWI01 (sample SAMN01162508, study PRJNA174530) | Oral metagenome, whole genome shotgun sequencing project. | biome: Marine environment; feature: Marine mammal; material: Swab sample of the gingival sulcus; isolation source: swab sample of gingival sulcus... | reverse complement strand
AGAGAACAATGAGTATTGGCGTGATGTGGATTTGTATATTGGAGGCACAGAACACGCAACAGGACACCTTATATATAGTCGTTTTTGGAATAAATTCTTATACGATATTAACATTTCGTGCGAAGAAGAACCTTTCAAGCAGTTGGTCAATCAAGGTATGATTCAAGGAAGAAGCAATTTTGTGTATAGAATTAAAGATACCAACACTTTTGTTTCTTATAATTTAAGAAAAGAGTACGACACAACCACCATTCACGCAGATGTGAATATTGTGGAAAACGACATTTTGGATATTGAAGCATTTAAGAAATGGAGTCCTGATTACGAAAATGCCGAATTTATCTTGGAAGACGGACGTTATGTTTGTGGTTGGGCAGTAGAAAAAATGTCTAAATCAATGTACAATGTCGTTAATCCTGATGATATTGTAGAAAAATATGGTGCAGATACTTTGAGAATGTATGAGATGTTTTTGGGTCCTTTGGAGCAGTCTAAACCTTGGGATACCAACGGAATAGATGGAGTACATCGTTTCTTGAAAAAACTTTGGAGTTTGTTCTACAAAGGCGATAAATTGGCGATTTCGGACGATAAACCAACAAAAGAGGAGTTGAAATCATTGCATAAACTAATTAAGAAAGTTTCTGCTGATATTGAAAATTTCTCGTTCAACACTTCCGTTTCGGCATTTATGATTTGCGTTAATGAGTTGACAGCATTAAAGTGTAACAAACGTAAAATACTGGCTGATTTAATCGTTACTTTATCGCCTTTTGCACCGCATATTTGCGAAGAATTGTGGCAACAGTTAGGAAACACAACAACTATTTGTGATACTCAATGGATTCAGCACAAAGAGGAATATCTGGTAGAGAACAGTTTCAAATATGCCATTTCATTTAACGGAAAAACAAGATATACTTTGGAGTTCCCTGCCGATGCCAATAAAGAAGAGATAGAAAAAACGGTTCTTGAACATCCAAATTCAGAGAAATGGTTGGGTGGAAAGACACCAAAAAAAGTAATTGTTGTTCCTAAAAAAATTGTTAATGTAGTAGTTTAGTTTGGGTTATGAATACGACTAAAAAAACGAACAAATTATTGGACAAAATCCAAACGCACTATATCAAAGATTATTTAACTATTATCTTTGGGACATTAATGTATGCTTTTGGAATTACACAGTTTATAATGCCTCATCAGTTTGTAACCGGTGGTTTGACAGGTATTGCGATTTTGTTTAACTATGCTTTATCTATTCCTGTATCATCGGTTGTTTTGGTGGTTAATGTTGTATTGCTTTTGATTTCTTGGAAAATTTTAGGCTCTCAATTTCTAATAAAGACAATAGCAGGAGTACTCTTTTTATCTCTCTTCATTGGAGTTTTTGAAACGTTAAATTTAGACCCAATTATGCCTGACGAAAGGATTGTTTCCGGATTAATAGGAGCGATTTTATGTGGAGTAGGAATCGGTATGGTTTTTTCTGTGAATGGTAGCACCGGTGGTGTGGATATCATTGTTTTGATTATCAACAATTATCGTAATTTCACTCCGGGAAGATTGATGCTTTTTGTTGATTTAATTATTGTTTCATCTTCCTATCTTATTTTCAGAAGTGTAGAAACAATTGTTTTCGGTATTTTGATTACTATCATTGTAGGTAATTCGGTGGATTATGTGATTAATGGTGTTCGCCAATCGGTACAATTCTTCATTTTTTCGGAAAATTACGAGGCAATTGCAACAGGAATTAATCAAAACTTAAATCGTGGTTGTACCATTTTGGACGGAATGGGTTGGTATTCTAAAAATCCCAAAAAAGTAATTGTGGTATTAGCCAAAAGAACAGAATCAGTCGCTATCTTCCGTTTGGTTAAAGAGATAGATGACAATGCTTTTATTACCCAAACATCTGTTATTGGAGTATATGGAGAAGGTTTTGATAAGATAAAAGTGTAGAATTGAGTTTTAAAGTGAAAAGTTAGACAGTTTTCTTATTCTACTAAAGAAAAAGTTAGGTCGTAATGATTAAATGATATAATTAACCTCAAGAACAAAATACAAGATAAACCTTGTTGTATGATGTAATAACCTGAAGTAGTGTCAATTTGAAAAAGATTATTTCATTAAGAAATCAAGAAAATATTATATTTTAGTTTATAAGTAAAGATAAAAATAGAGTTAAATTATGAGTGATGATAAGAAAGTAATTTTCTCGATGGTGGGTGTGAGTAAAACATTCAATAATCAGAAGAAAGTATTAAATAATATCTATTTGTCGTTTTTCTATGGAGCAAAAATCGGAATTATCGGATTGAATGGTTCGGGTAAATCGACTCTAATGAAAATTATTGCAGGAGTAGCAACAAGTGATGAAGGAGAAGTGGTTTTCTCACCCGGTTATAGCGTTGGATATTTGGAACAAGAGCCACAATTAGACCCAAATAAGACAGTTAAAGAGGTGGTACAAGAAGGAACACAAGAGATTGTGGATATGCTTGCAGAGTACGAAAAAGTAAACGAACAGTTTGCTGACCCTGATGCTGATTTTGATAAACTGATAGCCCGACAAGCCGAATTACAAGAGGCACTTGACCACGCTGATGCGTGGAATTTGGACAATAAATTGGAGAGAGCAATGGATGCACTGCGTTGTCCTCCCGAAGATGCTAAAATAGAACATCTTTCAGGAGGTGAGAAAAGACGTGTCGCTCTTTGTCGTCTCTTACTTAAACAGCCTGACATTTTGTTACTTGATGAGCCTACTAACCACCTTGATGCCGAGTCGGTAGCATGGTTGGAACACCACTTACACAACTATGCAGGAACGGTTATTGCCATTACGCACGACAGATATTTCTTGGATAATGTTGCCGGTTGGATTTTGGAATTGGACAGAGGAGAGGGCATTCCTTGGAAAGGAAATTATAGCTCGTGGTTGGAGCAGAAAACCAAACGAATGGAGCAAGAAGAGAAACAAGCCTCCAAAAGACGCAAAACATTGGAACGAGAGTTGGAATGGGTAAAAATGGCACCTAAAGCACGTCAAGCAAAAGGAAAAGCCCGTTTAGATGCGTATGACAGATTGCTTAACGAAGACCAAAAAGAGCGTGAAAATAAATTGGAATTATTTATTCCGAATGGTCCTCGCTTGGGAAATAAGGTCGTAGAAGCAATGGAAGTTTCCAAAGCATTTGGAAATAAATTATTGTTTGAAAACTTAAATTTCACTTTACCACCGAACGGAATTGTGGGAATTATCGGACCTAATGGAGCAGGGAAAACCACGCTTTTCCGTATGATTATGGGAATGGAAAAAGCTGACAAAGGAACGTTTGATGTGGGTGAGACGGCTAAAATAGGATATGTTGACCAAACACACGCGGACATTGACCCAGAGAAAACCGTTTTTGAGGTTATTTCCGGTGGAATGGAATTTATCCGAGTAGGAGGGAAAGAAATTAATGCTCGTGCTTATATTTCTCGTTTTAATTTTACAGGTGCTGACCAAGAGAAACTGTGTAAAGTGCTTTCCGGTGGAGAACGAAATCGTTTACATTTGGCACTAACACTTAAATCGGAAGCGAATGTTTTGTTACTTGATGAGCCAACTAATGACATCGATGTCAACACATTACGTGCTCTGGAAGAAGGTTTGGAAAACTTTGCCGGTTGTGCCGTAGTGATTAGCCACGACAGATGGTTTTTAGATAGAATTTGTACGCATATTATCGCTTTTGAAGGCAATTCGCAAGTTTATGTGTATCAAGGTGGTTACTCTGAGTACGAAGAACATAAAAAACAACGCTTAGGAGATGTAGAACCCAAACGAGTGAGATTTAAAAAATTAATGGAGTAACAGGAAATTATTAGTTATTAAGAATTAATTTTTAATTGTTAGTTTTAACGACTTACGGTTAAACACTACCTTCTATGTTTTTTTTCTTACAAATTAAACATCAACAGACCAACTTAAAAGCTCTATTTATAACAAATTACCACACTATTATTATTTAATTTATAAGCTTTCTTTTAGGAGGTATATAAAATAAATTTGCATATATCAAAGAAACACCCAATATATATAATTTCACTACAAAACAAAAAAAAACAAAGTTAAATTTTATTAATTAGTTTGTTTTATCGAAAAATATATTTTCCTTTGAAGTGAAAAGTTTATCTCTAATCTTTTTAAAAAATAATATCATGAAAAGAAAAATTTTATTTTTAAGTGTAATTGCATTTGTTATTTTAAATTTAAATGCTCAGCAATGGTCTCCTATAACAAACAATAATTTTTGGAATCTTAATTTAGGGAGAATTGGTATTGGCACAAATAATCCTCAATCAAAATTAGACGTTAAGGGAGAAGTGCGTTGTACTTATTTAACAGGTGAGGTAGCTAACTTAAGATTAGTTACAGGAAAATATGCAACATTATTAAGAAATGATGGTGCTGATACTTATTGGCTTTTTACTAATTATAACAATGTTAACGGCAGTTGGAATAATCTTAGACCATTTAGAATTAACAATTCAACTGGTGACATTTATTTAGGGAATAATAATTTTTTTATATCTCATAGTTTGGGAAGAGTTGGTATTGGTACGAATAGTCCTAAGGTGAAATTAGATGTTAATGGAGAAATACGGTCTAAGCTAAATGGAGTTGCTAATTTAAGACTTGTTGGAGGAAAATATGCTACTCTTCTTCGAAGTGATGGGATTGATACTTATTTGCTTCTTACCAATTATAATGATGTAAATGGTAGTTGGAATAACCTTAGACCATTAAGGGTTGATAATGCCACAGGTGATGTATATTTAGGAAATAATAATCTTTCTATTTTACATAATAGTGGAAATGTTGGGATTGGCTACGAAAACCCTACTGCTAAATTAGATGTTAATGGCACTGTAAGAGCAAAAGAAGTAAAAGTATGTTTAGACCAAGGGTGTGATTTTGTATTTGAAGATAATTACGATTTAATGCCTCTTAATAAACTGAATCAGTTTATTAAGAAAAATAAACATTTACCCAATATTGCACCTGCCAAAGAGATGGAAAAAGATGGTATTGATTTAAGTAAAATGAATGCCCAACTATTAAGAAAAGTAGAAGAACTTACTCTTTATATAATAGAACAAGAGAAAAGGATTAAAAAATTAGAGGAAAAAATTAAATAGTAGAGTTATGAAAAACATCATGCTGATGTTTGTTGTGTTTGTAGGTGTTTTATTTAATGCTTGCAAAGAAGAAAACAGCAGACCATCAACCATTTATATAACAGCAAAAGTTACTGATAAAGAAACAAATTTGCCAATTGACAGTGTAAAGGTTGAATTATACAAATCAAGTTTGGCAAGTTATTTTGTACAAGATTACTACTATACTAACCATCAGGGCGAGGTGTTTTTTTATTTTTCTCCCAAAGACGGGTTTGGGTCATATTATCTTATGTTTTATAAAGACTCTTTTTTAACATCTCCTTCGGAAGGATGTAATTGTAGGGCAAGTATAGATTTGGATACCGAAAAACAAAAATTAAATATTCAACTTATAAAGAGACGGCAATGAAAAAGTATATCGTTATACATATGATTCTTTTATCTTTCTTAAGTATGGCACAAAGTGAGATGCCTTTATTTGAGGAAATAAAAAAAGGAAATAAAATCCCTTTTTCTAAACAAATGTCATATATTATTTCAGATTTAGATAAAAGAGAAATCAACACAGGGATTTTAGCAGATAAATCCATATTGTTTTCATCTATGGATGATTTTACAGGAACAAATAGTAAAAAGATTGCATTAAGTACTTGGAAGCAAATTTACAGACAGTTATTTGTTTCTCAAATTGACAGTAAAGTTCTTTTTTCTCCGGATAATCTACCAAAACCTTTTTTTGATAACGAAAGGAAGAGTGATGTTATTCCAATTGCAATTTTAAATATTGATTATAATCAGTTCAGAGAAGAGCCTATAAAAAACAATTTATTAGAATTTAAAAATTCAAAGTTAAGAAAAACTTCTAAAACCACACCCTATATTCAAAAAAAAGTATTTGTTGCAACACCATTAAAAGATAAAGTGTTTTCAAACCAAGTTATATTTAAAATCTCGTCACGGTTGATTATCCAGAACTCAGAAAAGCAATTATTATCAATCAATATTGATTTCGATGACGGTAATGGGTATGTTAATGTTTTTAACAGAGGAGATCAAGAGCAATATATATCTATAGATTATCCAACAGTTGGTGATAAAATCATCAAAACAAAGGTTTATTATGACGATGGATCTGTTTTACAATCAAATTCAGATTTTTCTATTTTATTAGTAAATACAAATTCTTATGATTCCTATTTTCAAGTTTCAGGGTCATGGGGAGGAGGCACTTCAACAGGAACAGCATATGTGTTATATGGTTGTGGCAACAATAATCAATTGAGGAAACCAATTATTGTATCAGACGGTTTTGACCCTACAAATGAAAGACATTTTAATAAAATTTACGGTTTAATGAATAGAGAACATCTTATAGAAAAATTATTATCAGACGGTTTTGATGTAATAATACTTGATTATAACAGTGGTGCTGACTATATTCAACGAAATGCACAAGTCTTGATATCTGTCATTAACGAGATTAACTCTCAATTAGCATCAAATAAGTCAAATGCTGAACTTGTTATTGTAGGACCAAGTATGGCTGGTCTTATTTCTCGATATGCTCTTTCATATATGGAACAAAACAACATCAACCATAACACCCGCCTATATATTTCTTTTGACTCACCACATTTAGGAGCAAATATTCCTTTAGGCGACCAGTATTGGTTAGATTTTTTTGCATCAATAGGAGAGTCACAAGGAGCGATTGAGGGTCGAGCACAGTTGAACTCAATAGCGGCTAAACAGATGCTTGTATATCATTTCTCAACATTTCCAAATCAAAATATTTTGCGAACGAACTTGATTAATGACCCATATTTTTCTTTTCCAACGATGTGTAGAAAAATTGCTTTCTCGAATGGCAGTAAAAATAATTCTAGTCATTATTTTGAACCTTCTACACAAATTATTTCTTACAGATACAGGGATTGGAAAGTTGATATTGACGGTAATGTATGGGCAGTTCCTGATCATCCTTCTTCCCCGAAGACTATATTTTATGGTCGTATAGATAAAATCTTCCCCTTGCCCGACTATGAAAGGGAAATAAAAATTGATGGTAATATTTATCCTTATGATGGTGCTGCAGGCGGATGTACTAATACGAACGAAGAAATAGCTGCAGGAGATACAGAAGGATATGGAGATATTGAAACAGATTACCCCAATCATAGTTTTATACCTATGGTTAGTTCTTTAGCTCTTTCCTCATCAAACTATGAGGTTAATACCTCTTTTGATGTATCAAATCTTCCTAATTATCATTTTATAAACGATTTAAGTATAACTCCTTTTGATGCTATTTATGCTCCTACTTCAAATCAAGAACATATAGAAGTTACAAGTGAAACAGTGAATTGGATGATGCAAGAAATAGGAGCTTCAGAACTATATTTACAAAATAAAATAATAATAAAACCAACAGATTTTCAGGCTCGAAATACAATAAAGACTGGGAGAAGTATTACGAATAGTACTCCTCAAGGTGATTTTGTCGTACAAAATAATTCAGGAATTACAAATATAACTGCAGGGAATGAGATAATTTTAAAGGCAGGAACAAATTTAAAACCAATAGGGAATGGTACAATACATATATTTACGAGCCCATACCCTTGTGCAACAGTTGATTATATAAGAAATGCATCGTATAGTAAAAATTATAATAAAGAAGAACTGATTTCTGATCTACCTTTGTTTTCTAATAAAACCATTGCAAAAAAAGAAATGGAAGTTTATATGAAAGCCTTTCCTAATCCTTTTTTTGATTATATTAATATAGAGTATTTATTAAAAGAAAAATCAGATATCCAAATTTCTATTTATAATTTAAACGGAGAGAAAATAAAAAATGTAGTAGATATGAAAAATGTAAATGCAGGTAAACATATTACAAGAGTTGATGTAGGAAAATTAGTTTCAGGAATGTATATTTGTGTAATAAGTCAAAATGGTGAAATAAATGGAGTTATGAAAATTGAAAAACAGAATTAAAGAATCTTATATTTTTCCTAATCTAGCTCCAGCTCGCTTAAAACCCATTTTCTAAAATATAAATTAAAATACAATAATAATAAACCAAAGTGGAAAGTTTTTAAAGTGATAAAATCAATAAAAACTTTCCACTTTGTAAATTGATAATTACTCTTCTTCTAATCCTTTGTTGTACTGTTCCATAGCGGCAGCACTCATTCCCATACTGCTATATCCACCATCGTTGAAAAGGTTTTGCATCGTTACTCTACGTGTTAAGTCAGAGAACATCGCAACGCAATAATCTGCACAGTCATCAGCAGTCGCATTACCCAGTGGCGACATTTTCTCTGAGAAATCAATCAGATTATTAAACCCTTTGACACCACTTCCGGCAGTCGTTACGGTTGGAGATTGAGAGATTGTATTAATTCTCACGTTTTTATCTCGTCCATAAATATATCCGAAACTCCGAGCAATTGATTCAAGCAATGATTTTGCATCTGCCATATCATTGTACCCGAACATCGTACGCTGTGCCGCCATATAAGTCAATGCCACAACAGAACCCCATTCATTGATAGCGTCCATTTTCTTAGCCACTTGCAACATTTTATGGAACGAAATAGCCGAAACATCTAATGTTTGATTCAACATTTTATAATCCAAATCATCGTAAGTACGCTTTTTTCTTACATTCGGAGACATTCCAATAGAGTGAAGTACAAAATCTATCTTGCCACCCAAAGCCTCCATCGACTCACTAAAAACTTTTTCCAAATCTTCTACAGAAGTAGCATCTGCCGGTATTAATTTAGCATTTAATTTTTCTGCCAAAGCATCGGTTGTACCCATACGAACGGCAAGTGGAGTGTTGGATAAGGTGATAGTTGCACCCTCTTCTACTACACGCTCAGCCACTTTCCAAGCAATTGACATATCGTTCAAAGCACCAAAAACAATTCCTCGTTTTCCTTTTAATAAATTGTAGTTCATTTTGTTTTATTTATTTGATAATAATTATTCATTAAACATTTGACCAAAGCCTATTGTTCACAACAACAGCACTAAAAACAACACAAAAGTAATACAAACGTGCATTAAGAAACAAAAAATTAATTATTTTTAATAGAGTTTTTGTTATTTCATTTTTAGAATGGATAACATACTGTTTTGATAATATATTTTAGAATATTACTATTAATCATTAATTTTGTCTTTTTATATTTAAGTACTTGTTTATACAAATCAGCAAATAACACTTATGAAACATATTTCCTTATTAATCATCTTTTGTTTATCAGCCTTTACTATTCAGGCTCAAAAGAAAGATACAACAGTCAATAAAAGTATTACTATTACCCGAAAATATCAGCCCGATATACACCATAGCAACAAAGTGGTATCCATACCCAAAATGCGAAAAGTGACCATCAACAAACCGGCACCACAATATCTTAACATCTCAACATCAATGCCTGTAAGCTACCATATACAAACTTTACAAGCCGAACAACTACAATTTAAACAGAAAAAACACTATCAAGGATTTGCTCGTATCGGCTTTGGTACTCCGTTGAATACTTTGGCAGATTTAATTGCTCCGATTTACAATTCCGAGAAAAACAAAATGAACATTACTCTAAGTCATTTAGGAGCATTTCACGACAAAAAACAGAGCAATACAAATCTCAATTTTGATTATAATCATCTCTTCAAGAAATTCAAACTCTACTCTACCATAGGTTTGGAACACGATTTTTTCAACTATTATGGAGATATTTTTAACAACGATTTAATAATAAAAGATATAAACCAATATCAATGGTGGCAGTTAAGCGATATAGATAATCACTTTCGTATTCACCCTCAAATAGGTATTCGCTCGTTATCTCTTACCGAAACATTAACACTCGACGCAGGACTGTCTTACAAAATGTTCCACAGTTATACCAATAAGCTTACGGAACATCAATCACAAATAAAAGGTCTGTTAAAAAAGCAGTTGAACAACAATCAATTAGGGTTGAACTTAGATGCTTTCCATTTTATCTACAATAGCAATGAAAACGATTTCAATACACAAAATAATGATTATCTAAACTATTCAATCATCAAATTAAATCCTTATTATAAAATAGAGCATAAAAATTGGTTTTTAAGATTAGGAGTCAAAACAGTATTTTCTATTTCAGCCGGAAAACCATTTGCTCCTGCTCCCGACATTGCATTTAAGTGGAATGTTATTCCACAGTACGTTTCTCTTGCAGGTGCAGTAACAGGAGATGTAATAATTAATTCATTGGATAAAACTTACAAAGAAAACAGATATTTGTCTCCACAAAACAGATTGGCTGACACTTATACACCCATTGATAGTTATCTCGGTGCAACAATTAGCCCTATCAATAATCTTATCATTGATGTTTACGGAGAATACCAACTCATCTCTAATCCCTATTTCTATGTTAATAAACATTATACAAGAAGTGGGGACGACTTTTTCCATAACCGTTTTGATGTTGTGGGAGAAAATTCTGCTGTTCAAAAAACAGCCATTGGAGTGAACCTCGCTTGGAATTATTTAGATAAAGTTAGTATTTATACAAAAACAAAATACAATCGTTGGTTTCTTAATCAACAGAAACACGCTTGGCATTTGCCGAAATGGGAGGCTAAATTAGGAACGAATATAAAAGTTAGAGATAATATTGAAATCAATAGTCAATTTGACTTTCAAGAAGGTAGGTATGTGCTTTTAAGTAATGCCAATGGAATAAAAATGAAACCGATATTCGACTGGAATATAAGTAGCACATACAGTTATTCGAGAAGATTATCTTTCTTTCTAAAAGCAAATAATATTCTCAATCAGAAGTATCAACTTTTTAACGGTTACGATGTTGAAGGTTTTAGTGCAATTATAGGAACAGCATTTTATTTCTAAAAATGACTACAGAAGAACGTTTTATGGCTCGTTGCCTATATCTTGCCAACTTGGGAAAATATAGGGTGGCTCCCAATCCAATGGTGGGTGCAGTGATTGTGTATAATAACAGGATTATTGGAGAAGGCTATCATCAAGAATATGGAAAGCCACACGCTGAACCCAATGCTATCCATTCTGTCAAAGAAGAGGATAAGCTGTTTCTATCGGAATCAACATTGTATGTCAATTTAGAGCCTTGCTCTCACTACGGAAAAACCCCACCTTGTGCCGCATTAATCGTATCAAAAAAAATAAAGAAAGTAGTTATTGGCACATTAGACCCCAATCCTAAAGTAGCAGGGCGTGGTGTGAAGATATTAGAAGAGGCAGGTATTGAGGTTTCAGTGGGAATTTTAGAGAAAGAAGCCTTATTTTTAAACAGACGATTTTTTACTTTTCAAACCCAAAAACGTCCATTTATTATTCTTAAATGGGCTCAATCAGCAGATGGATTTATTGATAAAAAGCGAACAAGTCCTAAAGAAACACCCACACTAATTTCCAATCCCATTACTCAAAAGATGACGCATAAAATGAGAGCTGAAAATATGGGAATTATGGTTGGTAAAAATACAGTATTACTTGATAATCCAAGCCTTACTGTTAGGAGTTGGAGAGGACAATCTCCCATTCGAATAGCTTTTGACCGTAAAAATGAAATACCCGAATCTTTTAAGATAAAAAACAACGCTGTTAAAAGTTTGATTATTGGCAATACAACCAACAAAAAATCAGAAAATTTGGTCTATTTAGGGGTTGAAGACACTTTCCAACTAACTTCTGTATTAGAAAAATTGTACCACGAAAACATACACTCGATTCTTGTTGAAGGTGGCTCTACCCTACTGCAATCGTTCCTTTCTTTGAATGTATGGGATGAAATCAATGTGGAAATAACACCCGTTAAAATCTTTGACGGAGTAAAATCCCCTACTCTACCCAACAATGCCATAGAGACGTCACGAAGTGTTATTGAAAAGAATTTGTGGCTACACTTTGAAAGAAAATGATAAAGTAGATTTCTAAACAATCTCTATTTTCTTACCCCAAATTTAATATCTTCCTAAAAATAGGAAGTAATTGATATAGTCTTCTCAAAGCGACCAATGGTTGATAATAACAGATGTAAAAACTTTACCTTTTTCTCTGTTTAACAATTGTGGTTAAATAATGTCTTTTTGATTTAGTCATTTTCTCTAAAAAAAATGAAAAAGCTCTCTTTCATTGCTCTCTATTTTTAATTATCTTTGCAAAATAATCCAAAACTAAGAGTAAAATGATAACTTTCTTCCATTCCAAAAGCAACAAAATTTACGCAATTCAGTCGCAAGATTCACTCAACAAAAACGACATTGACAAACTAACGTGGTTACTGGGAAATGCCCAACAAGAGACCAATTCCACCATCAAAGACAACTTTGTGGGGGCTCGTAAAGAAATGATAACCCCTTGGAGTACCAATGCAGTAGAAATTACACAAAATATGGGTATCAAAGGCATTGAAAGAATAGAGGAATTTACCACTTGGAAAGAGGGTGATGATTTTGACCCAATGTTGCAACGAAAATATACGCAGTTAGACCAACATATTTTCACCATCGACAAACAACCTGACCCAATAGAATCGATTGACAACATTAAAGATTACAACCAACAAGAAGGATTGGCGTTAAGTGAAGATGAAATAGAATATCTGAACGAGGTAAGTAAAAAGATTGGAAGAAAACTAACGGACAGCGAAGTATTTGGATTTTCGCAAGTAAACTCGGAACATTGCCGACACAAAATATTCAACGGGCAATTTGTTATTGACAACGAAGAGAAAGCACTTTCACTCTTCAAACTAATCAAAAAAACATCAGAGATTAATCCCAATGACCTTGTATCAGCCTACAAAGACAACGTGGCGTTTAATCAAGGACCTATTATCGAGCAG
>PDWI01007578.1_pt1 | contig 13079 bp, 11 predicted proteins | sample 1430891 | NCBI WGS metagenome assembly PDWI01 (sample SAMN01162508, study PRJNA174530) | Oral metagenome, whole genome shotgun sequencing project. | biome: Marine environment; feature: Marine mammal; material: Swab sample of the gingival sulcus; isolation source: swab sample of gingival sulcus... | reverse complement strand
TATCGGAAAGCCCCTCTCCTGCGACCAACGGGAGCGAACAAGGAGAGGGGTTTGGGGTGAGGTGTACTCGATGAGAATTCTTCAACCCTCAACTCAGTCCGTTTGGATATAACGAGACCGTTGCTATGGAATACTACCCACTAACAAAAGAAGAAGCCATAAAACTCTGATACAAACGATCAGACTACGAAGCTCCGTTTCCGAAAGTAGAGAAATTTGTGCAGTGAAGTAAGCTCCGAACAGCGAGTTGTAAAACCATTCATGAACAAAAACCTGAATTACTAGAAAAATTGCTAAACTATGCAGTAGTCTGTGAAGTGAGTGGAAGACCGTTTAGAATCATCAAACAAGAAATAGATTTCTACATCAAGCACGATCTCCCCCTTCCAAGAAAACATCCAGACATCAGACATCAAGAAAGAATGAATAAAAGACCATGAAGGACACTGTATTTGAGAAACTGTGATAAGTGTGGGGAAGAGATGCTGAGTGTGTATCCGTCATCCTGAGGCTTTGCCGAAGGATCCAGTATACAGCAAATAGATTCTTCGCTTTGCTCTGAATGACAAGGGGAAAAAGTTCCCCCCTGCGAGGGGGGACACCCTGCTGAAAGCAGGGAGGGGGGTAATGCCCAACAAATCTACTGTTCTTCCTGCTACCAAAAAGAAATCTATGGATAATATCAAAAAAAATATATAATACCGTAGTTAGAAATTGTTATGTTTATAATTTGAGTCACGAAAGATTGTAACAAGAGGTGTTAAACTGTTATTTACAACTAAAGAAAGCTTTTATCTTTCTTAATATAATACCATGAAAAATTTAAAAAAATGTTTGATTCTTTTTACTCTCGTGGGAGTGGGAGCCTTCTATCTCTCAGCGAATGCTTGGACTTCATGCGAGCCTACGCCTACTTGAGAACAGTGTTTAGAATGTAATCCAGATGTACTAACCCACTGTGAACCGATTGATACTCCTCTTTGCCAGGTATGAGATGCTTGTAATACAACAGATACACAGCATGAGGAACCTAATCCTAATGATCCAGAGCCAAATGATGATGTCCAGAACCAGTCACCACAAGAGCCAGCATATCTATATATCAAGTATAGAGATACCAGTGGAAGAGATATTTACAATGTGCCTACGTACAAGGGAGTTGATGGAGAAGTCGTTGATCTTTCACAATATCAGAAAGATATTAGTATGTTTAAGTTTTTGAAATATAAACCAGCAGGAGATACCATTACCCTTAATGCAAAAAAATCTCAGAGTGTAATTTTGCTCTACGAAAAAGTTACGAAACCAGTACCCTCTGAATCAAACGAAAACACCCCAACGGTAACAAAAAAAACACAGCCTAAATCTTCTTCACTTGTTGCACAAAAACAAAAAAAAGTGAAGATGTTCCGTGGAATGCTAGATAGCGCATTTGCTCAACCAAAAATGCAACAAGGAAACAAAAAAGAAAAACTTTTACATCAACTTAAGGTAATGATCAATTATTTTTTGAAAAAACCATTACCAGATGAAAAAAAAGTAATAATGGAATCACTGTTAGAAGCAGTAGAATCATATGAGAAATAATGTTTTATCTTATTTACTAACTATAACAAATGTCAGATTCAGTAACAGTAACCCGTAGTTCAGGGTATTGAAGTCGTTTAGGGAATAGCCTAAAAAATGTTATTGTCGGGTTTATTTTAGTGTTCTGAGCAATTGGACTGTTGGCTTGGAATGAATATCGTTCTGTCGAGAGAGAGAAAACATTGAATGAAGGAGAAAAGGTGGTCGTAGAAGGAGTGATTGATAGGGTTAATCCTGACCTTGAAGGGAAACTTGTCCATGTCATGGGAGTAAATAATGCTTCTGGTGCCTTGAAAGATGAGGTCTTTGGAATACAAACCGATCAATTAAAATTAGAAAGAAGAGTTTTGATGTATCAATGGGAAGAAACCCAACATACCGAGACCGAAGATAAAATCGGAGGAGGACAAACAGAAACCACAACCTACACCTATCATAGAAAACGGAGTGAGGAAGCAATTAATTCAAATAATTTTTATGAAAAAGCAGGACATCAAAATCCAACAGACTGGAAATATCAAGGAGAAACTTGGGTACAAGACCCTATTATGTTAGGAAAATTTACCTTAGCACCAGTATTTGTAGAACAGTTGGCAACTTGGGAAGATGTGAAAATTGATACTGAGCAAGTTATCCTCACTGGAGATGAAAATACGCATATCAGTAGGAGAGAAATTTATATTGGGAAAAATCCAAGCCAACCTGAAATAGGAGATCTGAAAATCAAATTCCTCCTCGTTCCCAAGGGTGATATTAGTATCATAGGAAAACAAACTGCAGATACTTTAACAAGTTACAGAACAAGTAATAGAGGTGAAGTAAGTCTTCTTGAACAAGGGAAGATTGATGCACCAGAGATGTTTGCTCGTGCCTATGAAATGAATGCGTATGCTACTTGGGGATTTAGACTTGTAGGATTGCTCTTCTTGTTCTTTGGATTTAAGATGATCTTCTGAATTTTGGTAGCAATAGCGAAAGTGCTTCCATTTTTGGGAAGTGTTCTTGATTTTGGAACGGGTATTGTAGCCTTGATTTTGACCATTGCAGTAGGACTTGGAACCATTGCTATCTCTTGGTTGTTTGTGAGACCAATACGAGGAATTAGTCTTTTGGTCATTATCGTTGGACTTATATGGTGGATTAAACATAGGCAACAAAAGAAAAAAGACACAGCACCACAAGACACTAGCACCGTAAAAGAGTAAAGAAGTAAAAAATATAAGAAATAAAAAAATATATGATTAAAAGAGAGGGGAAAAATCCTCTTTCTTTTTTAGTCTGAAAAAATATACTACACCATATATATTATCTGTTAAAATAAAAATAGTATGCAATTTTATGATGAAGTAAAGATAACAATAGAATCTGGAAGAGGAGGGGATGGACTTGCCTCTGGAAGAAGGGAATCAGGAGTGCCATTCGGTTGACCCAACGGAGGAGATGGAGGAAAGGGAGGAGATATTTTCTTTGTAGCAAAAAAAGATTTAAACACCCTCGTTCCCTACAAATTTAGAAAAATTTTCAAAGCACAAAAAGGAGAACCTGGAAGAACAAAAGATCAATACGGTGCAGGAGGAGAGAAATTAGTTTTGGAAGTTCCCATTGGAACTTTGATAAAAAATACTAAAACAGGGAAATTACTTCATCATTTCATCAAAGATAAAGAAGAACGATTGGCCCTCAGAGGAGGGGAGTGAGGAAGAGGGAATATCCATTTCAAATCTCCGACCTTGCAATACCCAAATTTTGCTCTCATGGGAGAACCAGGAAGATTTTTGGAACTCACCCTAGAATTGCAATTACTAGGAGATGTTGCCCTGATTGGAAATCCGAGCGTTGGGAAAACTTCAGTGATTAATGCCGTTGCGCATACTAAAGGGAAAGTTGCAGAATATCATTTCACAACCCTTATTCCAAACCTTGGGTCAGTAGAATCCAAGGGTTATCATTTTAATATCATCGATATTCCAGGATTGATTGAAGGGGCAAGTGATGGAAAAGGACTTGGAAACCAATTCCTCAGACATATTATCAAATCGAGAGTGTTTGCTTTTGTTGTAGATATTAACAGATACGACCAAGGGATTAGCGAAACCCTAGAATTACTTGAAGAAGTAGTGAGGTATATCAAACAGAAAATTATCAAGAAAAAGCATTATCAATGCGTAATTACAGAAGATAAGGGAACCATAGATTTTAGAGTTTATGAATCAGATAATCCGATCAATGTCACTCAGAGCGAAGCGAAGAGTCCAGTAACAGCTACTATGGATTCTTCGGCCTTGCCTCAGAATGACGAAGTAGAGAATGGTTTGTGAACAGAAGTCATCCACAAAAAAATTACTTTCCTCATCACAAAATCCGACTTATTAAACGATGAAGAAATCTTAGAAGAATACAAAAAAACCTTCATCAAAAAACTCAATGAGAAAACTCAAAAACTTTTCAATACACAACTAGAACAACCCCTTGTTGAAAAAAATATGTTTTTTGTTTCTGCGTTTACGCATCAAGGATTGGAAAACTGGCTGGGGAAAATGACTGAAATCTTGAAAAAAACGCCAATTCCACATATCCATGTTGAGAGTCAGCAAAGTTTTGCAAGAGAGGAGTTTGAAATGATTAGAGAGATCACAGACACAGAGAAACAAATCCTTATTGACGAAGAATATCTCGATGAAGTTGAAGCAAAATATTTACAAGTATGGTATATCAATCATCCAGAAATCGCAAAACTCGTCTATACCCTTCCCCGAGGAAATGATGAGGCAGAGATGCGATTTTGGAAACAGATGTACGAAAAAGGATATGTTGAAACTTTCAAAGAAGCAAAAATCAACAAAGGAGACATCCTAAAAATCAAATCATATTATGAGGGGTTAGATGATAGATATATTGTGTATTAGAATAGAAAAATAAAATAAATATTGACTTTTGTATTGATAAGATTATAATGTATTTATTACATACAACTATTTTATTATATATTTTTATAAAAATGAAAGAAATTATTGAAATTGATTCCAAAAGAGCAGAAAAATTAAAAAAAGGGGCTGTCTGTCAAAATACAGGTGATGTATTATACAAAGTAGTACATGACCCTACGGTAAATGAAGCTATGAAAGACTTAGATCAAAAAGATTCTTTAGATAGTAAATGGTCAATATTATTATGAGATATCCAATGTGCACTACAGTGAGATATAAAAGACAAAGCACAACTAGTAGAAATAATAGATTTATTAAAATCAGATAATGTAAGATGAAGTGAAAATTTATCTGATGCAATACGAAAATATTTAAAATGAAGCGAAAATAATGAGTCAAACGAAAAGACATCATACAAAGATTTAAAAAATCCTGAGATAAGAAATTTTATCAGAGAGTTTTGGGGAGAAAGATGGAGTTTTAATATAAGTAAGTTGTGTGATACTATAATTAATGAAATATACAATATAAATATTGATACTTTGTGGGATGATGAAACTATTCCTGAAATGGACGACACAAAACAAATAGAATTAGCAAAAGTTTATTTCAAAAATCCTGATATCATAAAACTAAACTTTAGTTCGCCTTTAGATGCTAATAATACAAGGTTATTATATATTATTGAAGAAAAAGGTTGAGAAAAAAATATCATGCTTGCAAATTGAAGAAACCTTACTAATAAAATTAAAGATACTGAGGGAAAAGAACATAAAATAGTATCAATATGAAAACACAAAGAAAAATTTTTTATAAGTATTAAGAATGATTCTGGAGAGTATCTTAAGAATTATCTACCTATAATACTAGAAAATAATATTCCAACAGTTCAGGCAAGTATAGATATAATTTGAAAAAAGTGAGAAAAAATAGGTACTAAGAAAGTTATTAGTATAGAGGAGGCAGTGAAAATTGTAGAAGAAAACACAAAAAAAGAAAATGGAGAATGGTATATCCAAGAAACAGAAGAAGAGAAAACACCAGAGAAGAAATCATTTTTAGCAGGATTTTTTAGTAAAAAATAATTTTCATGCACACCATCCTCGCGATATCAGATTCAGATAAATTAATTACTAAATAGAACTATTTTATTATATGTTTTTTGTAAAATGGAAAAAATTAAAACCTTTAGTGAGCAAACTAATCAATTCTGAGTTACTTCTGAAAGAGTAAAAGAATTAGACAATGGAGGTATTTGTAAAAGCCCCAATGAAGTATTATTGACAACACTCTGAGAAAAAGGAAAACAGTTTGTAAATCATTTAGATAAAGAATATTCTTTAGATAAGAAATTCTCTGATACTTTAGAAAACATACAAAATATTATAAACTGAAAAATAAAAAATCCTAAAGAGATTAAAAAGACAATAGAAATATTATGAAATATTCGAAAGATTCCAGAAGAAAGGCAAATACTTACTGAAGAAATACAAGCATATCTTAAAAAAGAATACAAAAAAACCTGAAAACAAGATATAAAAAACGAAAATACAAGAAATTTTATTAGGCAATTTTGGGGCACAAAAGAAAATTTCACAATAGAAAATTTTCTAAATCTTCTACAAACAAAATTATATGTAAAATATTGGGAAAGTACAACAGAAGAAAATAGAAAAAAGTTAAAAAAAGGATTAAAAGAAATGTATAAAAATTGAAAGGAAATAATTACAAAAAAGGTTATAACAGAGATTCTTAAAACTAATCATATAGTGGATATTGAATTTGATGAAAATAATGAAATTATACGCATAAAAGATTCGAAATGATGGAAACCAGTAGAAAGTGATAAGATACAAACTAGAATTCTAGATGAACAATGAAAATCCCATAAAATTATTGATTTTCTCTGATGCCTTATAAAAACCGAATCAGACAAGTATTTCCCTGTTATTACAGAACAAAAAGATAATAAAAAAACGTATACAGTACAAACAACTATAGATATTATTTGAATAAACGGAGAAAAAAAAACAAGAAAAATAACCCCAAGAGAAACCTCCGACTGGATATGGGACACAGAATATTTTATGAAGAAATTAAATTTACCAAATCCTCAACAATATACATTAGAAAAAGAAAAAAACGGAAAATATTTTATAAAAGAAAAACCATGACTTTTTAGAGGATTTTTTAGTAAAAAATAATTTACATGCACACCATCCTCGCGATATCAGACTCAGACAAACATTTCAAGACCGCTATCGATGAATATAGCAAAAGATTGGGAAATTGACTAAAAATTCATGACCTGAAACCTTTCAAAGATAGCAATACAAAGCTTGTTATCCAAAAAGATACGGAAACGATCAAAAATACACTAGAAAAAAAATATTCTCATGCAAAAAAAATCCTCCTGTCTAAAGAGGGGAGTCTCATCACTACGGAAGAATTTGCAAAAAAAATCAATCACCAAGAAGTAGTTTTCATCATCTGATGACCCTATGGACTGGATGAGGAGCTGTTAAACGCTAACATAGATTTCAAACTCAGTTTCGGGAAAATGACATTACCACATGGACTAGCAAAACTCAATCTTGTAGAACAACTGTATAGAAGCCATACCCTCGCTATTGGGAAGAAATATCATTATTAGAAGAAGAAAAATATTACTTGTTTTCATACATGAATTATATATACTACTGATATAATCTCAACAAATAATTCTTATTTATACTCTATAATAACAGTATGCAATTTACTCTCGTATTTTCCCAAGAACCAGAATGAGGATACACCGTGGAAGTAGCAGAACTACCATGATGTGTAAGTTATTGAGAAACATTAGACGAAGCAAAGACAATGATTCAAGAAGCCATTGAAGGATACTTAGAATCTATGAAAGAACATAATGAAACATTCGTTTCAAGACCAACCTTTATTTCTTCGTTTATGCTCAATGACAAGCTACCAACCCCAGCAGATACTAAAATTTTTGCTTAAAAAAGGATGGCAACTTGATCACATCAAATGAAGCCATCATATCCTTTACCATCCAAAATTGAAAAAAAGGACAGTTATTCCTATGCACAAAAAAGACCTTCCTATGGGAACCGTTATGAGTATAATGAAACAAACAGGATACAGTAAAAATGATTTATAAAAAAATGCCCCACTTTTACGAGGCATTTTTCTTTTTGAGATATCTCATCTTTCCCCCTTTGTACAAGACCTCTCCGTCCTTCGCAAAGCTCAGGACACCTCTCCTAGCAGGAGAGGCTTTTCAACGCTTCAGCCCCTCCTGTTAGGAGGGGATCAAGGGGAGGTCTGTTTAGGACTGAAATTCGCAGCCCCATTCTCTGCAATTCTACTCACTACTATTCAAAAAATAAATACTTATGTTCATTTCCTTTCGTGAAATCAGCGAAGAAATCGTTGATCAAAAAGAACATTTTTCCGATATATCCAACTCTCATATTACTCCATCTTGCTCTCCACATTCCATCATTATAATAATAGTTTTTGCTATTATTTTCAAGCATTTTCTTAAACAGCTCCATATAGTTTACACTCAATACTTCCTTGATTCCAGCGGTCTGATCTAAATCCCAAGATTTTAATCCCACAAATTCAGTCACCGTTTTTTCCACAGGATAGCAGTTTCTCTTGGTTTCTACACCATTACTATCAATATAAGTATTACATCTTTCTCAATTTTTTACACGGTCTTGCAAAAATAACGGCAAGGTCAATCTATTGTTACGATCTATGACAAACAATCTTGGATTGTCCAAAACCTCTGAATACGATCCTTGTCCTCCATACACTTTTTCATCAACAGTGCTTACGGCAATATTATTTGGATTTACTTCCTTTTTACATTTTTCAAACGCTTCAAGTGTTAATTTATCTTTCGCCTGTTGCAAATCTCCACATTTTGTCTGCACGGTTTCTTTGTTATTATAATCTACCTTGTAAATACTAAGTTTAACCCCTGCATTCACAATTCTATTCTTCCCTTTATTTTTCGTTCCATATCCAAGTCCAATTAGATATTGCACGCCATCCTTAATCTTTCCCAAAGGATGCAAGTAGGTACTATATCACGGAGTTTTCAAAGCTCCAATAATTTTAGGATGGCTAACATCAGAAATATCTACGACAAATAAGGGATCAATTTGTTCATAGGTCACTAAATAGAGTTTATCCCCGATATATCTTGATCCTTGGAAATTCTCTTCTGGCTCAATATTTTCTATTTTCCCAAGTAAATTTAACTTGTCACCTAAACTATAAAAATTTGTCCCTTTTCTCCAACCTTTTCTGGTCAAAATCCTAAAATATCCATTAGCATCTTCATCCATACTGTATTGCGTCAACGGATCTCAAGGAACCACATTACTATTCACATAGTTGAGTTTCATGTCGTTGATAGCAAATTTGTGGATCAAGGTATTATTTCCACGATCAAAATCTGGAGCAATACAATCAAATCACTCCAACGCTCACCATCCACACGAATATTGAGCAGGCAAATAAAAGTTGTTAGTCAAATACACAGAGGTCTTAGAAACATGGATCTGATCCATAGGTGAAAGCAATACGGTCAATTCAGGTTTTACACTCGGATCTTGTACATCTAATGCCGTAATCGTTGTGAACACTGGTTGTAAAAATCTCGACTGTAAAGTTTTGTCATCAGGCATCACATACGACACCTTGTCACAGTCCGCAGTATACAATTTCAACGACAATTTTCCATCAAGTTGCACATCCAACAACCTTGGCAAGAAATGTTTACTATCTAACGAATCTTTTGCTGCTTTTTTTTCTTGCTCAACCTTTTTGTTATACGTCTTTTCATCATCAATATTCCTATAATACGGCATCACAGGACGATACATCGAAGATTCAGAGAACACATACAACGTATCTCCAATTAATCTCGCATCCCTCAGATATCCATTCACATCATTGAATCTTTCCAATTTTGGAACCTGCTTATTTTCCAAATCATAGACAATAATCGCGGTTTTCTGTTCTCCACTAATTCCCCAATAATCAGCACGATAATGATCATTCCATCTTGACGAGAGAATCACTAACTTATTTTTACTGATAAACAACTGAATATTTCAGAAACTTCTTGGAACATTGATCACCGTTTCATATCCTACCTTTTCAACATCAAGTTTCCCATCAAACAAAGGTGATTTGATCACATAAATTTTGTGCTGTTTCGCATTATAATAATAGACATAGTGTCCATCATTTTTGATAATATCGGGTTCATCTACCCCTTCTTTCTGATTATTCGTAGTAGAATGCTCAACATCTCCTCCTGCACCACCAACATCAGCACTTTCATTTTTCATCATTGGAGCAGAGTCCGCCATTTCCATGAACACATCATCGGTCATCATTTGCTTTGTCATTCCTCATCTCAAATATCCATATCTTGGATACGAAGCATGCTCCAAATACTTTTTCAATACTTCTTCTAAGTTATTACAAGAATTCACTTGCTTAAATTTCATATCTTCTAATTGTAAAATATTCCCTTGCGTCTTTTTCTCTTGTTCAATCAATTGATTGTCTTCCACAGGCACGGATCTCGCAGAAACCGTTCCTAGACCTCAACTAAACACTACTCCCATAAGTCCAATAACTCCAAGTGAGAGCAGAAACATACTTTTTTTGTTTTTCATGTGTATCATAACTATAACGATAATAATATAAAAAAGATAAACTAATCTTAACCTCAATATAACGAAAAAAAACAGAATTGCAAGAGAGCGAGCAGAGAAAAAAAACACTTCATTTTTTTGACAAAAATAAAAAAAAGAATATAATTAAATATATTTATTTTATAATCTATAAAAAATGAGTTTAGATACTTTTGAACTAGAGACAGAAAAAATATCAAATAAAGAAGAACATGAAATAAAAGACTCAGTAAAAAATCTTGAAAAGGATGTAATAAAAAATATAGAAAATAAAAATAATGATATAGAAGATATAGAAGATATAGAAACAAGCTGAATAAACATTAATATGCAGAAAGGATCATGAACATTAAAATTTGAATTCAAATTCTACATTAGTGCAAGAGAATATGACCGGAAAGAATTCGAATTTAAAACAAAGTTTTTTCAAGCAAACAATTGAAACATTCATATAAAAGTATGAGAAAAGGAAACTCATATATATGAAAATAAAGAAAAATTTAAAGAAAAGTGATATTCGGATATTTTAGAAGATATTCAATCTTTACAAGGAACTCAAATGAAAGAAATTAATCAATATACAATTAAAAATCGAGAAGAAACAAAAAAGAAAATAGATAAAAAAAATAAAGTATATGCTGGAATCATTTACAATAGCTTTTTAGATAAAAAAAATATAAAACCTATAAGTAAAGAATGAGAACACATACTGATACCTTTTTCACGAAAATGAAAAAATGGTAAATTAACAGAAGGTGAATTAACAGTACGTAATAAAAATGAACGGCGAGATAAAATACTCTTAAGATGAAAAGAACGAAGTATAAATAACCAAGAAGAACAAACAGGGGAAGATAATAGTATTCTCATCAAATTTTGTGAATCATGTCGAAAGCAAATACCAAAAGATATAAGAAAAAATATTTCAGAAAAACAACAGTATACACTCTTTTATCCTAAATTTGCACAGGCTTTCTCAAAACTATAATACGAAATAAAACAACCTACTCCTCAATCCACTAACAAACTCTCCGTTAAAGGAGAGTTTTTTCTCTATATTATAACACTATAATTCCACTAAAAGTAAGCAACTAAAAAAAAGTGTTGACAAAAAAAACCAAATACTTATATATAAATACAATACAATTTTATATGAATAATGGGAAAAAATGGAATCTAATAATAAACTAGGGATTCATAATACTCTAGGAAAAACTATCAAACTTTTTACAATAATAACTGCTATAGCACTTATTCTTAACTCTTGTGATAATCCTAAAGAAACATGATCTAAAAGACCAGAACTTGATAAACTTGAAGAAGTAAATAACCTCATTAACTCTGGAAAATTAAATACAGAAGAAACTATTCTCTATTTAGAACAATATTTAAGATCAGAAGATGCAAAGAACTTAATAAAAGAAGAAAAATGACCTTTACAAGAAAAATTAGCTAAACTAAAAGATTTAACAGAAGAATATAAAAAATTAAAGGAACATATAGGAGAAGAAGTATATATACTTGATGTAGTTTGATATCCCGTCTCTTCTAAACATGTTTGCTACTCAAAAGAAGAATGTAAAGAGTATATAAAAGATATAAAAAATAATTGAAATACTACTGTTAAAAAGATAACACATGCAACGTTAAACGAGAAAAAATTTCAAGAAATTATAGAAAATTGGGCATCTCTATCAGAAGACATGACACACATCGAATTTTATCGTGATAAATTTGAAGAGCTAGAAAAAAAGAGGGAAAATCCAGAATAAGTATTACCCTTTAACTCCGATAACAAACTCTCCTTTGATGGGGAGTTTTTTTTCTTGAATAAGCTGTTTCAGGTCAGCAAGACTACCAGTGAACAACTGCTCATACATCTTAGAAAGCTCTCTCGCAACCGAAATTTCTCCTTGAAATTCAAGAGCTTCCAATTCCTTAACTAATTTCTCTATTCTATGCACCGATTCATAAAAAAATACTGGAATATTTTCTCCCCCTTTGCTAAAGGGGGTTGGGGGGATTTTATTTACGATTGCTTTGAGTATAGTTTGCCTCCCTTTTTTCTGAGGTAAAAATCACAAATACACAAATTTACTCGTATCAAAAGCACTTCCAACAACTGCAGGAATCAACGCATTCGCTCATGGCAAGATAGAGTAGGGGAGCTGATGTTCCTGACAGAGCTTGATCAAAACTTTCCCAGGATCAGACAATCATGGGGTTCCTGCCTCTGAAACAACCCCAACATTTTCATTTTTCAAAATTTCCACATATTTCTGCAAATCAGCATCCCTCGTAAACGAAGTAAGCGAATAAAACGCCTTGCTTTGATAATCAATCTCATACATTGCAAGTAACTTCTTAAACGTCCTCGTATCTTCACAGATAAACGTCCTCATCTCCTTAAACAACCTCAAAGCCCTCAAGGTAATATCTTCTCTATTTCAAATAGGTGTTGGAATTAGATATAGCATAATTTACAACAAAAAAATATAAATAATCAGAAAGATTTTCATTAAAACTCAACCAAATCCGTGATAATACTATTATACACATTCATTCCCTCATCAGTGAGCGCAAGCGTTCATTGTTCAGCATCATAATAAACTAACCCTTCTTTTGCAAAGAAAGAGAGGAGGGCTTGATAATTTTCAACGAAAATACTTGTGTATTTTTCCAAATTTCTCACCCCCATACTCGTCCTCATAATCAAGAAAAACTCATCAATCAAATATGCCTTTTCATCTAAGACTTCATGCACGGCAACTCTCTTTTTCTCATCTCAATAATTTTCTAAGTTAAGCGTATTCGTTCGGCGAATTCAAGAGATTTCTTGATT
>PDWI01007577.1_pt1 | contig 13080 bp, 8 predicted proteins | sample 1430891 | NCBI WGS metagenome assembly PDWI01 (sample SAMN01162508, study PRJNA174530) | Oral metagenome, whole genome shotgun sequencing project. | biome: Marine environment; feature: Marine mammal; material: Swab sample of the gingival sulcus; isolation source: swab sample of gingival sulcus... | reverse complement strand
AAGTAAAACCTACACGAGTTGATGTTTACCTCCAAAGTTTTGATAATGAAATTTATCTAATTGATATTAAAACTGCTAAACCAAATAAAGGTGGATTTAAAGAATTTAAACGTACACTCTTGGAATGGACAGCTACTATTTTAGCTGAAAATTCGATGGCAAAAATAAATACACTAATAGCCATACCATATAATCCATACGAACCAAAGCCATATAGTCGTTGGACAATGGCAGGAATGTTAGATTTAGAGTATGAATTAAAAGTAGCCGAAGAATTTTGGGATTTTCTGGGGGGCGAAGGTGCTTATAATGATTTGCTTGACTGTTTTGAAAGAGTAGGAATTGAATTAAGAAATGAAATTAATGAGTATTTTGAACGATTTAACAAATAGAAAAAGACCACACATGCCAATTATTTTGCTTAGTTTTATGAACATCTAACGAGCTACTTGTTGGCATTTTCAGCCCTAAATAACGAACAAATTTTTATTTTTTTTTCCTTTTTATTAAGTTTTTATTACTTTAGCAACGTAAAATACAAATTAAATAACCTGTAACGCATTGTGGGATAGGTTGTTATGTTGATTTAGGAAATTTTAATTCAATAATATGGACACGCAAAAAAATAATCAATCGGAGCTAACACCTCAAGAAATAAAAGCTAAAAAGAAATTGGAAAATTCGATGCTTGAAGAGCAAAAACAAATGCAACGAGCATTGAAAATAGAAGAAAAAAAACGTAGAAAAATAGAAAAAAAAGAAGACAAAAAGAAAAGAAGAACACGCTGGTTTTGGTTTTTTATCCTTTTGTTGCTCGGTATAATTTTATTGACACTTTGGGACGGATTCCGAAAACAAAGAATATACAAAAGTACACGAAATCAGTTAGATAGCTTGCGTGTGAGTGAAATATTTTACAAAACAAAATTTCACGAAAGCGATTCTACACTAAATTTGATGTTGGCAAATTACAACGCCCTGCTAAGAGATAACATCGAAAACTCAAAAACACTTGACGATAAAAAAGCCGAATTATTGAAATTACAGAAAATGATATATTTTCAAGATTCTATTTTGCGTCAAGTACAAAACACCATAAGTTCCGTTCTTTCAAGCTATTCCAACGAAGAGCTTTCGGTAGAAATGATTGACGGAAAACTATACGTTACGATGAGAAATAAATTGTTATTTCCGTCCGGCAGTTCCCAAATTCAAAACAAAGGTATTTCGGCAATCAGCACGCTTGCAAAAGTTCTGAAAGAAAAACCAAATATCGATATTGTAGTCGAAGGACACACTGACAATGTGCCGATAAATCCGAACGACAAAAATTTCAATGACAACTGGGATTTGAGTACAGCCAGAGCCGTTGCCGTAACTCGCTTGCTTACAGAAAAATACGGAATTAGAGCCGAACGAATTACAGCTGCCGGTAGAAGTATGTATTTCCCGACAGCTCCCAACACTACGGCTGACGGACGCAACAAAAATAGACGTATCGAGATAATTTTAACCCCAAATCTGGAAGAACTTTACAGATTGGTGGACAGTAATGTAACTAAATAAAACTTAGAAACCGGATTTTTGCCCTGTAATCAGGGCATTTTTTTTATGAAACGTTTATTATTTATAATTAGTTTGGTCGTTGTTTTTTGCTCATCGTGCGAAAAAAAAGGTCTCCACGGGGGCGGACAAATCGATTCTACTGTCAGCTATCTAAAAACTTTTGATAATATTCATATATATAATATTTTTGATGTAAAAATAGAACAAGATTCTTTTTATCGGATAAAAATTATTGGAGATTCCGAACTATTGAAAAAGGTTGAGGTCAAAGATGATACAGCACTGGTTGTTAGGGACTTAAATAAATATTATTTTTCTAAAAAAAACAATAAAAAAATAAATTTGATAATAACGGTACCGGATTTAAGTGAGTTAATTTTTCACGGAGCCGGCACTTTTAGGTCTGACGACACCTTAGTTTTTGACAGATTTTTGTATAAGGCGTTTGCGCGGTTGGCGTTTGCCGACTTCAAAATAAAGTGTAGCGACCATTTATTTGTTGAATTGTGGAACGTGTCAGGCTCGGTAAAAGTAGAAGGGGAGGCGCTTTATTTTGGGCTGTTGAATCACGGTGCCGGCAATGTAGATGCCTACAATTTGAAAGCTCAATACACTCAAATAGAACAACGAAGTTCAGGATATTCAAAAACTTTCACCGAAGAAAATCTGCGTGTGAAAATTTTTGACATTGGAAATGTGTATTACAAAGGGTTTCCGAAATTGGACACCGTGTCTTATTACAAAGGAAGGGTTATTGACGAAAACTAAATATTTAAAAATTTCGTTAAATTAATGACTAAAATATTGATTATCAGTGGATTATGGTGGTGTAGATAAGGTGCTAGTTATCAGCTTGTTATAAAACGAGAAGCTGAACAATTGAATTTTATATTAGAGATTTTTTGTTGCTGACGCGCTAAAATCTCACACAAATAGAAATGATTATTTAACGGCAAAGCCAAAGGCCAACTGCCAACGGTCAAAAGCCAAAAGTTAAAAGTTAAAACAAATGAAAAAGATAATATTATTAGGAATAATCATCATTAAAACAACGTTAGGAATATCGCAGGCTTATGATTTTTTTGATGAAAATGGTAATGTAAAAAGCAAATATTTAGACGAAGATGGCTTGCTTCAAGAAGACTATATCGCTTATACAAAGCAATATACGAGTCTCGATTCGGCAATGTTGGAACCCAATATGGTATTTTCGTTAGTTTTGGTAAACAAAGATTTTTCGGAATTTCCGAACGAAATTTTTCGGTTTCCAAATCTGCAAGTGCTAACGCTTTCCAACAATAATATATCCGAATTACCCGAAAATATATCTGAATTACACGATATTCGGTTTCTTAGTCTGAACAACAACAAATTGCAAACAATTCCGAGTGGAATCGGCGAGTTAGCTAATTTGAAGTTATTAAATTTGGAGGCAAATCAAATCGAAGCGTTGCCGGCAGAGATAGGCAAGCTCAAAAAACTGAACAATTTGTTGCTCGGAGGCAATAAAATCAGTAGTTTGCCGGCTGAAATTTGCAATTTAAAATTTTTGATGAATATTTCGGCTTTGAACAACCAAATAAACGAAATTCCTGAGGATATAGGCAAAATGGAAGTGCTGCAACAAATAGATTTTTCGCATAACAATCTTACCGATTTGCCGGCTTCGTTGGCAGAGCTCGAATACATACAAATTTTAAATATTTCGCACAATCAATTTAGTCAGTTTCCCGAAACTTTGCTCAAAATGACAAAGCTATCTTATGTGGATATTTCCCACAATATTATCTCCGAAATTCCGAATAAAATCCACAAAATGAAGCAGTTACAAATGCTCAACATTAGTGGAAATTTACTGGCGGAATTGCCCGACAATTTGGCTAAACTTACTATGTTGGTGCAACTTTTGATGAGCGATAATCAGTTTACGGAGTTCCCCAAAAACATACTAAACGCAATAACTATCAGGCGATTGGATATTAGCCGAAATGGCTTTGGTGAGTTGCCGCCCGACATAAATAAATTGAGTTATTTACAAAATATTGATATTTCAAATAATAACATAGAGGCACTTCCGGAGAATTTTTACGAATTAAAAAATATGAATACTATTCTTTTTTCTAATAATAAAATATCAGAATTGTCGTCCAAAATAGAAAATATGACTTTGCTCCGAAAAGTGGATTTGAGTAACAACAAATTTTCTGCGTTGCCGGCAGAATTTAGCAATTTAGCCAAACTCGTATATTTGGATTTGTCGAACAATGATTTTACGGCTATTGATGTTGAATTTAATAAATTTGAATCTTTGGAGGAGTTGAATTTGGAAGGCAACAAACTTGCTTCTATGCCCGAATCCATCGCACAATGTGAAAATTTAGTGAAATTATTTATCGGTCAAACTGACATTTCTGACGAACAAATAAATGCGCTTAAAAGTCAATTAAAAAACTTAGAAATTAAAAAATAAAATTGTTTTTGAGATGTGAATTTTATTGAATAAAAAAGTATATTCAGCTCAATAGTTTGTTAAATTGAAAGCTGAAAATTAAAAAATTATAAAGCTGATTATCAGACTGTTATGGGAAAAATGTCGTCTTTTGTAAGTTGTTGATTATCAGATTATTATAAAAAAGTTGCGCGCTGTTTTGTGGCAACATTAAATAAAAAATTTCCGAAGGTATTGCAATATTATAAAAAATATGTACCTTTGTGAAGAATAATTTTGTGGTAGAAGTTATGAGCAAATTAAATAGAAAAATAGTAGCCTGCGTTTTGCTAATGCCAACTTTGGTGTTGTTGCTACATTCTATTATTCCGCATCATCATCATTCTGACGACTTTTTTGGGAAAAATGCAGAGCAAAAATGCCACATAAACAAAAAGCATATCCCAAAAAGTAAAGCCTGCCACGCATTCAATTCAAGCAATATACTAATTGAAAAGACTTTCGGAAAGTCGGATATTTTATCGATATTATTTTTTATTGATAACGATTTGAAAAACGAAAGACTGCCCGAAAATACAAATAGTTTTTTCAAAAATTTCAACTTTCCAATATTTGAAACATTATTTTGGTGGCAACAAATTTTGTTTCGAGGTCCGCCGGCATTTAATAATTAAAATATTGATTATCAATTTGGTATTTGAAAATTATTAGTGTCTGATAAAAATTTCATTTATTTTTATAATTTGCTGTAATACAGCTTTTTATATTTTTTTATTAAAAAAAATTTGGTAGTTACCACAGTTCTTAGCGATGGCATATTTGTAGGCACGGGTGTAAACTCGTGTAAATCAAGGACACAAACATCGGACACCAATATTTTCATACCCATTAATTAATAACAACAGGGCTTGCTCATTAAAAATAAAGCGGTTAAAAGTTACATTTTTTAATGTTTTACAACTGTAAAGAATTGTAAAGTTCTCATTTACGTTCTTGGCAAAATTATTTGTGTGCTTTGCGGTTAAAAAAAAGCCCTATCATTAACAAACAGTTCGGCGTTTTCTTGCAATAATCTAAAAATCAACGCCTTACCTACCTATGGAGGTTTTATATAAATCCCTGATAATCAATATCTTAATTTTTAACTTTTAATTTTAAACTTTTAACTTAACAAAGACTTGTTGAACAATTAATTTTAAAAAATGATAAATAAAATAATAGAATTTTCTATCAAAAATAAGCTTTTTGTGGCTTTTTTGACGATAGCGTTAATTGCGGGCGGGATTTATTCTATGCGAAATATTCCGTTAGATGCCACGCCCGACATAACGGATAATCAGGTGCAGGTCATTACGATTGCACCGAATTTGGGAACCGAAGACATCGAGCAGTTTGTGAGTGCGCAGGTCGAATTGGCAATGTCCAATTTGCCGAACGTGTTGGAAATAAGGTCAATATCGCGGTTTGGACTGTCGGTTGTTACCATCGTTTTTGATGACGATATGGGAACTTATTTGCCGCGCCAGTTGGTCAGCGAAGCATTGTCGGAGGTGAAGGAAAATATACCGGACGGATTTGGCGAGCCTTTTATGGCGCCTATCAGTACGGGTTTGGGCGAAATTTACCAGTATGTTTTGGAGGTAGATGCCTCACACAAAGGACAATACAGCAATAAAGATTTGCGTACTATTCAAGACTGGATTGTAAAACGACAAATGGCGATGACACCCGGCGTGGTGGAAGTTAATTCTTTCGGTGGCGAGATAAAACAGTACGAAATAGCCATAAATCCCGACCGACTGCGAAGTATGGAAATTACTATGGCAGAGGTTTTTGAGGCTGTTAGTTCCAACAATCAAAATACCGGCGGTGCGTACATCGAAAAAAATTATCAAACCAACTATATCAGAGGCGAGGGGCTGGCTCGCTCGTTGAAGGATATTGAGAATATGGTTATCAAAAATGTTAATGGCAGTCCCATTTTTATACGTGATGTTGCGGAGGTGAAGTTCGGAAATGCCATACGATACGGGGCGTTTACGAGAAATGGCGAGGGCGAAGCTGTTGGCGGTATTGTGATGATGCTCAAAGGTGCAAATTCAAACAAAGTTATTGCCAATGTTAAAGAACGTATTGAGCTGATACAGAAATCGTTACCCGAAGGGATAACCATAAAACCATTCCTTGACCGCAGCGAAATGATAAAAAACACAACATCTACGGTTGCCGAAAATCTGACACTCGGAGCGTTGATTGTGATTTTTGTTTTGGTCATAATTTTGGGGAATTTCAGAGGCGGGATAATTGTGGCTTCTACAATTCCTTTGGCGTTACTTTTTGCGTTTATAATGATGTACATTTTTGACGTTTGGGCAAATTTGATGAGCTTGGGAGCCATCGACTTTGGAATTTTGATTGACGGCGCCGTCATTATTGTCGAAAGTATGGTTTTTTATTTGCACGACAAAAAACTCATTGGCACCAAACTCACGCAAACCGAAAAAGATGAGCTGTCGTTCAAAGCGTCGAGTAAAATGATGAGTTCTGCATTTTTCGGACAAATTATTATTATGATAGTTTTTGTGCCGATAATTGTTTTGGGAGGCATCGAAGGAAAAATGTTTCGCCCTATGGCGCTGACGTTTGGATTTGCAGTTTTGGGCGTTGTGTTTTTGTGTTTGACTTACGTGCCAATGATGAGTTCGTTACTTTTGCAAGCTCCTAAAAATTACAAAAAATCAATTGGCGACAAAATTGTTGAATATACCCAAAATTTGTACCGTCCTATTGTCAGCAAAGCCTTGTCGGCAAGCAAAATTGTAATTATTTTGGCTGGTATATTGCTGATTTTCAGCGGATTTATTTTTAGTAGAATGGGGGGCGAGTTTATTCCGCAATTAGACGAAGGCAATATGGCAATGCACATTTTGATGAAACCCGGAACCTCGCTGACCGAAGTTGTAAAAACATCGTCGCAGGTGGAAAAATTGTTGATGCAGACCTTCCCCGATGAGATAAACTCGATACAAACGCGAATTGGGGTTGCCGACATTCCAACCGACCCGATGCCGATAGATATTGGCGATTGTTTTATAATTTTAAATCCAAAATCGGAGTGGACAGCCGCCGAAAGCAAAGACGAATTATTGCATAAAATGAAAGAAACCGTAACTAAAATTCCGGGTGTAAATTACGAATTTTCGCAACCCGTAGAAATGCGGTTTAATGAACTTTTGACCGGTATTCGCGAAGATTTAGCCGTAAAACTATACGGCGAAGATTTGGACATTTTGGCAGAAAAAGCCAAAGAAATAGAAAAATTGGTTGCAAATATCGATGGTGTTGGCGATTTGAGAGCCGAAGCCACCAAAGGTTTGCCACAAATTACAGTCCGCTACAACCGCGATAAGCTCGGACGTTACGGCTTGCACATCAACGAATTGAACGAACTCATTAAAACGGCGTTTGGCGGAAGCACTGCCGGCGTGGTTTACGAGGGCGAAAAACGTTTTGATATTGTTGTGCGATTGACCGACAGTAAACGCAAGAATATCAACGACATAAAGAACCTGTTTGTGGATTTGCCGAATGGCAGTCAAATACCACTCAACGAGGTTGCCGACATCAGCTATCAGCCCGGACCGATGCAAATTAGTCGCGACAACACAAACCGCCGGACTTATGTCGGCATAAATGTCAGAGGCAGAGATGTTAAGTCGTTGGTGGAAGAAATACAACAAAAGTTAGATGCCGAGTTGGACTTGCCACCCGGATATTATATTCGTTACGGCGGGGCTTTTGAAAACTTAGAACGCGCCACCAATCGGCTAAAAGTTGTAGTTCCTATTGCACTGTTAATCATATTTTTACTGGTTTTTGTCGCCGTGCAGTCGTTCAAGCAAACGCTTATGATTTACATTGCAATTCCGCTGTCGGCGGTAGGCGGCATAATTTCGTTGTATTTGCGCGGTATGCCGTTTAGCATTTCGGCGGGCATTGGTTTTATCGTATTGTTTGGAGTTGCAGTAATGAACGGTTTGGTGCTGATAAACAGTTTCAACGAATTAAAACAAAAAGAAAAATCAATAGACGAAGTCATTGTAAAAGGCGCAGTTAGGCGTATTCGTCCCATTTTGCTCACGGCATCAACCGACATACTCGGCTTTTTGCCTATGGCAATTTCCACATCAGCAGGAGCAGAAGTACAGCGACCTTTGGCAACCGTCGTTATCGGCGGAATGATTACGGCAACACTGCTGACACTTCTAATTATTCCGGTTCTTTATAAAATGGTGGAAAAATAATTGAGAATTGAAAATTGAGAATTGAGAATGGCGTAAACCCTTATAATAATATTTATAATACTGATTATAAATAAGTTACAAAAAACAAGCACGCAAAAGTATTTGCTATTAATGAATTGATAATCAGCGTATTCGCTTTTAATTTTTAATTTTTAACTTTTAAATTAAAACATCAATTTTTTTATTAAAATAAAGCCAACGGCTAACGGCTAAAAGCTAAAAGCCAAAAGCCAACGGCAAACGGCAAACAGCCAAAAACACTAAACGCAAAAAAATGAGAAAATTTAAGATTTTGATAATAAGCATATTAGCGATAATTACGACAAACGAATTAAAATCGCAAGAACAAATAATTACGTTAAAAAAAGCAATAGAATTGAGTAATGAAAATTATCCGAAATTAAAAGCCGGACGTTTGAATATTGAGCAACAAAAGATATTAAAATCAACGGCTTACGATTTTGGAACAACAACAATTTCGACCGGTCAAGATGGCATAAAAAACGGAAACGCCGAAAGTATAACTAATTTTGGCATTGCTCAAAACGACATCGATATTTTTGGAATTTTAGTAAACAATAAATTACAAAAATCAGAGCTTAAACTCGCCGAAGTTGAATTGGAAGTTGTTGAAAATCAACTTGATTTGGAAGTTACAAAAGCCTACAATCAACTTTTGTATTTTATAAATTCGTTGGAAGTTTATGAACAAATAGACAGTGTGTATTCCGATTTTGTAAAAGTCGCCCAACTGCGATTTGAAACCGGCGAAAGTTCAAAATTGGAATATCTGACGGCATTGGCTCAATATCGCGAACTCGCTACAAAAATTACGCAAATGCGTGGCAATATCCAAGCCGCAAAATACAAATTAAATCAATTTATGCTTATCGAAGATGATTTTTCGATTGACACGCAGAGCGATTTTGGACTTGATTTTACACCCGTAACTGCTGAATTGTCAGTTGCAAACAATAAAACTATTGCGTTGCTGACCGAAAAAACAAATATCGCAAACAACCTTTGGCAACAACAACGCTCGCAGTGGTTTCCAAAATTAAGCATAGGCTATAAAAATCTGACTATCAATGATATGAGTGGTTTTTATTCCTACGAAGTGGGACTTAGTTTTTCGTTGTTCAACGGGCAACAGCCCAAAACTAAATCGGCAAAAATGCAGGTCGCCATCGAAAACGAAAACCTCCGTACGGCAACGTTGGAATTGGAGGCGTTGCTAAATCAGCTTTTGGCAAAATATACGAATTTGATTGTCGTCCAAAAATATTACATCGAAGAGGCTTTGCCGTTGGCAGACGAACAAATCAAGGCTTCTACTTTGGCTTATCAGCTCGGCGAGGTCGATTATTTGAAGTTTATACAAAGTGCCGAATCGTCGCTGACAATAAAATTAAATTATATAAAATCAAATTTTGAATTGAGAAATATTCAAGCAGAAATAAAATATTTAACCGAATAAATTTGGGAGCGTTGCTCGGCTGTGTGGGCGGTTGCCGAAAAACAACAGCTCAGCCCGAACAATCCCAATCTCAAAAAACAAAAAAAATGTTCAATAAAAAAATAAATATAGTCGTTTTACTGATAATAGCAGTAATTTTTTCAAATTGTACAAGCAAATCGAGTCAAAAAAATACGGAAGAAGAGCATAATCACGACGAGGCAACCGAAGGAATGGCGGTTTTGAGCCAAACGCAACGTGAAGCTATCGACCTGAAAGTCGGCACGTTAAGTATGCGAAATATGTCGGGCGTAATAAAAGCAAACGGCGTTTTGAAGGTTTCGCCGACCGACAAAGCCGAAATAACGAGTTTTATGGGTGGCAACGTCAAAAGTATAAAGGTTTTTCAGGGCGATAAAGTCCGAAAATCGCAGGTTTTGGCAACTTTGGAACATCCTGATTTTATAAAATTGCAACAGGAATTTATACAGGCGGCGCAAGATTATTCGTTTTCGCAAAAAGAGTATGAACGCCAAAAGAAACTTTACGAAAATGATGCGAGTTCCGGAAAATCGTTTCAAAAAACGGAAGCTCAATACCGAAACGACAAAGCTCAATACGAAGGTCTGAAAATTCGACTTAAAATGTTAAACCTTGATTATCAGCAGATTGAAAAGGGTAATTTGGCAACCGAAGTGAGAATAATATCGCCAATTTCCGGCTATGTTAGTCAGATAGATATTAGTTTGGGGAGTTTTGTGAATGCTACAACCAAAATGTTCACCATAAGCAACAACGATAATATTCACGCCGATTTGTTGGTTTACGAAAAGGAAATACCGAATTTGGCGGTCGGGCAAAAAGCACGTTTGCGGGTTGCGAATATGCCGAATTTGGAGTTGGAGGCTGATATTTTTTCGATAGATAAGGAATATCAGCAGGATTCGAGAGCTGTGGTTGCTCACGCTCGCATAAAAAACGTTCCTGACGAACTGATTTCAGGTAGTTATGTCAGTGGTGATATTTTTACGCAATCGACTAATCAACAGTCGCTTCCGGAAACGGCAATTGTGCAAGACGGTGGCAAAAAATATATATTTGTTTTTGATGCCGAAGGCTCAAATGCCGCTAATCATTCGGAAGCGGAAGAACTCGAAGACGACCACGACCACGACCACGACCACGAAGACGCGGACGCTCACGAAGATGCAGAAACTGAAAATCACATTGCCGAAGTGCATAATCATTCGGGCGATGTTTCTTATGGTATGTTCAAGGACAAAAAGATTGCGTTTCGTATGGTTGAGGTTGTTACGGGCGTGGAAGATGACGGCTACGTGGCGATAGCAGTAGTTGAGCCTTTGCCGGATAAGGCGCAAATAGTTCTTGACGGGGCTTTTTATTTGCTTTCGGATTTGAAAAAAAGCGAAGCCGCTCACCAGCATTAGTAGGGTGGGTTTTGAAGTTTGTAGAAATACTTAACCGCAAAGGGCGCAGAGGTGGCGCAAGGGACTTTGTATTCTTGGCGAAATTCTTTACGTTCTTTGCGGTTGAATTCTTCTTGTGGAGCCTTTGCATTTGAATCTACTGTATAATAATTTTTTTAGTTTGTATCTTTTCGTTATTATAAATTTTACAAATATAAACTCCTGATTTGTAGGTAGATATATCTATTTGAGTAGTCTTTGAAGTTGCGTTTTGTTTATACAATATTCTTCCTGATAAATCGGATATTTCGATAGTATATTCTTTGTTATAAAAATTGCTCAAAGAGACGTACAAATTGTCGTTTACAGGATTAGGATAAATATAACAATCTTCTTTATTCGCTTGGTCATTCATTCCAATAGTTCTTTTTACATAAAATTTCACAGGTGAATTTTCGGAAGTATATGACTTTTCTGTAACATTATTAAATGTGTCTTCCAAATGAATATGAGATACATACCAATTGCCAATTTCACCATTAAAATCATTAAATATGGCTTCGTAATAATATTGTTCGCTGACGCAAGTTGCTTCTTGGTGATAAGTAAAATCTGAAAAAGATATTTCATTACCGTTAGGCGAAGTTAGGGTTATCGAAGGAGTAACATAATTAAGGTCGTTAGCAATGAGATAAATTGAAACTTTATCGTTTACCGAAACAGTATCTCTATTATCTACAATAGATTCCAAAATAGGCGAAACATTGTCGGAATCGTAAGAACAACCGTAAGCAATAGCCATTTCAGATTTATAAAATTGTTCATTATCGGAGTAACAACAATTTAATTCAAATAATCCGGGTGACGAGGGAGTTTTAAGGGGTTCTAAAATCCCTGCCAAAGAACCTATTCCTTCAACCCAAACAGGCTGTGTTCCGGTATTAGAATGAAAATAATATGTTTTTCGTTCTTTCCCCAAATACTCAATGTCTTTTATTGAATCTAAGTATAATACACAGTCATTGCCAAATATTCCATTTATCGAATTGCCTACTTCCATCGAAAAATCATATATCAAGTATTCGGTTTTATCTAACGAATGCCGATAATAAACTTTACGCTCAACTGTATCTTCTCGAAGATATGTAGTTTCGTTATAAACTATTTTATGTAACAAAGAATCATTATAGTTAAGCGTGTCTGTAATTTCATAATGTTCAAAATGATGATCTCCTCCTTTGTACATTTCATAAACGTTTACCCAAACTTTGTTGGTCTCCAAAAGCGGAATATACGCGTTTTTTTTTTTTTTGTGCATTCAGCACACTTGTTAGTAATAATAACAAATATAAAAATGTATATTTCTTCATGATATTTTTTATTTAATTTGTGTAATGATATGATAATCAGTGTTTTGTAGCTTGCTGATAATCAGCGATTTGATGTTTTGGTTTTTTGAATTAACAAATTATTTTGTCCCTCTTTGTCGGTAACACAGGCAGGGTGGGGCGAACCTGCGGTTTATGCAGTTACTTGACTTCGCTGTGTAAACATTTTTTGTCAGATGAATGAAAGCATAATTTTTATAATTTATTTTTGACTAACATAATAAAAAAAAATGCAAAAAGTCAAGTTTTTTTTTGTTTTTTGCAGATGAATTGTTTTGTATATCCTTATTATTGCGGGCTATCGAATTATAAAAAAAATAACTAAATCGCAAAGAACACAAATACCGGATTTGCGCCCTTTGCGGTTGAACTTTTCTTGTAAAACCTTTGTGCTCTTTGCGGTTGAACTCTTCTTATAAAAACTTTGCGTTCTTTGCGGTTGAACTTTTCTTGTAAAACCTTTGCGCTCTTTGCGGTTGAACTCTTCTTA
>PDWI01007576.1_pt1 | contig 13082 bp, 11 predicted proteins | sample 1430891 | NCBI WGS metagenome assembly PDWI01 (sample SAMN01162508, study PRJNA174530) | Oral metagenome, whole genome shotgun sequencing project. | biome: Marine environment; feature: Marine mammal; material: Swab sample of the gingival sulcus; isolation source: swab sample of gingival sulcus... | reverse complement strand
CCAACTGGTGTTGGTAAAACAGAACTTTCTAAGGCTTTAGCTGAGGAACTTTTTGGTGATGAGACTGCAATTATCAGACTCGATATGAGTGAATATATGGAAAAACATACGGTGTCTAAACTAATTGGAGCGCCTCCAGGATACGTTGGTTTTGATGAAGGTGGACAATTAACTGAGCGTGTGAGAAGAAAACCTTATTCTGTAATACTTTTTGATGAGATTGAAAAAGCTCATGGCGATGTATTTAATATGTTACTGCAAATACTTGATGATGGACGTCTTACTGATTCAAGAGGTCGAACAGTATTTTTTGAGCATAGTGTTATTATTATGACTTCAAATGCTGGTACTAGTCACAAGGGTGGTTATATTGGCTTCCAAAATGATGAATCAGATGTCTTGAAAGAAAGTGTATATGCTGCTTTAAAAGAGTTCTTTAGACCAGAGTTTTTAGCAAGGGTCGATGAAAAGATAATCTTTGATAGTTTAACCAAAGAAGAGGTTAGACAGATAGTTGATATCCAGCTAAAAGAAGTTTATGCAGATTGTAAAGAAAAGTATATAGAATTAAAAGTTTCAGATGAGGTAAAAGAGTATCTTGCTGAAATTGGTTATGACCCGAAATATGGTGCAAGACCACTTCGTAAAAAAATACAAAGTCTTATCGAGGACGAAATTGCAGAACTTTACCTTAGAAAAAAACTTAATATTGGAAGTATATTAGAACTTGATTTTAAGCCAGATGCTAGTGGTGATGAAAATAAAATCAATTTTAAAATAATTTAGGATATATGGTTTTAAGTGGAGTTGGCGGTTGTCAACTTCATTTTTTTAGAGTTAATTAAGGTAAGTAGTAGAGTGGATAGGTATGAAATGGTTGTAAAATTGTTTTGTGGCAATGAGTAGAATGGGGGTTTTTGAGGGATTATGTCGCTTGAAAAATATCAAGACTTAAATGAGTCAGGTAGGTTAGTGCCGGCTTTCACTGATACACATATGCACTTTCTAGAATATGGTGAAGACTTACAACAGGTTAATATTAGAGATGCTAAGAGCATCAAAGAGTTAATTGCTATTTTGTCAGAAGTTGATGCTGAGATTGTTACAGCGTTTGGCTTTAATCAAGAAAACTATCTTGAAAATAGGTTTCCAACTAGGCAGGATTTAGATTTAGCCTTTAGCGATAGGCCTGTTCTGGTGCAGAGAGTTTGTGCACATATGACGGTCGTTAATACTTATGTTTTAAATCAGCTCGGGTTAATGGACGGTAATATTCCGGAGATTGAGGGCGGCAGTATTGATGTTGATGAAAATGGTCTACCAACTGGACTTATCAGAGAAAATTCACGAATTTTATTGAAAAATGCTGGTTATTATGATAAAACTAAAGCTGATATCGAAAAGTATATTTTGACTGCACAAGCTGATTTATTTAGAAAAGGAATTAGTTGTGTTCATTCTGATGATTTTTCTTCGTTTGCCAATTTAGATTATGATGACATTGCTGATGTTTTCAATGATTTGGAAAACAGGGGGCTTTTAAAGATAAAAGTTTATCAGCAAGCTAGTGTTAGTCCAGATGAAAAGCTTAAAAATTTGATTGCTAAACAAAAGGGAAAATTATTTGAAATAGACAGTCTTAAAATTTTTACAGACGGTTCATTAGGTGGGAGGACAGCTGAACTCACTAAGCCTTATCACGATGACGAAAGCAAAACAGGTATTTCCAGAATAAATGATGCAGATTTGTTTGCAAAAGTGTTAGGTGCTTATAAGATTGGACTGCCATCAGTGATACATGCTATTGGCGATAAGGCGATTGATAGGTGTTTTGCTGCTTTTGAAAAACTAAATGCTAGTAGTGAGTATTTAAAAAAATGTGGCATTATTCATTTTCAACTTACTAGATTGGACCAACTTGATAGACTTAAAAAGCTAGGTCTTAGAGCGTATGTTCAGCCAATATTTTTAGATAGCGATGCTAAGGTGGTCTATGATAGGCTTGGTACTGACAGGGCAGAGCAAACTTATATCTGGAATACCATGCACCAAAAGGGGATAAATTTATATTTTGGTTCAGATGCACCAATTGATACACCTGATGTGATTAAAGCACTTTATATTTTAACTACTAGAAAAACTTTAGATGGAAGTATTACTTTTTTAGAAAATGAGAAACTTGATTTAGAAACTTCTTTAAAAAATTATAGAAAAGAATTTACAAAAAGCAAAGATTATATTATACTTGATGATAGCATTGAAAATTGTGTCAAAAATCCACAGCAAAATCATATATGTGGATTACTGTTGGAAAAAGATAATTACAAGGAGATAATTAAATGAATGTAGCGGATTTTAGAGGAAATCTAACCGAAGAAAAAATCAAATATGTCGGCAAAAATATGTTGCTTATGCTGATGGGATCGATAATATGTGCTATCGGTGTTAATGGCTTTTTGAAACCTTTACACTTGCTTAGTGGTGGTGTTACTGGTATAGCGATAGTGTTGACACATATGATAAAAGTAAACATGGGTCTTATTATATTTTGTGTTAATATACCATTATTTGTAATTGCTTATTTTAAACTTAATTTAGAGTTTGTGTTAAATAGTTTGTTTAATATGACTATTTTTGCAATAATAATCGGTTTTACTGATGGACTTGGTGATATAATAACTTTAAAAAGCACTTTGGCATCTTGTTTGATAGGTGGAGCTTTAAATGGTTTTGGAATGGGACTAATTTTTAGAGCTGGTGGTTCGCAAGGTGGTCTGGATATAGTGGCTGCTATTATAAAGAAAAAATGGGATTTCAAACTTGGTAAAGTGCTTATGGTACTAAACGTATTTATAGTGCTTTGGGCGACTACTCAGTTTGGTTTTGAAATTTTCTACTACACAATGATTTCTATGTATGTATCATATAGCTTCGTTGATAACGTAAAGTTATTATTTGAGAAAAAGAAAGTTATGATGATAATTACGCTTAATCATCAAAGCATTGCTGATGAACTTATGGAAAACATGAATAGAGCGGTTACTTTTATCGATTGTGTGGGTGCTTATGAAAACGTTGATAAGAAACTTATCTATACAGTTGTTAGTCCGAGAGAAATACCAAGTATTAAGAAGATAATAACTAAAAATGACCCAAGAGCTTTTTATTCGATATCGGATAGTTTGGAAGTTAAAGGGTATAGATTTAAAGAGCGATTATTTTAAAAAATATCTGTTTAAAAGACCTATAATTTGGGGTATTTTAGTATAGGAAAATAACTTAATAAGGCTTGACAACTTAGTTGAATATCTATATAATCAAGTTGTTGTTGAACTATTTATGTTTTTTATCAATAATGTGGAAAGGAAAATAATATGAAAAAATTAACAGTTATATATTGGAGTGGAACAGGTAATACTGAAATGATGGCAGAGGCTATCGCAGAGGGTGCAAAATCAAAAGGTGCTAATGTTGAAGTGCTAAAAGTTGAAAACGCTAGCACAGCTGATTTTGAAAGTGCTGATGTAGTTGCTTTAGGTTGTCCATCGATGGGAAATGAAGTGTTAGAGGAATCTGAGATGGAACCATTTGTTGAAGAAATTGAAGCTTTATCAAATGGCAAAGACATGGTATTATTTGGTTCATACGGCTGGGGTAATGGCGAATGGATGGACGATTGGGAAGAAAGAATGAGAGATTGTGGTGCTAATTTGGTGGCTGATTGTCTAATCATTAACGAAACGCCAGACGAAGAAGGTCTGATTGACTGTAGAAACTTAGGCGGAGAAATAATATAGTTTTCATTCATAAAGTACAAACTATAAAATAAAATTATAAGAAACGTCCCGAAATTTCATTCATATTTTAGGACGTTTTTTTATTTTATGTATAAGTTTTGAATATAGTATATACAAATAGTTACAATTAAATAAATTTTTCTTATAATTTTGTCTTGAAATTTTAACGTTTTAGTTTTAAAATAAAGTGTTGGAAAAGGAGAAGATTATGTCAAAAAATTTAGGCTATAAAAGGACTGAGTATCTAGGTAATTTTAGAGATTGTCATATTGGCGAAAAACACCTAGTTTCAGGTTGGGTTCAGAAAAAAAGAACTTTAGGAAGCCTTGTCTTTATTGATTTGCGAGATAGGACAGGGATATTACAGATTGTACTTGATCAAGAAACAAGTGATGATTTATTTGAAATATCAAAAGGAATTGGTAACGAATGTGTTATATCAGTACTTGGTATTATAAGAGAGAGAAGCTCTAAAAATGACGACTTACCTACTGGTAGTGTTGAACTTTTGGCGAGTGAATTAAGTATTGTATCAAATTCTAAAACGCCACCTATACATGTGAATGATAATGATGATGCAAAAGAACAAAATAGATTAAAGTATAGGTATATGGATTTAAGAAAACCTTTTATGCAATCTAATATTATTAATCGACATAAACTGGTTTGGGCGATTAGGACTTATTTAACAGAGCATGGATTTTTGGATATTGAAACTCCATTTTTAACTAAGTCAACTCCTGAGGGTGCAAGGGACTATCTTGTACCATCGAGATTGCATGAGGGCGAATTTTATGCCCTACCTCAATCGCCACAATTATTTAAACAACTGTTAATGATGTCAGGTTTTGATAAGTATTATCAAGTTGTTAGATGTTTTAGGGATGAGGATTTACGAGCAGATAGACAGCCAGAATTTACTCAAGTTGATATTGAGATGAGTTTTGTTTATCAAGATGACATACTTGATATGGCTGAGGATATGATAAGATACGCATTTAAACATTCGATTGATGTTGATTTACCTCAAAAGTTTATGCGGATGACATATGCTGATGCAATGCGTGATTATGGTAGCGATAAACCAGATTTAAGATTTGGTATGTTATTGAAAGATGTCAGCGATGTCCTTTCAAATACAGGATTTAATGTATTTGATGGTTGTGTCAAAGATGGTGGCAAGATTAAAGCTATCGTATTAGAAAATGGTGCAGAGCTTGTAAGTAAGAAAAAATTAAAAAATCTGGAAAAGACTGCTAAAAAATATGGTGCAAAAGGATTGGTTTGGATAAAGTATGAAGCCGAGATTACATCATCGGTTGAGAAGTTTATTGATGCTGAAACCTTTGCTAATATTAAAGCTAAAGTTGTCGCTAATGATGGGGATTTAGTATTAATTGTAGCTGATAAAGAGTCGGTTGTAAATTCGGCACTAGGCGGTCTTAGATTAGAACTTGCTAAGAGTTTTGATATGATTGATGAAAATGACTATAAGGTACTTTGGGTAACTGATTTCCCAATGTTTGAATACGATGAAGAAACTGATAGATACTACGCTAAGCACCATCCATTTACTATGCCAAATGTCGATGACATAGAGTTAATTGGTAAAGAAAATGATAAAGTAAGGTCACTGGCTTATGACATGGTAATTAATGGTTATGAAGTTGGTGGTGGTAGTATCAGAATACACGATGATAAAGTGCAAGAAAAAGTGTTTACATCACTAGGCATTACTGATGAAGAAATCGAAGAGAAGTTTGGTTTCTTAGTTGACGCTTTAAAGTATGGAGCACCGCCACACGGTGGTATTGCGTTTGGTCTTGATAGATTAGCAATGATGATAAACAAGACTGACAATATCAAAGATGTAATTGCGTTTCCAAAAAATCAAAACGCAGTATGTCCATTGACAAGTGCACCATCACCTGTTTCAGATGAGCAACTTGAAGAACTTTCAATTGCTGTTAGAAAAATAAAAGAATCTGAATAAGGTATATTGAATTGGTTAAAAACTTTTAAGTTTTTTGAAACGTGGTCGACAAGTTGGAGGTGTGTATGCTATATCGGGGAAAGGTTGTAAAAGTTTTAGATGATAAAGTAATTGTTGCTTTTAAAACTGGTAAATATTGTAATGCTTGAGCGTTTTCTGACGATGATGTTTCAGCATAAGTGGATAGGGTTCTACTTGAAAATACAATAGGTGCAGTTATTAGAGATGAGATTATTTTTGAAATGCCAGTTAGAGAATATTCATTCTTTGATGTGGTACTTAAAGTTGTACCAACTATATTAGCTTTTATAACATTTTTCATACTTTATCAATTTGTCGATTTTATCAATAAAGGTGAAAATTATATTGTTGCTATTGTAATTGCAACTATAGTTTTATTTAGTTTTCAAGCTCTTGTTAAAAGAAAAAATGACAGGGATGAAAATAGAAGAAAAGAAAAAGCTCAAATTGTTTCCTTTGCAGCAAAACGGGAAACTGCAATGAAGATTATAGGTTAATAAGATAAATGTGTAGCATCTGAGTATAAATATATAATATTTATTATTTAGCGTTTCTTTTCAAGGCGGAGATGATCACTTAACTGTGATTTGTAGGTTTTCAAATTATAATACTAGGAGGTTAGAATGGAAAACTCAAAACTAAAAATGGTAGACAGCGAAGTCTACGGTCTAATTGATAATGAATTAGGCAGACAGAGAGATGGATTAGAGCTTATTGCATCAGAAAACTTTGTTTCTGAAGCTGTATTAGAAGCTATGGGAAGTGTTTTTACTAATAAATATGCTGAAGGATATCCAGGAAAAAGATATTACGGTGGATGTAGTGTAACAGACGAAATGGAAACACTTGCAATCGAAAGACTTAAAAAGATATATGGTTGTGGACACGCAAACGTACAGCCACACTCAGGAGCTAACGCTAACCTTGGTGTGTATGTTGCAGTTTTAAAACCTGGTGACAAAGTTTTAGGTATGGATCTTTCTAATGGTGGTCACTTAACTCATGGTTCACCTGTTAATATTTCTGGTATGTACTATGACTTTGCATCTTACGGCTTGAATCCTGAAACTGAAATGATAGATTATGATGAAGTTGAAAGAATTGCTTTAGAAGTTAAACCAAAGCTAATTGTAGCAGGTGCTTCAGCTTACCCAAGAAAAATAGATTTCAAGAGATTTAAAGAAATTGCTGATAAAGTTGGTGCATATCTAATGGTTGATATGGCTCACATTGCTGGTCTTGTTGCTGCTGGTTTACATGACAACCCATGTCAATACGCTGACTTTGTAACAAGTACGACACACAAAACTTTAAGAGGACCTAGAGGTGGTATTATTCTTTGTAAAGAAGAACATAAGAAGATGATTGACAAAGCAATCTTCCCAGGACTTCAAGGTGGACCATTAGAGCATATCATTGCTGCTAAGGCTGTTTCATTCAAAGAAGCTTTACAACCAGAATTCAAAAAATATCAAGAGCAAGTTGTTAAAAATGCACACGTATTAGCTGAGGAATTAGTTAAAAACGGTCTTAAACTTGTTTCTGGCGGAACTGACAACCACTTAATGTTAATCGATTTAGGTGCTGATTGGATTAGTGGTAGAGATGCTGAGAATATGCTTGCTGACATTCACATTACAGTAAACAAAAATACAGTACCAACTGAAACAAGATCACCATTTGTAACTAGTGGTATTAGAATTGGTACACCAGCTCTTACTAGTCGTGGTTTTGTTGAAGAGGACATGGTTGAAATCGCTTCAATCATTGCAAGCAGATTAAAAGAAACTGAAAGTGTTGAAAGTCTACAAGCTAGAGTTAAAGCACTTTGTGATAAATATAAGTTATATTAGTATGAAGTATCATAATATTGAAAGTAAACTACAAGCTACATCGCAAGATTTCATCTTAAAGCACTTTAAAAGTTTAGATGAGCAGTCAAAACAATTATTAGCCAATGATATCGCCAAAGTTGATATCGAAAAATTGTTAAGCTTATTTGAAAGTGGCGAAAAGTTAAAAGCAGTAGATGATGTATCAGTCGAAAGGCTAGAGGTTTACGAAAAAGGCGAATTTAATGCTGAATATTATGATAAAGGAATTGCTACCCTTTCTAAAGGGAGGGTAGCTCTTTTAATACTATCTGGAGGTATGGGATCTCGACTTGGTTTTGACTATCCGAAAGGAATGTTTGAGGTACTTGAAAATAAAAGTATTTTCGAGGTGTTTTTTACAAGACTTTTGCGATTGAGTGATAAAGCAAAGTGTAGATTCCATATTTTTATAATGACAAGTATTTCTAATCATAATATTACAGTTGATTTTTTCAAGAAGAATAATTATTTTAACTATGGAAAAGATTACGTACACTTTTTTTCACAAGGTGTTTTACCAACGCTTACAGCGGATAAAAAGTTGCTTTTACAAGATAAAAATAGTTTGGTGATGACGCCAGATGGTAATGGTGGTGTATTTAAGGCGATAAATGAAAGTTTTGTTAAAGAGAAACTTATTCAGCACAATATTGAATGGTTAAATGTTGTCGGCATTGATAATGTCCTTTTGAAACCGCTCGACCCAGAGTATATTGGTGTGTGTGTGGATAAAGGGTATAATTTAGCCTCTAAATCTGTTATCAGAACATATGACTATGAAAAGGTTGGTTTAATGCTTAGAAAAAATGGCAGACCAGCTATTTTAGAATATACCGAAGTTACAGATGAGATGCGGCTAAAAAAAATGGCGAATGATGAATATTATTTTGCGGATGCTAATATTGTTAACCATCTTTTTAATGTACCCAAATTATTATCATTTACAGAAACGGAACTTGATTATCATTTGGCTTTCAAAAAAGTGCCGTATTTTGACGGTCAGCAGTATATAAAACCTGAAACAGAAAATGCTTATAAGTTTGAGCAGTTCTTATTTGATATATTTCCTAAATTTGATGATATGTTAATATACAGAGTAAGCAGACAGGCGGAATTTTCACCACTTAAAAATAAAACAGGTAGTGATTCAATTGAAACTGCCAAGCAAGATTTATTGAGAGAAGGTATCTAAAATGGATATGCTTGATTTGATGAGCAGAGAAAATCAAAAAACTCATACACCATTAGCTGAAAGGATGAAACCACAAAAATTAGCTGATTTTTATGGTCAAGACAAATTTGTCAAAAAGGGCTCGATATTTTATGACATGATAGCAAATGATAAGCTGATGAGTATGATTTTTTATGGTCCGTCGGGTGTGGGCAAAACTAGTCTAGCTAAAATTATTTCTTTAGAAACCGGTGCTGTTTTTATTAAAATCAACGCTGTAACATCAGGGATAGCCGACATTAGAAATGCAGTGGAAAAGGCAAGACTAGAACTGTCGTATGGTAATAGAACAGTATTGTTTATTGATGAAATACATCGTTTTAATAAAAAACAACAAGATGCGTTACTACCATATGTCGAGTCAGGATTAATTACTTTAATTGGTGCAACAACTGAAAATCCTTATTTTGAAGTTAATTCTGCCTTAAATTCCCGTTTGCATATTATCCCATTAAAATCATTAGAAAGTAATCATATAAAATCTATTATTAATTCTGCGTTAAAAAAGGACGATATTATAAGTAGGCTCAATCTTAAAATTGAAGAAGAAGCTTTGGATGCTTTGGCTGAATTAAGTTCTGGTGATGCCAGGAAAGCTTTAAACACCCTTGAACTTGTGATAAGTGTGCTAAAGGATAAATCAACTATAACAATGGAAGATGTGACCTCAACTTGTTTTGAGGGTCATATTAGATATGATAAAAAAGGTGATATGCACTATGACGTAATATCGGCTTTTATAAAAAGTATTAGGGGGTCGGATCCTGATGCCGCAATTCACTATTTAGCACGGATGATTACCGCTGGCGAAGACCCGAATTTTATTGCTCGTAGACTTGTTATTTCAGCAGCGGAAGATATTGGTAATGCTGATCCAATGGCACTTGTTATTGCTAATTCAGCAGCTGAGGCGGCAAGGTTTGTTGGTTTTCCAGAGGCGAGAATTATTTTGGCACAGGCAACAACTTATTTGGCGACAGCTCCGAAAAGTAATAGAGCTTATCTTGCTATAAATGAGGCGATAGCTGATATTGAAAATGGTGGTGATTTTGCAATACCACTACATCTAAGGGATTGGAGTTATAAAGATTCATATAAATTAAAAGACGGGGCAGTTTATAAATATCCGCATGATTATAAGTGGGGGTACGTTAAGCAAGAATATATGCCGAAAAACCTTAAAAATAAAGTTTATTATAAACCAACTGAACGAGGTCGCGAAAAGTATATCAAACAGTATTTAGATGCTGTAAATGGTAATAGTGATAAATAAGGAGTTGATTATGAGAGATAAATTTGATGAAATGTATTTAAAACTTGTTAATGCCAATAGTTTTTACACTAAGGGGTCGCATGATGATGCACTTAAAATTTATCTTGATGTAATCGAAAATTATATACCTGACAAAGATGAACCGTATAAAAATGCCTGTAATATTTATTTGGAAAAATCAGATAAAGAAAACGCAAAAAAAATAGCACATCTTGCAATTGAAAGGTTTAAACAAAAAGACATTAAGGGCGACGCTGAATTCTTTTTAGAAATAATTAATTCAGCAGATGAAAAGAAAAAGAAAAGAACTAATAAATTAAAAGGGTTAAGTTTTTTGGCTAATTTAAATTTGTTTCAAAACGTATTTTTAGTGGTAGCGGTTGCGATAATTATAGTAGTGTCAATTATTTTATCACTACCTAATAAGCTAAATAAACTAATATTTATGAACTTCTTATTGTTTTCGTTTGTGTTTGTTTTTGAAATTTTGAAAGATATTAAGAAAAACTATAAAGTTGGACTAAAATCTTCGTTACTTATGTTTTTTATAATTCTAACAATCTATGGTGGTACACATATTCCGAAAGAGGAGTGGCCGAAGTTTTTAAGTTTTGAAGACAGTAAGAATTTTGCAAAAACTAGGGCAAGTGTTGGATTTGGTGAAGTTGATGAAGACACTGATGATGAGGACGAAAAAAGCGACCGCTTTAAAAAGGGTGAATTAGATAAACTAGAAAAATTTAGTAAAAAATTAACAGGACTAGAATCATATTTGTTAAAAGTTCAAAAAAATAAAATTCTTTTATGGCTTAACGTCTATCCTGGAACTTCTAAAAAAGAATGTCAGGATATTGCGAGTCAGTTATTAAATGAACTTAGCTTGATAAAAGGTTATGACAAACCAACAGATGATACGCTCGGTGAACTCTATAAAAACTACAAAGTTACAGTTAAAGCTTACGTAAGAAACCAGTTGATATATTCATCAAGAACTAGAAAAAATATCTTGATTGAAGAATAGTTTTTTGTTTGCTCGGTATTATTTATTAAACGTTAAAAAACACGAAATTTTTATGACGATTAGTGAATAATTACGAGTTATATCGTGGATAGAAAAGAGGTTAATTATGTCTAGTAATTTAAGTTATGATAAAGAAAAACTTTTTGAAAAAACATTTGATTGTCCTGTTTGTAAGTCAAAGTTTAAAAGCTTGCAACCCAAACAAGGTTCAATAAAAGTGTTGGAAAGGGATACTGATTTATCCGCTACTTATGCAGATTTTAATCCGACTTACTATGGTGTTGTACTTTGTGAAGAATGTGGTTTTGCAGCTTTTTCTAGTAGTTTTGCTGACCTGCCATTTTTAGAATTAAAAGAAATTGAAAACAATGTTACATCAGCTTGGAAAAAAAGAGATTTTCCGAAAGTTAGAACTGTTGATAATGCGATTGCAATACATAAAATTGCTTATGTCAATTATATAACACGTAAAAATAAACCTTCTGATGCAGCGAAATGTGCTTTACGTATATCATGGTTTTTGCGTGAAAAGGGTAATAATGATGAGAGTGAAAAATTTCAAGGCGAAGCGTTAAAACAATATAAAAAAGCATATGTTGAGGAAAATCTTGACCTTGACCCTGATTATAGAACAACAGTATACTATTTGATTGGGGAGTTGAGTAGGCGACAAGATGATTATAATGAGGCAGTGAAGTGGTATCGTGAAGCAATTATAAGTAATCGAAATGGTAAAAATCTCAAAATTGAACGTTTGGCGGAAGACCAAATGGAGGTAGTTAGAAAAAAAAGTTAAGCAGCAAAAGTCTGCTGAAAAAGATGAATAAACACATCCAGAGTTTGTACAATTGTGAAATAAACTTAACTTTTTACACCTAAAAATTAAATTTTAGACCATTTTTCCTTTAGGGGCTATTTTGGCTTGAATAAGCATTTCTCTTGTGATATACTTTACATTACTGGCAAAAGGTTGCCAGATATCGCACGTTTCTTAATTTGAGAACGGGTGCCAAGTAGCTTGGTTAATTCTCAGAAATGATAGAAGCGGAAGGAAAACTCGGAGGTGTAAAAAATGTCAATAGTTTCAATGAGACAATTACTAGAAGCTGGTGTTCACTTTGGTCATCAAACTAGAAAGTGGAACCCAAAAATGGCGGAGTATATATTTACTGAGAGAAACGGTATTTATATTTTAGATCTTGCTAAAACACAAAAGAAAGTAGAAGATGCATACGAGCTTGTTAAGAATATTGCTGCAGAAGGTGGCGAAATTCTTTTTGTTGGTACTAAAAAGCAAGCACAAGAAGCTATCGAAAAAGAAGCTAAGAGATGTGGTCAATACTACGTAGCTCAAAGATGGTTAGGTGGTATGCTAACTAACTTCTCTACAATCAAACAAAGTATTGATTTACTTTTTGAATTAGAGAAAAAAGAAAGTGATGGAACTTTCGAAAGTCTACCTAAGAAAGAAGTTGGACAATTATTAAAGAGAAAAGAAAAATTAGAAAAGTTCTTAGGTGGAATTAAAGATATGAAAAAATTACCGTCTGCAATTTTTGTAGTAGACGTTAGAAAAGAAGTTACAGCTATTAAAGAAGCTTATAAACTTGGTATCCCTGTAATTGCTATTGTTGATACAAACTGCGACCCTGATAATATCGATGTTGTTATCCCAGGTAACGATGATGCTATCAGAGCTATTAAACTTGTTACTTCTAAGATTGCTGATGCAGTTATCGAAGGTAAGCAAGGTGAGCAACTAGAAGATGTAGAAGCTTACGAAGAAGAGCAAGTAGCAGAAAAAACAGAAGAATAGTAGTTGGGTAAAATTTAATTACGTAAAATAAAATTTTTTCAATGAAATTTCGGGCA
>PDWI01015778.1_pt1 | contig 13085 bp, 11 predicted proteins | sample 1430891 | NCBI WGS metagenome assembly PDWI01 (sample SAMN01162508, study PRJNA174530) | Oral metagenome, whole genome shotgun sequencing project. | biome: Marine environment; feature: Marine mammal; material: Swab sample of the gingival sulcus; isolation source: swab sample of gingival sulcus... | reverse complement strand
GGGCCCCACCGCTGGCGTCTGCAGGCGGGGTTCTCCTTCGGCAATGAGCTCTTCCGCGAGAATCTCAAAGCCCAGTGGAAATACCTGGATGAACGCCGCGTCACCCGCTGGCGTTTGGATGGGGACCTGGCCGGCCGGCAGTACCAGGAAGACACCGGGTATTCCCTGGCGAGCAACAACCTGGAAGGGAGGCTGACGGCCCGGGCGGTGCCTTGGGTCACCCAGGACCATCTGCTGGAGTTGCGCCTTGATACCGGCTTGATGGAATACAGCAACCCCTCGGCCCTGGAAGTCCGCCACCGGGATGCCGGTGCCGGGGTGCAGTACGGCAGCCGCCTGCTGGCCGCGACTCCCTGGCGGGTGGCGTACCGCTTTGCCGGACGGGCCTATCCGGACAGCGCGGTCATCGATCGCCACACCCACAGCCTGGAGGGCGACCTGGAATGGCGGGATCCGGCCGGGCTGACGCTACACCTGTATCATGCCACCCGGCGGCGTCTGATCCGGGATGAAGGGTTGAAACCCTCGGCCTGGATGCATTGGTCCGATGTCTCAGCCCAGATGCCGGCCGGTGTCGGCGATGTCTATCTGGATGTGCAGAGCGAGATCTGGCGCTACGACGAGGAGTCGGCCGTCTATCTGGATTCTTGGCAGCTGGATGGTGTGCTGGGGTATCGGTGGGGAGACCTGATGCGTGCCGGCTGGAGGCTGGGGCTGGCCGTGGAAAACCTGGCGGCCGGGGACTCTCCGGAAACCTACACCCAGTTGGGTCTGCGCGGCGGGGTGGAAAGCTATGGCACCGATCTGAACGGATCTCTTCAGGTGGAGTACGGCCGGCGGCACTATCACCAGACCGGAGGCTGGGATCTTCTGAACGATTTTTCCAACGACGGATCCACCGGGGACCTGGAATTCACCTATTCGGATTTCCACTACTTCGAGATCTGGCTCATGGGCGGCTGGACCATCAGCAAAAACCTGCGGTTGGATCTGATGGCCAGCTACGAACCCGAAAGCCATACCGAGCAGGACGATGACGTCAGCCTGGGCTATGCCAGCGTGCGTCTGGTCTGGCACCCGCGCTCCTGGCCGTGAACAAGGCCGTGAACAATGCTGTGAACAAGGGCGTGAAAAAGACCCTACCTCTGGGGGTATCGCGGGATTACCTTTAGTCTTGCCCGCCGATTGCGATATTCGGAGGGTGACGTTGATCCGCAAGCCCGACCTGGAGGATTGTCTTGCCGGCCCTGAAGTTCATCGCCGATACCCTGTTGGACTCCCATTCCCCCGCCTGCTGGTGGAAGCACCCCGTCATGGCCACCCGCGTGATGAGCGGGGCCCTGGGCAACATGTTGATGCCCCTGGGCGAGAAACTGCTGCCCGTCGGCCGCCGGGAATGCCCCGTCTGCGGCTGGAAGGGGCGCAATTTCCGGACCTTCCTGTCGGCGGACGAGATCCTGCCCCACTGCATCTGCCCGGGTTGCGGGAGCTTCGATCGTCATCGGCAACTGGTGCTGGGCGTGCGCGACGAACTGGCGGCGCGCCCCGGCTGGAATCCCGAGGTGATGCTGGGCTTCAGCCTGAGCACGGCCATGCGTTTCGTCCTGGAGCACGAGGGCCTGGCCCGCTGCTTCCGCAGCGACGTGGATGCGTCTTCGCATCGTTTCAGCCCCGATTTCGTGGCCGACCTGCGGGTGGCCCCCATCCTGGATGGCTCTGTGGACTGGGTCTTCTGCAGCCACGTGCTGGAGCATATCGCGGAGCTGGACGAATGTGTGGATCAGATCCTGCGGGTGCTCAAGCCCGGGGGCACGGCCTGGATTCAGGTGCCCTTCGAGCCGGGCCTGGCCCACAGCCGGCGCATCGAAATCGACCCCTATCGGTCCCATGCCCACGCTTGGCAGTTCGCCCCGGATTTCGGCAACCTGATCCAGCGCGAGGGTTGGTCGGTGACGGAGGTCATCGCCGGCGATGCGGTGTCCGATGCGGATCGGAAACGCTACGGGATCGAGCCCCTGGAAAGGTTCTGGCTGGCGCGGAAGGACGGGTGAGATCTTTATCCTCGCGCCGCTTCTGTACGGATGATCCGGGCTCGGTTTTCTGATTGGCCGGGCATACGGGGCGGGATGGGATGTGAGCGGGTGTCGCCGGCAGGTGGCACCCGCCCTTTCGTCCGAGGCGGGAATTTGCTATCTTTCCGGCCTTGCAACCCCGTGACCACCGTTTCATCCGTTCAGCGCCACCCGCGAGGAAGGCTATCATGGCAGAGATCACCAAACGCAGCGAAGACTACAGCCGCTGGTACCAGGACGTCATCCAGGCCGCCGAATTGGCAGAGAACAGCCCCGTGCGCGGCTGCATGGTCATCCGCCCCAACGGCTACGCCATCTGGGAGAACATCCAGCGCACCCTGGATGACAAGTTCAAGGAACTGGGCCACGTCAACGCCTACTTCCCGCTGCTGATCCCCAAAAGTTTCCTGGCCAAGGAGGCGGAGCACGTGGAGGGCTTCGCCAAGGAATGCGCCATCGTCACGCATCACCGGCTGAAGCAGGTCACCGAGAACGGCAAGGTGAACGTCATCCCCGATCCCGAAAGCAAGCTGGAGGAGGAGTACATCATCCGCCCCACCAGCGAGACGGTGATCTGGGACCAGTACCGCAAATGGATCCAGAGCTACCGGGACCTGCCCATCCTGATCAACCAATGGGCCAACGTCATGCGCTGGGAGATGCGCACCCGCATGTTCCTGCGCACCACCGAATTCCTCTGGCAAGAGGGCCACACCGCCCACGCCACCGCCGAGGAAGGCCGCGAGGAAACCCTGAAGATGCTGGAGGTGTACCGCTGGTTCGCCGAGGAAATGCTGGCCATGCCCGTGGTGCCCGGCCCCAAAACGGCCAACGAACGCTTCGCCGGCGCCGTGGAGACCTTCAGCATCGAGGCCATGATGCAGGACCGCAAGGCCCTGCAGGCGGCCACCAGCCACGACCTGGGGCAGAACTTCGCCAAGGCCTTCGACGTGAAGTACCAGAGCGCCGAGGGCCAGGTGGAGCACGTCTGGGCCACCAGCTGGGGCATGAGCACCCGCATCATGGGCGCCTTGATCATGACCCACAGCGATGACAACGGGCTGGTCCTGCCGCCCCGCATCGCCGGCACCAAGGCCGTCATCGTGCCCATCTGGCGCAAGGACGAGGAGATGGTGGCGGTGGTGGACGCGGCCGAGAAGATCGCCGCGGAGCTGCGCCCCCTCATCGGTCCGGTGCACGTGGACAAGCGGGACAACATGCGCCCCGGCTGGAAGTACGCCGAGTGGGAGCGCAAGGGGGTGCCCCTGCGCATGGAGATCGGGCCCCGGGATCTGAACGACGAACAGGTCATGCTGGCGGCCCGCCACGACCGCAAGAAGCAGCCGGTGAAGTTCGTGGATCTGGCCGACGCCGTGCCCCGGGAGCTGGAACGCATCCAGCAGGATCTGTACAACGCGGCCAAGAAGCGCCTGGAGGACGCCACCTGCGAACTGAACACCTGGGAGGAATTCACCCGGTTGTACGAGGGCGACGGCGGCTTCAGCCTGTGCCACTGGTGCGGCGACGGGGAGTGCGAGCAGACCATCCAGGACAAGACCAAGGTGACCATCCGGAACATCCCGTTCCAGCGGGACGAAACCCCTGGCGAGTGCATCCACTGCGGGAAGAAAAGCATCGGTCGGGTGCTGTTCGCGCAGGCTTACTAAACGGATAGTTTACCCGCCGCACGGGGCGCTTGCGGAACTCGGGGGGCCTTGGGGCCCCCCTTGTCCGGAGGCTGAATCGCCCTTTCGCATCGTTCACCCACAGACTATCTTTCCGCCAAAGAGCGCATCATTACCTTTTGTCTGAAGGAGGGCGAGTCATGGAGACTCCCTGGGCCAACGCCGAAATCATGGAACAGTTCAAGCACAAGATCGGCCTGGCCGAGATGCTCAAGGGCGGCGTCATCATGGACGTCACCAACGCTGAGCAGGCGAAGATCGCCGAGGAAGCCGGCGCCGTGGCCGTCATGGCTCTGGAGCGCATCCCGTCGGATATTCGCAAAGAAGGCGGCATCAGCCGCATGTCCAATCCGGGCATGATCAAGGAAATCATCGACACCGTGTCCATCCCGGTGATGGCCAAGGTCCGTATCGGCCACTTCGCCGAGGCGCAGATTCTGGAGGCCCTGGGGGTGGACTTCATCGACGAGTCCGAGGTGCTGACTCCGGCCGACAACGCCAACCACGTCTACAAGCATGCCTTCAAGGTGCCGTTCGTGTGCGGTTGCCGGAACCTGGGCGAGGCTCTGCGCCGCATCGGCGAGGGCGCGGCCATGATGCGCACCAAGGGCGAGGCCGGCAGCGGCGACATCGTCGAGGCCGTGACCCATATGCGCGAGGTGACCGAGGGCATCCGCCGTCTGCAGCTGATGCGCACCGACGAGCTGATGGCCGAAGCGAAGCGCCTGGGGGCTCCCTACCACATCCTGGTGGAAACCGCCGAGCTGGGCAAGCTGCCGGTGCCGAACTTCGCCGCCGGTGGCGTGGCCACCCCCGCCGACGCCGCGCTGATGATGCAGCTGGGCGCCGAGACCGTCTTCGTGGGCAGCGGCATCTTCGCCAGCAGCGACCCCGCGCCCCGGGCCAAGGCCATCGTGGATGCCGTCACCTTCCACGACGACCCCGCCAAGCTGCTGGAGATCAGCATGCACCTGGGCGAGGCCATGGAAGGCCGGGCGGTGAACGAAATGGACGATCGCGAGAAGATGGCCGGCCGCGGCTGGTAACCCGCCGATCAACAACCCACGGCCCGCGCGGAGCGATCCGGCGGGCCGTTTTGCGGAGTGATGATGAACAGACCCGTCGGATTGCTGACCCTGCAGGGCGATTACGAGAAGCACCGGAAGGCCTTGGCCGCCCTGGGGGTGGAAACCCGCGGCGTGCGCCGTCCCGAGGAGTTGGAAAAGATCAGCGCCCTGATCATCCCCGGAGGGGAAAGCACCACCCTGACCCGCCTGGTGGACCGGGTGGGCCTGCGGCAGCCCCTGCGGGATTTCGCCGCCCACAACCCGGTGATGGGCACCTGCGCGGGCCTGATCATGATGAGTTCCGAGCTGGTGGATGAGCAGTTCGGCGATTTCGGGGTGGCCCCCTTGGGTCTGCTGGATTGCGCGGTGCGGCGCAACGGCTACGGCCGGCAGATCGACAGTTTCAGCGCCCAGGTGGGCCTGGAGGCGCTGGACAACCAGCCCCGGCCCTTCGAGGGCGAACCCGTTGCCGTGCGCCAGGGCCATCTGCTGGGCATGACCTTCCATCCCGAGCTGACCGCCGACGGGCGCATCCATGCCGCTTTCCTGGACATGATCCGCTAAAATCCCCGGTTTCGGCCGGACGGGGGTTTTTGTATTTTGGGGATGGGCATGGTGGATGCGGGTTGGCCGCGGAATGAAAGGAAGACCATGATGAATTCCCGGAACCTTTTTCCCGTGCTGATTCTTCTGGGGCTGGCCGGACTTTGCGTGCATGGCTGTAGCGAGGATGACGGCGGCGGCGGTGATCCCTTTCCCGATCCCTGTTCCATCTCGGTGATTTCTCCGGCCACCGGCACCATCTTCCAGCCGGGCAACGACGAACAGGACGACTGCACCATCCGCTGGAATCACACCGGCGAGTTCTCCACGGTGGATATCACGTTGGTCAAGGGCGAGGCGGATGTGGGTCCCATCGCCACCGACGTGGCGAACAACGGCCTGTACTTCTGGGAGGCGGACAACCTGGGCGCCAACAACGGGTCGGACTTCAGGATCCGTGTGTGCGCCTCCGCCGAGCCCGCCTGCTGCGACGAGAGCGGCCCCTTCACCCTGGTCAACACCAATGGCTGCTACTTCACCTTCACCAACGAATGGCAGGGCGAGTACGACGCCGGCGATACTCTCAACCTGACCTGGAACAGCGAAAACACCACCGGTACCGTGGATCTGGAATTGCACACCCTGGCGACCGGCTTCGTGGGCGGCATCGCCGCGGGGGTGCCCAACAGCGGCACCTATGACTGGATCGTGGACAGCTTCCATTACGCGACCAGCTACGGTTTCTACCAGATCAAGTTGGTGGACCATGAGGTGGAAAACTGCTACGCGCTTGGCGACACCTTCGGCATCTTCGACCCGGATATCTGCTCCATCACCGTGTTGGACCCCGCCAGAAACGTGATCTGGCACGAGGGCGAACAGCACGACATCAACCTGAACGTTTCCGACGATGTCCAGGCGGTGGATTTGCGCCTGTACGTGGGGAACATCTTCGTGGAACATATCGCCCTGGACGTGGATGTGACCACCTCGACATCCTACACCTGGACGGTGAATGACTGGGATCAGAACATCGGCGGGAATTCCACCTACCGGATCCGGGCCTACAACGCCGACGACAGGTACTGCATGGGCATCAGCGACGTCTTCACCATCGTGGCGCATCCATGACTCCGGGCCGGATTCGCGGGATGCCCGCGATCAAGATGGCGTTGGTGATCCTGGCTGTGGCGGGCCTTCCTCCGGTCTTATCGGCGCAGTCCTGGGAGTCGGATGCCTATGATTACAACCGCGCCCATCGGGAAAGGCGGCAAGAACGGTCCGACACCGTGGCGGACGGACCTGAGATCAAAGAGCCCCTTTTCGCCATGGTCCTGAGCCTGGCCGAGGACGACAGCCTGGGCCGCTGGACGGGGCAGGATTTCCGGGACTTTGCCGTGGCCACCGGCCGGCAGACCAACCTGCCCCTGGACGCCCTGGTCTCCCTCGAACGCCGCCGGCCGCGCCCGACCGAGAGGAAGGCGTGGCCGGGGATGAAGATGGATGCCGTCTGGGAGATCATCCTGACCCAGGATATGGAGCCCTCCATGCCGTACAGCATCCTGGGTTATCATCCGGGGACCATGCGCGTCACCGGCCACCTGCGTCTGGCCGAGGCCAACCTGGGCCGGGTCAGTTTCGAGGTCGATGAGGAGCGCCACGAGGTGCGGGACATCCGGGTTTTCCGGGTAGAGGAGGGCAACGTGGCCCTGGATGTGGACGGCTGGCTGGACGCCCTGCTGGGCAAGAAGCTGGACGATGCCGCGGTGCTGGCCTTCGTGGCCGGCCGCGGACCCCGCGAAAGGGTGGCGCTGGCCATTTCGGTGGGCCGCAAGGGGCGCCCCATCTACGGAGAATTCAACCTGCGTGAAGACAAGGTCCAGCCCCATGGGCGGCCCGTGGCCCGGGGCCTGAGCCGCTCTTGCCGCGGCCTGCTGCTGCCGGGCCTGGAAGACGCCACCAGCCATGCCTGGGGAAAGTGGATGCATTGATGCTGATTGCCATCGACATAGACGGAACTTTGCTGAACACCGAATTCGATGATGTGCTGCCCCAGCGCGAGATCCGCGCCATGGAGGCCGCGCGCCTGGCCGGCCATACGGTGGTCCTGTGCACGGGGCGCAACAAGCGCAGCGCCGAAGGATTGCTGGAGCTTTCCGGCTGGTTCCCCGCCGATCTGCCCCTGGTCCTGCTCAACGGCGCCACCGTTTGGGGCGGCCGGCCGCGGCGGCAGCTGGCCAACCATCTGCTGGAGCCGGAGGATATCACGGCCCTGGTGGCCCTTTTTCGTCGCTTCGGGGTGGCTCCCATGATCTACGGGGCGGATAGCGACGGCGGGATCCTGCATCACGAGCCGGGTCCGAAGAACAGCATCCTGACGATCTATTTGGACAAGCGCGGCCACACCGTGGGGGCCATCGTCGAGGTGGCGGATCTGCTGGCCGCGGCCCCGCGGCGGGCCCTGGAGGTGGGCAGCATCGACGAGAAGGAGCGGGTGCTGGCCCTCAGCGCGGCCGTCGGGGAAGAGCTGGGCGAGCGCGTGAAGGTGGTCAACACGCGCAGCCTGATGGGTGGGAACAAGTACTACTGGGCCGAGGTGTTCTCCGCCGGTTGCGGCAAGGCGGAAGGGCTGCGGACGCTGCGGGAGCATCACCCGGAAGTGGAAGGACCTTTGGTGGCCATCGGGGACAACTATAACGATCTGGACATGTTCGCGGTGGCCGATTTCCGCGTGGTCATGGCCAACGCCCCGGACGATGTGCGGGAAGCGGCCGATCTGGTGACCCTGCCGGTTCAGCAGAACGGCGCCGCGTTGGTCCTGGAGCAGCTGGCGGCGGGCGTGTACCCGCCTCGAATCGAGGTGTGAGTTGGAGTCCAAACGGAATCAGGAACAGTGGAATCCGGACAAGCGCGGGCCCAAGGGCTTTGCCGCCCAGATGGGCGATGAGGCGTCCAGCGAGCCCCAGAGCCCGCCCCGCCCGCAACCGGCCGGCGGCGAGCACGGCATGGACGAAGCGGTGGTCCGGGAGATGGGCTACCAGTTCGTGGACATGATCGTGGAGTACTGGAAGGGGCTGGAAGGGCGCCGTGTGTACGGGCCCTTGTCCCCCGTGGGGCTGGACGAGATGTTCAAGGAGAGCCTGCCCGAGCAGGGGGCACCCCTGGCCGAGGTGCTGCAGGAAGTGCGCACGCGGGTCTTCCCCAATACCATGGCCATCGGCAGCCGCCGCTATTTCGGCATGATGAACCCGGCGCCCATGCCGGTGGCGGTCTTCGCGGAGGCGTTGGCTTCGGCCATGAACCAGAACGTGGCTTCCTGGCGCCACGCGCCCAGCGGCACGGCCATCGAGAAGCGGGTCATCCGCTGGTTGTGCGATCTGTTCGGGCTGCCGGAGACCAGCTTCGGCACCTTCGTGTCGGGCGGATCCCTGGCCAACATCACGGCCCTGAAGCTGGCCATCAACCGGGCTCTGGGGCGGCATCTGTCGCAGATGGACCGCGGGGGGCCGGGCCAGGACATCGCCAAGCTGGTGTTCTACGTGTCCAGCCAGGGGCATTACAGCTTCGACAAGGCCGTCGATATGCTGGGTATCGGGCGCAACCAGCTGCGCAAGATTCCCCAGGACGATATCTTCCGCATCGATCTGCGGTTCCTGGAGGAAAGCATCCAGGCGGACATGGCGGCGGGGCGGAAACCGGCTTGCATCATCGGCATCGGCGGCAGCACCAACACCGGCAGCATCGACAAGCTGGATAAATTAGCGGAACTTGCCCGGCGGTATGATTGTTGGTTCCATGTGGACGCGGCCTATGGCGGCGCCGTCATCCTTTCGGAGATGTACGGCCCCATGCTGCGGGGCATCGACCAGGCGGACAGCATCACCGTGGATCCGCACAAGTGGTTCTACATGCCGTTTTCCGCGGGCGGTATCCTGGTGCGCGACGGCGATTTCCTGCGCCAGAGCTTCCTGGTCCACCCGGAGTACTACATGGAGAAAACCTCCGACGGAGCGGAGGAGCCGCCCGAGGATCGCCGCGGCTTCCACCTGGGCGACAAGGTGAACTTCTTCCAATACGGGGTGCAGGGCAGCCGCCGCCTGAACGCCCTGAAGCTGTGGATGGCCTTCAAGATGGTGGGCCGCCGGCAGTACGCCGCCTGGGTGGAGAAGGATATCGAGCTGGCCCGCATCTTGGCCGCGCGCATCCGCCGGCAGGACGATTTCCAGATCCTGGGGCCCAACACCCTGGGCATCTGCAATTTCCGCTGGCAGCCCCAACGCCCCGGCGGTGGTTCCTTCACGCCGGAGGAGACCGACCAACTGAACCGCGAGCTGCAGGAGACCGTCGAGAACGACGGGGACGCCTGGTTCAGCTACACCATGCTCAACGGCCGCGTCGCCCTGCGGGTGAACGTGGAGAACCGTTGCATGGGGCAGAGCGATATCGAGAGGCTGATGACGGTTATCCGCCGCACCGCCGACCGGATCCTGACCACGAAATGACCTGAACTTGAAATGACCTGAAAACGGAAATAGCCTGAAAGGATGATTCCGATGAAACGTTTGACCATGATGATGGCCCTGATCCTGCTGCTGCTGGCCGGCAGCGCCTTCGCCATGAAAAGCAGCGCCGATGTCGTCACGGTGAAGCCCGCCACCGCCCAGTTGAGCGCCGCTCCCGGCGAGCGGGTCCACTTCGAAGTGAAGGTGGACATCGCCAAGAAGTGGCATCTGTACGCCCACGGCGACAGCAACTTCATCGGCATCGACCTGGTTCCGGCCGAGGGCTTCCCCCTGCAGGACCTGAAGGCCGAGTACCCCCACGGCCACGAGGGCGAATTCTTCGGCGAGAAGGTGCTGATGATCGCAGGCAAGGTGGTCATCAAGGCCAGCGCCCTGGTTCCCGCCACGGCCAAGGCCGGCAAGCACGAACTGCCCCTGAGCGTCACCGCCCAGGCCTGCGACGACAAGACCTGCCTGCCGCCCGCCGACCTGCCGGTCAGCTTCACGCTGACGGTGAAGTAGCCCATGATCACCATCTACGTGGGCAATCTGCCCCTGAGCGCCACCACCGACGACGTGGTGGCGCTTTTCCAGCCCCATGGCCAGGTGCGCTCGGCCACCGTGATGCTGAACGAGGAGACCGGCCAGAGCCGGGGCTTCGGTTTCGTGGAGATGGATGAGCAGGCGGCTTGGGAGGCCATCGAGGCGCTGGATGGGATGCTGCTGCAGGGGCATCGCCTGCGGATCAACGAAAGCCGGGACCGGGGGAAGAAGCCCAAAAGACGGGCTTTCTAGTCCCCCCTCCCTCGATGCTCTTGTCGTTCGGTTTCTGCCGCCGGCGTCGGCGTTATTTCCCGGTCAGCACAGCCTTGAGAATCATCCCGGCCATGTCCGGGTTCTCCTTCAGCCGTCGGGAGCTGTAGCCGTACCAGTCCTCCCCGAAGGGCACGTACACCCGCAGCCGGTGCCCGGCCCGCAGGATTTCCCGCCGCTTCTGGGGGCGCACGCCCAGCAACATCTGGAACTCGTACTGGTCGGCGGCCAGGTTACGTTCCTTGATCTGCTCCATGGCATCGTCGATGAGCGGGTCATCGTGGGTGGCGATGGCGCAGTACATGCCGCCGTCCAGGATCATGCGCAGCAGCTTCTTGTAGTTGTCGCGCACCTCTTCGCGGCCTTGGTAGGCCACGTCGGGCTTCTCCTTGTAAATGCCCTTGCACAGCCGGATGGCGGGCTTGTAGTCCATCAGGCTTTCCACATCGGCCACGGTGCGGCGTAGCATGGCCTGCAGCACGATACCCACGTTGTCGTAGCCGGCGTCGCGCAGGCGGCGGTACAGGGCCAGGGTGTCGTCGGTGTAGGGGGTGTTCTCCATGTCGATGCGCACGAAGATCCCGTTGTCCCGCGCCAGTTCCACCAGGGACCGGATGTTCTCGTAGGCGAAGTCCTTGTCCAGGCCCAGACCCAGGCTGGTGGGCTTGACGGACAGCCCGGTCTGGTCCACCAGCTTCTCGGCGATGATGGTTTCCAGGGTGCGCCGGCTTTCGCTCGTCTCCTTGACGGCCATGTCCCGGTTCTCGACGAACTCGCCCAGCACATCGATGGTGCTGAGGGCCCCGTCCTCGCTTTTGAGCTGCTTGCTGGTGTTGATGGCATCGGTGAGCTGGTCGCCGGCGATGTAGCGCGTGCTGATCCGGTGGATGATTCCGCGCGGAACCAGAGGCATACAGGCGACAATCAAATTATTGAGCATCTTGTTCAACCCGCTCCTGGGCTAGGGAAGATCCGCGGGCGTCGTGTACAGGTGGGGCGCCCGCGCCGCCAGGTACTAAGATGCAATCTGAAAGCCCAGAAGTCAGGCGGCGGGGAGCACTTTTTTTGCCCCCCGCCGAAAAGGCGTCAGTCCACCTTCACCAGTTTTCCGTAGATGACCAGCGCGATGGCCGAAGCCAGGGCGATCCCCACGAAGAAGAACCACAGGTGATGGGCGTGCGCGTAAGCCTCGGGCAGGGGCCCGGTGCCGTTCTGGGCGGCCAGCAACTGCTTCTGCACGGCCGGCGCCAGGGTGCGCGGATCGGGGCAGAATTTCTCCAGCAGGAACCCGCTGCTGACGAAGCCGAACAGCGAACTGAGGAAGCTGTGCAGATGGCTGAACCCCAGATACAGCCCCTCTTCCCCCTTGGGCGCCTGCAGGGAGAAATACTCCAGGAAGCGCGGGGAAATGAAGCACTCGGCCAGCCCCTGGAAGGCGATACCCACGATCATCATGATCACGATGGGGTGGGCCTGGAAGCTGGCGAAGCCCAGGTTGATGGCGATCAGCTCGCCCCCGAACATGTTGCCCGTCGCCATGGCCAGGGCGCTGATGGGCATGATGAACATGCCCCAGGTCATGGAGGTCAGGGCCGTGCGCTTGGCCATCAGCCAGGTGACCAGGTTGACGGCCAAGACCACCACCAGGGGGTTGACGTTGGCGATCCAGGAGGGAGAGGCGCCCTCGCCGGCCATGCGCAGCACGTACTTGGGCATGGAGGCGTAAAGCTGGTGCTGCACCATCCAGAAGCCGGTGATGATGACGATCAGCGTCAGGAGCCTTCCGCGGCGGCAGACGGTGATGAGGCTGGCCCAGATTTCCCCCAGGGTCCGGGAGCTGGTGCCTTTTTCACGGTTTTTGTAGAAGAAGAAGATCAGGATCAGGGCCAGCAGGGTGAAGGCCGCGGAGAACAGGTTCAGGACGATGAAACCGTCGTTGCCCAGGCTGTGCCGCAGGGGCTTGACGATGGTCTTGCCGCTGAAGGCGCCCACGTTGACCATGGCGTAGAAGATGCTGTAGCCCTTGGCGCGGGTGGCCTCGGTGGTTTCTTTGGCCACGGTGCCGGTGATCACGGACTTGATGAACGAGCCACCCACCATGATGACCAGCATCACCGGGATGAAAGCCCATTTCTGCCAGCCGGTGTCCAGTCCGGTGAAAAGGATGACCTTGCCGACATCATCGGCCAGGGGGTTGCCGGGATCCAGCACGCCGTATTGCACCAGCCCGGCGGCTTCCATCAGGGTGGGCAGGGCCCACATGCCGGCGTAGCCGATGGTCAGCAGCCCGAAGGCCAGCATCAGGGCGTTGCGGAAACCGATCTTGTCCGCGTAGGCGCCGCTGAAGGTGGGCAGCAGATAAAGCCCGGCGCTGAAGATACCGGAGACCAGGGCGGCTTCGGC
>PDWI01007574.1_pt1 | contig 13085 bp, 8 predicted proteins | sample 1430891 | NCBI WGS metagenome assembly PDWI01 (sample SAMN01162508, study PRJNA174530) | Oral metagenome, whole genome shotgun sequencing project. | biome: Marine environment; feature: Marine mammal; material: Swab sample of the gingival sulcus; isolation source: swab sample of gingival sulcus... | reverse complement strand
TCGGTTACATAGCGCTGCTATGCTCCCTCACGTGTGCCTTGCAGGAAACCAAAATTTCTACACTCTTTTCCGACAGTTGAGACCTGACATGACACTAGCTTATCATTTCTGGTTTTATTTCCCGGCAACTTCAATCGCTTCACGAGCAATCGCCAATTCTTCATTGGTTGGAATACCCCAAATCTGTACAGCACTTTCCCTGGTAGAAAGCAGGGTGGGTTTTTTCACTCGCTGGTTATTTATCTCCTTATCAAGAACAATGCCAAAGTTTTCAAGACCTGCTATAGAGAGCTCTCTGGCAATATTGTCATTCTCGCCGATTCCGGCAGTAAAGATAATGGCATCGACCTTGCCAAGAACTGCCATATAGGCACCAATATATTTCTTGTTGCGATAGGTTTGAACACCAAGAGCCAGTTCTGCCTTTTTATCACCTTTTTCAATGGCAGCATGAATATCCCGCATATCATTCATCCCGCAGAGTCCTTTAAGGCCGGATTGTTTATTGAGCAGGGTATCAATTTCTTCAATGCTCATATTGCAGTTGCGGGCAAGATAGGCGTGGATTGCCGGGTCCAGATCTCCACTGCGGGTACCCATTACCAATCCTTCCAGAGGAGTAAGACCCATCGTTGTATCTATGGATTTCCCTTTCTCAATGGCAGTAATGGATGCGCCATTGCCCAAATGAACAGTAATAAGATTACACTCATCAAGGCTTTTTCCCATCAGCTTTGCACACTCTCCAGCAACAAATTTATGGGAGGTTCCGTGAAAGCCATAACGGCGGATACGCTCTTTTTCATAGAGTTCATAGGGAATGGCATAGTGATAGGCATGGGGAGGGATTGTTTGATGAAAGGCAGTATCAAAAACAGCAACCTGTGGCGCATGAGCAAAGAGTTCCTGAGCTACCTTGATTCCATCAATATTTGCCGGGTTATGCAAAGGTGCCAGGGGAATATTTTTTTCTAGAGCAGTAAGGGTTTCGTTGGTGATGAGTGTGGTAGAGTTAAAATCTTCTCCGCCATGAACAACGCGATGCCCAATAATAGCCACATCTGCCCGGTCTGCAATAACGCCGGTATCGGCATCGGTGAGAACCTCAACAACCCGCTCCATACCATCCTTATGGTTGGGGATAACAAGGTTCTTTTTTACTTCCCTTTCGTTTTCTGTGTCAGGAAAGAAGTCGCACTTTATTACCGCTTCTTCTTCACCAATACGCTCAACCAGCCCGGAGGCCAGTACACTCTCTCCGTCCATTTCCAGAAGCTGAAACTTGATGGAAGAGCTGCCAGAGTTAATTACAAGTACTTTCATTGTTTTTCCTTTGTCAAAGTTCATCTGTCTGGCTGGATTTATGGATATATCCAGCCTCTATATATTGGTATGACCTATTGTTTGAGAGAGCAAAAATGCTTCACAATAGAAAACAACCCGCCAACAGTCGTCTCCTTATACCTCCAATGATAAAATTTTCCCAGAAAAAACTGGAAATTCAGAATATGAATGGTAGACTGCTCAATCTGTTTGTTTACTTGTCATAAAAAGAGCCCTGAAAACAGAATCGTAAGTCATTCAGAGGCGTTTCCCTTTCGTCTTAGGATTTATAAGGAATAATGTATAGCCACCGTGAAATCCCGTATAATTTTACCTCCGCCGATGATCAACAGGTAGTGCGCCTTGTGCTTGGCGAGCAGGCATGGAGTTGTCTGGAAGAGCTGCGCAGCCAGCGTATTACTGGACGTTCTGCCCGTCTGGTGATGCGTTTTATTGGCGATCTCTTTATTCTGCATCGTAATCCTTTTCTTTTTCAGGAACTGCTTGATTCCCGCAAGCGTCGCCGTCAGTTTTTCCAGACTGCGGAGGAAGATCTGGAGCATATTCGCAAGACAACTGATAAATATCAAGGAGAAGATAAGCGGGATGAAAGGGTTTTTGAGCTGCTTTCCTTGTGTAAAAAAGAACTTGATCTTTTTCGGAGGAAACTTCGTGCAACCCCTGAACAACGGGTGCTGTTCACCAGAAAATTTGGTGCTGTTATTGGTCGGGAAAATGTCTTTTTTGACCCTTTTTCGTTAATAAGCCATGCGACAGATGCTACCGACTGGCGTTTATATCTGCCTCTGGTGGTATTGCGCCCTGGCAAGGAAAAGGAAGTCGCCCCCCTGTTAAAGGTGGCTGAAGAACTTGGTGTTAATGTTATTCCCCGCGGTGGCGGCACAGGGCTTACAGGTGGAGCTGTTCCTGTTTGTGGCAATTGTGTGATTATCAATACAGAAAAGTTGACCCGTATTTATCCTGTTTTTTATAAGAATTTCTCCCATTTGGGAGAGGGAATAAAAGTTCCGGTTTTGCGGGTTGAAAGTGGTGTGGTAACCTCCAATGCAATGGCTGCTGCAAGTAGTGAAAAACTGGTTTTTGCTACCGATCCCACCAGCTCCTGGGCTTGTACTATTGGTGGTAATATTGCCGAAAATGCTGGTGGAAAGACAGCAGTATTGTGGGGGACAGCCATTGATAATGCGTTGTCGTGGAATATTGCGATGCCCGGAGTGGGCCTGCTTACCGTGCGCCGCAAAGAGCATCCGATGCGCAAGATTTTGCCGGATGATACGGTGATCTATGAGGTTTTTGATAAAGAGGGGCAATTGCTGAATACGGTTTCTCTTGCTGGAACCGAGGTGCGTAAAAGAGGTCTGGGCAAGGATATTACCAATAAGGCACTTGGTGGTTTGCCTGGTTTTCAGAAGGAGGGGACAGACGGCATTATAACCTCCGCCGAGTTTATTCTCTATAGGGAGTATGAAAAGAAAATAACCTTCTGCCTTGAGTTTTATGGCGAGAGTATGGATGAAGCCAGCAAGGTTATTGTCGATATTTCCAGAGAATTTGTCAACGAAGGTAAAGAGGCGTTGATTGCTCTGGAACATTTTGACGAGGAGTATATCAAGGCAATAAATTATAAGATGAAGGCTGCCAGGAGTGAGCATCCGAAAGCGGTACTGCTGATTGATCTGGTCGGGCATACCACAGAGCAGGCAATGCGTGGTAAAAGGAGGCTTGAGACGCTGCTTGCCTGCTATCCCAATACAGAGATCTTTGCGGCGCAGGATGCCGATGAAGGCGCCCGTTTCTGGCGTGATCGCAAACGGTTGGGAGCAATCTCTGCTCGTACGAATGCCTTTAAGCTTAATGAGGATATTGTGCTGCCGCTTCATGCTTTGGCAGAGTTTACCCGTTTTGTTGACGAGATAAATATCAGTGAGGATCTTTACAACAAGCAGCAGGGCATTGAGCGCATTCTTGATTATCTACGTACTGCCGAGCCTCTGGAAGACCCGGACTGGCTGGAGGCAAAGATCCCGGCAGCGGAAAAAATTTGTCAGCAAACCAAAGAGCAGTTACTGGCGCAGGATGTTGAGGCTGGTCGTCAGGAAAAGCAGATTAAGCAGATGATACAGGATTTGCTGGAGCTTTTTCGCGGCTATCAGAAAGTGAGTGCTAATATTGAGGCAATTTTTGCGGATGTTCGTTCCAAACGTATTGTTATTGCGACCCATATGCATGCAGGCGATGGGAATAACCATGTGAATATCCCTGTGTTTTCCAACGATACAGAGATGATGCAGCGCGCTGCGCAGACGGCAGATCTGGTGATGCTGAAAGCGATTGAGCTGGGAGGGGCGGTGAGCGGTGAACATGGTATTGGTATTACCAAAATCAAGTTTCTTGATAAGGAACGAATTGATGCCTTGAAAGCCTATCGCGACAGGGTTGATCCAAAAAGAATGATGAATCCAGGAATGTTGTCGAATCCCGCCATTCTTGACGAGGTTTTTACCCCATCTTTTAATCTGCTTGAACTGGAGGCAAGAATTTTGCAACATGGCTGTCTGGCCGAGCTGTCAAGCAAGATTGCCCGTTGCATTCGTTGTGGCAAATGTATGCCTGATTGTTGCGTGTATCACCCCGGAACCAATCTGTTTTTCCATCCACGCAATAAGAATATGGTGATTGGTTCTTTGATTGAGGCGTTGCTCTACGATATGCAGCGTTCCCATCAGCCGGAATTTCGTCAGCTTGCCAATCTGGAGGAGGTTGCTGACCACTGTACGATGTGTGGCAAATGCCTTAAACCGTGCCCGGTGGATATTGATACCGCGAAGGTTTCGGTGCTTGAACGGGAGATTCTTGCCAGTCATGGCTATAAACGTACTGCCCCTGCAACCAAACTCTCACTGGCATATTTGAAGAGCCGCAACCAGAGCTGGAACGCTATTTTTCGTAAAACGGTGATGCAATGGGGTTCTGTTGCCCAGCAGGGGGCAAGCAAGGTTTTTAGCAAATCGCCGCAGAAAATACGGGAGCATAATTGGAAGCCTCTTAATATGCTTAAGGCGCCGATGAGTACGCCATCTGCCAAGCCGCTATTTTCTGTCTTGCCGCAATATTCAGAAGATGAAACACTGGTATTGCCACAGCAAGGGGAGCTGCGGGGAACGGTTTTCTATTTTCCGGGTTGCGGTTCTGAGCGGCTCTATGCACAGATTAGCATGGCTGCGCTCTATCTTCTGCTGAGCCATGGTATTCGGGTGGTGTTGCCGCCGCAGAATCTTTGTTGTGGCTTTCCTCTTGAGGTGAATGCAAAAAAAGATGCTGCAGAGGAGATAAATTTACGTAACAGTATTATTTTTTCGCAGATCCGTGAGATGCTTGGTCATATTGATTTTTCTGCTGTTGTGGTGAGTTGTGGTACCTGCAATGAAGCCTTGCATAAAATTGGCTGCGAGGAGATTTTTGGTTGTCAGTTACAGGATATTTCAGCATTTTTACTTGATTATTGTGATTGGCAATATAGTGAAAAACGGGCGCAACCAGTTCTGTATCATACGCCATGTCATGATTCAATGAAGGGCAGGGGGGCAACTCTGTTGCGTAGGCTCTATAGTGATGTATTACCGGTGAAAAACTGCTGTTCAGAGGCAGGAACCATGGCTCTTTCCAGACCGGATATTACCAACGCCATGCGTCTACGTAAAAAGGAGCAGATTGAAAAGGGGCTTGACCTGCTGAAAGAAAATGGTGCAATGGCAGATACCAGGCCTTTTATTGCAACCAACTGTCCATCCTGTTTGAGCGGCCTTGGTCGTAATAGGAATGTGGGGGTGGAACCGATCCATATTGCATTGCTTCTTGCTGATACTCTTTGCGAAAATAGTTGGCAGGGAGAGTTGAAAACCTTGGTGGCAAAAGCAGAGCGGGTTGTTTTCTAGATATAGATAAAACAGGTAATTTTACTTATGGCAGGCAGAAAATAAAAAAATTTCTGCCTGTTTTTTTATTGAAGAATTTTTTCGTTTGCCTGTCCCTTGTTAAAGAGAAACATAAAGAGCAGCCAGCTATAGGTGATAACGGCAATAATTGCTATGATCGGGACAAAATAACCAAGTGGGCACAGGATCAGCACGGTGGTCCAGTGTAGCACCAACACCTTTGTTGAATGAAGACGAATGGGAAATTCCGGGTCGCGCCCAATAACGATAAGTCCGCTCAGATTCCAGCCGTAAAGGGCGGTAAAGGCATGGAGCCGCATAAGGGGAATGGAATATCGTGGTTCGTAATAACTTGAATATTCAAGAAAAATATAGGCGATACCGGAGACAGCAGTAAAAACCAGAAAAAGAATACCGGAGACAAGAAATGCCTTTTGCTGGAGTTGCGTTCCTTCATGGCGAAAGAGGTAGTAAATCAGTGTAACGGTGAAAAAGAGTATAATAGAGATAAAGATTTGTGGCAGAAACCAGCCGCAGAGAATAAAGAGAAAAAAGATAATCACCCCGAGATTGATAGACCAGAAGGAGAACTCCTTGAGTATTGCAGAGGACATTGAAGAAACGGACTGTTTTTTCATTAGTGAAAAAATGACCGACATGCTGATAAGCGACACGGGAAAGGAGTAGCCGAGAAAGAAGGTGTTGAGAGTGAGTTTGTCCAGAGCGAACCAGTGAGTAAATTGGCTGTTCAGGATCGCAAAACTGGAGATAACAAGTCCTAAAGAGAGACACAGCAGGGCAGCCTGATGAAATTTACGGCTTATTGGCTCGTTAAAGGTAAAAAGAGCGGTGGGGATAAATTTGCCAAATCTGTCTATTCGCACAGCTTCGGTAATTGAGGCAAGAACAAGAGGAAGCAGCAGGGTGACAAGATAGTAGTGCATAAAGGCGGCAATGGCAAAACAGAGAGCGATCAGAAAAAAAAGCCCTGTTCTCCTGGTTGTCTGCTTTTTTTGTTCTGTATAGTAGAGAATAATTGTGCCGCCGCTGAGCAGGTTAAACAGGAAAATATGGAGCCGTTCAAAATCCTGCGGCCGCTCAATGGGGAGATGGTGAAAAAAGCCAAAAGCCAGTGCAATACTCATGGTAAACCAGAGAATGGTTTTAAGCGTATTATTCATTGTTTGCCTCTATTGTTTTGCCAAGCATGGCTCGTAGTGCTGTCTCCAGATCGGGATGGCGAAAATGAAATCCTGAATCCTTGAGTTTTTGACAGGAGATATGGCTGCTTGCCAGCACCATCTCATCTGCCATCTCCTTGTAGAGCAGGTGCATCAGCCAGGCAGGGATGGAGAAGAGCCGCGGCTGTTTGGTAATTTTTGCAAGGATCCTGATAAACTCCTCGTTTGTTACCGGGGCTGGCGCTACAATATTGATTGGCCCGGCAATTTCGTGGCTTAGACAATGGAGAATTGCTGCCACCATATCATCGTTACTGATCCAACTAATCATCTGCTTGCCACTACCAAAAGAGCGAATATAGCCAAAGGGAAGGGCATTCAATATACGCTCCAGAGCCCCGCCTTGAGGGGTAAGTCCCACGCCAAAACGTAGCAGAACGGTACGCATGCCGTACTCTTTCGCCTTTTTTGCTGCCTGTTCCCACTCATTACAAACCTTTGCGATAAAATTAGTGCCGGCAGGGGTGGTCTCATCAATGTTATGCGCGCTGTTTTCACCGTAGTAACCGTTGGCGGAAGCACAGAGAAAAACAGCGGGTTTCTTCTCTTTTTTTGCAAGTGCCGCTATAAGCAGGCGTGTTCCTTTTACTCTGCTGCTGAGTACGCGCCTTTTTTTCTCTTCTGTCCAGCGAGCCAGTCCGATATATTCTCCGGCAAGGTGGATAACTCCGTCAAAATGGGGGGCAGAAGAGAGATCAAGTTCTTCTGTATTCGGGTTCCAGTAAATCTCTTTTTGGGAAATATCTGCGCTGCGCCGTACAAGCTGCCAGACTTCATGACCACCGGTGGTAAGCATTGGAACCAGTGTGCGGCCAACAATTCCACTGGCACCGCTTATTAAAAGGCATAGTTTTTTCTTGCTGCAACTGTTGTGCAGGCGTATATCCTCCAGCAGGGTCTGTTCACGCCAGGTAAACATTGTCCGTAGTTTAAGCTCTATTTTTCGGGTGATAAAAGCCGGAAGTGCACGTTGCAACGGCAGGGCATATTCAACCTGGTCTTCCAGCTCACAACCTGTGCCATACTGGCGAAAAAGGTGGGTGTGCTTCCAGTGGGCAAAAGGGCCCTTTATCTGGGTATCGACAAAGGATACTCCCTTTTCTGCGGCAATATGTCTGGCGGTAAAGGTTATAGGGATAAAACTGCAGGGGCCAGCCTCTATTTTTAGCGTAACGGTTGCTCCAGGGGCTATTCCTCCTGAGCTGTATATAATTCTTGATTTTTCCCAGGGAGGCAGAAGCCGCTGCAGGGCGCCATCTCGTCCATGCCAGTCATAAAGCTGTTCTGGAGTGCATGGATAGAGGGAGACCCGGGTAAAAAGCAGGTGTGGAGAATTGTGCATGGCCTGGTAATAGAAATTTTCTTTTTCGGGATTGTTGTGCATCGCCGAATATAGTGATGCATGGTAACAGAATGTTGTCTATTTATCTCTTTATATCCCTTCCTGCAAGAGAGAAACCGCTTAATTTATTTGCGAAAAAATAATTTGTTTTTATTGAAAAATCACCATGATTTTGTTTTATTAAAGTGTTTGCTATTGTGGCATGCAGTGTACTGTAGATGTTTTATCCCTGTTAATACGGGAAAAAGTAATGTAGCGGAGGCTTACAATGAAAAAGTTATTGGTTGGATTTGCAGCAGTGGCTGTTCTGGGCTTGTGTGCGGGAAATGGTTTTGCCGCCAAATATACGCCTGGTGTGTATAAGGGTTCCTCTCCTGGTCATAATTCAAAAAAACATCCGGGGCATATTGCTGTCGAGGTAACAGTGAGTGCGGATGCGATTACTGATATCAAGGTGGTTGAGTTCGAGCAGACCAAGAAGAAAAAGCAGGGTAAGCGCAATGCTCAGGCCAAGGAGTCTATCCCTGCGGCTATTATGGCAAAGCAATCTCTGGCGATTGATTCTGTTGCCAAGGCATCTGAATCTTCAGTGGGTATTGAGCTGGCAGTTGCGGAAGCCTTGCATAAGGCTACCGCTGCCTATAAGGATGGTACCTATAAGGGAAAAGCAAGAGGGTATGACAAGCCTCCCAAGCATCCTGGTGAAATTGAGGTCGAAGTTACTGTTGCTGGCGGCAAGATCAGCGATATTAAGGTTCTCACCTTCAAGCAAACAGAAAAAGGCAAGCAAGGCAAGCGTAACGCTTCTGTTAAGGAAAAAATCCCGGCAGATATTATTGCGGCACAGTCTATTGCTGTTGACGCTGTTACCAAGGCATCTTTTGCCTCTAACGGCATCAAGATTGCCGTTGCCCGCGCTCTTGAGCAGGCTCGGTAATAGTTTTTTATAGATTTTCTTGTCTCTTTCGCTCCTGTTGCCTGTTTTGCAGCAGGAGCGAAAATTGTTTTTTCCTTCCCGATTTCTTTTTTCTCTTCTTTATCATGAACAGGATTCTTTTTCGTAGAGTTGCAGCTCTCTCTATTGGTGTAATTTTATTTTGTGGATTGTTGAGCTCCTGCTCCTTGCATGGCATAAAAAGTGGTATAAAAAGGCAGGATTTGGCTGAGGAGATGCGCTTTGCCAATACTGCGATGGGCGGTATTGTTCATCTGAAAATGGCAGGGGCAAAAAAGGAGGTGGCCTTGGCAGCGGCGGATGCCGCCTTTGCCACGATGGATCGTCTGGCGGCAGACCTTGATCATCGCAGCAGCGAGGGCTCCATTGCCAGAGTGAACGGCGCTGCTGGCAGGGAGGCTGTGGTTGTTTCGGCAGATGCCTTTGCCCTTATTGAGCGAGCGCTTGATTTTGGCCGGATGTCGGCAGGTGTTTTTGATATAAGTATCGGTGCGATAACAACGACCCCCTTTTATTATCGTCAAAATAGTACGATAGATAAGCGTCTGGTTGATTATGGAAAGGTTGTTATAGATAAACATAAGCATACTGTTTTTCTTCCTGAACAAGGAATGGCGCTTGATCTGGGGGGGCTTGCCAAGGGAACCATTATTGATGCTGCCGCAGACACCATTCGCCAGAGAGGTGTTCCTGCTGCTCTGGTTGAGGCGAGCGGTGACTCCTTTTGTTATGGTGAGCGTTTCTGGAAGGTGGGGCTGCAAGATCCTCGCTCGGATTCCCTGCTTGGTGTTATTGAGGTGAAAAATGCGGCAGTATGTGGTTCGGGAGACTATTATCAGTATGATGAATCTTCTGTGGAAGAGGGTAAGAGAAACCACCATATCCTTGATGCGACAAAGTTGACATCAGCTCATAAAAGTATTGCGGTCACCGCTATTGCTCCCAATGCAGAGCTGGCTGATGCCCTTGCCACCACCCTTTTTATTATGGGACCGGTAAAGGGGCTGGCGTTTCTGGAAAATTTACCAGGCTGTTCTGCTCTCTGGGTTTTGCCGGATCGTCAACTGGTGGTCAGCCCGGCTTTTCCGTCCTTTATAAAACCGGCAGCGAAATAATCGACTAAATCCGATAAAAAGGAATTAGCCTGGATATTTCATCAGTTCAGACGATGATTTGGCGCAATGTTCATAAAATATCCGGGGTTAGCTGGCGCCATAACTATGCAGCCCTGCCAGCAGGTAGTTGACACCATAGTAGGTAAAAAGCACGCAGAAAAAACCCGCTATTGACATCCATGCCACCTTTTTATAGTGCCACGATCTGGTATAGTGGATATGCAGGGTAATTGCATAGAAAAACCAGGTAATAAGAGACCAGGTTTCCTTGGGATCCCAGCTCCAGTAGGTGCCCCATGCCGTATTTGCCCAGACCGAGCCGGTAATAATCCCGGCACTAAGCCAGATAAAGCCAAAAATCATCGTTTTATGCAGCAATTCTCCTAAAACAGAACGCTCCGGCAGACGTGAGGCAAAAAAACTGTTATTGTTCTTTTCCTTACCAGCCATCAGATAGATACTGCCCAGAATCGCTGCCATGGCAAAGGCTGCATAGCCGACAAAACAGGTGACCACATGGGTTATCAGCCAGTTGGATTGTAATGCCGGGACAAGGGGCGTAATGCTTTTGTTCAGCTCCGTTGCAAAGGAGGCATAGCCAAGGGAGAGGGTGGCAAAAGCGAGGGCGAATGTGCCGCTGAATCGTGTTTTATAGCGCCATTCAAAAAGAAGTTGCAGCAAGACAATGGTCCATGCAAAAAAAACCACAGATTCATACATATTGGTTAACGGAGCATGGCCAAAACCAAGTTGATACGACTCCTGCCAGCGCAAAAGAATACCAGCACTTTGCACCAGCCAGGCAATGGTGGTAAAAACCGTTGCCACCTTGCCTGGAGCGGGGCGTTTATAGAGCAGCGCTATCAGATAAAGAATGGTTGCCAAAAGATAGCTTAAGGTTGTAATGCCGATAAGTTGTGAACTGTCCATATTGTTACTGTTCAAGATGTGGAGAGAGTTCTTGTAGCTGTATAGACAGCTCGACCATCTTTTTTTTCATTGTGCGCTGGTTTTTATTTGTATCTGCTGCCAGAAGCAGGGTTGCTGTCTTCTTTTGGCTTAACAAAAGCCAGACCCTTCTATGAGACATGAAAAAAGCCATATATAATCCGCCAAGCATCAATAGGCAACCGAGATAGATAAGCCATATCCCGGGATCCTTGCTCACCTGTAGGCCGGTGGCATAGCGCTGTTTTACCTTTATCCGGTATCTTTTCCCCTTTATAGAAAAGTCCCTGGTAGTGTTGTCGGCAATCCAGCCAGTCAAGGCGGCAGTGTCGCCAATTTTAAACCATAATTTCTCCTGTATGACCCGCATCCCTTCACTTTTTACGTTAAGAATACCGATAGAGAGGGCTTTTTCCTGCCAGAGAACAGAGCGCTGGAAAGGAATCTGAAAGATCTTGTGCTCACCGCTCTGTTCATCGGTAACTGTTACCAGAAAATCCCGGAAGCCTTCATAGCTTGACTGGTAAAAGGTAATTCCATTATAGGTAAACGGGTTGTTGACCCTGATATTTTCCCGTTTCACCAGTGTATTGTTCTCGTCAAGAATGGAAAGGTCGCTTCTGTATTCCTTGGGCATTCCTGTGGCGTAGGATTCAATAAAAAAGGCGTTGCAATGGATGGTGAATCCCAAGGGGAGAGGTTTTTGTTCATCAAGGGTATAGACGGTGTCTGTACCCTGCCCCTCTCCAATCAGCGCACTTGCACGAAATCCGGCAATATGGCCTGTCAATGCGCCGATAAAGATAATAATAATTGAAAGATGAACAAGGTAGACGCCCAATCGGCTCCAGCGGCCTTTCTGGAAAAACAACAGGGTGTTTCCATCGCTTTTTTTCTGCTCCCTGTGATTCCATCCCTCTTTACGTAAAACTTCAACTATCTGCTCTTCTGCGCAGAATGAGTTGCTCTGCCAGTGGAAGGATATGGGTTTCTTCTCCAGTTGCTCTCTGGTGGCGGCAAGATTATCCCGATGAATTATTTTCCACGCCAGGGGAAAGCGTTTAATGCTGCATACAACAAGGTTTATTGCCAGTATTCCCAGCAGGCCAATAAACCACCATGAGGTATACATACGCGGGATATCAAGAAGTTGTATAAACTGCGCAAGTTTTTCTCCGCATAGCCGGACATAAAAGGCTGGCACTTCACCCTGGGGAATAATGGTGCCAATAATGGAGCTTATGGCCAGAATCGTCAGGGTGAAGATTGCCAGTTGCACAGAGGCAAAAAAGAGATAAAGCTGTTTGAGTATATTCATCGCCGTTTAGCTTAGTGCAGCATCAGATCGCTCCATGCGGCAAGCCATGATTCACGGTTTTCTTCAATGGCTGCAGGAGTGACGATTGCCGGGTTTGTTGCAATCTGTGCATATTTTATGAATACCTCAGGCAGTTTTGCCGTGCTGTTTGCGGGAAAGACAAACATCTGCAGGGGGATGTCTTCCTGAAATGGACGGGAGAGCATAAAATCAATAAATTTTTCTGCGAGTGCCCGTTTTTTTGTTCCTTTCAAAATACCGACAAACTCAATCTGGCGGAAGGCCGAGAGGTTGCTGGTCACTGCCGCAGTTGGTGCTTCGTCTGTTTTCTTTTCTGCATAATAGACGGCTGCTGCCGGGCTGGATGCATAACTGACAACGATTGGCCGGTCTCCTTTCGATGCGGCGGTGAAGTGGTTATAGTAGGCATCGCTCCAGCCATCGGCAATCAATACCTTGTTTGCCTTGAGCTGTTTCCAGAACTGAAGATAGCCGTTGTCGCCATCGCCAAAATGGCTGATGGTTGCCAGAAGAAAGGCCAGGCCGGGTGATGATGTTGCCGGATTTTCCACCACGGTAAGTCCTTTATACTGGGGCTTTATCAAATCTTCAAGGCTGGATGGCGGTGTTATGTTATGGTTGGCAAACCATTTTCTGTCGTAATTGAGGCAGACATCACCATAATCAACTGGCAGTAGACGGTTGTGGGGATCAAGCTGTAACTTTTTTTCGATAACAGAGAGCAGGGGAGAGTTATACGACTCCAGAATGTTCGCCTTTATTGCCCTTGAGAAAAAGGTGTTGTCAATACCGAACAGAATGTCTGCCATAGGGTTATTTTTGGCAAGAATCGCCTGAACCAGCATGGCACCAGCATCGCCGCCCTT
>PDWI01007573.1_pt1 | contig 13086 bp, 11 predicted proteins | sample 1430891 | NCBI WGS metagenome assembly PDWI01 (sample SAMN01162508, study PRJNA174530) | Oral metagenome, whole genome shotgun sequencing project. | biome: Marine environment; feature: Marine mammal; material: Swab sample of the gingival sulcus; isolation source: swab sample of gingival sulcus... | reverse complement strand
GGCTTATCCTCGTCATTCGGGGGACTTCTCTATCTTCCGTATCTATGCTGATGCAGACGGCAATCCTGCAGAATACAGCGAACATAACCTTCCTCTCAAGCCAAAACGTTGGTTTAACATTTCGACAAAAGGTATTGAGAAAGGTGATTTTGCGATGGTAATGGGTTTCCCTGGGAGAACGTATCACTATTTCTTACCCGATGAAGTGAAGGCGTGGAAAGAGATTGACAACGACATTCGTATACAAGTGCGTGATGTTCGTCAGAAGCTTATGCTTAAAGAAATGCTAGCAGACCCTAAAACGAATATTCAATACTCAGCTAAATATGCGTCTTCTCAGAACGGCTATAAGCGTGCTATTGGAGCAAACTGGGGGATTAAGAACAGAGGCTTAGTCGCTCATAAAGAAAAACAAATGCAAGGTCTTCTTGATTGGTGCAAGCAGAAAAGCGTAAATGCAGAACCTTACACTAAGAGCATTGCAGACATCAAGACTTCACTTGACAAAGAACGCGACTTGAAGCGTCAGCTTAACTATCTCTATGAAGCTATTATCTCGGGCATGGAATTCTGGAAGATAACAAACATTGAACGTTGGTCTGATGAGCAAAAGAAAACTTTTCTAGAGAGCTATGACGCAGAGGTTGATAAGAAGGTATCAAAGGCTCTCCTCACACTCTACTGCAAAGAAACCCCTAAAGAAGAACAACCTCAAGCTATTCGTGAAGGCGTAGCTAAATATGGTTCTACAAATGCTTATATAGATGAGATTTTTAAGAACTCTGCAGTTATTGAACTGACAAGAAGTGCTATCGTAAGTATAGAAGAAGGCTATAAAGACCCTGCTGTTACTTTTAGAAATTCAGTCTTTAGCAAGTATAGAGAACTTCTAAACAAGCTAGACATAATTGATAAAACAAAATTCCCAGCTCGTAAAAACTACGTAGCAGGCTTAATCAAACAATACGGCAGGGACAATCTTTGGTCTGACGCAAACTTTACGCTTCGCTTTACCTTCGGAAACATAGCAGGCTATGCTCCTCGTGATGGTGTAGATTACGAACATCAAACTTACCTCAGAGGGGTGATGGAAAAAGAAGACCCTACGTCTTGGGAATTTAAGGTCGCAGATAAGCTCAAAGAGATTTATAAAGAGAAATCTTATGGGAAGAATAATCGTTGGGCAGTAAAAGATAAAAAAGGCGAATGGAGAATGCCTGTGGACTTTACTGCTACAACGCACACGACAGGAGGGAACTCTGGTAGTCCTGTCTTCAATGGCAAAGGAGAACTCATTGGTATTAACTTCGACCGAAACTGGGAAGGTGTAGCTGGGGATTTGCAATACCTCCCTCAATACCAACGTAGTATTATTTGTGATATTCGCTATATCCTAATGCTTATTGAAGAATACGGCGAATGCTCTCGCCTTATTGATGAGATGACCTTGGTTCATTAACGAATATAATAATAAAGGAGTAAGGAAGTTCAAAAAAACTTCTTTACTCCTTGTTTTATGTAAATAAACTCTTGAGATGACGATACATATACCTCAGATAAATACTATAATTGTAATCATAGTTATACTTGCAGCCGTTGGAGCTTTATTCTATGGAGGCGAAAGTTTTGGTGATTCTCTTCGTAAAGGTTGTGGTTGTACAGGATTGATTGTAATACTCCTACTACTTCTCTTCGGAGCTATTTAGTTTATGCTTCAGAGTATAGTCCATTATAGCCTACACTTCATTATTTGCCCCTTGATTGGCTATGTATTTTGGTTTAAGGATAAGCGAAAAGCTATCCTTGCTACGCTGATAATTTTAGCTACAATGCTCATAGATCTAGACCATCTACTCGCAACACCAATCTTTGACCCTAATAGATATAGTATAGGCTTTCACCCTCTGCATAGTTACCTAATGATCGGACTATATATTTTACTTCTAGTCTTTCCTTACAAAGCATTCAAGTTGCCGTGGTACTTCCGTACAATAGCCCTAGGACTAACGCTACACATAATAACTGATTGGCTAGACTTCAATGTATTAGCAATGCTCTAGCTTAAGCAATACCACTGAAACCCATAAAAGCCATTGCGAGAATACCTGCCGAAATGAGAGCAATTGGCATATCTTTCATCGCTTGTGGTACTTCCGTTCTGCTTAATTGCTCTCTAATACCTGCAAAAACGACCAAAGCAAGTGTAAAGCCAATTGCCGTAGAAATCGCATAGACAAGGCTATCAATTAGGTTAAACTCTTTCTGAATAACAAGAATAGCAACCCCAAGAATACAGCAATTCGTCGTAATCAATGGGAGGAAAACGCCTAAAGCCTGATAAAGTGACGGCGAAAGTTTCTTGAGCATCATTTCAACCATTTGCACTAGGCTCGCAATAACAAGAATAAACGTTATCGTCTGCATATAGACCATATCAAAAGGTACAAGTACATATTGCTGAAGCAAGTAGGTAACAAGCGTTGCAATAGCCAAAACAAAACTTACGGCAGCCCCCATTCCTAGCGAAGTATCAACCTTCTTAGACACGCCCAAGAAAGGACAAATCCCCAAAAACTGCGAGAGGACAACATTATTGACAAAGACTGCTGCGACAAATATAATTAGATAGTGTTCCATAAAACAAGTTTACTTTTCTTTACTTACAACCCTGATTAAAGCAATGAGATAAGCTAAAACGATGAATGCACCAGGGGCTAGAATAAATAACAACGCTCCATAATCTTCAGCATAGATACGCAAAGAGAAGAACGTCCCACTCCCCAATAGCTCACGCACTGCCCCTAAAATCGTTAGAGCAATAGTAAATCCAAGACCAATACCCAAACCATCTAGGAAAGAATGCTGAATACTCTGCTTAGCTGCTACAGCCTCTGCCCTACCCAAGACGATACAGTTTACGACAATCAAGGGAATAAATAAACCTAAACTAGCATACAACTCAGGCAGATACGCCTGCATCAACATCTTAACAATCGTAACAAATCCTGCGATAATCACAATATAAGAGGGAATGCGTACTTTGTCAGGGATAAGGTTCTTCACTGATGAGATAGCTGTATTGGAGCATATCAAAACGAACAATGTCGCAAGACCCATTGCTAAGCCATTGAGTGCTGAACTTGTTGTGCCTAAGGTCGGACACATACCTAACATTAAGACAAAAACAGGATTTTCCTTAATAATCCCATTACGAATAATATCTATTGCTTTCATTCTTTTCTAGTTCTTTTCCTTATGAATATGACAATCTAGAATGGGGCTTTCTGTAGTATCTTGCTTTGCTGTAGCTAGCCTAGTTCTCTCTCTCAGCTTATTAAAGACACGCCCCCCACGATTGAGAGCATCTAAGAAGGCTCTGCTACTAATAGTGGCAGCCGTAATAGCATCAACTTCGCCTCCATCTTGACGAACCTTGAGGGGCATTTTCGTCTGAAGAGGGAAGTTCTTCATCAGCCTTATACCAATACTTCTATTTGCAGAGTGAAACCACTGCTCAATCTTAGAACCTAATCCTGGTGTTTCTCTAGTCTCGAGAACGGCATAATCTTTAAGCATTCCAAGCGTATCAAGCCCCATCATTATAGAAATCTCACCACTAAAACCTTTCTTCGTATAGCTTTCAATGACATAACCTTGTAGCCTGTCTTTTAGCGTAATTGGATAAACCATTATACTATCACGTTCGCCTTGAAGCAAGAAAGCAAAACGCTCTTCATAAGGCTTATTATCAAAAGTCGGCATTAGTTTCTGAACCGTTTGAACCTTTGCTTGAATGCTAGCTTGACGAATAGGCTCTGCCGTTATCTTATTTAGGAGTGCTAGCACAACTGAAACAATCAAACAAACTCCAGTCAAGGCAAGTAACATATTAGTTAAATTAGATGATAACTTCTTCATAATCTATCTTCCTCCAAAGTGTTTAGGTCGCATATATTTATTGATAAGTGGGGTAAAAGCATTCATTATTAGAATAGCAAAACTCATTCCCTCGGGATAAGATCCAAACAAACGAATTAAAATAGTTAATATTCCAATCATTGAGCCATAGAGCAGTTGCCCCGACTTACTCAGTGGACTTGTAACGTAGTCCGTCGCCATAAAAACTGCCCCAAGCAACACTCCTCCTGTTAGCAAATGAAAGAGAGGTGAGGGATAGAGCGAAGGGGTAATTCGCCACATTATGCCCCCAAGAAGTCCTGTACTCAGTAGAATAGAGATTGGAATATGCCAAGTAATCACTTTCTTGTAGAGCATATAAACTAAGCCAAGCAGTAGAGCTAAAGCACTAATCTCTCCAAGTGCCCCTCCACGAAAACCGAAGAGTAAATCCAAAGTAGAGGGCATATCTGTCCAAGAAGCTCCTTCTGTCTTATGGATAATTGCCGACATCATTCCAAGAGGAGTTGCAGATGTTTCGGCATCAATGTACGTTGTCATCTGCCCTAGCTTAGGAAAAGTCGTCATCTGAGCAGGGTAAGCAATCAAAAGAAATACACGCCCGACTAAAGCTGGATTGAAGATATTTGCCCCTAAGCCCCCAAAACTCATTTTAGCAATGCCTATAGCTACAATAGAACCTAAGAAAATAATCCAAATAGGTAGATTAGAAGGTAAGTTCATTCCGAGGAGTAAGCCTGTCAACAGAGCCGAACCATCTGTAATTGTTAGCTCAGTTCTTAATAGAAACTTTACGATAAACCACTCAACAAAGACGCAAGAAAACATCGCCGTCGCTAGTACGATTAAAGCACCTAATCCATAGTTTACTAAGGAAACTAAGCAGGCAGGTACTAAGGCTAAAAGCACGATAGACATCGTTCGCTCAATACTATCGCCACTATGAATGTGAGGAGAAGGAGAAATAAAAAGTTCTTTCATTCGTCGTTCTTTCTATTTGATTTAACAATGATTACAGTAAAAGAATAAGTCTAATTAGCTAGCCGTCTTGCGAGCTTTGATTTGCTTTGTTACTTCCAGTTTACCGATACGTATATAATCTAGGAGGGGACGATTAGAGGGGCAGATATAGTTGCACGCACCACACTCAATACAATCAACGACATAGCCAGCCTCGGCATCTTCCCAAGCCTTATACTGAATATCTCGCATTAGGAATGTCGGATTTAAGCCCATAGGACAAACGTTTACACACTTAGCACAGCGAATGCAAGAACGCATTTTTTTCCTTTGACTCTCAAGGCTTGGTAGAAGTAAAATCCCAGAAGTTCCTTTTGTTATAGGTACTTGAAGATTTAGAAGGGCTTTCCCCATCATTGGTCCTCCTCCGATAATCTTCCCAGTATCCTTAGGCAATCCTCCAGCCTCTTCTACTAAAGCCTCAATCGGTGTACCGATACGCACGAGCAGATTACAAGGCTTCTTCAGCTCTTTACCCGTCATCGTTACGACACGATCAACGAGAGGTTTATGCTTCTGAACAGCTTCATAAATAGCAAATATCGTCCCCACATTGTGCACGATGGCTCCGACAGAGATAGGCAATGCGCCACTCTTTATTTGCTTATTCAGAAGGGCATCAATCAGTTGTTTCTCTCCTCCTTGAGGATATTGTACTTTAAGGGTCTGCACCTCTATACCCTTATAAGCCTTCGCCTTTTCCTTTAATAATTGTATAGCGTCAAGTTTATTATTCTCAATACCAATAATACAACGCTCCACACCAATAGATTTCATTACGATGTTTGCTCCTACAAGGATTTCATCTGGATGCTCCAGCATTAGGATATGGTCGCTTGTTAGATAAGGCTCACACTCTACAGCATTGATGATTAGGACTTCTGCCTTCTGCTCCTTAGGAGGAGTTAGTTTGACCTGAGAAGGAAAGGTTGCCCCCCCTAAACCAACAATTCCTGCTTCACTAATCTTAGTTAAAATCTCTTGAGGGCTTAGTTTGCATTCTTGAACTAAATCTGTACTCCTATCGATAGTTTCTTCCCATTCATCAAGCCCATCGGTTCTAATAACCACTACAGGCTTTTTATAACCACTCGCATCAAATGCCTCATCAAGTTTAAAAACTTTTCCTGATACTGAGGAATGTATATTAGCTGACACAAAGCCTGATGAAGTCGCAATCAAAGTTCCAACCTTGACCAAATCCCCTTTCTTGACGATAGGCGTAGCCATTGAGCCGATATGTTGCCCTAGGGGAATAATAACCTCCTTAGGCATAGGCAGAGCTTTCAGCCTTTGGTCTTTGGAAAGTTTGTTCTCTTCTAGGTGAACTCCCCCTATTCTAAACGTTCTTAACATATATATAATGAATATAAAGTCTTATGCTTGTATGCGATTACCCTGCCCTGCAACAAAAGAACGATCCATTGGAGGAATACTTTTTTCGATTGCTTGATGAGGTGTTTTCTTTGTTTCTTCTTTCTTTACTTCTAGGCTATCATCTTTCTTTGGAGGGAAACCTAATTCGTGGATAGCATTCGTCGGACAAACCTCGACACAAGCACGGCAAAGCTTACATTTATTATGGTCAATATAGCTTAAGTTTTTTGCCATTGTAATGGCATCAAACTCACAAGCCTTATAGCAGAGTGAACAGCCAATACAAGCATTTGCACAAGCCTTCTTAGCTTGCCCCCCTTTATCCTCATTAATACAGCTAACGTAGATACGTCGTCCCTTTCGCCCCTTCTTCCTCAGTTCAATAATCATCTTCGGACAAGCCTTGACACAAGCATTACAACCTACACACTTATCTTCAAGAACTTCAGGCAATCTCGTCTTTGGGTTAATATGAATAGCGTCAAAAGGGCAAGACAGCTCACAATCGCCTAAGCCCAAGCAACCAAAACTACAATCCGTATCTCCCTTATAAAGCATTGAAGCGACTTGACAGCTCGTTGCTCCGTCATAGATATTTGTCCGAGGACGAGCAGTACAATCTCCACTACATCGCACGACAGCAATCATCGCTTCGCTTTTTTTCTGCTGAGCAAGCCCCAAGATTGTAGAAATCTTCGTCATCACCTCACTTCCCCCTGCAGGGCAATACATTCCTGCTAAGCTCTTATTTTTGACACAAGCCTCTGCAAAAGCTCCACAACCTGCTAAGCCACAACCTCCACAATTAGCCTGAGGAAGTATCTCTTTAATCTCAGCAATATGAGGGTCTTCTTCTACTTGAAATTGCCTTGAAACCCAAAAGAGCAACAATGCCCCGAAAGCTCCGAGTAATCCGAGTACAACAATCGTCATCATCACTTTATCTTTTTTATGATTTTAAACGTAAGAAAAGTTTTAATTTTTGCCTCAAGCAAACTTATAATTAAGTAATAAATCAGCATACAAAATAAGGCGAATGATATAGCTACCAATTCGCCCCAAGCAAAAATCTTAATCGACACAAAAGTTCCGAGCAAGAGTAAACATAGTGGTAGAACAAAGGCAAGTAACACGGAAATAAAGCCTTGATAATTCTTCCCTTCAACCCAAACCTCCTCCCCTACGGCATAGTACATAGCATTATTTGGAATAGTCAAATCTCGCTCTGCACAGTCTGTAGAACAGCAAAACTCTTTGGCGTGGCACGAACCACACGCACTCTCTTGCTGAATACGAACAATAACTTCATCATCTGAACAAGCGATTACTCGCCCCAAACGTCGTTCAATACTAGCCATAAACCTATACCATTTAAGTTATATAGGCAAATTTATATGATTACTTTAATATATCAAAGAAAACTCAACGCAAATTTAGATTATATATAAAATTAAAGCCATAAATAAACAAAAACTCATTATATAAAAAGAGGACGTGCTAATTAAAAACACGTCCTCTTTTTATTATGATTTACTCCCTAATGCTCTAGTTTGATGATTCGTTGGTTGGAGCTACCTCTAAATTTTAGATTTGGATCACGAAGTTTCTCTATATAAGGACCATCAACTAAAGTATCAATATAGTCCAATACTCTAGCCATATTGGGCTGTTTATGAATATATTCAATCGTATAACCCGTATAGCACCAAATATTCATCTGTGTTACCTCTTTCAGCCTCTTGACCAAAGCAAATAAATCATCAGGAGAGAAGAAAGGATCGCCCCCCGAAATAGTGATACCATCCAAAAGTGGATTAGCTTTAATTTCCTTAATCATATCCTCTAGGACTTCATCAGTTAGTTCACAGCCATTATTTTCATCCCAACTCTCAGGGTTATGACAGCCAGCACAAGCGTGCTTACAACCTGACAGATAGATTGAATAACGCAAGCCAGTCCCATCTGATATTGTCTCTTTGAAGACATTTAGAAACTTCACTTCCCTCTAATGAAGAATTAAGAGTTAGGTGTTCAGAATTCGAAATAAACTCTAGATTCTGAGCTCCTAACTCATAAGTAATTTAGCAGTGCTTCACTCTGTCACGTTCTTCTGCCTGCTTGGCACTATTCCAAGAGTCAAGTGTACCTGTTAGATAGCCAGTTATACGTCTTAGGCGAGCAATATCTTCGCTATCACAGACAGGACACTTATCATAGACTACACCACGATAGTTACATTTGTTACAAGTATCTACAGGGTGATTGATTGAACCATAACCGATGCCTTCGTCCTTCATCGTACGCACGAGCTTAAGAATTACGCCAACGTTCTTTTTAGCCTCTCCATCTAGTTCGATATAAGAAATATGTCCCCCTCCTGTAATTGCGTGGAATGGAGCTTCTTTCTTAATCTTATTAAACATACTTATTGGTTCTTTGACATCAAAGTGGAAAGAGTTCACATAGTAATCTAAGTCTGTTACCCCCTCAATAGAGCCAAACTTTTCTCTATCCATACGTGTGAAACGACCAGAAAGACCTTCGGCAGGCGTACCAAGGACAGAGTAGTTTAGCTTATATTTCTCTTTGTACTCCTTAACAACTTCATTCATCACAAGAATAGCATCATAGAGCGTTTGCCAAGCTTCATCACTTGAACCGTGTCCCTTACCATAGAGTGCCACCATAGCATTATGCCCTCCAATAAAACCAATACCAAGCGTTCCAGACTTCCAAACATCTCCGACTTCATCATTAGGCTCAAGAGCTTTACCTCCCTTCCAAACATCATTGTTGAGCAAAAATGGGAATTGCTTAGCTAGGGCAGAACGTTGATAGAGGTATCTATCGTGCAATTGCTCAGCTATAAGGCTAGCAGTTGAACGGATAGAGTCATAGAAATAAGAGATTGCTTGCTGACGAATAGCTTCAGCACTTGCAGATGCTCCTAGCTCTTGCTCTGCTTTCTGCTTAGCAACAATAGCAAGACGAGGGAGGTTCATCGTTGTAAAAGATAAGTTACCACGCCCAACGGAGCTTTTTATTCCGTGTAAATTCTCAAAAACACGCGTACGGCAACCCATAGTCGCTATTTCGTGCAAATAACGTTTAGGGTCATCTGCTCGCCATTTGTCATTTTGATTAAACTTAGTATCAAGGAAAACGAAATTAGGGAATAGTGCAGATGAAGTCGTTTCACAAGACTTCAAGAGCAAGTCAAAGTTCGGTGTATCAAACTTCATTTCTCCAGCTAAAGCCTTATCAATATCTTCCATTGCAAGCTTGTAGTCAGCTTCCGAATAGTTTACACCTTCCTTGACCTTAAAAATCTGAATTGGGAAAATTGGCACTTCGTTCTTACCCAAGCCTTCAACCGTTGCTTTAAGCAATTCACGAATAACCATTCGTCCCTCTGCACTTGTATCTGTTCCGTAGTTAATTGAGCTAAACACCACTTGGTTACCTCCACGAGAGTGCATTGTATTCAAGTTATGAATAAAGCCTTCCATTGCTTGATGTGTATCACGCTCTGTAGCTTTGTAGGCACTTACAAGCACACGCTTAACCAATTGCTCTGAAAGTTCTAAGCCCTTATTAGTCAAGAAGTCTGCAATACGCTTCACTTCATCTTCACACAGACATAGCTTAGGTTCAAGTTCCTTAATAAGAGATTTCAATTTCTGTCGGAGTTCCTCCTCATTAGTCTGAGTCGGCTCTGCAACTTCCATTGTGTAAGCGAAGATAAACTTCTCTCTCAGATGTTTATAGAAAGTCTTCTTAACCCCCGGAGCCATAAAGAAGTCAAAAGCAGGGATTGCTTGTCCTCCGTGTTGCTCATTCTGATTAGTTTGGAAAACAATCGTTGCTAGCGTTGCATAGCTCTGAATACTCTGAGGCGTACGAATGCTACCGTTCTTCGTACGAAAACCACGCTCGAAAAGGTCTTCAAGGTCATACTGTACACAAGTCGCAGTCTTTGTTGGATAATAATCTAAGTCGTGAATATGAATATCCCCATTCTTATGAGCCTCGGCATATTGTGGAGCTAGAAGGTATTTAAGGGCATAATCCTTCGTAACCTCAGCAGCAAAGGTCATCATCTGCCCTGAAGGTGTGTAAGCACTCATATTCGCATTGCTCAGATTAACATCATTCTTCTCAATACGAACAATACCATCCATAATATGCTTGAGCTTCGTGCGTTTCTGACGCTCCTTAGTACGCTGTTCCCTATATATAATATATTTTTTTGCTACAGTCTGATTAATTTTCATCAAGGCTTGCTCAACTAAGTCTTGAATCTCTTCAACTGAAATTTCTTGATTAGGTAACTGCTCTGCTCGGCGCTCAATCTCTTGAACGACAATTTCCAATTTATTACCATCAGCCTCTATGCCACTAGCCTTAAAAGCTTTAAGCATAGCATCGTAGATTTTATGCCCATTAAAGGCTTCCTTATTGCCATCACGCTTGCTTATCTGTATCATTGCTATGTATTTATAAAATATTGATATTTAATTGATTAATTGTCGTATAACTATTTTTAGGTAGCAGAGAACTCCTCTAGTAGCTACAGAAACAAATATAGGAAAAATATTACTACTTGGGAAGCATTACAACAAAGAAAAAATATGTTATATTTCAGAATTCCCTACCTAATAATATTAGAATTAAGGAGTTGAACAAATCTTTTTTTTCTAAAAAAGTACATCAAATATAATTTACAACTAAAAACGACATAGTCATCTTTATTTAGCAATAAAAGGAAGTAATCCCCTATTTTAGGTAAGCATACTTTTCATAATCTGACTAGCTAGAAGAAATTAAATATAAAAATGCCCCAAAAGTGCGTCCTAGAGAATAACAAGACTTTCCCCTCTCCCCTATTTAATTAACAAAAAAATTGTAATTTTGCTCTCGTAAGCTAATGATACAGCTTGCAGACATATTTCGAGGAAGCGTTATGCTTCATTCTTCCGTGTGTGAATCGTGAGAAAATTCAAAGAATGGAAGAATGGTGTAACGGCTTCCCACGTCAGTGTATTGGCGTGGGGTGTCGTATCTATCATTCTTTATTCTAAGGCAACATCTCACGAGCCTACACACAAAGTTTGTTAGCATACTCACCCTACGCTTTCTTTTTACAATTAGAATGTTTTCTGTTCTTTTGGGGTGAGGGAGCAAACAAAACAGACAACGATATGGCTTTAAAAGATGACTACGATTACAGTCAAGATGACTTAGACAATCACTCAGACCAATTAAACCCTAATAATGATACATATTGGAAAGATCGTGGATATGATGGTAGACCAGATAATTGGGATGACGATGATTGGGATAGTGATGATGATTTAGGGGACTATTATGATGACTATTATGATCAATGTGATTATGAAGACTGGTGTTCTGATGATTTTGAATAGTATTTGAAAAATTTAGGTTAGAAGATTAGAATCTTGCGAATATGATATGAGTGTAGAGTTTATCTATGAAAACTCTACAGCATTACTTAACTAAAAAGCCAAGAGGCTCGCAATTAACTTGCGAGCCTCTTGGCTTTTTTTATTATATGGAGAGATAAATTCTAGCTATTCATTGATTGTAACCTGCTGACAAGTTTCAAACTTAAACTTCTTTTGATTATGATGAAACTTTGGGAAAGACTTCGTTGGGATAAGTTTATTCTTTCGCCAAAGAATGCCTTTGGTACTACGAGCGAATAGCAAAGGCGTATCAAAAGTCATAAAGACATTATTCTCAATCAAGATGCCGTCTTTCCCTTTACCATAGAAAGGCTCTTGTTGTTTTTCAAGCTCAGGGATAAGAGGATAAATAGAAATCACAGCCTCAGTGAATTGATACAGACTTGTCAGTACATCAATAAACTGATTATTACGAATGATTAAGTCCTTTGTCTGTCCAGACTCAAACCACATATTACAGTCCGTACTCACTAGAATAGCCGAACCCGAAACGTGGTCAAAAACATTGTTTTCTACTAGTATTCGCTTAGGGGTATTGAAGAGTGTCCCTCTTGCTCTATTATGACGAATGAGGTTATGCTTAAAGCTAACCGAAGGTGTACGGCTAAGATTTTCAATACCGATAGCAGTACTTTCGTCCAGCTCTTTTGGAAGCTTATGCTTAAAAGTAATGACAAACTCTTTAGCTCCGGCAAATTGCTCTTGTCCGTAAGGCTTAATCTCTTTGATTGTGTTGATTTTAGCTATTGGATCGAAAGTCTTACTTGCAATAAATTGAACCTTTTCGCCTTTCCTTCCCCATTCAAAGCCCCAAGCTTGAGGGTGCATATAGCGACCAACAAGACGATGATTATCCAAGCGCTTAACCAACTTGAGATATATGCCGTGTACGTTAATAGCATCGTCCATCATTCCTTCAAATAGGGCGTTCTTAACCTTAATCTCTCCACTACAACCTGAGAAATGCGTTGCGTCTGCTTGCGTCGTGAAGTAACGTTTACTACCGTCCTTAAGACAGACAGAAAAGCCGTTCAACTTAATGTCTTTTGTAGCTTGAGCAAGCAAGCCCATACCTTCGGCATAATGAACCTTGACTTGATTAAGCTTAATATCCTCACTCCCTGCTAAGAAGATTGCAGGATTAGGACGTTCATAAGTACGCATTGCGATGATTGAGCTAGGTCTGAGGCGAGCGTCTTTCCAATGAGGGGCATAGACAGTGCCGTCTTCCAAGGCTTTTGCCTCCTTAGTGCTGTAGCTTAAGTCAGCTACTCGGTAGAGCATT